>Ga0182027_10000312_pt1 | contig 84886 bp, 83 predicted proteins | sample 712E1DmetaG_FD_121300 | JGI IMG/M metagenome (GOLD analysis project Ga0182027, IMG submission 121300) | Permafrost microbial communities from Stordalen Mire, Sweden - 712E1D metaG (Illumina Assembly) | ecosystem: Environmental > Terrestrial > Soil > Wetlands > Permafrost | place: Sweden... | reverse complement strand
ATGCAGTGGAGTAGACAAACCGGTAAAGGCAAACACAGCGGAGGCAGTGGAGGAACCACCGATTAACAAATCACTTTTAGTATTAATTAAAGAAGTTGCTCCGGTTAGTTCCTGCCAGAAGTTTGTTCCTTGAGCTACCCATCCAAGTGTTCCGTTTGTATCTGTTGTTGATAATACATAATTTGCGGTTAAAGCAGTTACCGGCCAGGTGTAAGTTTTGGTACCAAATCCGGTTGTGCCCGCAACTATTATGTTGCCTGAATTGTCAACTGTGAATTTACTGACACCGCTGGCAGAAGCGCTAATCAGGGGACCGCCTCCTGTTTGATTAATGGTAACTGCTGATTGTCCGCTGGAAGTGGCTAAAACCGAGAATAAGCTATCAACTTCCACTGAACCGACTGCGGTTGGGATATTGTTACTTTGTGATCCACTTGTTAATGGTTTGTTCATAGCAATTTTCCCCCAACCATCGGCGGAAAGATAGGTGTTGGAATTGCTTCCCGAATTAGTGGTTAAGATCAACGGCTGGCCCGTTAAAGTTAATGCGCCGTTAGCAGCTTGGATTACCGGACTGGCGGTAATAAGCGCACTGCCGATTGTCAAATTACCATTTGAATCCAAGGCCAAAACCACGTTTTTCGCGCCTGCCCCTGTTTGAGTGATTGGAGCCATGCCCTGAAGAGTTTCGGCATTAGAAGCGTAGGCGACTGTTGCCAATTGTTGTCTCGGCGTAAGTTCGGGCGTATTGCTAACCGTAATACCTAAGAAAAGAGCAGAGTTTGAGGCAAATAATGCTTGTGGAATTAGGCAAGCGCCGGTTGCTGGCGTTAAAGGATTTGAACAATTAACAGCAGTGTTACCGAGTAAAACATTAAAAATTCCGTCTATATCGGGGCTAACCATATCTTCTTCTTGCCAGAGTAGATCCGATGAGGCAGAAGCCGGTGCTTGAGCGTCATAGATGGTAAAACGTAGCCAGGTTGGGGCAACAATCGGGCTATCACTGCTGTCGGTTAAACGTCCCTGGAAGGAGAGGATTCTCGGTGGCGCAACAGGAGCGGCTGCCAAAGTTGGAGACTGATTGCCTCTCTGGAAGAAAGTATTATAAAATCCAAAACCGATTCCGGCCATGAAAATTATTAAAACCGCAAAGTGAAAATAATGGACAATTGGATAAGAATGATATGTTTTGTACCATTGTGGTCGGTAATATCTGGCTGTAAATAAGACTTTCTTGTAAAGCGGAAATGATTTGGTTGAGATGTCAAACGGAGCATAAAATTCCTTTTTGATATTAGAGATTCTTAACAGATTGTGACTTGACAGACTTTTGGTTATTCCGGCAATCGGTTTGGCTTTAAAAATTGGTTTCCCCTTTATTTTCCAAAGCAGATAATCAAGTTTGGCAAGTTTATTGGCCGTAAAACCAATCAAGGTTTTATCGAGGATAAAAACAAATCCAATTCCTAGTTTTTGGAATAATCTAAACGGTGGGAAGGGGGAATAAGAAAACTCTTTTTTGTTCTCCACTTGTGCTTTGGTTTCGGAAGTTATTATTTCTGCCGACTTTTGTAGCTCTACATTTGGAACATAAGCTTCATTTTTTACCAAACCTTCGTCTTCCATCCATTGCAGATATTTTCGAAGGGATGATAACTTTCTATTGATTGACGAAGGAGAGAAATCTCCTTCTGAGATTAAGCGTTGTTTGTATTCTTCAACTAATTTTTGGTTAATTTTAGCCAGAACGTCAGTATCTTCAAATGCTCCGGCAGTACTGCTTGCAGTCACTTCTTCAGCCCAAGTTAGAAATTGGCGAACGTCAATGATGTAGTTTTTTATAGTAAGATGTGATGCATTAAACACATAAAGGTAGTTTTTGAATTCACGTAGATGCCATGGATCTGCTTCAGGTTTTGCTTTTATATTTGCCATCTCAAAAGGGTCAGTGGAAATTTGACCATCAAGCTTTAAAAACGCACAGAACTTTCTTAATGAGGAGATATGCCTGTCGACTGAAGCTTGAGAGAGAGAATTAAGACTTTGGGTTCTATAATTGGTGATTACTGCAAAGTTTAGCTCAGCAGGGGAAAATGGTTTTTGATATTCGTTTTCAAAGAAACGCAAGAAATGATTTATATCCGATAGATAATTTTTAACAGTGACATTCGACGGCTGATATTTTTGTGAAAATAAATAACTTTTAAATTGATTTAATAAATTCATTTTAGATTAAGAATAAATACTTTGTGAAAAACTTACTTTAGCCTCAAGATTATACGGATTATACGCATTATATGGACTAAAAATTATTTTTTTCACCTACTATTAGAATAAAGAAATTTTTAAAACGCTGTCAAGGACCTAGAGTAAACAATAATGAGGTTTTATGATATAGATGATCATAGTGTATTTTGGAAAAAATCAGCTGTGAAAAATATTAGCAATTTCTTTGTTTTAACGCACGAAATGGTTAAATAAGCATGTAAAATTAATATGTCTAAAGATATCTATATATATCAACCACTTAAATTCAATCAATGATCAGTTTGATCGTTAGATGATAAAAGTACAGTCCTTTCTAAAAGGGATAATTAGTTGTTTGAATATCGATCGCGGCTATTTTTAGCACTTATTTTAGTTAAGTGATAATGCTTTTCACAATTCAGTTTAGATTGATTTAACAGTCTATTCGTATTTTTAAGGAAGATGCGGGGACTCTGCTGATGCCGATTGTCAAATCTAATAATCCAAAGCAGGTTATATTTTATCAAAAAACATATTGCATGTCTCTGTTGATTGTTTTTTCGCGCAATTGATTATACGATATATTATATGGGAAAAGTTGTTTTATTCAGGATAAGTAAAATAGCTCAAGTTCTAATAATAGTATTTATATTCACGATTCTTTTTTCTGCAAGATCTATTGCTAAGTCAGTTGACATACAAGGTCCCGTGAATGTCTCAGCTACGGTGGGGGAATATTATTTGGATTTGTCCGGATGGCAATCTCCTTTTGCTTCGATAATTCTAACTTCAGACGGCGTTTTTTTAAGATCGACAGTTGCAGATTCTACTGGCACATTTAATCTCTCTTCAATTTTAATTAAACAAGGCTTTTCCAATTTTTGTCTTAAAGCCGTAGATTATAAGCAAGTCGGCACTTCCGAAACCTGTTTTACGGTTATGCCCGCTACTGCTTCTATTACTAAACAAGACATCTTCTTGCCTCCTACAATGGCTTTGTCGGCCACTGAGATAGCGGAAGGCAAAGATGTTTACTTTCTTGGTTATACTATGCCTTCGGCTAAGGTCTTTTTGTTCATTTCCAATGGGAAAGTCTTAACGGGACAAGCAGAAAAAAGTGGCTATTATAGTTTTAAGTTGGCCAAAGTAAAAGCAGGCAAGTATACCCTCTATGCAAAAGCGCAATATCAGGGGAAGGATTCGTTGACTCCAAATAAAAAGCTATCGCTCTGGGTGTTATCCTGGGTGGAACAGCTACTTAACGTCATTAAGGACGTGTTTATTAGGAGATTATGGATGCTTCTGACGTCGATTATTCTAAATCCACTTTGGATTGCTGTACCGATCTTTATCCTTATTATTATACTCTTGCTTAAGATCTGGCCGGAGAAATTTACGTTTATCTATCAAAACTCGCTGGTGTTGTTCTTAACGAAACTATTCAGAAGACATCCTAATAAGCATTTACATCATTACTGGTTGCTGGGGGAATGATATTCTCTTAAGACTCCGCCTTTTTGTTCTTCCGTGCTTTCGGCTGCCGGTTTTTCAGTATCGGATTTACCTTTGCCTTCTCTTCTTTTCTTAAAATAGAGAGTAAGCAGTATGACGGCGATTATGACCAGGATAAGTACCAGTGTTAGTCTCCAAGGGAAGATCCAGAAGTAGACAACCGCTGTCAAAGGTAAATTATTATTTGTGCCATATGTAGCCACTAATTCGGCTCTAAAACGGCCAATGAATAATCCACTGAAACTATTCTCATAATCTCTGGTAACGCCTCCGGGGAAGATATTATGCCTATCTAAAGGCAAAATTTTTACACGTCCCAGGATGTCAGAAACCTTAATATAACCGGTAGGATTAACATGTAAATCGCCAAAATTAGTGATTTGAGTAAGAATATTTACCGGTCCGGTCTCCTGGAAAGGATTAGCAAAGAATTTGGAAATCATGGCTTGCTCTTTGATTGGTCCTTTGACTGTGAGGTAGAAAAGTGTGCCTGTCTTCTGTTCTACGGCGACTCCGGTGCCTTTAGTATTGTCAAGATTTTGTGGAGTGTACATAATCGCGGCATAATGTCCGCCTGGTCTGGCATTAGCCGGAACCTGAATGTAATAATCAACGTCTTGTCTTTGTCCCGGGGTTAAGGTAAAAGTCTGTGGAAATACCGCAATCCAATTAGAAGCCGCAAATCGCTCGTCCAGGGCGCCTGGGGGAAGCAAATTAGGCGTACCGACGTTATCGATTACGACATAGTCTTGTATGTCCGCTGTAAAAGAAAGTGGACTGGTGCTTTGATTAATAATATGCAATACGCCTTCCCATTTGTCGCCCGGATTAAGTGCCGGAACAGATTCTGTTGGAGGTATAACTGTAATTGTACGGACTGCTTCTTGGGCTTTAACTGCGCCTGTAGCCAGACTGAAAACAACGAGGACGGCCAGTGTTGTTAAGAAGACCTTTTTTGATTGTAATTTGGGCAGTTTCATCATGTTAGAAATATACTAGTCTATTTATAGCATATTTTCTTGTTAAATTGTAATGATTTCTAACGTGATTCATATTTTAAAATGTAGCGGTTGCTACGTAAGTAAAGTAATTGCTATATAAACCAGGTGGTGTTGAGCTGGAAATTGCGGCTCCATAAACAACAACCGTATTTTCGGTGCTGACCGGTCCTCCCGTATACGAAGCAAGAGTTGCGGAATAAGTAGCAGAGCCAGTGTTCCAAGGGTTTGAAAACTTAGCTGTAGCGGTTGTGCCTGCATTAGCCCATTGATCCCCGTTTAAATTACTTCTTGGTCCGCAGGCATGGATACCAAAATCAGGTGTTCCTCCGGTAATGGTTGCCGGTGCTGGATTATCATTGCCGGTTAAGCCGTTACCGCCGTTAGCATCTGTAAGCCATTGTCCGGAAGAAGCATTAATAAATCTTCCTGACGAAGTGGCAGTAATAACGTAGCCCGAAGAACCGTTAGTGGTAACCTGCAGTTCTTGTAGTGCTGCGCTGATGCCGTTAATGCCGGTAGTGGGATTAAGAATACCCAAGTTTACAAAAGTAGCGGTGGTGGTAATGCCGGTATTTTCTTGAATACTTCCGCAACTGCCTACGAGCGAATTGGCGTTATCTGAATTAGTAAATCCACCGATAATGGAAAAGGTGATGGTTGGTTCAACAGTTGCCTGGACTTGAACCGATTCGATAGTAGCCACTCTTACTGAGCCGCTATCGAGAGCGTTTGAAGCCGCATCAGTGGTGGAGAGATAAATCTTCCATGTATCGGCTGACCCGGCAGTAACGTTACTTTTAGTTGGATTAATTAACTTTGGTAAGGAAGCTACACATGGTCCCACCGGCGCACTTGAACAACCGATATTAATATATATAGTAGTTCCGCCGCTGATTGCACCGCCGCTGGTGGTAAAAGTAAAGGTATTGTTAGTAGTCATAGATTTTCCTCCGGAACAGGCGCTGACAGGATAACAAATAACATCGGTTGGAGTAGCCAATTCTCCGTTAAAGGAAAAGGTAGTTGCGGATGGGGAAGCAGTGTTATTTGCTCCGGTGGAAGGAAAAGTAATAATTATTTTGCCGCCGCTGGGGATTGAGCTGACGGTTGTAAATTTAATTGAATGAGTAGCGGTGATAGGGACTATTACCGCAGTGCCTTTATGATGTGCGTTATTCGGATTTAAAGTAGAAGAAAAGTAAACATATCTAAAATTGGGAGTGCTGCTTTGTTGTGCTGAAACCGAAGCAACATTTCCTACTGATGTGACTTGGCCCGTATCGGTGCCCGCATTACCGATTATTATTGCTGAGTCGGAAGCTAAAAACTGGGTTGATGTCGATCCTGGAATATCGACGACCTGAATTGCCTGATCGCCAACTACTTGATCTGCATTCAAAGGCGCGGCAACCGACGGTCTTGAAGTAGTTAGGGTATCGGAAGAACTGGATAATGAGGCTGCATTTGTTTTTGCGGTGTAAAAACCCCCTAATAATAAGAGTAAAATAACAACGTAAATAAATTCTCTAGTAACCCTCTTCATCGTATATACTATTATATCCACTATTTTTTATAGTTTGTCAATAACTATTTTTTCCGTCTTTAGCCTTGAAAATCAGGCAATCTCTTTTTTATCCTTAAAATTATAAAAGAAATAACGGCAATTATGATAATTAAGCTGATTAGTGCTTCAAGCGGGAAGGCAAAAAAGTGAATTTGTTTGGTAAGAGTAGGACCTTGATCGGCTAAGGAAATAGTTAAAGTGGCGGTATAAGGGCCAAAAAGATATTTCTCAGGCCAAACTGCGACCGGGTATTTATTGGTTAAAACTACAGTTTGTATCTTGGCAAAATCATTTTCTCTTCCCGGAGCCTGAAGATTATCGGTTATCCGCCTCGAGGTGTTAGAAAGGATGTTGCTAGGCAAAAGCGTAATCTTGCCAATGGTTTGTCCAAAAAGGTTGGTAATCAAAATTTGTCCTTTGACAGTGAGATAGTGCGAAGAAGTATTTTTGACTCGAACAGTAAAGGGAACAGGACCGGAATTGACAAAAAACGGAGAGCTGAATTGTTGGATTTCGCCCTGGTTTTTGCCTTTTGGTCCGATGGAAAGTAAAACGTTTGTGCCGATAGCCGCCGAAACCTGAGAAAGATTGACATTCGAGAAGTCACCGGTTTTTGATACAAAGAGTAATGAAAAGTAATAGTCTGATAGTGGTTCTTCTTTAGGAATGTCGATTTCCATTGACAAGTTTTTCTTTTCTTTTGGTCCTAAATATACTGAAGTGACTGGCGTTGAGCCGTCAAAAATTTGCACTTTTTGCAAAAAATTAGGATCGTCAAAAGTTTGATTTGTATCAAAAGAAACTTGGCCATTTTCCATATCTGAGGAGGTGAACGGTTTTAAAACAATATTTAAATCCAGCGGATCAGTGGAATTATTCTGGATAAAAAAATTAGCTCTGGGAGTAGCAGGAGGTTTAGTAGTAATTTGAATAATCGGTGGGTAAATACCTACATCAATACTTTGGGCAAAGGCGGGTTTAGAAAAAAAGATGGCTGCCAATAAGGACAATATTATAAGTAAGCGCTGAGGTCGACATAATGTTTTTCTTGTTTTCAGCGCGAATAAACTTAACTCGGTTAGCATATTTATGCCCGCCAGTGAAAACAGCGAAAGAATTATTTCTCCCCGCGCTTTATATGTTGTTTTTTTCATATTAATAAGTTGGCGTTGCAATAAAGTTGATTACATTCGTATAAAGTCCGGCTGCCTGCGTTCCGGAAACATTTACTTTATAGGTGATCTTTGATTTTTTATTTCTTCCGGCAATAGTGCTGCTCATAACAGAAATGGCTGACGGCGAAGCAATGAATGGACGATAATAAGTTGTGCCTAAAAAGTCACTTGAGCAATTTGTTCCGCTGACGTCCTGACAATTATAACCAAATCCATAGGTTCCCGACAGATTCCAGACTTTTGCCGTGCCGGTGTCGCACGAAGGACCGTCGCAGGCAGTGTCGGGGATCATAACGCCGCGGGAAGGAATCATTAGTTGATGATTCTCCGAAACGGTGACCGAATATCCTTGTGAGGAATTAGTGGAAACAGTGACATTGTTGGAGCGGTAAACTGCGGTACCGGCATAAATGGAGCCAAAATCGATAAACATGCTGTCGACCTTAAAAGAAAAAGGAATAATGGACATGATATATTGGAAGCCGCCTCTAACCCGGAAATTGGTACCAGCGACATTATTATAAAATCCGGGAGCGGTTTGGCCGGCGGTGAAACTAACTCTATAATTCGAGCCGGTTGCTAGGCCGGAAATGTTATTTAAGTTTCCCATCTGAATAATGTATTGCGAGTTGGACATGGTTTGGGCGTTGGTGGTTTTGGTGGGGAAGGTTAAAAAGATCAACGCCAAAATTATAACTAGAGCAATGCTTATGTACGGAGCTTGAGGCATTCGGTTTAGTCGGCAACTGCACTTTTCAAACGACGCTCGTGAAGCTATTTTTACAAACAAAATACCAGTCTGCCCGCTAGGTGGAGAATTTTTTAAAAAATTTGTCAGGAAATCCATATTTGATTTAACATCTTTCAATTCGTTTGAAAGTGAATTGCCTCCTTCATTCTACGTTTGATTCTTCGCGAAGGTCCTCGGTTTCTTCCAAAACTTCGTTCAATCGCTCGATATCTTTGGCGGCCAGATTTTGTTTTTCGTCTTTGATTACTGCGTCTAAGTCTTTAGCAATCGTATCGGCTGCCTCCTTAGTTCTTTCTTCCAAAGCCTCCACTTTTTCCTGTTGTTTGTCGTTTTTTTGGTATTGCTGTCCAAAGAAAAAAGCCAACGGTGAGATAAGTGTCAGTCCGCCTAGCTTAATTAGGTTAATAGTCGAATCGTTTCTCAAAGCTTCCGGGAGGAACACAAACAGAATTCCTAGAACAAATACAAATACTGTTAAAGGTTCAAAAACAAAGGAAATGCCAAACATTAAGAAATATAACAAGAAAAATAGCGCCGAGTTAAGCATTCCGGTGGAGAAAATGAGCATTAGGATGACCGTATTTAAAATAAAGATACCCCACGGGCCTTCGCCGCCGAGAGTTAAAAAGCCCTTGCCTTTGTTTCGCAAAGAAAGCAGAACATAGATAAAGATCAAAAAGCCAAGTAGGGGAACGTTGTAACTGGTGAAGTCGGTTTGTTGTTCGAAAAAGACTAGGCAAAACGAAGCGGCAAGCGTTAAAGCTTGGATAAATATCTGCATAAGTCTATCGTAGAGAATTTAGATTAAAACTTCAAGTTTGATATACTATATAATAGGTATAAGTTTATGAAACGCTATTTTCCGAAAGAAATTGAAGCCAAATGGCAGAAAATTTGGCAGGAAGAAGGAATCTATAAGAACTACGGTAAAGAACAGAAATTCTATGCATTAGATATGTTTCCATATCCGTCCGGTGCCGGATTGCATGTTGGGCATCCAAAGGGATATATTGCCACCGACGTTTCCGCCCGCTATAAAATGCTGCAGGGGTTTTCGGTTTTGCATCCGATGGGCTGGGATGCTTTTGGTCTGCCGGCGGAGAATTACGCCATCGAACACAAAGTTCATCCGCGGGTTGCAGTAGAAAAGAACATCGCCACATTCAAAAAACAGCTCGAGCTTTTCGGTTTCACCTATGATTGGGATCGGGAAATTAACACCACCAACCCCAACTATTATAAGTGGACACAGTGGATTTTCTTAAAAATGTTTGAAAAAGGTTTGGCATATGAGTCGGAAGAGCCGGTTAACTGGTGCCCGAAAGACAAAACTGTTTTAGCCTTAGAAGATCTGGATCAGGGGCGCTGCGAACGTTGCGGTACGTTGGTTATACAGAAAAAACTGCGTCAGTGGGTTTTAAAAATGACTGCCTACGCCGATCGGTTGCTTTATGACTTGGACAGCGAAAGCTTAGATTGGGAAGAGTCGATTATCGAACAGCAAAGAAATTGGATCGGCAGGAGTGAAGGCGCGCAGTTTGCAATGCAAATTAAAGATACCAAAGAAAAAATTGAAGTTTATACCACACGCCTAGATACGGTTTTTGGCATGACTTACGCAGTGGTGGCACCCGAACATCCGGTGATTGAAAAGCTCAAAGTGCAAATCAGTAATTATTCCGAAGTGGAGCAGTATGTTCAGAAAGCACAGAACAAAACAGAATTAGAAAGAACGGAATTGCAGAAAGAAAAAACTGGAGTAGAACTCAAAGGCATCAAAGTTGTCAATCCCTTTAATAAAGAAGAGATTCCTTTATTTGTAGCCGATTATGCCTTGGGATTTTATGGAACGGGCGCTGTTATGGCCGTGCCAGCTCATGACGAACGAGATTTTGAATTTGCCAAGAAATATAATTTGCCGATTAAAAGAGTGGTTGAGCCGTTCTTTATAACAACAAGCGGTGTAGACAGAGCGCGTCCAGAAGAACCCTTTGTGGAAAGAGATGCAATTACGGCTATCGTAAAACATTGGGAAAAAGATTCATATATTGTCTTGAAATGGAAGCAGATTGATTGGAAAACTTTTATAACAGGTGGGCCGGAAAATGACCAGACTATGGAAGAGGCGGCCAGGGCGGAAGTTCTGGAAGAAACTGGCTATAAAAATCTCAAATTTATTAAAGAATTGCCCAGGTACCATAGCCAGTTCTACCATGTACCTAAAAAAGAAAATCGCTTTGCGCATATGCAAGTTTTTTATTTTGAATTAGAAAACGGAGATAAACAAGAGATTTCTGAAATTGATAAAAAAAGACACGATGTAATTTGGGTTTCAAAAAGGGATGTAGAAAAAACTTTAACGCCAGAAGCACATAAATATATCTGGAATGTTTTAATTAGAGGAGAAAAAGCTTTTTGTGAGGACGGGATTTTGAATAATTCAACGGAATATAATAATTTAAGTTCCCAAGTAGCCCGTGAGCAAATGACAAAATGGCTGGAAAAAGAAAAAATCGGGAGAAATAAAGTTAATTATAAAATGCGCGACTGGGTTTTTTCCAGGCAGCGCTATTGGGGAGAACCGATTCCGGTTGTTCACTGTGAAAAATGCGGCTCAGTCGGTGTTCCCGAAGCGGAGTTGCCGGTTAAATTGCCGGAAGTTGAAAAATATGAGCCAACCGGTACTGGTGAAGGACCTTTAGCTGGTATCGACGCTTGGGTAAATACAACCTGTCCAAAATGCGGTGGACCGGCCAAGCGCGAAACCAACACCATGCCGCAGTGGGCGGGTTCAAGCTGGTATTATCTTCGCTACGTCGATCCGAAAAACAATCAGGCCTTAATCGATCCAAAGAAAGAAAAAGAATGGCTACCGGTCGATTTATACGTCGGTGGAGCGGAGCATGCCACAAGACATCTTTTATACGCCCGTTTCTGGCATAAGTTCCTGTTTGATATCGGAGCTGTTTCTACCAAAGAGCCATTTCAAAAACTGGTGCACGTCGGATTAATTAACGGTGAAGACGGCCGAAAAATGTCCAAGCGCTTCGGAAATGTTGTCAATCCGGACGACGTGATTAGCGAGTATGGTGCCGATGCCTTGCGTGTTTTCGAGATGTTTATGGGTCCGTTTACGCAAAACATCGTCTGGAGCACTGCCGGAGTAATCGGCACTTATAAATTCCTGGATAAAGCTTGGAGACTGCAAGAGAAAGTTGCAGATCAGGAGACAGTTTCGACAAAAGAAATCAAGATTCTGCTTAATCAGACAATTAAAAAAGTTGGGGAAGATATCGAAAACTTTAGGTTCAATACCGCCATCAGCGCCTTAATGATTTTGGTTAATAAGTTTGAAACTGAAGCAAAAATCAGCCTATCCGATTACAAAAATTTATTACTATTATTGTGTCCGTTTGCGCCGCATGTTAGTGAAGAATTGTGGCAAATCATGGGTGCTAAACAAAGTATCTTTTTGGAAAAGTGGCCCAAGTATCAAAATAGTCTTTTGATTTCCGAGATCATCACGATTGCCGTACAGGTTAACGGCAAGACCAGAGGAACGGTAGATGTAGCAAGTGCTCAAATAGACGATCAAAAAACAGTAGAAGAGGAAGTAGCTAAAAACGAAAAATCGGCAAAATATCTTTCCGAAAATTCTATCCAAAAAGTAATTTACGTAAAAGGGAAAATCATTAATTTTGTTGTCAAGTAAAGGTTATGTTTGAAATTGCCCAACAAGCTTTAGAGGAATACTCCGAAATTAAGAAAAATTGGCTGTAATTTCGGTCGGTAAAAATAACCGTTACGGCCATCCGGCTACGCAAACATTACAACTTTTTGTCAATAATCAGATTCCAATTTTAAGGACAGATAAAAACGGTGAGATAGAAATCATTTCCGATGGCAAAAGTTTCGAGTACAAACTTAATTAACAGTGGCGAATTGTCTGGCCGAGGGGCTATGAATAATATAATCCTGTTTTTCGTCAACCGGAATGCGGAAGAAAATAGTGGTTCCTCTGCCTTCTTCCGAGTCCACTCCTACGCTTCCGCCATGAGCTTCTACTATACCTTTTGTTATATAAAGACCTAGTCCTGTACCTTTCTTAGAGTAATCCTGTGTTGTTCTTCTCACCTGATAAAACTTCGAAAACAAATCTTTTTGATCTTCTTTAGCGATGCCAATACCGTTATCCCAAACAGAAATCTTGAGGAAGTCCGCATCTTTTTGAGCGGTAACTGTGACTTTACCTCCTTCTTTAGTATATTTAAGACTATTTGAAATCAAGTTATTTAAAACGTGTGTCAAAGGCAGGTAATCAAAAGAAACAGACGGGAGAGGTTCAATTAGCTCTTCCGATAGATAAATTTGCTTTTTTCTGGCCTCCGGAGCAAAAGAACCAACTACGTCTTTAATTAGTTTACGGATATCATTGGTTGTTTTTCGCACAGTGAATTTACCGGCCTCAATCTTAGCTGCATCCAAGATCCCGCCGATCTCTTCCAAAAGGCTTCTGGACTGTTGACTAATGATACTTAAGAGTTTTTCCTGGTCGCTGGAGAGATTTTTGTCTTCAACCATTAGTTCCGCAGAATCCTTAATGGCAGTTAAAGGCGCTCTTAATTCATGGACCATCATGTTTGTAAAATCTTCTTTCATCTTGTTTAGATTTTTTTCCAGTGTAACATCGTGCAAGAGTACCGAGACGCCAATCGAACTTTGTTTCTCTTCCTCGTGATGCAGCCAAACAGGAGTGATAAACACCTCAAAAAATTTATCTTTAAGAGCGACGCTGCGGTCTTCAACGATTAAATTGGTGGAAATCGCCTGGTCAATCTTGGCGGAAATATCGTAAAAACTGCCAAAAGCGGCTGTTACCTGGAAATAATCGGTTTTTTCCTGCAGATTTAGGTAGTTCCTGGCAGCGTCATTTATCAGCAGTAAATTTTTAGTGGCGTCAAGCATAAAAACACCATCGGCTAAGCCTGAAATCATGGAAGTCAGTTTGCCTTTTTCAGTTTCCAGAACGTTTTCGAGTCTCGATAAAGCGGTAGACGCTTGTTCGGTGATCTGATACAAAAGTGTTGTTTCCTGTTCTTGATACTGTTTTGCTTTAGTCGAGGAGACATTAATTAGTCCTAAGACCTTATTATTTACAATCAGAGGAATCTGGAAAAAGGAAAGAGGAAAATTAAGTTTGGAGTCCTCAAATGGTATTCCATAGACAGTTTCATTGATTTCAGACGGAAGTTCATTTAACAGCACGGATAAGGAATTAAGCATATTTTGTTTGACGGTCTTAATGAAAGCAGAAGTAACGGACTCATCGACATTAACTTTAAAAACAATTTTATTTTCCTTGATTACCATTGACGAGGCAGTAGAATAGGGAAGCAGGTGTTTTAAACTTCCCGTAATAACGTCAATGATCTTTTCAACGTCCAGAGAATAACCGATTTTATCTTGGACTTCTTTAAGAATTGAGATTTGGTAAAGTCTCTGTTTTTCAAGATTGGATTTTTTTTCGATTTCCAGCCGGGTTTGCCTTTGTTTGATGAGCATAAAAACAAGGGTCAAAACTAAAATTGCGGTTACCGTCATGCAGGCGTAGTCAAAAAAAGTGAGGGTCATAGGCAGTTTTTAGGTTATTTTGTGAGCGACTCAAGTTTGTCGCCGGTTTTTTTGCTTCCGATAACAATAATGTAAGTTCCAAGAACGAATAATAATTCTTTAACAATCAGTAAAATAACTACGAGTTGAGATATTAGAGGATTAGAATTGGAAGTTTGAATGTATCCTTGGATGGCGTCAATTAAGATTCCGGCAGCGATAAAGAAGACACCAAATGAAAAGGTTTTAAAACCGCTGGCCAAAAAGCCCGAGCCGAATTTACGGGTAATGCGAAACATTACTAGGCCTGCGGCAATAGCGGCTAAGGCTGAAATAAACGAGCCAGCCTCGATAATAACCGTTAATAATTTTGCTGTATCAATCATATTGTCTGTTTAACTTCATTTGTAACTTCAGGTTTATCGTTGCCGTCCGGATATTCGGAAAGCAAGGGCTCCATGGTTTTTTTGACTATCAAGCCGGAAAGTTGGACGAATTGGTCGATTAAATTCTGAATTAGCTCCTGCGGATGTCCTTCAACCGCCGTAACTGTTCCGTCGTCGGCAACTGTTAGCCCTTTGACGTTTCTTGCCTTAGCCAAAGTAATCCCCGGACCCAAGATAACGATCTGTTTTTTAATTACGTCGGTTAGTAATTGTTTATATTCTTCGTTGGTTTTTGGCTGCATATTAGTTTTTATTGACGATTGTTTTAACTTTTTCGACTACGTCTTTTGGCTCAACTTGGTATTTAAAAAGATAATCTGTCGCGCCTTGTTCGATGGCTTTGTCGACCAGCTCTTGCTGGCTAAAATTAGAGAGAATCATTACGGGAATATCTTTGGTTTCCTCATCCTGCTTAAGTCTTTGTAATACCTCGTTTCCCGGAATATCGGTTAAGACTTGATCTAGAACTATCGCGTCCGGTTTTTCGGTTTTAGCTTGGGTTAAACCGTCTTCTCCCGTGGATGCCGTTACCACTTCGAATCCGTCGTTTTTAAAAGCGGTTTGAAAAACAGTCAACAAAGCTTTGTCATCATCCACAAGAAGAACTTTCATATCTAAGTTTAGGCTAGCAGCAATTATGACAAATTGCAAGTTTTAATTTTTGGCTGTCGATGTCAATTTCTTAGGGTGTCTGAACTTAAAACGGTCAGGGTATGCCAGTCCTTGAATAATGCCTCCTACAGCCATGCCTTTAAGAACGGTTATATATTTAAAGCTTTCGTAATTCAAAAGGACTAAGGCTGTAATGATTGAAAGTGTTACCCAATGGTGAATATGGTAGGTTTTTTTGCCAAGGTGAATGCGGAAATTAGGCAGGATCTCGATTATTCCGAAACGGATGTTAGGCATCTTATTTTTTTTCTTCTGGGGATGGGAAAAATAAAGGAAACAAATATATCCAACCCAAATAAAGAAAAGATAAGTTAAGAGCCCGCGTAAATTTACGTCTACCATAGCAGTCTGACTTTTAATTCTAAACAATAATTTTTGGCAATGCAAGTCTACTAAATTTGTTCAACTGAATGTGCTAAAATGGGTTTAAAGATGGAAAATCCGAAAGAAAAAATTTACTCAATCCTGCAAAAAGTGGTTTTGGAAATGGTTGAGCAAGAGTTGGAGTTTCAAGTCGAAAAGCCAAAGGATCAGACGCATGGAGATTTTTCTTCAAATGTGGCGATGGTAATGTTTGGAAATATCAAAACCGCTCTATCACATGCTGTTCGAGACGCTCACAGAGAACTTGCCCGGTCGACAAAAAAGGGTCCTGCCGCCGATTTACCTCCCGCCAGTGTTTTTTCTAGCAAAGCAAGCTTCAGCGAAGTCCGTGCTGTCGGAAGCCCTTCTTCCGGCGTCACCCTTAATACAAATTCACCCTTGGAATTGGCGCAAGTAATTGTTGAAAAGCTTGGTTCGCATCCGGATTTTGAAAAAATCGAAGCGGTTGCGCCGGGGTTTATCAATTTTTATCTTTCAGCAAAATATTTACAAAATCAGGTTCAAAATATTATTGAAAAAGGCGAAGATTATGGCTCGTTGAAGGTTGGAGACGGTAAGAAGGCCAGCGTTGAGTTCGTTTCCGCCAATCCTACAGGACCCCTTCATATTGGCAATGCCAGAGGCGGTCCGCTTGGTGATAGTCTAGCGAATGTTTTTGCCAAGGCCGGTTACCAAATTACTAGGGAATATCTGCATAACGACGTCGGCGGACAAGTAGAGCGTCTAGGTGAATCGATTTATTTTGAACTTCATCCGGGCCAAAAGCCCGAGAATTACGAAATTCAATATCAGGGAAGTTATGTCAAAGAATTGGCGGATAAAGTCAAAGAGCAACTGGAAGAGGATCAAGACGCCAATTTATCACAAGCAGATTTTATCGAAAAGGCAGGCAAGATTGCGGTTGAGCTAATGCTTACGGAAATAATTAAGGACTGTGAAGACATGGGAATTAAGTATGACGTTATCCGCAAGGAGTCGGATTTAAGAAAAGAGGTGCCGCAGGTTTTAGTCAAAGTTAAAAAATTCCTCAAAGAAAAAGACGGCGCGGAGTGGTTTGCGCCCCAAGATGAGTTTCTAAAGGACCGGGAAACGGTGGTTAAAAAATCCGACGGCCAGTTTACTTATTTTGCTTCAGATATCGCTTATCATAACGAAAAAATGCAACGAAACGATTTAGTAATCGATGTTTTCGGCAGTAACCATTATGGTCATGTGCCAAGATTAAAAGCGGTTGTCAAAGCTTTGGGATTCACCCCGGACAATTTGCGGGTTACTTTATATCAATGGGTCAGGTTAAAAAGGGGAGAGGAAGTGGTAAAAATGAGCAAACGCGCCGGAAATTTTGTTACCGCCAGGGAAGTTTTGGACGAAGTCGGCAAAGATGCCTTCCGCTTTTTCTTACTTACACCGAGAAGTCAGACGCACATGGATTTTGATCTCGAACTCGCCAAAAAACGCGCATCCGACAACCCGGTTTTTTATGTTCAATACGCACACTCCAGAATTTGTTCGGTCTTTAAAAAAGCCCCGGGATTAGTTCCGGCCGATTTGTCACTTTTAACGGCGCCCGAAGAAATTGCATTAATTCGACACTTACTCAAATTGCCGTATTTGGTCGAAGACGTACTTAAAACTTTAGAAGTAAATCCGCTTACAACGTATGCGACAGAGGTTGCAACGCTTTTTCACCGCTTTTACGAAACACAGAAGGTGATTTCCGCTGATGAAAAATTAACTCAGGCCAGACTGGCGCTTCTTAAAGCCACGCAAATCACTTTAGCAAATACACTATCGCTACTTGGCGTTTCCGCTCCTGAACACATGGAAAAATAAAATCTGTAATTCTGCATACTTCTAAAAAGGTCTAAGACTTGCTATAATACACTTCATGAAATATCAAAGGAAAATCCTCAAGAATGGTTTAAGAGTTATTACAATTCCCATGCCTTCGTTTGAAAGCGCCACGGTTTTAACCATGGTTGGGGCTGGTTCAAGATATGAAACACGCAAAAATAACGGTATTTCGCATTTTCTGGAACACATGGCTTTTAAAGGAACCGAAAAACGCCCGTCGGCAATGGAAATTTCTTCGCTTATCGACGGCATCGGCGGAGAATTCAACGCTTTTACCAGTAAAGAAATCACCGGATACTATGTTAAAGCCGCGGCTAATCACGTCGAGTTATGTTTGAATCTTATCTCCGACATGCTCCAGCATTCCAAACTTGCGCAGGAGGAGATTGATAAAGAACGAGGAGTAATCTTGGAAGAAATAAACCTTTACGAAGATACGCCCAGTAGAAACATTAGCGATATTTACGAAAGGCTTTTATACGGAGATACACCACTGGGTTGGGACACGGCCGGATTAAAAGAAGTGATTAAAAGCATCAACCGCGAAGATTTCATTTCCTATCTGCAAAGTTTATACAGCGCAGATAACATGACGGTAGTAGTGGCGGGAGGAATTAATCCGCAAAAGATAGAGGAGATAGTTGAAAAATATTTTGGTCAGATGAAGTCGTTTGATATATTGCGAAATAGTAAAGTAATAGATGAACAAGCGAAACAGGCAATAATGCTTAAACAAAAACAAACCGAGCAAGTCCATTTGGCAATTGGTTTTAGAACAGTCGGGATAGACAGTCCGGAAAGATATCCATTGTCGGTTCTGTCGGCAATTTTAGGCGGAGGAATGAGTTCTCGGCTTTTCCATGAAGTTAGAGAAAGAAGGGGATTAGCATATTATGTCAGAACCAGTTCCGACCAATATACCGATGCCGGAACTTTGGTTTCAACTGCCGGAATCGATCCCAAACGTGTCAGTGAGGCAATAGAAGTAATCGTTGCCGAATACGCAAAGTTTGCCAAAGGCAAAGCGGGAGTTACCCAAAAAGAGTTGGATAAGGCTAAGGAATTCTTAAAAGGTCATTTTGTCTTGGAATTTGAAGATTCAAGGGCGGTTGCAGTTTTCTACGCCCAACAGGAGATCTTGGAAAAAGAGATTGAGACGCTTGAAGATGTCATTAAAAAGGTTGATGCGGTTACCCTAAAAGATATTGATAGGGTAGTCGGCGAATATTTCAAAGAAGACGGCCTAAATTTAGCAATCATCGGCAATTTCAGCAATAGACAAAGTTTTGAAAAATTGTTAAAATTCTAAATAATATGGAGCAAACGCTAGTAGTCTTTAAGCCCGAAACCATTAAAAGGGGACTAATGGGTGAAATTATCACCAGATTTGAAAGAGTCGGTTTAAAATTAGTCGCAGTCAAACTCCTAACCGTTAAAAGAGACCTTATTGAAAGACATTATCCAAAAGACAGAGAAGAACTTTGGGTAGGAATCGGTAAAAAGACCTTAGAAAACTACAAAAACCTCGAAATGGATCCAAAAGAAAGCTTGGGAACCAACGATCCAAAAGAAATCGGCAAAATGGTTAGGGTTTGGTTAATGGATTACATGATGGAGGGTCCGGTTCTGGCAATGGTACTTGAGGCACCACACGCGGTTGAACTGGTTCGAAAGATGGCAGGCCCGACACTTCCACTAGTTGCGGCACCGGGAACAATTAGAGGCGATTACGGCTTTGATTCCTCGTACCTTGCCAACAGCGCCCAAAGAGCAGTTAAGAATTTATTGCATGCGTCGGGGACAAAAGATGAAGCTGAATACGAAATTCCACTTTGGTTTACTCCGGAAGAAATCCACGATTATAAAAGGGAATAATTTATTCTTCTTCCTGTTGAGGGTTTAATTGCGCGTTTACAATTGCTAAAGCTTTTTCTTTGATTGGAGTGCTTGGCCCTTGTAGTAAAGATAAAAGCATTCCGAGATCATTTGGACTTTCGTGGGCTTTTTTAACTACCATTTCTAAAATTTTGTCGCCGGTTTCTCCGCCAATGGCTTCAAGTGCGTATATCCCCAAAGCATTGTCTCCTTCATTGTCTGTAATAATGTCGTTAATTCTTTCGGCAACCGCTTTCTGGGTCCTTAAGGAACGCGCCAAAGATGTCTGCACCAAAGGATCGTGCATTCTAACTTTAACGTTTTGAGTAGGAGTTACTTCGGCATCTCTTTCTTCGTCGTAGTGAGGCCCGAATCTTAATAAACCAGGATCGTCTTCGTCAGGAGCCAAAATTGCTAAGACATAAGGTCTAATTAGTCCGTCAACGGTTTTCTGGTCAATTTTTAAATCTACCGCTTTTTGATCTAAACCGGTCATGAATCTTAGGTATGCTTCCAGGGCCTCCTTAGAAAAATCGCCAAATCTTAGTCTCCAACCCGAGTCGGGATCATGTTGTCTATTTCTGTTGTAAAGCTTTAATCCTTGAGGAGTAAGATCCGGGTCAAGCTCCGTTCCGTGATCTTCCAAAACATCATGCAGGCGGTCAAGTGCGGTTGCGCAGCCTACTTCTTCCCAAAATGCGCCGTTAGCCAGTATTTTTCTTTCGCCTGCTGAAACCCTGTCGGCAAAAATCGAACCCGGTTTATCAACCATGTGCCTCAGTAAATCTCCGTATCCTCTTAAATATCCGGGTGCTCCTTCGGTAACAGCTGGTGTTAAAGCGTGTTCAATGATTAAGTCTCCCAATTTTCCTAATTCATAATGATTAAAGTTTTGCGCGGTCCATTCTCTGGCTTTTGTTCTTGCCTCTTCGTATTTTTCCGGGGTGGCGGGGAGTGCGCTTGGTTCTTGGATGTCGTCTGCGGCAGGGCCGTCAAGTAAAATTAAAGCTCCCCATTGTGCACCGGTAGTGAGTTCATGGAACAAACTTCTCATTCTTGGATTTTCGGCTGCTCTTGGATGTTGGTCAAGGTATCCGACAATAAATCGACCGGTTTCTCTATCGAGCGTTTCCCCGTTTCTGGCTCTAAAAGTTTCTCCGCGTTGGGTTAATCTGTCAATGTCGACTAGCATATCTTAGAGGCAGTTAGGAGCAGTTGTCTTATTATCTATTTTTTGCTTGTTTTGTCAATAGGGCAGGAATCAGTAAAAGCGTTGATGTAATTTCCGAAAGCAGACAATATTGGCAGAAAGCGTGAATTAGAAACAGCTGGACTAAGAATAAATATAAAGAAATCAGAAATCCAACAAAAATGCTAAACACCAGGGCCTTAATGTGTAATCCCTTAGGGTTGGTAATCGCTAAGATTGATAGAATGATCACTGCCAAATAAAAACAGGCGCCAAAAAAGGCCAGGGAAAGCGGCCCGACTGTTGAATATGGGCTATTTAAAACAGTTTCGCAGCCAAAATGGATATTGCAGGGAGGAGTAATGTTTTTGATATGGGCGATGGTTAGATAAGAAGCATCCAAGAAGCCTAAAAAGGCCAAAAAGGCAGTAATCGGAAATAAATTAGTTCTTATTAATTTCATTGACAATTAGTGCTTTAAAGCCGTTATAGTCGGTGGGATTATTAATCAGTTTTCCGTCTAAGATAAAGCTGGGAGTATAGGTAATACCGGCGTTTAAGCCCTCACTATATTCGCTTTGCACAAATTTTTTAGTGTCGTTTGAGCTCATATTGGTATTGAATTTTGTGATATCGAGCTTCAAGATGGTTGCGTATTTGTCAAAAAGCGTAGTCGGATCGGCAACATCTTGCCATTCGGTTTGATTATTAAACAACTGGTCCGCCATTTGAAAGAATTTGCCCTGCCTATAAGCGGCATAAGCGGCCTGAGCCGCGATTTGAGCATTTTGGTGAAGCTGGGTTAAAGGGAAGAATCTATAAACGAAATGGATTTTATTCCCGTAATCTTTTAAGACCTGATTAACATACGGATGGAAAATCGCACACGATGGGCATTGAAAATCGGAGTATTCGATTAAAGTGACTTTGGCATTTTTATTGCCGGTGTTAATATCGGAAGAGGAGATTGGTTTTATTTTAAGCGGAGTCGATGCATTACTGCTGCTCGGCGCGTTTACAAGCAGAAAGATAAATCCGATGGCGGCTAAAATTGCAACGCCGGTTCCAGCCCAAATCCCCATTTTTTTAAGTTTTTGATTGCGTTCTCCCGTCTTTAATTTTTCTTGCCACTCGAGCCTTCTTAACTCCCGTTTTTCGTCTTTTGTAAGCTTTTCCATGAGAAGAATGATGGCACAATTTACGGGAATTTTCAATAGAGAAGTTAAGTCTGAGACGAGGGAATTGAATCCTTTTCGCCCTTGTCAAGCAAGTGTTCAGTCCACTCTCTCGGTCCCCGCCTGCCATCGCCTGTTTGTCGGAGTGGAGGGAATTGAACCCTCTGTTTCTGCGTCCCGAACGCAGCGTGATACCGATTCACTACACTCCGGCGCTGTAATTGGCGGGCAGGCCGAACCGTGCGTTCAGCCGGATAGAATCCTCTGGATGGCATCTGCCGATGAACTAGTCTCCGAGCTTTGTTTATTTTAAAGGTTTTTGGATTAAAAGACAAATCAGCTATTAGAATTGTAAAAGCATAATTGTATCAGATTGACAAATTAGTTCCGGTTAATAATAATTAGATTATGGCTAAAAAACTAGATAGCAAATTGGTTAAAAAATGAATTTATTAAGAAAAAAAGGCTATAGTGTTCCGGAAATATCGCTTAAATTAAATTTGCCTAAAACTACGGTTTTTAATCACGTAAGGAATATTGAAATGACAAAAGAAGCAGCATTGGAATGGGCGGCAAAAAGAGGCGGTAGTAAAAAACGAAGGTTTTTAAAAGAAGAACAAGCTTGAGTCAAAGCTAAAACACTAATAAAAAGGTTGTTAACAAAAGAAAAGCTTTTGTTTATTTCAGCATTATGCTGGGCGGAGGGAAACAAAAAGGATTTTATGTTATCAAATACAGATCCAAACCTGATAAGAGTTTTTGTTAAGGGTATAAGAGAATTATTCGGGATAGAAAACGAAAGGCTTAGGGTAGGCATTAGAATTTATGAAGATATGAATAAAGAAAAATGTTTGGACTTCTGGTCTGAATTAATCGGCCTAGACAAGTATAAATTCCAAAACGTATATATCTTAAAAGGAAAAAAGCAGGGAAGGCTAGAATATGGTATGTGTAGAATAAGAATTGCAAAGGGCGGAGATTATCTAAAGAAAATAACGGCGATTAACAGAATAGTTGCCAATTACTGATGATTCTTATAAAATCTAGCAGAGCCCCCGTAGCTCAACGGATAGAGTAGCCGCGTCCTAAGCGGTCGATGCAGGTTCGATTCCCGCCGGGGGTACAAATTTTGGTCACTGATTTTGTAATTTTCCTGTAATTTTTTTATCAAGCAAAAGGTTTCTTCTAGGATCTAAACTGGCAAGCATGAGGTATGAGGACGAAGGCTTCATCAGAAGCGCTATTGACGAGGATATGAGAAGATTCGGAAGCCCTTTTTCTACTTTAAGTTCCCATTTTGAAATAAGAAGGCCAAGTGGAATAGGTGATGAATCCGGATATCTTGTAGAGCAACAAGCTCAAGCCATCAGTGATTTACGATCAAGATTAACAGCTGCTAATACAACTATTAGAAGTGCGAACAGAAGGATAGAAGAACTAAAAGCTGTTAAAACCGAACCACTTTCAAACCCAGATTTCGCAGTCTTAGGACTTGATCCAAACACGGCATTTAAAGGTTTTTCCGAGGAAGAAATTCAAATGGTTTTGCAGTCTGCCTACCGGATAAGGTCGAAAATAAACCATCCTGACAACGGCGGGAGTACTGTTACGATGCGGGCAGTGAACTTGGCTTACGGGAAGTTGAAAGATCCGAAAACCCGGGGAAACTACCTGCGCTAAATTTCTGCTATAATTTTCTTAATGAAAAGAAATGAAGTTATCCGTTTCTTAATTTTGCGCTCAATTGGCAACTTCCTGGTGCTATTTGCTATTTTCGGTTTTTTGGCAACGTTTGGCCCGGCTCTGTATTATGAAGTTTCCTTTAGAATCTTAGAAACCAGAGGTGTTCATTTTACCATCTTGGATCAGCAGGTAAAAGCTCCAACTGCTAATAAACCGCAGTCAATTTCTAATTTTGCCGATGTCTTAGCCGGTCCTAAAGAGCAGATTCTTATTCCGCCGGATCCAAACTTTTCGATTGTAATTCCTAAGATTGGCGCTTCGGCAAAAATCTTTGCTAACGTCGACCCGTCTAACCCAAACCAGTTTCTGCCAATCTTAATGCAAGGCGTTGCGCATGCCAGAGGTACGGTTTTCCCGGGAATGAAGGGAAACATTTATTTATTTGCCCATTCGACCGATAACTTTTGGGATGTTGGCCGCTATAATGCCATTTTTTATCTTTTGAAAGACCTTAAGGTGGGGGATGAAGTCGTTATTTTCTTTGAAAACATACGTTATAACTACATTGTCACCAATACTAAGATTGTTGATCCGTCCGACGTTTCCTATATTGTTAACGGCCGTTATCAAACTGATGAAACTTTGATTCTTCAGACCTGCTGGCCTCCGGGAACCACCCTTCAGAGATTATTGGTTTTTGCCAAGTTAAAATAGAATGGATAAACAAGTAATTGCTTTAAAAAATGAGTTAAAAAGACGGGGAATAAAAGGCATCGCTTTGGATATCGACGAAACCCTTTCTTGGACTGCAGGCAGGTGGACAGAAGAGATGACAAAAAGATTCGGCAATCCCGAAAATCTTACAACAGAGGAGATACTTTTAAAATACAGGCTCGTTCAAAACTATTGGAATAATAAAGAAGCAGTAGAATGGCTAAAAAAAGCCAGAGGCAATAATAAGCTTCAGGAAACGCTCCCTTTAATTGAGAATTCAAACCATTTTGTAAATAAGATCAATCAAATTGTGCCCGTAGCATGCTATCTGACAATTAGGCCGGAAAGCGTAATGGAAGGCACTTCCGTATGGCTTGAAAAATATAATTTTCCAAAAGCTAAAATAATCGCAAAACCCAAGAAGATTGATTATTCCGAAGGAAGTAAATGGAAAGCTAAAGCGCTTGAGCTTCTTTATCCGGAAGTACAGGGGATAGTTGATGATAATTGGGACGTTATCGATTATTTACCTAGTACCTACAAGGGCTTTATATTTTTGTATCGGAATTTCTATCTTTATACAGGCAAATTAAACTTGATTTTGTGTCCGACATGGGAAGACGTACTATCCGAGGTGAAAGAAAAATTTACTAAAGATTAAATTCACTGTAAATTGTACTTTTGCTTGTATTCATTTATATATCTCTCAATGTTAAATTGTTTCAGTAATTTGAGTCGATGCATCTTCTATGTCTTCTGTTGCAATGTTGCCTTCTGCCATAGCAACTATAATTTTATCATATCTATTTAAGCCCAATCTTGTAGAGATTAGGGGCAATGTTAGGATTGCCTAAGTTAGTTAAAATCACAATATTGGTGGCATCGGGCCAGGGAAAAACAAAGTTGTCGACAAACGGCCCGGCATAAATTGTAGTTTGATTTTCTCCGTCATATTCCATCATGTCGATTCTGGCGTCATGGACGTAGACCAAATGTTTTGAATCAGGATACCAGAAGAGCGGGAAAGGGTTGGTTTTAGGAAGACTATCTAAGATCTGGAAATTTTTGTCCTCTTTAATATCATAGACATAGACAGCGTCCTTAGTAAGGTTTCTTTGTTCAGGAGTTGAATCAGTGCCAATTAAGGCCGGTTTAATTATTTGCGGAATTTCCGCCGAGACAGAAGCCTCATATAAAATTTTGGTGTCGTCACTTGACCATTGCAAGACATTGAAATTCTGCTTAACAATCGTTTTTAAATTTGCAGGCAAAGCATCTTCTTGGGTTTTTTCTTTGTTGGCTTTTAATTTATCCCAAGCAAGATTGGTCGCAGAAATGGTTTCGGTAATATCTTGAGGAGAGGAGTTCATGCCGCTTGCAGATAACAAGAATGACCCGCTGTTCGCAACAGTGGCCAACAATTGCGCGCCATCCGGAGACCAACTCAAGCTTGAAGTAGAAAAAGAATAGACTGTTTCGTCGGCGATTTGCGAAGTTGGTGCCTGTAAGGTCAGAATGGGTCGTGCGGACATATCTAGAACATAAACGCCGTTTCTTACTGCCGACTGCGAAGCAACCGTATAAGCGATTTTAGTGAGCGTCGGATCGAGTACGGGATTTAAGACTCCGGTATTGGTAATGCTTCCAAGTTCCGGTGCGGTAGGGAATAATAGTGCGTCAGCCTTGGTGACGACTTCATTTTTAACCACCAAAGTTTTTTGCCATGGGAAATATCCTTCTTTGCTAATTTTAACCTGATAAGTGCCGGGAGCAAGATTAATGGTATTGTCGGTGGCGGTGGTTAAATGGTCGTTGATATAAACGGAGGCGCCGTTTGGCGTACTGGTTGCGACTAAGAGACCGGTTCCCGAAAGGGCGGGAACGCCGTTATTAAATCCAAATCTGTATCCTTTGCCATAGAGGATTACGATAATGGTTGCAATCATTAAAAATCCCAGGATTATTAATGGTACGAAAAGTCTTTTCATTACTCCCCGCATTATACAAGTAATAAATAGCTCTTGCAAGATATGGTGGGGAGTTCTATAATCAAAAAAGTCGAGGCTATTATCGGAAATTGATTACCTTAATATATAATTTGATATAGTTTCTTGACTTTAAATCCCGGCTTATTAAATAAACTATGTCGTTCTCAAAAAGAATCGGTATTGATCTTGGGACTGCGAATACCTTAGTCTATGTGGCAGGACAAGGAATTGTTTTAAACGAACCAACTGTAGTAGCCGTTACCGCCGAAGAAAATAGAGTAGTAGCCGTTGGTAAAGAAGCCAAGGAAATGCTTGGAAGAACCCCCGGCAATATTGTTGCCTTAAGACCGCTTCGAGACGGCGTAATCGCCGATTACACCATTACGGAGGCAATGCTTTCCTATTTTATCGACAAAGCGACTAATAAGTCACGCTTTTTTAGGCCAGAAGTTATGATCTGTATCCCTTCAGGCGTCACGCAAGTCGAACGAAGGGCGGTTTTAGACGCTACTATGACAGCTGGCGCTAAGGTAGCATATTTAATTGAAGAGCCTTTAGCTGCCGCAATTGGTGCCAAAATCCCGATTGCTCAAGCTGCCGGACACATGATTGTTGATACGGGCGGCGGATCAACCGAATGCGCGGTAATTTCCTTAGGCGGCGTAGTTGTCCATAATTCGATGAGAGTCGGCGGAAACAAAATAGACGAAGCGATTGCAAATTACATCAAGAAAAAATTTAATCTACTGATTGGCGAAAGAACTGCGGAAGAGATAAAAATTGGGATAGGCAATGCCGTAATCGAGGATAAAAAAGATGCAGAAGAGAAAAAGATGGAGATTAGGGGAAGAGATGCTATTACTGGCTTACCAAGGACAATAGAATTAAATGAAATAATTATTAACGAGGCGATTTATCCGGTTTTACTGGACATTGTCTCGGCAGTTAAGGGAGTCTTGGAGCAAACGCCTCCAGAATTAGCGTCAGACATTATCGATAAGGGTGTAGTAATGAGCGGGGGGACGTCGCTTCTTAAAAATCTTGATAAATTAATGACAAAATTAACAGGAGTTCCATGTCATGTAGCCGAGGACGCGCTTTTATGTGTTGCCAGAGGAACCGGAGTAGCATTGGAAAATATAGAACTTTATAAAAGAAGCATTGCTAAAAAATAACCTATATTATATTTGAGGCGAGATTTAAAAGGGCAGAAAAAACAGAAAAACGGAGTAGTTTTCACAGGAACAAAGAATATAGTAATTAGATTAATTTAGTAAGCAGAATGTGAGATTAATTCACTCGCCAAGCTTAACAGAAAGTCAAGAAAATTGTATAATAAAAATGTTCAAAATCAGTAAAGTAAGGCGCTTAGACAAATTATAGAAGAAACTTATAGTAAAATTATGGATTTTGAGAAAACATATTTACTTGGAGTAGGGTTTACAAGTCTTTCAGAAAGAAATATCTTAGAGTATATAGTGAAAAGTCTTCGAAAAGGGGTCAAAAAGTACTACGTTGTTACTCCAAACCCGGAACTTTTAGTGATTGCGGCAAAGCAAAATGCATATAAGAATGTTCTAAACAACGCCAAAATAGCCTTGCCTGACGGCATTGGGGTGCTTTTGGCAAGTCGTTTGATCGGGAAACCAATTGAACAGCGAATTACCGGTGTTGATTTCATGGAAGACCTTTGTAACGAGGTATCAAAACGGCCTATAACGGTGGGCTTTTTGGGAGGTGGGCCTAACGTAGCAGACACAACTGCCGACTGCTTAGAAAAAAAGTATCCCGGACTTAATGTCGGGTTCGTCTCTCAGGAGTGGTCAGAAGACTTAAAATCTAAAAAAATTGACATTCTTTTTGTCGCTTTTGGGTCCCCAAAACAAGAATTATGGATTGCCGAGAACCTGAAAGATATCCCGGCGACTGTTGCTATCGGCGTTGGGGGAGCTTTTGATTTTATAAGCGGAAAAGTTCCAAGATCTCCAAAGATTTTGAGACAACTGGGACTGGAATGGTTGTTTAGACTTATCGTACAACCGTGGAGGATTAAAAGACAATTTTCTTTACTAATGTTTGTGTTTTTGGTTTTAAGAGAGAAAATAACAACAGCGATTTGAAGTCTTAGAAAGTTACTAAAACTGTCTAAGACTTCAAAATAAAACTAATAAAATCATCACTTTTAAATTAAATATATGGAATCTGTCAAGTGTTTTTAAAATAGATAACAGGAGCCGGTGAAGATGTTATCTTTTGTAAAAACGACTATCCTGGATGATTACAAGGGCTTAAGCGTTTTTAACGAAACAATAAGATAAGCGGGAGATGCCCAATCAATAAAATAAAAAATAAGGGTATAAAAAAAGATCTTAAAATAAGACTAAAGACCCGGAAATTACAAAAGTGATAATTTGATATATATAATAATACTTTGATAAATATTGTTAGTGTAATCGAATTTCATAAATAAAAAACATAAAAAATAGTACTAACCTATTAAGTAAATGTTCGAAAAAAATTCTAGCCATTCTAGGAAATAGCCTCGGGGATAATTATTTACCGAATATTTACCGAGAGTTACTTGATCTATGATTTTGTAAAAACAGAGAAATGTCCTAAAGTCGCTATCCATTACCGGTACGCTTAGTCAATGATGCGTATCTGATACAATATTCAGCTTGTTAATTCAATCCAAACTAGTTTCTAAATTGCATAGCATATCTATTTACTGACTGCTAAATTAAACAGAATTGCGCATTTTTGTCCCTATAAATCACTTCATTCTGATTCAATGACTAGGTCTTTCAATGTCAATCCATTTAAGAGGTTTGATTAATTTTCGTATTGTGTTTTTTTGTGCTCTTTTTAAACTTATAGTGGCAGGGTTTGGCCGTAAATCGATTTACGTCTTGCAAATTTGTCAAAAAATGATGTTTAATAAATATGAATGGATTTCAAATTTATTCAAAACCCAGTTTCAGGTGAATGGTTGATTTCTGCTCCGAGAAGGGCAAAGCGTCCAGATATTGCTAATGGAGCTGAACCAGTATGCCCTTTTTGTGTAGGCAGGGAAAAAGAAGAGAAGGAAGTCTACCGGGTCGGCGGTGAGCCCGACGACGCAAATTGGAAGATAAGGGTAATTCCGAACAAGTTTCCGTTTGCGCCTATCCATGAAGTAATAATTCATTCTCCCGATCACAATAAAGGCTTTGATGAGCTGCCCCTAGAAGCGACAAAGTTAATTTTGGAGACTTACAAACAGAGATTTAAAACTCATCAAGATAAAGGACAAGTTTATATATTGCACAACCACGGTAAGGGGGGAGGCGAGAGTTTGCCTCATCCGCATAGCCAGTTGGCAGTAATTCCTGACAACGTTACTTTGCAAATTCCTAAACTAATCGAATATCTGGATGCGGATGAGCATCAGGAAACAAAAGAACTCGTTATCAGTTGTCCGAACTTAAGTATCTGGCCTGATGAAGTTTGGATTTACCCGAAAAGACGTGAAAGAACTTTTGGGGAAATAACAGAAGAAGAAATAGCGGATTTAGCAAGAGTTCTATATAGATTGATACAGATATTCGATCTAAGGCATGGTCACGAGTTTCCTTTTAATTTCTATATCTACCCCGGTAAAGATTGGTATCTAAGACTTATTCCAAGAGTCAAAACCTTGGGGGGGTTTGAACTAGGCACAAACGTTTTTATTAATACACAGGATCCTAGAAAAACAATTGCCTTCATCAAAGAACATTTTGAATGCCCCAATGAAGAGAAAATAAAAGGCGAACACAGAGCTACTTATAGAAAAGCGGTTTAACAGCCTACTGAGAAGTTCCAATTCGGTTGGATAATCGTCGAGCTATTCAAACTAGGATAATTTAGAGCATTGGTGAGGATAATTTGCAGGTATTTGCTGCCTTGCCCAAGCATCTTTTGGGCGATTATCCAGAGAGAGTCTCCTGGTTGTACGGTATAAGAACAGCTTTTGCCACTATTTGCGCCTGCGACATTTATGTCAACCGATTTATAGGAGTACGTTTTGGCTTTACTAGATGATGCAGGGATAGCGATACTTAATATATTGGACCATTCCCCGGACATGCAGCCATTATTAGCTCTTACTTTAAAGTAATATTTTGTGGCAGGATTAAGGTAGTTAATAGTGTAGGGAATAGCTCCACTTTTATCTTGATAGTCAAAACTGACGGCGTATAATTCGGCGTTATCGTAAGGTCCATAGCTAATGGTATAACCGCTACTTGGACTAACTGTCGGTACAAAATAAAGATTAGCCTGGCCGTTTGCCGTCCAGATCTGGAACAAGGACGGAGGGAGAGGTACCGGGCTAGTACAGCTAACCGGTCCGGGCTTGTTCTCCGCAGCGGAAGACGGAGGCGACCCTCCGAAAGTCACGGCGTCCACAGCTAAAATAGTTGCATCCTGAGTACCTTTCCGTGGAATCGAATCCTCCCCGTTTATATAGTAAGGATTCTGACTTGTGGTTGAGCCAACGATCCGTAAGGTACTATTAAGATCAAAAACAGCATCATTAACGGTGTCGTCGCCGGACCCGCCCCATAGATTAGTATGCACATATGAACTGTCAGCATTTAAGATAGTTAGAAACTCGTCGCTACCGCTTAAGGAAGGTAATATGTCGGTGCCTACCGGATTAAAATTCGTATCTCCATGGCTATCGCCGAATAAATAAACTCTGCCGTCGCTGTCAAAGATAATTTTATTAGCATTGAAATTGTTGTTATTCCAAGTTAGAGTATAGCCGTAGGTTCCGTCGTTTTGAATTTTGGTTAAAAATCTAACGTTGGAAGCAGTAGTTTTACTGTCGTCTCCGCCGGTGGGATTAAAATTTACAGTCCCATTAAATAAGCCGTGAAGATAAAGATTATTACTTTGATCAACGGCAAAATTGGTTAGGGTATACTGATTATCGGGTCCCGAATCAATCACAAAACTGTCAACGTAACCGCCGCCGGAATCAAACTTATCAATAAAAGTTCCATCGCCTGAAGCTGTTTGAGTATACGCGGAGCCACTGGAATTATAGTTAGTTAAATCAGTCGAAAAAGATCCGGCAAGTAGCACATTATTATTACTATCAATGGCAATATTGTTAAAATCGATATCGTTTGAGCTGTTAATAATTCTAGTATAGCCATAACTGCCATCGGCATTTAGTTTTACATAAAATGCAGTTTGCCAGGCTTCGGAACTGATATTGTCGGTTCCTCCGGTTGGATCAAGGTTTGATCCTCCGGTGTCGGAGTTTATTTCTCCGCCAAGATACAAACTGTTGTCACTGCCGATTACAAGGCCGCTTATATATGTGCCGGTGCCCGGCCAAGTGTAAGTATAGCCATAGCTGCCATCGGCATTTAGTTTTACCAGGAAGGTTTGGGCATCAACGCCTGTAGTTTTAGTGTCAATTCCGAAAAAGGTAACAGTTCCTATGAACCTGCCTAAAAGATAAACGTTTCCGTCGCTGTCTGTTTTTAGAGCGGAAACCGAGATGCCGGTGGCGCCGTCAATCAAATGAGTATACCCATAAGTGCCGTCGGAGTTAACTTTAGTTAAATAGATAGCCGAAGCAGCGGCAGTCTGAACGTCATCCGTGCCGTCTGGATTAAAAGCAGCTGTCGTGGGGCTGGTTACCCCGGCGTAAAAAAGATTGCCATTACTGTCGGTTGCGACCTTATCGGCTTCCAAAGTAGCGGAAGCGGTTCCGATTGTCCAAGCGTTTTTGTACTTAGGAGTTGTAAAATGAATGGTTGGATTAAGGGCTGTAGGTGAAGAAGTTTCCCAACCGGTTGGAGTGAAAGTGAGAGAGCCTTGTTGCGGAGTAAAAGACATTATGAATCCGTCTTGATTGCCTTTAATGGCAAGAATATGGTTTTTAGAACTTGGGTCGTAGTCTGGGTACGGACTGGCGGTTCTTCCGACAAAATAGAGAACGCTATTGGGACCAAAAACGGCATCGCTGACGTAGTCGTCGCCGGTTCCTCCCCAAAGATAAGTTTGCACGTAACTTCCATCGGGGTTTAAGACAGTCAGAAAATTGTCTGAACCGCCAAAAGATGCTGGAGTATCATTACCTGCCGGATTATAATCAGTTCCTCCATAGCTGCTGCCGGTTAAATAAATCTTGCCGTCGCTGTCAAAAAGAATCTTACCGGGATTAAAATTATTATTATTCCAGGCAAGCGTATAAGCATAAGTGCCATCATTGTTAATCTTGGTCAAATATTTAACCATGGGCGAACTGGTTTTACTGTTGTTCCCACCGGTGGGATCAAAATTAACGGTTCCATCAAAAAGCCCAAAAAGATAAATATTATTGTTTTGATCGACAGCAAAATTACTGAGAAAAATTGTACTTTGTGAATCACTGGGACTGATCACGTATGTATCAACATAGTTACCGCCGGAATCAAATTTGTTGATAAATACAGCTTGCACCGAGGATGTCGCAGTATACATATCTCCGCTGGCGTTAAAGTTTGTCAGGTCGGTAGTAAAAGAACCAAATAGCAAAACGTTACTGTTTGTATCAACAGAAAGAGCATTGGCATAAACAAAATTTGAGCTATAGATTATTTTAGAATATGCATAAGTGCCATTGGTGTTTAACTTGATATAGAATGATGACTTCCAAGCGCTTGAACTTAAATAATCAGTACCGCCAGTTGGATCCAAGTTCGTTGCTCCGGTATCGTTACTAATATTGCCTACCAAGTAAATGTTGTCATCCGAACCGATTGCTAAGTCGCTAAGGTAGATTGCATCAGACCAGACGTAGGTAAATCCATAATTTCCGTCGGCATTAATTTTGGTGAGAAAATTTTGAGGGAGATTACTACTGCTTTTTGAGTCAGCGCCTAAGGGATTAAAATTAACAGTACCGATAAATTGCCCCAATAAATAAACGTTTCCATCGGCATCAGTTTTTAGTCCCGATACGGAAACAGTGCTGGCTCCGTCGATAAGTCTTGTAAATCCATAATTTCCATCGGCATTAATTTTTGTCAGATAGATGGCAGAAGTTGTGGCTGTCTGAACGTCGTTTATGCCGTCAGGATTAAAGGCAATCGAAGTAGCGTTCATAATCCCTGCGTAGTAAAAGTTACCGGCGCTGTCAGTGGCCACTTTACTGGTTGCAAGGGTGGCGGAAGCTGTTCCAACTGTCCAAACATTATTCAGTTTAGCGTTAGAAAAGTGAATTTCCAGATTGGGAGTTGACGTTGGAGAAGTTCCCCAGCCGGCAGGCGTAAAAGTTCCTGCAGGAGTGTATAAAGGTAGGGGGTTAGTGATATCCGTTAGACAATTGCCTCCTGTGTCAATGCCGGTTTCGCTATAGTCTTGCACGCCGTCTCGACAGTGATTACTTGTGTAATTATCGCCTACGCCATGGGCTTGATCAGGGAAATGATTAGCTAATACGCCTTGATAAAAATAGAGACCGGAGTTGTATCCGTCGTGTAAAGCGGCTTGGTTGGTATTCGCATAGTTAGTATTATAACCACTCCAATCGCCGTAATAACTTTGGCAGGCTTCAAAATCCGGTACTTTATCTGCTTCGTCAATATTTGGGAACCAGTTATAATTATCCGAAGGCGATGTATTGCCGCAAAGCGATTGCGGATATACGTCGCCATTCCAGTTATGATAAACGTCGTACATATCAGATCTTTTCATGACGTTTTCCAGCCCGCCCTGGATCAAGTGGATTGATTCGTGAATCATTGTGTCTGCAGGATTTACACAACCGGGGAAAATAAAAGTATATGGAACACTAAGATTATCAGCGTCTGTATCAGAAAGGCCACAATATTGAGGGTTTGGCGTGGGTGAGGTAGCTAGTACGAAATCGACATTATTATCTACTTGATCTCCGATAAGAGTTTGCAAAACGTCCGGAGGTATCCATCCCCATCCACCGTTAGTGCCAAAATTGATAGTAGTTAAGTTTGATATTACAACTACTTCGGGAGTGATTGTCATTTTGCCGCCAAGATTAGTGTTCATATAATTCGCCCAGGTATTCATAAAATTTGAAGCAGCGATATTCACTTGATACTGATTCAAGCTCATAGGGGTACAGGTTCCATAATAGCAAGCATTTATATTCTTGAAAATAAAATATTTAGCGGTGTGTAGGGGGCTTTGGCTGGCTAAAGATTTTTGCGGAAAAATAAGTACACAGAAAACGACTAACACAAAAAACCCGAAAAACGAGCAGAATTTTTTCATCCAAATACATCATAATATATTATTTTTGTGAAATGCAAATTTTCACAGTCTCAAGAGGATTTTATTTTACGCTTTTTACGTAGATAAAATAGAACAATCAATAAGATAACCAGTCCGAGGCTGATTTTAACAAAATCAAACATACCCTGGGAGAAGAATTTAACCGTTGCGGTGGCTTTTTGGTTGGTTTTGCCAAAAATGACATTAATTTTGGCTGTATAAACACCGGGGAGAAGGATTTTTTGATAGGTTGTAGTTTGCGTATCATAACGCCTGATGCTTTCGGGAAGAGCATCTAAGGAATTTTCGTTCAAAACGCCCCTTGCCACAAAATTACCTAGAGGATCAAATACCTGGATTGAACCATAGGGGATAACGTGTACGTTGCCATTGTTCTCAAAGCGCAGGGCATAAGTGTCTGGATATTCAATACCGTCTCGCACTGGTTCAAAACTGCTTATTGTCCCGTCTTCGACTTCTTTGCCGGTTGACGCTCTTACAAAAAGCAGGCTGGAGAGTACGGGGTTGATGCTAATTTGGGTTTTGTTTTCCGGTTGGACGATTTTAGCCAGAATGCTGGCGTAATGTCCGCCTTTGGTAATTCTATTTTTATCGATAAACACTTTGACGGACTTTTTTTCGCCGGGAGCAAGAAAAAGGTTATTGTTTTCAAAAGAAATCCAAGAAGAAAGGGAATATTTATAGCTTGCGGCGTCTTTGCCGGTGAGAAAATCGATTTTATAGCTGTCTTCAAGCATGGTAAAATCCTGGGCGCTTAAGCTTAAATCCATTTCACCTTTGGTGTTATTGATGTAGGTTAATTCATATTCGGCAGGGTCGGTTGCCAGATCGATATGGATGATTGAAGGAGCTACGGTTAGGCCTTCTGGTGTTTGAGCGTGGGCATGCATTGCACTTAGGCCCGGAAAAAAAAAGATGAGGATTAGAATAACGATTATCCGCATTTTATTTTTCATAAGCTAACTTCATCATAGCAAATGCATTGACGATTGTTAACCCTGTTAAATTTGTTTAACACAGTCTGCGGATTTAACAGGGTAAATTTGCTATGATAAGAGTATGAAGTGGACTTTATCACGGGTTTTAATAGTGATTTTTCTTGCGATACTGCTTGTCGTTTCGTTTGTGTTGTTTATTTTCCTCAATCGACCGGCAAAACCGCTTACTGCCAGCGAAAAAGAGAAAGCTCTGGAGAATATCTTAGGCCGAAAACCGAATTTTAAAGATGCGCCTACGGGGAATATTGCCTACAATGGTAAATATGTCAATTTTCTTTATCCGGTCGCTGCTAAAATTTATGTCTTTTCAGATAAAGAAGTGTATCAGAAGCCAAATTTGGAAGTATTTTCGTTCGACATGCAGAACCCAAAAATTGTTTTTAATCTTACTGTGTCGGAAAATGGCTCAAATATCGCTGACGTTTCCGATATCTCCGGAGTATTATTTAGACAACAGCCGCAACAAGCATATACGCAAAGTGAATTGACGGTATCGGGTCAAAAGGGGATAGTGTTTACCAAAAATCAAGATAATACAGCGGAGAAGACGGCTTTTTTTTTAGTTAATAACCGAATTTACTCAATTGCAGTTACAGGAGGTAGCTACTCTGACGCCGTTAACTTATTTGATAACGTAATCAAAACTCTAGTTTTTAAATAATTTATTGATTTAACCTCTTTTTAATTTCGCGGCCAATATACAACTTAAGCAGGAATCTAATTAGTAAAATCAAAACTACAACTGTGGCAAAAATAACTAATAGCGCTTTGTATGGCAGAACCCAAAATGATACGGAAGTTTGTATCGGGATATCTTTTATACCATTATCATAGACTAAAAGTAGGTTGGCTGTGTATTTACCAATTCTAAAACTGGTTAGTTTATTCCAATTGATAGTTAAGGTTTCCATAGGCTTACCGTTTTTATCAAGTTTCGGTTGTCCGTATTCCATGACAGGGGTTCTTACCAGAAATCCGTCATCCCAGGACGCGTTAAAAACTTTTTGAGCGTTTGGAATCACGCTGCCTAAATATGGATTGACAGGCAAATCCGCCAATTGGTTTTTGCCGTCGGTAATAAAAATATCGCCGTGCGGTTTAACGTGGACATTGCCTTGATTTTCCACCTTAACTACAAAATCGGCCGGCAAATATTCCGTCACTGCTTGACTAACCGAGAACTGGGTTATCTTTGCTTCGGCTTTTGCCCCCTCTTTCTTAACATCCAAAAGGATGGGAACAGCTGCGGCTCCGGTAATGGCAGCTCCGGTCCTCTTCAAAAGTGAGGTGTTGTCTTGGGTAAAGGTAATGGCAAAGTAGTAGCCGTAAGCTGCTTCTTTGGGAACGGCGATGGTAAAGGGAACCTCTGCCCATTCCAAAGGATTAATGGTAACTTTATCGCTGGTAAAGGTAACCCAAGACAAAGAACCATCCGAATTATCATCGGTTAAAGTTAAATTTCCGTTTAAGTCACCGCTCATTTTCTTGACGCTAAGCTTAATCGGTAGGGGAGAAGTAGTATTGTTCCTAATCCTTACCTTGCTACTTAAGGTGTCTCCCGGATTTGCAGTCAAGTCAAAAAAGATTGGTGAGACTGTGACATCATAATTGCCAGGAGTGGGAACTTGGGCATGGGAATTGGCGAGAAAAAACAAGCTTAAGCCTATTAAAAAAAAGGGCAGGACTAAGAGTTTTTTGCCATACATCATATTAGAACGAGCCGGCAGCAACTACGGTTAAAGTGTCAGTATAGTCTGTTGCGGCTTGTTGAGTGGAAGAAATTTTTGCTTTAGCATAAATAGTAACGGTATTGGCTACTGTTTCAGCAGAAGTGTTATAAGCAAGTTGTTTGAGTAGAGAAGTAACAGATCCTCCTAGATTACCTGTTCCGGTATAGGCGCTATCAACGGTTCCAGTGCTAGCAGTAGCACCTACGACATAACCAGGTGTGCTGGCAAGGTCAGAGTTAGTTGGGTATGCGGCCGGCGCACTGATATCGGCACTTGCCGCTGTTGAATGTAATTTGCCAATTGTCGTTGAGCCTTGTGAATCCTGAACCCAGGTAACCCAGCCGTTTCTTGCGTTAGTAGTAATGGTGGCAACTACATTTCCGGATTGAACAGAGCTGATTGATAAGGTTCCAAGCGAGATGCTATTTGCGCCTAAAGAGAACTGCATGGTGGCTGAAACAGAAGCGGTAACTGTTACCTGCTCGCCATTGGTGGAGACAACCGAAACGGCATAGTTTACGCTATCAGTATACGGAGAACCGCCCATGGTTTTAAATTGCCCGGTCTGACTGTCTCCTGTAGTCATAGTTGAAGCACCCGTACCGGTAAAATGGAAACAATATAAAGCTGTTGAAGAAGAAAATGCAGTTCCCGGAAAAGTTACAGATAAACCCGACACACCACTTGCAGTGCTAATGCCTGGCCAAGCAGTTGGCGTACCGCCGCCCGGATCTGACGGAAGGTTAGCAGTTGTAACAGTCCAGTTGCCAGCAGTCGGACTAATCGTCCAGCCGGCAGGAAAGACAAGGACAACATTTGTTTGAGTTGTGGCAGTTGATTTCATGCAAGCCCAACCGGCTACGGTTGCGCCGGATGAAATCCTGTCAAACATTACAAAAGCTTCAGTAGTTGTAGCGTTTGCTTTCTGGGGATTGAAAAGTAGAGGATAAACGGTGGCAAGTAAAATAATGGTGGTTTGTAAGACTATGCTTAATATAGTCTTTGGACTACTTAGTCTGGCTACTCTAAAATTTGATAAATTCATAGATGAATATTAATATCTACTATAAGGAAAACATTTTTTAAATAGTTTGTCAATAGGTTATTTCTAAAATGATCCGGTAGCAATAATAGTTATGGTATCGGTGTAATCTCCAGCCGCGGGAGTAGTGGTTTTAGCCCTTGCCTGAAATAGAAAAGAGGCAGTGCCGGTATTTACGGGCGCATTTGAGGAATCGGCAAATTCTCTTCGATTACTGTCGAGGATGCCGACAGTAGTGGTTGTTCCGTCATAAGGGGAGTCAAGTTTCATCGGTCCGCCTGAAGATTGTCCGACTGCAGAACCTTGTGCTCCATATCCTTCGCTCAATGAACTAAGGTCGGTTTTGGCCGGGACAGTACCGATCGTGTAATTGGCAACTGTGCTTTTAAGTCCGGCATTGGTACCGTATAAATAGATCAGTCCGCCGGTGTTAGCGTTGGTTGAAATAGTAGTGGTAACAGTATTGGGAGAAGTGATTATCGAGCCGCCGGGATTCATTGTTCCCATGGAAACCGTAAAAGGCGGAACGGTTTGACTTGAAGTGATTAAATTAAAGGTAAAAGTGGGGTTAACAGTAGCTGCCGATGCTATTGCGCTCCATCTGCCTAATTGGAAAGTTCCTCGTTTGCCAGCCACTCTTACATAATAGGTTGTTCCGGGATAAAGTCCGATTAGCGTAAAACTTGAACCGCTATTCCAAGTAGTATAGGTTTGCCAATCGGGAGAAGCACCTAGGGTATCGGTAACGGATTGGATATAGTAAACATTTTGCGAAAAGTTGGCCGAATTTGAAGCAATCTGGATGGCAAAAAGCGTATCGCCTGGATTATTAGCATTATTAATGGATAGTGAAAGTTTATTATAGTAGCTGTTGGATGGATTTGTAATAATTGGCGCCGGCGGGGTATTTGGTTCAAGGTTGTAAGTAAGCCCGGGCAAGACCAAATAACTGGTAGAACTTAAACTGGATGTTTCAACTTCACCGGCAATTCCTTGAAGCGAGTAGGTAGTCGATCCAGAGAGAGTACTGCTGCCTGCACCAAATCCATAATCTAATAGTTGATAGGTGGTGCTAGATGGTCCGGCAAACGCCGGTTTTATTAATAAGTAGTTTATAGTAAATACTATTGCAATACATATTGATAGGTGTAAAAAGAGTTTCTTTTTCATATCGGTAAATAAAATGTACTTAAACCAAATAGCGGGTGCAAGTAGTCAAAAGTAAAGACTTGGGAAACTCCTCGCCGGTTGGCCAGAACAGCCCGCAGACTCTGAGAAAAAGTTAGTTCTGTAGACTGATAATTAATTAGTGTTTTCAGAGCGGCTTTAATATCTCTTTCTTCAGGATAAATGATATTAATATTTCCAATAAAGATTATACGCAAGAAATCTTTAGAGAGAGAAGGGCTGATTTCTTTATAGATATAGTTGTAGACTTCGGTTAAAGTCATGCTATCAGTAAAAAGCATGTATCCTTGTTCGGCAAAATAACGAAAATTAGCCGCCGCCTGTTCATGTTTTGAATGCGAGCGGTCAATAAAAGCGTAAAAAGCGTTTGGTGCAATATAAACTTTTTTACTGGTCATACTTAATTTAAATGCTTAACTTAAAGCTTGCCCCTCTGCCATTTAGTCTAAACAACGGATCGTCAACGTTAAAAACTTTCGCTGGAACGATATTACTTCTCACAATTTGCTTTTTAGAAGTGGTAGGAGAGAAATCTTTGTTTAAATCTGAAAGGCTTGATTCTTTAATCCGGACGTTTCCACCAACCCTTACTGCTTTTAGCTTTCCCTCTTTAATATAACGGCGGATAGTTAGGGGATGAACCTTAAGTATAAATGCAATTTGATTGACGTTAAGCAAATTCTCCATATGTAATTATATACAATATTATACAATGATATGCAAACGTCGTCAAGATTTGACCCGTAGTTATAAATCCTGCTTAATTAATATATCGAAGATATATTAATTAAAATGCGCTGCCTACACTTTAATTCTAAACCCCTTTTTCTGACTTTAGCAATAGTCTTTTTTTTGCTAAGTTTTGTTCAACTTTTCACAAAACCGACTTATGCGGCAAACGGGATCAATCGGACCATAAACTTCCAGGGTAAACTTGTGAAAAATTCCGATGGCACAAATGTTTCCAATACCAGCTACACGGTAACATTTGCGCTTTACAATCATCCGACAGCGGGAAACACGACTGCCGGGTATCTTTGGAAAGAACAACAAACAGTGACTACAGTTGACGGAATTTTTCGCGTTGCTTTAGGTTCGTCTACCGCATTTCCGGCGAACTTTAACTTCAATTGGGATGGGCTTTACCTTGGAATTACAGTCAGTCCGGATTCAAGCGAAATGACGCCTAGAATCCAGATGGCTGCTGTCCCTTTTGCCTTTAACGCACAACAGGTTGCTGGTTTAACAGTTCAAGATACTTCCGGTAATGCTTCAACTTCAGGAATTCTACAGGTTGCTAACGCGGTAACCGTAAAACTGCCAACTTCCGGAACAGGTTTAATCTACGCCGACGCCGGCGCAACCGGAACTTTAGCCAATCTGACCAATTCAACTTCCCAAACAGGAGGGGTAATCGGCTTGGCCTTAAGCCTTTCGGGGGCGAACGGTTCTTATGCGCAAACTGGTTTACAATTCAACCTTTCTAGTGCAACCAGTGGAACAGCTTTGGATATTCAAGGAACCAGTAACACTTGGGGAATAACACGGGCGGGAGCGTTTGCCGCCAACAACATCTACGGGAATAACGGCGATTGTTTAAAATCCGGCGGAAGCGCAACCAGTGTGATGTCTTGGGGAACGTGCGGAGGCGGAGGAACCAACTGGTGGAATGAATTTACAGGAGCTTTATCGTCAGTAAATACAAAAGATGACCTATTACTCGGCGGATCTTCCACTTCCTCCGCTGTGTTTGCCTTTACGGGCTTGTCTACTCCACTGCATCAGACCCAGGCTTCAATATCCGGCAATTTAATCGTCATGCCTAACAACGGATTTGGTGGAACAGTGGGAATCGGCACAACAAACCCAATCTCAGAGTTTAATCTTGTCTATGCAGGCGGAGATACAGGAATTGCTCCTTTGACAATTGACACTTCGGGTTCCACCGCTAACTCAACTCCTGCTTTTAAAGTTATACTCCAAAATAGTACGACTAGCGGTCAGTCTAAAGGTTTCCAAATAGCAAATTCCGGATTTGCCACTGCCTGGGCGTCGTTTGAATATAATATCGGAGCAAGCAATAATCCGGGATTGGGTTTGGGCGTGTCGGGAAACGCAAGAGATACATATATAACCCGTTATGCGGCAAACACGTTCTTGATTTCCGCCGACGGAACCATAAACACAAAAGGTTTCCTTGACGCCAACACCGGACTTGCGGTGGGCTTAGGAAGCAATACGCAACTGGCTGCTTTAGATGTAAGAGGGGGAAATTTCAGCGGGACGGCGCCGGCAGCATCAATCTCTGCCAAAACGTCTTTTGCCGGTTTAGTGGTTGATCAGGCAGGTGTCGGAGATATTCTTACGGCTTCCGCCGCAGGATCTACAAGGTTTAGTATTGCGCAAAATGGAAGCGTACTTTTCCAAGGTCCAACACTAACTTCAATTGGATCTGGCGCTTCTGGTACGGGGAGCAATGCTGTTACGAATGCAATTGGCGATCAGGGTAGCTTGGTTCCAAATGCCGGTTTTGAGTCAAACATGTTAGGCGGTACGGTTGCAGATGGTTGGTTTATTGCTTCTAATTCAGCATATGTTACACGGGATAATTCAGTTGTAGCTAAAGGGAATTTTTCTATCAAATTTACTTTGAATGCCAGTCAAGGAACAGCTATTTATTCAAGTTGTATTCCTTTGGGAATGGCTTCGGGTTTAGGACTTTATAATGTATATTTTTATGAAAGAAGTTCAACGCTAAGTACCTACGTAAGAGTTTATGTGGATGGTTACACTAGTCAGGCGAGTTGTCGGTCAGATTCCTCTACTGGAAGAGTATTTTCTGCTCCACTAGGAGGAGCTAATGCAGCAGTTAATACGTGGTATACAAAGGGAGGGACAACCACAGCTATGACGGGAGTAACTTGGGCTAGGGCACATGTTTACGTTGGTTGTCCTGCTAGTTGCGCAAGCGGGAATACAGTAAACATAGACGGCGTAAGGATTATAGAAAGCTCTCTTACCGGTGGCCTTGATTACGCTGAAAATTATCCTGCTGATCCGAATAATCTTGCAGCGCCAGGGGATGTAGTTTTGCTTACAAGCGCTAACGGATCTGCACAAGTTATTCCTGCCGACAAGCCTATGGATCAGTCAGTGATTGGCGTTGTTTCCACTAACCCAGGACAAGTGCTTGACGATAGTTCTATTCTTGATCCCAAGGTTACGGTAGCGCTTGCGGGAAGAACCCCTGTTAAAGTTTCTTCCAAAAACGGTCCAATTCAAATTGGCGATTATCTTGCTTCATCTGATATCCCCGGCGTTGCAGTGAAAGCAACAATGGCCGGGCCCGTTATTGGTACGGCAATGGAAGATTACACAGATCCGGATCCTCAAAGCATAGGTAAGGTAGTTATATTTATCAAAAATACCTATTTCAACGGAGTTTCTGTCGCTAACTCAGGTCTCAATCTTAACGGTAAAGATTCTTCGGTGATTCTGGCCATGGTTAAAGATTCCGCAAACTCGGAAAATTCAATTTCTCTTAGTCTGACAAAAGACGGGCAATTTGCCATAAAAGACGGAAACGGAAATAGCGTTATAACTTTTGATAACCAAGGAAACGCTTATTTCAAGGGTGTGATTGTTGCGGATAAGATAAAAGCCAACCAGATAGAGGGTTTAGATATATTTACAAATAGAATATCAGCTTTGGAAGCAAACACTGCCGTTTTGTCCGCTTCGACAAGGAGCGCCGAACTTGCAACAATTTCAGCAAGTCTGCCATTGGCGCTTACCCTGACAAGTCCTAACGTTGACGGTTTGGCAACGGTTTCGGGAGATTTAAATGTTGACGGCACCGGATTTATTCAAGGCGCCTTGAATGTCTTGGATAATATTACAACCAATAATTTATTAGTGTCACAGTTCGCCTACTTTATCAACGACGTCGTCTTCAAAGGAACTGTTAGATTCAACGACACTCCGGTGTTTAGTAGCGATACGGCCGGGTTTGCGGTTATAAAGAAAGATTCGGACAGCGTTGCGATCAATTTCGGTCAGGAATATGTTGATATGCCGATCGTAACCGCCAGCATAGCTTTGGACAAAATGGAGGATAGTGTTGTGCAAAAACAGCTCGAAGACTTAATTTTTAACGGCAACATTAGTTTTGTGATTACCCAAAGAACCACTCAGGGTTTTGTTATCAGATTGAATAAACCGGCGCCCGAGGATATCAATTTCTCATGGGTGGCGTTATCGGTACAGAAGGCGCAGACGTCGGGAATAACTCCTCCGGCGCCGACACCCGATCCATCGTCAACGACTTCGGCTGCATTTCAGTCAATAACAAATCAGCTTAATCAGAAAGGAGGTGCTAGCCAATAATGATTGCTTTGGATCAATTTTCTAAAAACGTTTTTCCATATGCTCTCAATGGAGATTTGATAGGATATTTCGTTGAACCCTCAGTATTTACCTCATCTGGGCGTCTAAAATAGTAGTTGAATTTTTACCGCAATCAATGTAACATTTAAAATATCCATGAAATTTCCCAAAATAGCCCACGTCAAAAAAATTCTGAAGAATAAGTTAACCTATCTTTGCCTAGCTTTATTGCTGGTTGGACTAATAGTTGGTTTAGTAATCGGTTATATGCTCCCCAGAGACTTTTCGGATCTTACCGCTCCAGCAGAATTTCACGCTGGCACTGCTGACGGAAAGCTTATAAATCCTCTTTATGAATGCAATACCGGACAAGTTTATGGTCAAAGACAGCTTTCTTCTTTGCAAAGCAATATTAATACTTACGTTAATCAAATTACCGCCAATAATTCAGTTACAAGCGCTGCAATTTATTTTAGAGATTTAAATAATGGGAAATGGTTTGGAATCAATGAACATGACGATTTTGCTCCCTCAAGTCTTTTGAAAGTTCCGGTAATGATGGCTTATTATAAGCAAGCTGAAAAAGATCCAAGTATTCTTAGCAAAAAAATAACTTACTCTCAAGTTCCCGAAGGATTAATTCCCCAAAATTTTAAAACAAAAAATCCGATTGTTTTGGGCCAAACTTATACAGTTGAGCAACTTATCGAAAAGATGATAATTGCTTCGGATAACGCCGCTTTAGGGCTTTTGGAAGATAACATTGACAACCGCAAGATAGATCAAGTGACTTTGGATTTGGGTATTATTACCGCGACGAGCTCAACTCCCGATGACTTTATGGATGTTTCCGAATATTCAACCCTTTTTAGGGTTCTATACTACTCAACATATTTAAATGATCAGTATTCCGAAAAAGCATTAGAACTTTTATCTCAGGCTGAATTTAATCAAGGTTTAACAGCTCTTCTTCCTAAAGATATAACAATTGCCCATAAGTTTGGAGAAAGAGAAGTAATAAACGTAATACATCAATTGCATGATTGCGGCATAATTTATTATCCAAATCATCCTTACCTACTTTGCATTATGACCAAGGGTCCGGATTTCAATGATTTGACAACAACTATTCAGCAAATCTCCAAAAAAATCTACGATAATGTGGTAAAAACCTATCATTAAACTTTTTCCCCGGATGGACCAAGCGACAAACCTTTAGGTCGATAAAGATAAGTAAAGACCAAAATTATATTTAAGATAGTTAAAAGAATAAACGGTAAAATTCTTAACAATCCGAAGGTAAAAATAAAGTAGGTTTGGACTAATAGTCCCAAAAGAATTAAGGCTTCCATACACATTCCCAATAAATCTTCGGCATAAATCAACAAAATCTTGAAAAGTGAGGGAGTAACCCTTTTTTCTTCTTCAAGATTGATAATTATCGGCATTTCCGTGATTTTGTCATTAATAAAATCGTAAGGTGGTGGAGAAACAAATCCTTCCTTAATAACATTTATTTTGTATTTTTCTCCTTGTTTATTCGGATAATAAAACTCGCCAAGCTTATTTGTTTTTAAATTTGCCACCATTCGTTGTCCTGTTCCATCCATTAATGAAACATTTACTCTTGAAAGAGGTAAATTAGTGTCAGAGTCTACTACTTTTCCAAAAACTATTCTGCTTCGTTCTCTTCGAATAAGAATTGTTAGTTTATAGATAAGAAAATAAGGAAGATAAAATAATTCGATATGTGTTCTGGCCGATATCGAAAGCAGAGAAACAATCAAGAAAACAAAAACTGCTTCCATAGATAATAGATCAAACAGCCGGCTGGAAGAGGCATGATTCCTAATATATATTTGGCTGGCAATAATCGAGTCGGAAAGCGTTCCCCAGTAATATTGAATAGTTGTAACAATGTTAAACGGTTGGGGATTAAGGTAAACAGTTGGATAGGGATTGCTGTTATAAGCAATTGTAAAATTTACACTGGTGGGATCGTAGCCAAGCGCCAAAATTTCCGCCCTATACTTTCCCTGGGACAAGATTATATCAACGGTTCCATCGGGATGGGAAAAAGACGGATTAGCTATGGATAAGATACTTGACGAGATAATAGTGTAGATACGTGCTTGCAACTGGTAGATATATAAAATAACCCTGGCGTTTTCTACAGGTTTATTTGTTTTTTTATCAAGAATGGTAAATTTACTGACTACTTTTAAGTCGGCTATTTTCTGGACGGCAACATTACCGTTGTAGTCAATTACTCTAACATCCAAGTCATAATTTCCCGGATCCGGCACAGTTAGTTTTCCGGTTAAAACGCCGGGTGAAGTCTCAACCAGCTCAACAGCACCCGTATTGACATTAGTTGTGGTTGTGGTACTGGCAGCTAAAACGTTTTTATTGACAATAAAAGCTTGAGCACTTTTAATTAGGGTGGTGGTTAAAGAAAAATGAACGGTAAATTCACTCGAAACAGGTACGACAATAATCGGTTTTGCTACAACATTATTGCCAGGTTTATTGCCGGAAACTGTAGTTTGCGAGCCCGGGCCGATCAGAATATTGTTATTACTGATGACAACCAGGGTTTGAAGATCAATTACCGGCGCTTCGGAAATTACCGCGGTTTTAAAAGTGTAGATGTCAGATCTAATTTGGTTTCCGCTACTGTCAGTTGAGATTACTTTGAAATAATAATTGGTATTTGGCAAAAGATTGGCAAGCGTTACGACCCTTTCGGTTGTCGATGCCGAACTTGAAACGTTCTGATTAAGGTCTGTAGCAGAGGTGCCGTAAGCAATTATTATGCTTGATTTCTGGTTGGTAGAAACGTCAATTTGGGCTTGAGACTGAGACAGGGAATAAACATAGATATTGGAAAAACCAAAGGCTTGGGGTGCGGTTGTTGGGGTTGGAGCTGATGTTACGCTGACGGTTGAAGTTCCTGGGATTGGGGTTGACGTCGGTGCAGAAGTCGTCGTCGGCGTTGGCGCAAGACTAGTATTGTAAAGATAAGTTTGGCTTACGGTTTGGTCGGGAGTAACTGTGGATTCTGACGTTGTTCTGGTGGCAACATTAAGATTGACAACGCCATCTCCCGTATAGGAATCGTTGGTTTTAAGCTGAAAAGTTACGGTTTGATTAGTTGTGTTGCCGGGGATAGATGAAATTGTCCAAGTAATTGTGTTATTAACAGTGTCAATTACCGGTGGAGTATTGCCGTAAGCATTGGAAGCGCTGCTGGTAACATAATCTAAAATATTCACCGACGGCGTCGGATTTCCTTCAATTGTTCCTTTTGACCATTGTGCTTGAATAGTTAGGGGAAAGGAAGGAGTTGTAGTTAATCCATAGGTGATTTTGTAGGAGAGAACAGTGTTTTGTGGAAGTTGAGTGTCCAGATCCAAGGGCTCAATTACTATCGGCAGATCGGAGACCTGAGGGGGAACCGATGCGGTGACGTTAATTTGGTTATTGTTAACGATTGCCACGGCGTAAGTGGTTGTATCAATGGTTATGTTTGAAGAGTTTTTAGTTACAATTGTGCCGGCTTGGTCAGATCCACCTGCACCGGTAGTTGAGGAAGTGGTGCTAAGGTTAAAACAATAAAGTATACCGGTTGCCAAGTCTCCGCTTGCAAAAGTCACAGATTTATTACTAACACTACTGGCGGTTGCGCCAACTCCCGGCCAAGCCGTTGCGCTGGAGGGAAGGTTGCTCGTATTGGCTGCCCAATTGTCCACATTGGTAGAAATTGTAAAAGCGTCGGGAAAGGTGACAATTACTTTTGCTTCGATTCCGCTTGAGGAAGTTTGGGCACAGATTGTGCCGGAAAGCGTAGAGTTGGCGCTTTGACTTCCAAGTCTTAAGTAAGCAGTGTCAAAGGAAGAGGAATAAGCCTTTGAAAATGTCGGAAGAATTGCAAGTGAAAAAAATAAGAGCAGGAAAATTATTCTTTTATGCATTCATATTTACTTTACAACAAACTCAAAAAGCAATCAATGTTTAAGACAGAAAACTGAAATTCAAAACAAAAAGGCGCTAGGGATTGACAAAAACTTGTCAAAAACCTTAAGATAAATTAGAGATGGAAAAACTTAAAAGCCTTAAATTTACCAGAAGCGTTAAGATAGCCCTGCTATTAATTCTTGTAATTCTTGCTTTGCTTCCTTCGTATTATTTCTACAGCCAATATAAATATACACAGGATCTTCTGCAAAATCCTACCGTTTCGGCAAATGCGGAAACTCAGGCATTAATCGATAAAGTAGGGAAGCTAATTGAGCTGCCAAGTAAGGAAACTCCGACTGTCGCTACCGTATCAGATGTTACTAAACTGGCAGGACAAACGTTTTTTGCTAATGCCAAAAATGGTGATAAAGTTTTAATCTTTTCTCAAGCGAAAGAGGCGATTCTATTCAGAGAGAGCATCGATAAGATTATCCAAGTGGCTCCGGTTAATCTTGGTGATAATTTAGCGCCGAGTGTTGTTGCGCCAGTTTCTGTTTCACCAACAGCAATTCCTCCTACTCAAGCGCAGTTATAACCCCAAGTAGCGTTAGTCCCACCAGTCAGTAAGAAGTAAATCTTGTAAGTTCAAATTTTGAAGAAATTATTCCTCTTTTTGTTGTATGCCGAGGAGCCAAAGGATAGCTTCTTTTTTGTATCTTCTGTCACCCCTGGAGTTAATTCTAATGGCCGGAAGTTTGCCTCTTTTGCCCCATCTTTTGATTGTTAATGGAGAAACTCTTAAGACCTGTGCAACTTCTCTAACAGTAAGTAGATCTGGAAGGTTATCTATTGATATGTTTTGGTTGATCATACTGTACGATTAATATCGTTAGTGATTGTTAATCGCTTATAAAGTAACAAAATAGAACAATCTTGTCAAGACCCAAAATATTTATAGATAGTCCGCGATAATGGGCGTAAAGCGCAGCGAGTATCAAGAGGAGAAAATGGTTCAAATCAATCTTTCCAACAAAAATCCCCCTGTGAAGGGGGAAAATTGTGAAAACTTGAGTAAAGTTACTTAAGTTCAACAGTAGCGCCTGCTGCTGTTAATTTCTCTTTAGCTTCGTCTGCTGTTTTCTTGTTGACTGCTGTCATTACTTCCTTTGGAGCGTTGTCAACGAGTCCTTTGGCTTCGGCTAATCCCAAAGTTGGAACTAATTCTCTTAAGGCCTTAATAACTGCGATTTTGGTTGCTCCGCCGTTTGCAATAACGACGTTGAAGACGGTCTGTTCTTCAACTGCTTCTTCCGCTTCTGCTGTTGGGGCTGCTCCTGCTTGAGGTGCTGCCGCAATCATGGCGGATGCTGAAACTCCGAATTTTTCTTCCAATGCTTTAACAAATTCTGAGAGTTCGAGAACTGACATTTCTTCAACTGCTTTTAACAATTCTTCTTTCGATACTTTTGCCATCAATTCTCACCCCCTTCACTTGTTTGGTTTTCATTAGTCGGATTTTCTGTTGGTGCTTTGGGTTTGGCTTCCGATGCTTCGACTGAAGTTTGCGCAACCGGTTCAGTGGCTAAAACTTCGGCTTGTGCTTCTACGATCGGAGTCTCTGCTACTGGTTCAGCCTTTACTTCTGCAACCGGCGCTGCTTCGGCCGGTTTATTTTTGGTAATCGCGCCTAAAGTAATTACTAATTTTTGTAAATTCCAGCTTAATGCTCTATGAAGGCCAAAAATAGGGGATTTGAGTCCGCCGACCACTTGGGCGAGTAGGACTTCTCTGGTAGGAAGCGCAGAAATCTTTAATATTTGTTCACCTGTCAAGAGTTTATTTTCCATAATTCCCAGTTTTACGCTCGGAATTCCTAATTCCTTAATTGTTTTCGCCAGCTGTTTTAGAGGCGAGATCACATCGGCATAAACTAAAAGCGTGCCTGTGGGGCCTTGTAATGGATTTTCGCCTTCCAATTTAATTTTATTTTCATCCAAGGCTCTTAGAACCAAGGAATTTTTGGCAACAACATATTCTGCGTCCATCGGTTTGATGGCCTTTTTAAGCGCTTCCAGTTGTTTGTGAGTCACTCCCTGATAATTAGTGAAGATTACAGCCTTTGCTTTACCTAATTTCTCGGAAAGGTTGGCAACTGTTTCGATTTTTTTTTGCCTATTAGCGCTAATTTTTTTGTTTTCGTCCATATATAATAAAAAAACTCTCCTAAGAGAGTCGATGTAAGTTCAAAAGAACTTATGTTACTCCTCGACGAGACTTATTGTTCGCTCGTTGTCTTAGGTTTTACAAGTTTAACAGAAGAGGGAAATTACGTCAAGGGTTGTTTTGGTGAATTTTTGATTCTTCTAAATCTACTAAATCTTCTGGCGCTGTCGGCGGAGAAAATCAAAGTTGCGGTTACCCCTGTTTGGGTGATAAATCCGGTTGCCTCAGGGTTATCGCGAAAAGGAAGTGCGATTAAGAAAGTCAGAAGGGCACAGGCAACTGGATAGGGAAGCATTTCTATAAAATTTTTGCGAGCAACTTCCGGCGTCATAGCTTCAGCTTCGGCAACCTGTTCTTCGGGAGTTTTCTTATTTCTTTTTAATATCTCCGGTACGTTAGGAATTTTAACTCGGTTTTCCGGGTAAGTCAAGTAAATTACTGCGGGCTTTGTGTGGATTCAGTTGTGCCCAACTGTTGTTTTTGAACTTTTCTATGAAAAGCACCTCTTTCAGCCCATGTTCCTAAAGTATGGTAGCCGCTTACTCCAAATAATAATCCGCTTGCCTGTAGGGCGGATTGTGCTTCAGGATGAGATTGGCTTACCGCAGCAGAAGCGGCAACGGCAATCAGGCTAAGCACCGTTGTGGCTCTGCTGTTTAAAAACGCGTTTTGTCTTATTCTATAGCAGAGTTCGAAGAATTCAGGATTAATAGCTGCTATTCTAATTTCATTTTGATCCCACAATGTACCTTGAGCGATGTTATGGCGTATTTCTTCTCTTTCTTCGGTAATAAACACCGCAGCTGCGCGCGGGAGTTTTTTAAGTGCGTTAATGGCGTTTCCGACCATAAGCTCTGGATTATGTCTTCCTCTTTGTTCGGTTTGGCTCATGACACCTACGGCATACCCGTCTAATTGTCTCTCGTCATGTTTTTCTGGCATAGATGCGGATTGTACAAAAATAAGAACTATAAGTCAAATTAGACTTTAATTTTTAATCCCGGGGACATGGTGGATTTTAAAGTGGCGTTAACAATATTTTGTTTTTTGATAGCTGCAATAAAAGCATCGATGTTTTCCGATAGTTTTTCTGCTCCAAATGACATTTTGCCGACAGTCAAGTGCATAATCGGCGCTTTTGTTTCAGTTTTGAAAGAAATTTGTCCGCCTTCGAACTTTTTGGCGACTTCCTCCGGTTTTGGGTTGATCGTACCGTTTTTCGGATTTGGCATTAAACCTTTTGGTCCCAAAACTCTTGCCACTTTGGCCAATCTTGGCATCATTTCAGGTGCCGCAACCAAAACGTCAAAGCTAATAATACCTTTTTCAATTTCGACAATTAGGGCGTCGCTGGCGATTGCGACTCTGGTTTTTTTGCCTGTGCCGTGGGGAAGAGTAATTTGTCCGGAAACACCGGTGCTAGGCGTATTGATATGCAATTCAACCGTTTCATCGGTTTTTCCTCTTTGCAATTTTGCTAAAAGTTCCAAAGCTTCTTTCAAAGGATAGAGTTTGTTTTTGTCGACTTCTGTTACGAGTGTTTGGTATTTTTGTGAATGAAAAGCCTTTTTTTGTTTCCCTTGTGTTTTCTTGACTTCTTTTTTCTCTTCCGCTACAACTTCTTTTTCTTGCGTCTCTTTAACTTCCAAAGCTTCCAATTCTTCTTCGGTTGGTCCAACGGAAGCAACTCTTTCTCCGCCTTTCATGCCGGGAGCTTTAACCGTTTTTTTGGCTTCATGCCTTTTTTTAACTTCGTTTTTTTCTTCTTGTTCGAGATTTTCGTCTCCTAAAGTTTTAACTCTAATTTTTCCCATTATTGCACCTTTATGCCCATTGAACGGGCGACTCCTTCCACAATTTTTACGGCTTGAGGAATTTCATCGGTATTTAAATCTTCCAGCTTATCTTTAGCAATTTGCTCGGCTTGTGCGCGGGTGAGTGTTCCGGCGGATTCGGTTCCCGGCTTTCCCGAACCTTTTTCCAAGTTCATCGCTTTCTTAATCATTTCGGCAATCGGCGACTTTTTGACAATAAACGAAAAAGTTCTGTCTTCGTAGACCGTGATTACGGCCGGAACAATCGTTCCTTTTTGGTCGGCGGTTCGATCATTAAAAGCCTTGACGAATTCCATGATCGGCAGTCCATGAGGGCCTAATGCGGTTCCAACCGGTGGCGCAGGGGTAGCTGCTCCTGCCGGAATATTAATTTTAATTAATGTTTTAATTTTTTTAGCCATATTTTTTGTTTGGAGTAGAGGAATACCAAGTGGTAATCTTATCTACTGGTTCAAACGACTAAAGTCTCCCAGACTCGCAATAAGTTTTTCTATTATAGCTTACTGACCTGTAAAAAGTCCAGCTCCACCGGAGTTTCGCGTCCGAAAATGGAAACCAGTACTTTAACTTTGCCTTTTGCTTCGTCAATGGTGTCAACCGTACCCAAGAAATCGGTAAAAGGCCCGTCGACAATTTTAACCGCTTCTCCCTGACTGAAGGCGGTTTTGTACAATGGTTCTTCCGTGTTCATAAACTTCTGGATGGCGTCAACTTCCTTGTCGGAGATTGGCGTGGGTTTGTTTCCGACCCCGATAAAAGCGGTTACCCCCTGGGTTGTTCTGACTAAAAGCCAGGACTCGTCGTCTAAAATCATTCTTACCAAAACATAACCCGGGAAGATTTTTTCTTTGACGCTTTCTTTTTTGCCTTGGGAAACCCGGACCGTATTCCTGGTCGGAACAATTACTTCAAAAATACGTTTCTCAAAACCCATGCTTTCAATTCTCTGGTGTAAGGATTTGGCTACTTTGTTTTCGTGTCCCGAATAAGTGTGAACGATATACCATTTGCCGGCATCTGCATATTCGTCGGAGGGGGAAGTAGTCGCGGTTGGTTCAACCTTGACTTGTTCAGGCGCAGGAGGCTGGCCTTCCTCTTCCTTTGTTTCGATTTTTTCTTCTTTTGGTGCTTCGAGTTCTTCCGGTTTTTCCGGTGCTTCGAGTTCTTCCGGTTTTTCCGGTGCTTCGAGTTTCTCTTCTTCTTTTGGAGCCTCAACCGCTTCTTCTACGGGCTGTTCTTTTGCAGCAGGTTGCGTAGGAGTTTCGTCAACTGTTTGATCGCCCACAACATCTCCCGTTTGTGGAGTAGTATTCTGGTCGTCTAATTGTGTTTTTGTATCATCCATATTATCTTAAGATTAAAATATTTAATAATTTTGTTAAGATAAAGTCAACTGCGCCTAAAAATAATCCTACCAATAAGCTTACTAAGATAACGACTGATGTTAACCTAATTGTTTCCGCCCTGGTGGGCCAGACAACTTTTTTTAATTCGTCTCTTACTTCTTTTAGAAAAACCATTGGCGTAGTTGCCATAAATTAAAATCCCTAACCTTACAAAGAGTTTATGGGATTTGCCAATATTTTAACAGAAATTATTGAGTCTGTAAAGAAGAAGGTTGTAGACCATTTAAGGTTGTTAGAAGCTCATAAGTCTTTCCGCCGGTTTTGTGAATATCAAGCTTCAATTTTACGTCTGTAATTCCCGTGTCGTAGTCGCAGGTGGTGGCGCCGCACTTTCCGAATATTAGATCTTAAGTAATTGTTTTGCGAGGTTTAATATAAGTAAATAAACTCTATTTAAAAAAGTCAAACGTTGACAGGAAAACCTAGAAAGCATTACAATCAATTTTATGAGCAAGATAAATAAGGTAGTAATTCCGGCCGCAGGTTTCGGAACCCGCTTTTTGCCCCAGACAAAAGCAATGCCTAAAGAGATGCTTCCGATTGTAGACAAACCGGTTATCCAATATGTAGTGGAAGAAGCGGTAGAGTCGGGGATTGAAAACGTTATTATAATTACCGGCGGCGGCAAGCGGGCAATCGAAGACCATTTTGATGTTCCCAATGCGGAACTAATTAGAAATCTCGAAGTAGCAGGAAAACAAGATCTTTTGGAACACGTCATGCGCATCTCGGAGCTAGCCAATTTTATTTATATTAGACAAAAAGGCCCCTACGGAAATGGAACTCCGGTTTTGTCGGCCGAACCGGCAATCGACAACGAACCGTTTGCAGTGCTGTGGGGAGATGAATTTATTTATTCCCATCCACCTAGACTTAAACAAATGATGGATGTTTACGATAAGTTTGGCGGAATGGTTATTTCCGGCGTAAGAATTGAAAAAAAAGAGGATCTCAAGCGATATGGAATTGGCGATATCACGCAAGTTGAAGGAAACGTTTACAGAATCAACGAAATAGTAGAAAAGCCAGATCCGGATCAGGCACCTTCGAACTTAGCAACACATGGAGCATATATTTTGCCGCCGGAGATTTTTGCCGCATTAAAAAGTCAAACTCCGGGAAAAGGCGGAGAAATCTGGCTAATAGACGCAATTAACAAACTTAAAGACTCGGGAGTGCCTTTATATGCTGTTGAGATCGAAAATGCCAAATATTATGATACAGGGAATAAATTAGAATACATGAAAACGGTAGTAGATTGGGGATTAAAGCATCCGGATATTAGCGAAGAATTTAAAGCCTATCTCAAAGATCTAAAACTAAATTAATGAAACCCCAAAAGACTCTTTTTCTAAGTGCTTTTTTGTTTGCGGCGTTTATTATTTTTTCTTATTTAATCAGTATCTCGCGTTTTGGGCGTACCGACATTCGGGCAACTGTTTTTGTACAATCCCATATCTCAAGAATTTTCGACACCCCATTTTCGCTACTTAGCTTGCTGGGGAGCTTTGAAATTGCCGTATTAATTTTATTTATATTGCTTTGTATTCGACGCAAATTGATTACGTTTATTGTTCTAATAATTTTTGGACTTTCTTACTTTTTAGAGTTTCTTGGGAAGCTTTTTGTCGTCCATCCGGGCCCGCCCGCAAAGTTTTTGCGCTATGATATTCCTTTTAATATGCCAACTCCGACTACCAGTGCCAGCTACTCATATCCCTCGGGTCATTTATTAAGGACAGCTTTCATCTGCGTGGTTATTGCCTTCATGGTTCTCAATGCGAAGAAACTTTCAACACTTCACAAAAACTTATTTTATGTTTTAATTCTTATCATCTTCGGCATAATGTGTATTTCGCGAATCTATTTAGGAGAACATTGGTTATCTGACGTAATCGGCGGGAGCTTATTAGGAGCGTCGGCCGGGACTTTATCTTTGCTTTTGTTTTAGCGGATTTTCAATTAACGTACATTCCCAAATTTCTGCAGCAATTTCGGCGTAATTTCTGGTCATCCGGTATAAATCCGGTTCCATTCCTGGATTTCTAGCGGCTCTTCTTTTGTTTTTTTTGGCTAGATCAATAGCTAAACAGTGTCCTTGAGTTCCTCCCTCAGGAACTAATCCTTGGCATTTTCCTTGGCAAAGCATATCTTTCGGAAAGGTAACTCCCTTAGCATATCTGGTATCGGGTGTTGTAGGCATAGAAACATATTATAGTACTTAATTACAGGCTTGCAAGAGGTATTTAACTCTCCAAAGTTTTCTTAATTTTATCTACCAATCCGAGAAAATCCTTTGTTTCTTCGTTTCTTGGTCTTTTAAGATTAACTTCCAAAATCTCCTGGATTTTTCCATTCGTCATAATCGCGATCCGATCGGAAAGGAAAACTGCTTCTTCAATGGAATGGGAAACCATGACGATAGTTGCTTTTGTTTCCTGCCAGATTTTTAATATGTACTGGTGCAAATCATCGGTAGTCACCGGGTCAAGCGCGGAAAAAGGTTCGTCTAGAAGCAGAATTTTCGGTTCAATCGCCAAAGCTCTGGCAATTCCGACGCGCTGCCTTTGCCCTCCGGAAAGCTCCCTTGGATAGCGGAAACGGAATGTTTCCAGATCAACTAACCGCAGGCATTTAAGGGTTTGCTCTTCGATTTTTGCTTGGGATATCTTTTTAACTTTGTTAACTAAAGAAACATTTTCTTCAACCGTCATCCACGGCAAGAGCGCGCCCGATTGAAAAACCATCGAAACCTCTTGTGGCGCCGCGACTTTTCCAATTGACGCCTGTTCCAGTCCACTAATTAGCCTTAAAATAGTGGATTTTCCGCAGCCGGAGGGCCCAACCATGCAGAAGAATTCACCTTGATTGATGCTTAAGTTAATATCGGCAACAGCCGTAACTTTGGCCGTACGGTAAACTTTTGAAACATCTTTTAAGTTAATTATTTCAGTCAAACTTAAACCTTTCTGCTAAATGCAACAGCTTTTGCCAAACAAAGAAATTTAAGACAACAATCACGATGATCATGGTAATAAGAGTGACCAGGAAAACGGTATTTTGCCCCTGATAAAAAGAGTTTACCAGAAGACTGCCTAAGCCCAACGGATCGGTGTTTGGATTTCCTTTAGGAATATAACTATGCAGGCTTTCGGCAACAATTAAGATGCTCCAGCCTGCAGCCCAGGCAAGAAGCGAGCCGGTGATAATATAGGGGAAAATGGCCGGAATTGTAATATACCTTAATTTATTAAATCCCTTAACATTAAAAATTTTGGCCGCATCCAGAATGTCTTTTGGAATAGTTTTTAAACCGCCAATCATACTAAAAACAATGCACCAAAGCATTTCCAGAAAGAGGATAAAGATGACTGCTCCTTCCAAGGCATTAAAGCGTATGAAAGCAAGGACGGCAATCGGAAAAAATGCCAGCACCGGGATCGATTGCACAATATCGGCAATCGGCAAAAGCCATCTTTCCCATTTGTCATTTTTAGTAATGGCAAGAGCAAGTGGTACGGCTAGGATCAACGAAAAAAAGTAGGCAATAAGAAGACGGAAAAGAGTATTGAATGTTGCCAAAAAGATAGTAATTAGAGATAGCTGTTTAAGGTTAACATCCCTTTCGGGGGTTAGGATTCTGAATAAAGTAAGAAAAATAATTGTTAAAATAGCAATAACTATCAAGGCCGAAGAAAAATGGCGCTTTTTAGAAGTTACATAGCTAAAATGATAATGGTGGTGATAATGCCTAATTGCCATACATGTTTAGTATAGCGCTTTTTTAAACTTATGGCCCAGATTGAATTTGAAATATTTTTTCTGGACTGCATTCAACGCCCACAGCCTGTTTGTTGTCAAGAAAAGGTCTAAGATGATAAGTCCCAGGGGGATGATTTGAGTCCGCATAAAGCACAACATTAATAGTTAAAGTGCTTAATCCCCAGTCTGAAAAGGATGTATCGCGGTAGATTGATTGCCCGCCCTCGGTCCAGTATAGAGAAGGCCATCTAATACCGAAATTTGAGTAAAAGGTAATAGGAAATGCATATGCTCTTCCTGTAACTACCGATGATGGGAATTTACTCCAGTCGATTGAACAAGCTAAGGTCGCGCTGGGTTGACTAGGTGCGAATGGCACAGTTGGGGGTGGGGTAACATTTCCGCTTTGGCAGACCGTTAGTAGAGATGAATTAGTTAAATTAACACAATCTCCTGTTCCGGACGTTTTGCAAGCCCAATCTCCTTTACAATTTGTCGGTAAACAATTCGGAGAAAGATCACATGCATTGCTATTGGTATTTTGTAATTTGGCGAATACTGTTGCCCATTGGGGGCAAGCGCTGGATGTATCGGTAAGATAAATATATTTGCAATCGCTTGTTTGCGGAACCTTTGATATGTACGCAGTATTCCCTTCTGTCCATACTTTTCCAAAGGGGATATTTTGAGGAAAACACTGGTGGTCATTATAATATGTGTCTAGTGCAGCTTGTATTTGAGTAAGGTCATCTAATTTCTGTGCATCAGTAGCTTTATTAAGCTGAGCAAGTGGGGTTTAATGTTGTTATAAGGCCCGTTAAAAGGATCCCAATGATTAGTATCGTAACTATAAGTTCTACAAGGGTGAAACCATTTTTTTTCTTTTTAAATTTTCTTTCCGGGCACATAGACTTAGTGTATGTCTTTTGGAAATAAAAATAAAGTTTGCTAAGATTAGATTATGTTAAGAAATAAACAAATTATCTTCGCTTCGCTATTTTATCTGATTGCATTTGTTATGGATACGGTTGTAACAAGCCATGGAGTTGCGTCCGGTAGGGGAAGCGAAGGCGATCCGTTAGTGCTTTTTCTGTGGAGTATCTTTGGCTTCGACAGTCTTTTCCTAAAAATCATTTATGTTACTTCGGTTTTTGCAATTTCACACCTTCTTTATAAAAAACTATCGAGGTTTTTAGGTTTGTGGATTCCGTTTTCTTTGGGTATAGGGCATTTGTTGGGATTTTCCACTTGGCTTCCGTTATATTTTAACGGTTTTACTTGGATTGCGGAATTGAACAGGGCATATGGAACCTACGGCATATTTGTTGTTGCTCCAATTTTAGGGTTTTTCTTAGCAGTTTTGTCCAGAAGAGGCAAGACTTCTTTTAGACCGATTAATACTAGCTAGGGCTTCACCGCCGTCTAGGTTTTTCATTGCAATTAAACTGCGATAATAATGTACATTTTTTATTCCATCGCGATAGAATGGTTTAGAAACTGTTCCGGCATCAGCTAAAGAAATAGTGCATGCGGACAAAACTAATTTGCCTTCTCTCGGAAGCGCTGTCGAAAAAATACGTCTGGAGAGTCCAAATGTCCGCGCTAAACTCTCATCAATCGGTTGTACACGTTTTCGCCTGACAAAAGAGATATCGGTAGGAAGCATTGTGATTTCAAACTGACCGCTAGTTCCATAAAATCCCTTCTCTCTGTCGCGGGTTGCAAAGGCCCTTTTAATATCAACAGGATTTTTTAGCTTATACCTAGTTTCAGGAGTAGGGTCACTAGTAGTGGCAATTCTCGCAACAAAGATATCTATTACCTCCGAAAGTTCAGCCCAGGTTTTCATGCCGACAACTTTATCTTCCGGATTTAAAGGTTCTGACATCAATAATCTAAGGGTTTCAGGTCTGGTCGCAGGATCAGTTAGGTCAAAGACTCTTGATGTGGGTTCTTCCGGTTCTATTGGGGGAATTACAGGATCTGTTTCGCTCACAGGAGAATATTCTAGCACTTAAAAACAAGATGAGCAAATGATTATCAAATAATAAGATTAGAATTCTTTTGGAGCTTTAGCAAACTCGCTTGCTAAACGAGCATTGAGACCTGTTATTATCGAACTATCTCCTAGGTCTGTTGCTCTTCTTTCCAGTTCCTCAATATAAACTCCTGCCATTTGGGTATTGCCTAAGGCAGCGGATTGACTCATGGCGCTTTTGACTGCACGATAAGTGCCGACAATTTCTTCGACCAAAGCCGTATTTGACATGCCCATCGCTCTTTCTCTTGCGCTTAAAGTTTGATATTCGTCCATATTCCGAGGGGATTATAAACAGTTTTACAGAGGATTGCAAGACACTACTAGCCTGTTTTTACTTTGCTATAATGTGTTTATGACAGATTCCAGGGAACCAGAACAAAGGGGACAAGAACCTTTAAGAGGGGAAAGTATTGTTTTTGATTGGGGTAATACTTTGGTTTTTGATCCGTTTGATGTTTTAGCTCCAATTGTCGCGGAAAAAGCAGCACAACTGGCATCTTCACAATTTAATCTTAACTTAGATCCGGAGGCTTTTTTTAGTCACTGGAACCAAGCGAATAACGACTTAAATTTTCTGTTTGCCTCCCACTTTTCCCAGGAAGAGCCTTGGATTCAGGTAGGCTTAAAAGAGACGGGCGTACCGGAGACAGTCAGAATATTGTTAGGTCCGCAAGTTTTAGCGGTCTATCGTCAGGATTTTAAACAATTGCTGGAAAACGACCCAAGAAAGGAAGAATTGCAGACAACTCTTATTGAGCTTAAAAGACGGGGAAAACATTTAGCCGTAGTCTCAAATGACAGAAGTTTTACGCCTAAAGCAACCCTAACCTGGCTTGGCGTAGCCGGTTTATTCGATCACTTTTTGACTTCCGAAGAAACTGGTATCGAGAAACCGGATCCCAGAATTTTCGATGTGGCCGCAAAATGTTTCGGCAAATCAATCTCCGACATTATTTATGTGGGAGACGACCCGATACGGGATGTGCAATGCGCTCATAAAGCGGGAGCGCAAGCAATTCTCTATGTTTCCCCCGAGCAATACCGTTCACCAAAAAGTTGGCGGGATTATTCGCAGTCTCCGGATAAAGAAGATAGAAGGGTAGATAAATTCTCCGATTTATTAAAGGTTATTGCTTAAAATATCAGCAGGCCAGGAGAGAATCGAACTCCCAATAGAGGTTTTGGAGACCCCTGTTATGCCATTTAACTACTGGCCTATGTCGATATTATACTTTCTACAGCCAAGCTAATCAATTATTATAATCTAGGTAAACTGGTTGGGGAGTAAGGAAATCGCTGAATTAAAATTTTTCCATTATTTAAAAACCCGCCTCCGCCGAAATATTTAGCGCCAACACCTCGATCATTGAGTTCTCTTGTCCATGCGTACATATCTACGTCAAGCTCTGCAAATTGAGAAAAGGATGGAGTTTGGGCAAGAATTATCCCACCGTTTGGATTTAATCTTTGCCAAAGTAACCTTGCGGCAATATTATAAAGATCTCGATTTAAAGGGACAAAAGCAATGCCCGAACCTGCTCTTTCTACAAATAGATCGACCCTTCTGTCTTTTAGTCGTTTATCAATTTTTTCCCAAGCGTCAGGTTTCAAAAGATCTCCTGCTACCGGATAAATATGATGTTTTCGATCAAAAGCGCGTTGTTCAGGAGTGCGATGATATCTTAAAGTTGAAACAGAGATTCCTAGTTTGTTAGTTTGAGGAAGATTTCCAAATAAATCTACAAGAGCATTAGTCGGTGCCATCAAATCAACAACAGTTAAACTCGATAAATCTACTAATCGTTCTCGTAGGTCTAGTTGACCAAGATCATCTTGTTGGAAGTGGTTTTCATATTCGGCAAAAGTGCTTCTGTCCGTAACCCAACCGCCTTCTTTTTTGTCCCCAATCTCTCGTTTGACCCGTGCAGCTGTTTTTTCAGCAATAGATTCTCTTAAAGCGTCAGTTTTTCTCTCCATAGAAGGGAATCTTAGCAAAAATGAAAATTTAATTCAAACTAGAGGATTATTTTAGTTTTTCGTTTTCTTTGTGTTCGGTTACCTTTCTGCAGTAGTTGCAGAATTTTTTCAACAGTAATTTATCAGGAGTATTTATTTTATTCCTGGTGGTAATATAGTTTCTGTTTTTACAAACAGAACAGATAAGTCCAAGCATTGCTCTTTGTTCACCTTTTGCCATAAACGTTATTCTATCAAACTTTCTTTAAAATTTATAGTGTTAGTATTATGAGCCGGCTGTGAGAATCGGACTCACGATCTAGTCATTACCAATGACTTGCTCTGCCACTGAGCCAAGCCGGCAGTGCTGGGTGAGGGACTCGAACCCCCGCAGACCTTACGGTCATCTGGTCTACAGCCAGAGGCGATTGCCGCTACGCGAACCCAGCGCATTCTCATTTTAACAAATTTTGAGCCGTCTGTCAGATTCGGACTGACGACCTGCTGTTTACAAAACAGCTGCTCTACCACTGAGCTAAGACGGCGAAAATACAAATATACTACCCTTGATTTTATCAAACATGAATACGTGGAACAAGCCCTGTTGGCAGATCTTCTCAAAATACTCCTTGACATCAGTTACAAAAATATATAATGTATGCGAAGGGTTTATGGCATCAATCGAAGTTTCCACCGATGTGCCAAGGGGCGAGCCTTTAAAAACCGCAGAGGCAGTTAGTATATTTTCTCCAAAATCAGTAGAATCTTGGTTGTCAGTGCTGCGTAGCGAAAGCACAACCATGGAAGAATTCCGCCGAAACGCAGATTATATTTCATTAGTTTTAGGCAGTTATTTGGCGGAAAGTTTAACAACAGTTCCTCAACAAATAACCACTCCTGTAGGTGAAACTCAAACGCAAGTAGTTGACGGCAGGGGAGTTCTATTGGTTGGAGTATTGCGTTCAGCCGAACCAATGTGCAGGGGAATTAGACTGGCAATGCCCGGTGCTCAAATTGCCTATATCGATGCAAAAAGAGATGAAGAAACTGCAATCGCTTCTGAATTCTACAACGGTTTGCCGGATTCAGTAGCTAACTATGGAAGGATAATCATTCCTGATCCAATGTTGGCTACTGGCGGAACGGCAAGAATGACAATAGAGATGTTACGGGAAAGAGGAGCTACAAATATTGAATGCGTGGCAATTGTTGCTGCTCCCGAAGGGATAATGAAAATTCAACAGGCATATCCGACAATACCAATTACTACTTGCGCTCTGGATAAGGAGTTAAACCCCAGAAAGTACATTGTTCCGGGACTTGGAGATTTTGGTGACCGTTATTTTGGCAATTCCGGGCTGGTTATTATAGATGAGTTAAACAATAAACAATTAATATATGAAAACGGACGATTTGTTAAGGCTGAAGATAGATAATCCACAGACCCTCGTTTAGAAGGTAGGCGATAAAAAATAAGTTCGATCTTTGATATCGAGAGAAGTTGATGTTTCCCCGAGCTTTAAATTAGGTGGGCTCAGTCTACCGCCCTCAGCGATATAACAATTTGCCCTATCTCCCGAAAATCGGGATACCTTTAGTCCAGTGAAATTGTAGAGGAAAATCTTACCAACTTTCTCTAATACCAAAGAACAACTTTAGTATGATAGCGGTTCTGTGAAAAGTCAAGACGTTATAGTATTTTTCACCGGAACCTAATATCTTTTTTGTCCATATTTGACTTTCCCAAGAATTTGTGCTTTAATCCATTCAATATATGTCTGGAAACGAAGGCGCCCCGGCGCCGGAAATTCCGGGTAGCAGTCCAGAAACATTGACCCCTGAAGCCGCTATTGATGCAGAATTAACGCGCGTTTATCAATCCATGTTAGATTCTCTTTGTGCAATGGGCATGCTTCAAGACGAAGGATTATTTGGAGTTGTTTTTTTGGGCGCAAGGCATAACGTTACCGACAGATTTAGAAAAATAAACATGTCGGGCAAACACGCTCCTCAAGCAAGATATGCCTGGAATCATGACGATTCCAGCGCACGCACTTCGGATCTAAGTTTTCCATTAGACATTGAAGGCAGCTCTCTTGCCTTAGGGCCTTATGGAGTAGGCAGAGAATTGACATTTTCCTGGACAGAAAGAAGCATTAGAACGAAAGTCAGAGTTAACCCTAAAGGTTTTAGGAGTAGTTCCGAGCTTGTTGTTTCAAAAATACCAATAGACGGATTCGTATTCGTTGTGGATGAAGGTGACAATTCCGAATTTAGAGTCCAACGTGGCAGGATGACAAGAGTAGCTTATGAGAGATTCGATAGAAATAGTGGATGCTCTTCCACATCGAGTAGGCCAACCTTGGCGCAGTTTCAGGCAACTGACGGAGGAAAATTGGTGCACAGAATTGAAGAGTCACTAAAAAGGGCTGCTGCCAAACAGAGCGGCAGTAACGGAACAGGTTCGAAAAGACAAAAAGTAGCATAAATATGGCAAAATTGGAAGACGGCGTTACAATTTCTGATCAAGGTCTTAAGCCGGAGCAATTACTAATTTCAGAGGCAGTTGCTATTGATTCAGAGATAACAGGCGCTCGAGTCTCAATTCGAGAATCGCTTATGAGATTGGGAATGATGTATCAGTGCGAGCCGTTAGCTACATTTTTGTTTGATAAAAAATATGAAATTCCTGTTGAAGTCGGTAGGGCTGAAGTAAATATGGAATATACACGTTGGACTAGCGAAGGTTCAAAAGTTGATGCTGATAAACTTCCCTGGCCGTTAAACATGCAAAGGAGTTGGCTTTTAGTTGGATATTGTATCAGAAGAGGAGAATTAAGTTTAGGTTGGATTGGGGAAGGGACAGAGAGGAAAGTTTCTCTAATTTTGGGGGATGATGCTCGTACAGTTCTTGCAAAAGTAGATAGACGTTCTGCCGGAGCACAGCATCATTCGGACGGCGACTGCGAGTCTTTCTATAGAGGGGGAAGGATAATTAGATCAGCTTATGTTGAAAAAGAAGTCAAAAGACCGGTAATATCTGATTTTGTTCCGTCAGGTTTTTTAGGACGACTTGCCGCCCTCCCAGAATCTGGGTTTACTCATAGAGAAATTGTTCATGAAGAAACATCAACGATTCCAACGTTAGCAGAATTCCGACAAACAGAAGAATGGGGAGTTATAAGTAAAGTTGAAGCTTCCTTAAGAGCAGCCGTGTATAATCCGAAAGGGAGTGCTCCAACAAAAAGACATTTTCCGCATCCACATCGACACGCAGTGTAATCAGAAAAGGTTATAGCCCTAAGAGATGTTCAGAAAAAGTCAGTAGGTTAAAGATTAACGAATTTAAAGAGAATCCGCCGACCGGGATCAAAAGCAGGAAAAGAATAATAATAAATCCCATTGTGCCAAGCGAAAGATAAACTGCAGCCTCTTTTTCAGGAAGAAGCAGGGCGAAGATTTTTGATCCGTCAAGCGGAGGAATCGGAATTAAATTGAATATGGCCAAAAGAATATTAATTTGAACGACTATAAAAAGAAATTGCAGTACAAACTGCAGGATAACACTTTCACTTCCGGCAACTCCGAGCACAGGTGAAAGAATTAGTATCAATTTGATAACCAAAGCTGAAAATACGGCCAGCAGAACATTAGTTAGAGGACCGGCGAGGGAAACTAGGGCAATATCTTTTCTGCCGTCTCTTAAATTAAAAGCGTCAACCGGCACCGGTTTAGCAGCGCCAAAAATAACCGGGGAGCCTGACAGAACCAAGAGTAAAGGCAGTAAGATGCTCATAAATGGGTCGATGTGGTTTTTAGGATTTAAGGTCAGTCTACCCGCAAGCCTGGCAGTGGGGTCGCCAAGCCGTTCGGCTGCTAAACCATGAGCAATTTCATGCAAAATTGCCGAGTAGATAAGAACAACGAGCATGATGATTGCGGAAACTAAGTTCATATAACTATTGTGCCGGCTAAGCTTTTCTAGTATAATGACAAATAGGAATTTTGTCTATGGCTTTACAATGCGATAACTGTCAAAAGGGAAGAATGGTAGGAAAGCAGCACAAGCATCACGCGGGTGTTGCCGGTGGTAGATGGAGAAAAAGAGCTCCAGTTACGCAAAAGATCTTCAGTCCTAATTTACACTCCGCGAGAATTGTAGTAGATGGTGTTGGTAAAAGAATGCGACTTTGCACGAAGTGCTTAAGAATTCTCAAGGGCACAAAAAAAGTAAAAGTTGAGATCTCTCCAATTGTAGAAATTCCGGTAGTTGCTGCTTAAAACATACGACGCCCAAAAACTTTTTGCAAGCCAAGTCTGACTATTTTTATTCTTTCGCTCATCGGATAATTTCACCGCTTCCTCGACAAGTTTGCGAGAAATTCCCCTGATTCGCTCAGTCACAAAAACTTAACGTTCTTTATTGGATTGCAAAGGATGGGAACTAACGGAGAAGACTTAATAATTTTGGGTTTAAATTCTGATATCCGTTTAAGAAATCTTTATAACTCAGCGGTTTTTTACCTTCCACTTGGATTTGTTTATTCGGCAAAAATTTAATAATTTTTGCTTGTCCGGCGGAGCTTAAGCGAAGTTGGGTCCAAACTCCCGGCCATGGGTAGAAAGCGCGGACCATCCGATCAAACTTTTCTCTGCCGGGAAGATTATCAAGATCAATAAAACCATTCTTTTTTTGCATAAACGTGGTTTTAGTTGCCTTACTCTCGTCTTGTTTAGTTGCTGTAGTTTCGCCCGCCTCAATATTCTTAATCACGGATGTAATTAATTCAGCACCTAAAGTGTTCAACTCGGTCAGTAAAGATTCGGTTGTTTCATTTGGCTTCAATGCGTATTCTTTTTGGGCGTAAATATCTCCGGCATCAACTTTATTAGTCATTTGGATAATCGATACTCCGGAAACTTTTTCGCCTGCCAGAATAGCCGAAGGAGCGGGCGAAGGCCCACGGTATTTGGGAAGAAGCGAATGATGAATGTTAAGGCTGGCAAACTTCGGTAGATTTAATAACGTTTCGGGCAAAATTAAACCGTAATCCTCAACCACGAAAAAGTCAGGCTTAGTTTGAGCAATTTTTCCGATTACATCTTCGCTCAATTTCTTAACGCTTAAGAAAGGAATATTTTTTTCCGCGACAAATTTTTCTAAAGGACTCTGGGGAACAGTAACTATTAGGCAAATTCCTAAAGACTCATGGATAATTTTTGCACCGATAAGTGAATATTTGGAGGAGCCGAAAAACACGATTTTCATAAGCTAATTGTAAGGTTTATTAAGTTATTTATCAAGGAATCTGCCTTGACAAAATATCGGCGAGTGTATACCCTCATTACTATGAATTTATCCAGAGAAAGCCTAATGAGCTGGCGTGTTGAACCAATTAATCAAGCTCAAGCGCGTTTGGACGCCACATTGAAAACCGCAAGAACGCAGGCGAGAACGGCAAGGGAAGAGACTGACGAGCTACAATTAGGTGATGAATTGGTCCCGCCGGATGTATTTGCCAGAGAGGGCAGTGCATTAAAAGTGATTTCCCGGTTAGCAAAGTGTCAGGCAAAAGGAACAGTGCCGGTGCGAGTTATCTTTAATGTTTATGGTAGAACCGGAAGTTTTGAAGTCGCACGGAAAGTAAGACATTCAGTTGTGGTCAGGACCTAAATTGTTATTGCCTCAAATTCGTCTTCGCCTTTAGTATTTTTAGAAGATTTATATAAAGTTCCGCCTTGCTCCAGTACTCTTCTTGGGAATAAAATTCCATTTAAATGGTCTGCCTCATGCTGAATAATGATCGCCGTAAAACCTTTAATGTTTTTTTTAAATTGCTTACCTGTTTCGTCCATATAAGAAACTGAAATAGCGGAGGAACGTTTAACTTCACCCCAAATATTTAAAAGCGAAAGACACCCTTCCAGTTTTACATCATCCTCATCCTTAAAGATTTTTGTCGCCTTGCCTAAAGTTTTAACCTTAGGGTTAATAAATACAGAAATAGGCGACTTATTCGTCGGTTTGATAACAAAAATTTGTAAATTAACTCCGACTTGAGGTGCCGCCAGTCCCACCCCGATTGGATCATGAGCAGCCAGCAAAGCTTCTTCCATGCCGGAAATTATTTTTAAAATGTCCGGAGTAACCTTTGTTACAGGTTTTGCTTTCTGGGACAGGATGTTGTTAGGAGCTTGTACTATTTCCAGCATCTTTCTTGATTATTTTCCTGCTCTCCAAGTATCAATTGCGTTTTGCGCGTCAGGATTGGCTCCGAAATTTTTAATTAACAGTTTCATCTCGTCGATTGCTTTTTGGTTATATTCGGCATTTACAACTTTACCTTTGCTGTCGACAGCCAATTGTCGATAGGATATGCCCAGCGCATAATAGGGTTGTGAATAGTCGATTTTAAGCTTAATAGTATTTTGCAAAGTCGCCACAGCGTCTTTTAGATCACCGGCTTGTTCTTCTAAAACACCTAAATTATAAGAAACATCGGCATCGGTTGGTGCCAGGTGGGCTGCTTTCTTAATGGCATCCAAAGCATAAGTTATATATTGCGGATCTGCCTGCGAGAGCGTATAGAAAATTCTGACCCGCGTTTTCCAGAAGGTGATGTTGCTTGGGTAATCCGTTGTCAACTGGTTGCTAATTGAAGTAGCTTGATCAACGAGCTGTTTAGCAGCCTGAAGATTTTGCTGTTGCACAGTTTTGTCGGTAACTTTTTGATTTTGCTGCAAAACCAAAATAGCTAGAACTGCGTTGTTAACCGAAAACTCGTCTTGGAAAACCGGTTCGCCCGGTCTTAGGCTGACGGCGTCTTTTAGATACGGATAGGCTTTTTGGTAATCTTGGGTTCGATCAAGGTTCTCTCCAAGATAATAAGCCTTGTCGGCGTTCCAATAGGTGATTAAACTATAAATAGCATAACCTCCGATTATTCCTAAGACAAGTATTGCCGCAAGTTGGCGTTTGCCGGCAAAATTTACGCCTGAGGTTGACGATGGGAACGCGTATGCTTTGTCGGAATTCATTTCCAATAAAACCAGGAAGATGCCCGGGATTAAGAAGAAGAAAAGATTAGTCATTACTACCGAGAAGCCGAAGAAATTGGAAACGATGATGCCGATATACCCGGCCACAAGTGACGCCGCAAGCAAATTTTGTTTATGTTTGTTTCTCCATAGATATTTTATAGAAACAAAAAGAAATAAGCCGATAATCGAAAGATAAGTTAAAATTCCGACTGTGCCGGTGGTTGCCGCATAGTTTAAGTATTCATTATGCGCCTTGTTATAAAGGTAACGCCACTCGCTGGTTAAGTTATGAGCAGCCGGTCGGTATTTATAATAAGCGAAAGCGAAAGTTTCCACTCCTGTACCGAAAATAGGATTGTTTCGCCAAACGTCGATGGCTCCTCTCCAGACCAAAAGTCTGATTGTTCCGGAATCTGTTCCTCCAAACTCTCCGGTTGAAACCGGGCTTTGAGGGGCGGCAGCCGGTGTCGGCAAAGGCGCCTTAACTTGCTTACTGGCCGTTTGTCTGGCGGCTATTTGTGCCATGATTCCTCTAAATGTAAATCTATCTAGAGCAAAAGGTAACCCGACAAAGAAGGTAATTAAGAAGAATATTAAAACAATCCCCCCAAATAATTTTACTTCGGCGCCAAACTTTTCTTTGACAAATTTGGGTTTAACCACTACGTAGGCAAACCAAATAAGGAAGACGGCAATGGCGACCCATGAAGCAACAATTACCGATCTGGAGGCGGTGAAAAGAAGATCAAGGTACATAAGAGCTACGAAAAGCAGCAGTCCGATTTTGAGTAGAAGCGGATTATTGATATCCAGTTTCTTGGAGAGTTTCTTGGGGAAATCTTCTAAGAATAACGCTACCCCAACCGGGATTAGAGTAGCTAAGTAAGCAGCGAGCCAATCGGGTTGCCCAATGGTTGAAAAGATTCTCGCTTTAGGCTGAAAATCGGCGGTCCAGCAAGAGACATCAAAGGTACCTCTGAATAAAAGGCAAGTTGGGTCATAACCAAAATGTGACGGTAACCCCCAAAGGGAGACTAGCACGGCAGAGGATAAAGTTGCATAGATTAATCTTCTGATCGGACTTTGCGGTGCAGCAAGCATAAAAATAGCAAATGATGCAATAATCGTAATTAGCGAAACATAAATAGCGGTGTTTTGATTTAAAGACGCAATGTACTCTCCGACAAAAAAGAACAGGGTTGCGCCGATAAATAAAAACGGTCTGAATTTCCGGTAGGCAGCTTCGACAACAGCTTTTTTATCCTGGATTTCGGTCTTGAAATTTGAAACGAAAGCATAATATAAGAAGATATAGGAGATGATTGATAATAGTCCGCCGTTAAATCTTGAATAGTACCCCCATAAAGAAACGTGTCTGTCAATTGAAAAAATAGTGGCGATTATTTGTGAAAGTAGAAATAAAAGAATCGGAATGTCAAAAATGGTCCTTTGGATTCTAAATTGTCTTAGAAGAATCATCTTTGATATCCAGGCAAAGGCGATTACAATAGTAATAATAAAAGTGACCCACAATTTGTTGAACTCAAATAGCTCGGAGGTGTTACTGGTAAAGGCCAGGGGGACAAAGAAAAGTAAAAAATAGAATGAGTACTCAATTGTCTTATTTAAGAAGTTCAGTAGTTTCATAGACGCTTAGTTTTCTTATCCTAGCATATTGGAAAAGTTTGAGCAAGATGTTATTATAGTGATGAATTTTTGATTTTATGTTTAACAAACTATTCAGTTTATTCTCCCACGACATCGGAATTGATCTAGGTACTGCTAATACTTTAGTTTGGGTTAAAGGCAAGGGAATTGTGATTAGGGAGCCATCGGTTGTAGCAATGCACAAAAAAACAAAAAAGATAATTGCGATTGGTACCGAGGCAAAAAGGATGATTGGCAAAACTCCGGCCACAATCATTACGATCAGGCCGTTAAAAGGTGGAGTAATCGCCGATTTTGATGCAACAGCTGCCATGATCTCGTATTACATCCAGCAAGTTCATGAAGTTGGGACTTTGCCTGTTAATTTTTCAAGACCACGAGTTGTTATTGGTATCCCTTCTTCGGTCACCGAAGTAGAAAGAAGAGCGGTATGGGAAGCTGCCTTAGCGGCAGGCGCAAGAGAAGCATTTTTAATTGAAGAGCCAATGGCAGCAGCAATTGGCGAAGAGGTTTCGGTATTTTCTCCAACCGGCGTAATGGTTGTCGACATCGGCGGCGGCACAACCGAAATCGCGGTTATTTCATTGGGCGGAATTGTAGTTTCGAAATCGTTAAGAGTCGCCGGGGATGACATGGATCATGCAATTTTGCATTACATTAGGCTTCGTCATGGACTTCTGTTGGGAGAAAAATCGGCGGAAGATCTAAAAATTGCCATTGGTAGCGCTTATCAAAAGAATTCTAAAACCGAGGCAAAAACGAAAGAGGAAACCAAGGATATTCTGGCTGCCACGCATAGCGCGCAGGAGAAAATGGCGGTTATTAGGGGCAGAGATATCGAAACGGGACTGCCTAAAAGTTTAAGAATTACGGAAGCAGAAGTCAGAGAAGCGTTGTCTCCGGTTCTGGCGCAAATTATCGATGCGATTTCCGACGTTTTGGAAGACGCCCCGCCGGAGTTAACCAGCGATATTTTGGAACACGGTATTTTGTTAACCGGAGGAGGATCGCAGCTTTTGGGCCTTGATCATCTAATTGTCGAAAGAACGCATATCCCGGTAATTAAATCGGCAGAGCCTTTAACCTCTGTTACCAGGGGAACGGGTAAAGTTTTGGACGACGATTCGCTTCTGCAGCGTGTTAAAGTTATTGGGGGATTGAAATAATTTCTTTTTACCGTTCCTTTTCTAGAGGATTAATTACATGGAGAAGTTAAGGTTGGGGGTATAGCTCCGTTACTTGCCGTACGTACAATAGAATGGTTTGCCGCTTTCATCGGAGGCAAAATATGTTGGGTCTGAAGTCTCAGTACCGCTGGCGTTCATGTCGAAACCAATAAACAGACTTGAGCTAAATGCCGGAGGAACATTCACAAAGTTGTTGGCGTTAAAAGTAATGGCAGTTTGTCCTTCCTTAATCGGGCCGTGGGTTGAGTAAACATTGTCATTGCCGGGCTTTATTTTTCCTATGACCGTCATTATTCTGATAGTTCTGCCGTTTGCGTCTTTTTGGACAAATCGATAATCGTCTACCGGTTTACTTGGATCTAAAGTGTATTTATCGTGAATAACATAATTAGTTGTGAGTAGCGCTTCGTTAGCGTCAGGGTCAACCGGAGTTACATCAAACGGTGCAATAATATAGACATTTGGATAAACAGCTCCTCCTCCGCGGAAACTGGTTACTTCCATAAAACTGTCTCCTTCAGAACCGGGAAGCTGAAATTTCACTTGAATTTGATGATACCATTCTGGAACCACCGGAAAGGGAAACCGGTCTTCACTTTTTGCCGCATCAAGCACTTCCTGCATGGAACTGCATTCAGTAAAATAAGCGTTGAAATTGTCTGTTTCCGGATTATTGGTGCCGATTACAGCTCCAAGATAAATTTCTTGAAGACTATTTAACGGAAAAGGAGTTTCCAGGGCTAAGGTCGGAATGGCAGTCGATCCATTTCCTTGGTCAGGACTGCTGGGAGGCGGGGTGCCTCCCTGGCAGGCCGCAGCAGCAACAGCTGCAGCTAATGCTGTAGACGTTAGTCTGCCCGCATTTCTTAATCTGTGATCTTCCTCCAGCCAAGAACTTGCCATAGTCTTAGCCGGATTATAGCAAATATAAAAAACTTGTCAAATTCAATAACCTTGTATCTTCAAATTAAAAGCACTAAAATGGTTGCATGCAGAAAAGAAGCTTCTTCTACATTTTCCTATTATTCTTGTTTTTATCAATTTTTCTCCTTGTTTTGTCGGGATTAGGATTAACTTCCAGGATCAGCTCCGCAGTCTCAACCGTTTTTTCTCCTTTGCAAGCAATTTCTTATTCAGTACTTAGTTCGACTAAGTTTTTAAATAATTCACAAGTTGAAAAACTGACAAGGCAGAACCAGGATTTCCAGCAAAAACTGGTCGATCAGCAAAAGTTAATTGCTGACAATAAAGCACTGCGAGATCAATTTCAAACGCAAAACCCGAACAATTTGTCTCTCTTGCCGGCTAAAGTAATCGGCGCTGCCGGGTTTATCCCCGGAGTCTCTTCTCCCGAAACTTTTACGCTTGATCAAGGGAAAATTAACGGCGTAAAGGTTGGAGAAGGAGTAGTTTATAAAGACATTGCGGTAGGAAAGATAGATCAAGTCTCGGATTCTGTTTCGCAAGTAGTGCTTATTACAAATTCAGCTTCTTCTTTTACGGTCAAAACAATGAATAGTTCCAATCTGGGAGTGGTTAAAGGTCAAGGTGGGGGAACATTAATTTTAGACAATGTTCTTCTCTCGGAGAATTTAACTACGGATGAACTAATCCTAACAAAAGGCGATATGAACGTAAACGGAACGGGATTCCCTCCCGATTTAGTAGTTGGCAAAATAAAGTCAATTAACAAGAATCCCAGCGCACTTTTTCAAAAAGCGGAGCTACAGAGTCCGCTTAACTTTGAGACAGTCTCTGATGTGTTTATAATTACGGGATTTAAGTAAATGAAAATTATTTTCGTATTGTTAATTACGGCCTCACTTTTTTTAGAAGCGACTGTCACAACTATACCGTTAGTTTTTCTTTTATTGCTTTTTCTAACGCTACTTTATAGAAGTTATTGGATTTTTTTAATCGGTTTTCTGTCAGGGATTTTGCTTGACGTTGTTCTTTTTAGAACGCTGGGCATGACCAGTTTATTTTTTGTTTCTTTTAGCTTCATTGTTTTAATGTACCAAAGGAAATTTGAAATTTCGACGTTGCCTTTCGTATTTGCGGCTTCCTTTTTAGGAAGTTTTATTTATCTTCTGCTTTTTTCGGCCGGAAATTTAATAATTTTTCAAGCCGCATTTTGTGCGATAGTCGCTATGCTCGTTTTTAAATTAATTCATAGAATAGATATAGTTACGAGTTGAACTTATGGTTAAAACAGGAGTCGCTTTTGGCGATTTTATCATTAAAGACAGCCGCAAAAGAAGACATAATGACTATGGTGGAGGAGAGGTTTCAATGCGTAATTTTTTTCTTCCACTTTGTTTGGTAATCATCTTCACCCTACTGACTTTGAAGCTGTTTTCGTTACAAATACTAAACGGTTTGTACTACAGAAATCTATCTACTTCAAACAAAACGAAAACAATAGTTGTCCATGCGCAGAGGGGAATTATTTTTGACAGAAACGGGAATCCGCTCACTTTTAATGCCCCCGGGTTTAGGGAAGAGGTTAATGGGAAAACAGTTATTCTAAAAAGAGAAAATGCTTTAGATTTAATCGCCAAAGGAAACCAGAATTTGGAAGTCGGTAGTCTTAGGGAATATTCTTATAAAGATTCTTTGGCGCATGTGGTGGGTTATATCGGCCAAATTTCTAAGGATCAGCTTTCCAGTCCGGAGTATGCAACTTATTCTTTAGGAGATCTGATTGGTCAATATGGAATCGAAAAAGAATATGAGTCGAAACTTAGAGGGGTTGACGGTAAAGAATTGGTAGAAATTGACGCCAGGGGAAATAAAATAAGAGAACTTGGGCAATCGGATTCCATCCCCGGACAAAATATTACTCTAACAATTGACGCAGGTTTGCAAAATGCTGTCTTTGCCGCCGCTAAAGATATAAAAAAAGGAGCGGTAATTGTTTCAACTCCTAAGGGCGAAATTTTGGCGATGCTGTCCAAGCCGACTTTTGATCCAAATCTGTTTACTATGGGCGCAACCTATAAAGAAACTTCGGCTACTTCTTACCAAAACCTTGCGCAAATCTTGACCGATAATCAGAACCAACCACTTTTAAATCGGGCGATTTCCGGAACTTATCCGCCCGGTTCAACTTTTAAGCCGTTAGTTGCCGCCGCGGCATTAAACAATAATATTATCGATGCCAGTTTCCAGATTGAAGATACGGGCATCATTAAAGTCGGCGATTTCTCTTTTTCAAACTGGTATTATACGGGCTATGGCGCAACCGACGGAATGGTCAACGTTGTAAAAGGGATTCAGCGCTCCAACGATATTTTCTTTTACAAACTGGCGGAGAAGGTAGGAATCGATAAAATTTCCCAAACCGCTAAAAAATTCGGCTTGGGAAACACTTTGGGAATTGATCTTAGTGGAGAAGAGACAGGAGTCTTACCAACCGAAGAATGGAAAAAACAGCAAACAGGCGAGCCTTGGTATTTGGGAGACACTTATCATTATGGAATCGGGCAGGGATTTTTACTGACCACACCTTTGCAGGTGAATACGTGGACGCAGGCAATTGCGAACGCCGGCACGGAATATGTGCCGCATTTACTTAAATCTCAACCGCCAAAAATTAAAAGCCAAAATTTACTGGATAATCATTCTTCGGACTTAATTAAGGAAGGAATGATTGAGGCCTGCAGTCCCGGCGGAGTTGCCTGGCCACTATTTAATTATATGGTTAAAAATCCAAAACTAGCAATCGATAATAAAAATATTCTGGCAGTGCCAATTTCTTCAGGCTCTGCCGACATGCGTCAGGTGGTTTTGGCTTGCAAAACCGGAACTGCCGAGACCGGTGACCCAAATGCCAATCCTCATGCTTGGATTACGCTTTTTGCCCCGGCCTACAATCCGCAGATTATCATCACGGTTCTTGAGGAAAACGGCGGGGAAGGAAGTAATATCGCCGGTCCGATTGCTAAAGAAATCCTCAACTACTGGTTTTCGAAATAATTAACTTCGTTTTCAGGTTTCTTGATTTGACAAATAAGCAAATTTTCCTATAATAAGCGAATGGTTGAAGTCGTAGTTGATTCTGAACAGTTCAAAAATGGGTTTCTATATAGTTTCCCGGAGGGAAATGATAAAGCTTTATTAGATAAATGGCAGGCAGCATATCTTCATTGGTGGTGCGACACATATCCGGCTGCGAATATGCGGGTTAGCTGGATGGGAAGTCCCAAGTCTGCCCAAACATCTCTTAGTCAGTGGTGGCCGCATAGCATAATCGAACCGGCAGTTTGCAGTCCGAATCCTGAAGTCTCGAGATTAACGGTTAAAATGCAGAAATTAAACTTTAGAGAAGTTGTTTTGGCACTTGCCCATCCTGCATTAAGTAAACATGATTTACTCGATGCTGAAGGGTTACCGGAGGAAGAGTTGGAAACTTATCAACGAGCGCAGTTAAGACAGGGCATGAGTCAAGAAGATATCGACAGAGCGCTTGAGGAAGCAAGAGGAATGGTTAGAAACAGACAACAGTTTGTATATCCGCTACCATCTAGATAGATTTTTCCAAGTTTTGTTATGATTAATTTATAGGGAATCGGACTATTATTTGGGTTTTTCTTTGGCGCAGGGGATCGGGCCGAAATAGTTAGTGATACTTACCGCTAACTTTAAAACCGCCAAAAATGCTTGGTTTGTTTTGGTTTCCGAACTAAAAACACTAAAGATCCCTTCACCTATTATCAAAAATTCAAAAGGTCTTTTTCAACTTGCCTCTTGAGTAGATTTTCATTTTGGGGCTTGACAGCACCTGTATAATTTAGACTACAATTTTGATCAGTATGAAATCTCTAATAATTGTTGAATCACCGACAAAAGCCAAAACCATCGGACGTTTCTTAGGCGACAATTTTCAAATAGTTGCTTCCATGGGGCATATTATGGATTTGCCTAAAAGTACGTTAGGTGTTGACGTCGAAAAAGATTTTGCGCCGGATTATCAAATGATGGCGGATAAGAAAAAGATTATTTCGGAATTAAAATCCGCCGGGAAAAACAGCGATAACATTATTCTGGCAACCGATCCCGATCGTGAAGGAGAAGCAATTGCCGCACATGTTCAGGATGTTCTACAAAAGTCAGGCAAAGGCAAAAAATTTTCCAGAATTGTTTTCCATGAAATCACCAAAGAGGCAGTCGAAGAAGCTTTGAAATCGCCTCGAGAAATAGACGTTAACTTAGTTGATGCGCAAACTGCCAGAAGGGTTTTGGATAGGCTGGTAGGTTATAAAATATCGCCTATTTTGTGGCAAAAAGTTAGACGCGGACTCTCCGGCGGACGTGTCCAGTCGGTAGCGCTTCGTTTAATAGTCGAAAGAGAAAGGGAAATAGATAAATTTACGAAAGAAAAATATTGGACGATTTCGGCGACTCTCAAAAAAAATGCCAACGAAACAGTTTTTGAGCTGATTGAAATTAATGGACAGAAAATTGAAATTTCCGAGAAGCTCAAACTATATGACGGAGAATATACCTTTAGCAAAACCGCACTTGATAGTTTAGAAAAAGCCAAACAAGTAGTCTCGGATCTGGGAGGGCAGAAATTTATAGTCGCCGATGTATTAAAAAGGGAATCAAAAAGAGCGCCTCTGCCCCCGTTTACAACTTCCACTTTACAGCAGGATGCGTCAAGACGCTTCGGTTTTTCCGGCAAGCGCACGATGAGTTTGGCGCAAAAGCTTTACGAAGAGGGTTACATTACTTACCACAGAACAGATTCGGTTTCGATGGCAAGTTCCGCGGTTGTAGCAATCAGAACTTTCGTTGAAAAAACTTACGGCAATAGATATATTCCTGGGGACCCGCGTTTTTATAAAGCGAAACAAAAATTGGCGCAAGAGGCGCATGAAGCGATTAGGCCAACCAAAGTGCGGGTTTCGCCTGAAGAAGTAGCGACGGAAATCGGCAAGGACTACGCCAAAATTTATGAATTGATTTGGAGAAGAGCAGTGGCGTCGCAAATGGCAGATGCTTTAGTCGAATCGACTACCGTAATGATAGATACGGAAAATAAACGGTATAGATTAAAAGCCAACGGGTCGGTATTAATTTTTGACGGGTTTTTAAAGGTTAACTCTCTGGCTTTAAACGATAATATTTTGCCGGATTTTGCAGTCTCTGATGAACTGCAAGCAGCAAAAATAGAAGAGATTGAGCATGAAACCATGCCTCCACCAAGGTATAACGATGCGTCTCTAATCGCTTCTTTGGAAGAAGAGGGAATCGGCAGGCCTTCGACTTACGCGACCATTATTTCGACTATTGAGAGCAGACAATATATCGAAAGAGTCGAAGGAAGATTCCAACCGACTTCAGTTGGATTAGCAGTGAATGATTTTCTGGTTACCAATTTTTCAACTATTGATGACGTGCCTTTTACGGCACAGATGGAAGACGAGTTAGACCAAATTGCCAGCGGCGAAAAAAAGTGGGTTCCTGTGATTAAAGAATTCTATACGCCTTTTGAAAAAATCTTGGAGGAAGTTAAACAAGCGGCAAGAGTAAAAATAGAGGTGGAAAAAACCGATGAGCTTTGCCCGCAAGACGCGGGACATCTGGTAGTTAGAATCGGTCGCTTTGGCAAGTTTTTGGCTTGCGAAAACTTTCCGGCATGCAAATTTACCAAACCTTTTATGATAAAAACCGATTTAATTTGCCCTAAGGATGGAGGAAAAATTGTGCTCAAAAAGACTAAAAGAGGCCGTAAATTCTATGGTTGTGCAAATTACCCCGCCTGCAAATTTGCGGCTTGGAAATTGGAAGACATTAAGCATCCCAAAGAGGTGATTATAAAAGAAAAGTTAAAAGAAAAAACAGAAGAAATCCCCGCAAAAGCTACTGACTAATTTTTGGCTTTACTTTTTGGATCATTTTTCGTTTGGATCGCCGCCTCTAAGAAGACTCAATCCTGTTGATGCGGATGACCCGTCTGGGTTCGTAATAACAATTCTAAAATATCCATTCGGTAGGCCATCAGGAAGTAATCCTTCTATTTTCTGGCTGGAGTCGAATACGGTATTTGTCAGCTGGAATTGATGATAGGTTTGATTCGCAACAATCTGCCCGCTTTGTAGATCATATGGCCCTTCAATTACTACATGAGCTCCGTTTTGGAACTGGGAGCCGTTAATAGCTAGATGATTTTTTCCAAGCGAGAAATAATTCATTGGAACATATCCGGGATCGATACTATTTATCATGAATGGTATGGGTGTAGGCGTTGGCGTTATTGTATTCATGGGAGGCAAACTTGGTTGTCCGTTAATTTTGATAGTTCTTACTAAGTTGTCCAAAAGTGTGAAAATTTTATTTTTCTCTTCTTGAGTAGAGGAAGCAAAAATAAAGGAACTGACCGATAACACATAGGAGCCTATTCTAAAATAATAAGTTTTGATGTAAGCGGGAGGGATGCCCGTTGCTTTTGTTGTCCCGTCGAATAGACCAACGGTCGCGCCGTTTATATTGATAGTAGAAAAGCCTTTATTGTTTCTAAAATAAGGGGCTAGCGAGCTTATGTCTTTGCTCCCTAAATAATACTGCGTAAATCGAATTCCACGATACCGATAAGTATTGTTCGGAATAAAGCTAGATAAGGGGAGTAAACTTCCCAAACCTGTGTTATCAGAATCATCAAATCCATCAACGCCGTTGCCATAATATCTGGACTCAACATACTGGTCAATATCGGAAGCATTGTTTTGCAATCTTTTTGCTAAAGCATTTGGGTCTATATTTTGGAAATCATTTGTTAAATCTTCTGCAGGATATTTAAGCGAGAATGGTAAGAAAGGTGAGGCATATGTTATCCAGTTGATGGTTGGGTCGGGGGTTGGGGGGGAAGTTGGAGTCTGAGTTACAGTCGGAGGTTTTTCAGAAACTTTATTCATTGATTTTTGGCCGAGGAAGTATATACCGATGATTAAGGTCAAGACCAAAATTATTCCCACGATCAAGAGTGGCCATTTGGGAAGAGATTTTTTGGGTTCAGGCTCTTGTTCGGAAACAGTTTCAACAACCGGTTGGACGGGCATTTGCGGTTCGGTAGATTGTTGTTCTTGGTTTTCCATTATTGTGTAAATTTAAAACTGGCAAGAATATTATTACAGGTGTCGATATAATTTTGGTCCCAATTATGTGTGCAAGCAAAAGTATAAATATATCCTTTATTTTCAAAATACACATTTGTTTGATATCTATCTAATTGATAGTCAGTCTTTTGAGGCGGATCTAATCTGAAGGCTGGAATTCCATCTACGGAATAATTCTTTGCTTGATTTTGAGCATTCCCGGTATTTGCCCAGCTATTGCTAATCGTAAAAGATAAACTCACAACACTTGGGCTTGAATTTTTAATAATGTTAATTAGCCGCTGATTGTTTTCCGGATAATCTTTCACCTGCGTTGTCCAATCAAGAGGATATTTAAAAGTAAAGTTATATTTTAAATCCGAATAATTTCTCCAACCTGCCAATTGATCAATAGTGGGCGTTGGAGTTAATATTCCATTGATTTGAACAGCTTGATCGGTAAATCTAAATGATGAAACTATTCTGTTAAATGTGCTTGTCATTTCTTTATCTTGTTCGGGATTGGGTTCTTCTTTGTATTGTATATAATTCAAAACGAATAAATACGCTTTGCTGTTTATTATTGTCAAGGCTAATTTATTTTTGAAGACGGTGTTTCCTTCAGTATTATTATCAGTATTGCTTTCAGTTGTGACAAAAGAATTTATGGTTGAAGAAGGCGAATAATTAAAAAGTTTAGAATTGGGGTTAGCATAAACTTCCTTTAATAGTGCTTCTTTATCGGTAGCGCTGATGTTATAAAATGTTTCTAATGCGAAATTAACACTATCATGATTTATTATGGAGACATAAGCGACATAGGGGTATTTGGTTATCAATGGTTCACTTAGTCTCCCTAAAGTGTTTTGATATGGATCTAGCTTTAGATTTTTTACTTGTTTAATGTCCCAATTGCTTGGATAGGAAAAAGTAAAATCTGCAGTAGATACGAGGTTTTTCCAACTTGTTGATGAATTAGTTGTTTGAGTGATCTTCGTAGCTGGTTTTGGGTTAATGGTTAGATTTTTGTAAAGAACAGATGTTCCCGTCAAAAGAGTGGCAAATAAAATTACGCCTACGATTATCAACGGCCATTTGGGAAGTGGTTTTTTGACCGGCTGCGGATTTGATTCAATCGGTTGTTGGATAGGCCGTGAGGGCTGGATAGAATTTTGGCTAGTTCCAGTATTTGGCTCCATTAACTTATTCTTTCAGGAAAACTTTGGCTTGTCAATAAAACTATTGAGTAAATTTAAGAGCGGAAAGGATTTGTAAAACTTCCTGTTTATCTGGCTGAATAAACGTATCAGTCTCAAAAATAATTTGTCTATCAAAGCTTGTTGTACTAGAGAAAATTAAATGTGGTTCAGAACAATTGGCAATCTTACCAATATTTGGTGAGCTTGCATCAATTCCCATTTTTTCTTCGGAACCTGATTTAAGGGAGAAAGTAAGGTCAATCAAATTTAAACCCTTAGCGTAAGGCAGGGGAATAACTTGATTTATCCTGTCCACAGCAGTTGCTGAACATGCACCGCCATTGTAATTTCCACCTGCTGCATAGGTAATTTTTGTGCCGTTTTTGCTTGTAAGAGTTATCAATTCGGAACTCGTACTACTATTTGGGGTTAACGTCCATGTAGGGGGGTATTTAAAAGAAAGAGATGGTTCTAATCTTGATGTGTACGTATTCCAAGTTGCGGTGTTAGTGACAGTTAAGGTTCCCGAATTTGAAGAAGTAATCGTTGGAACAGGTGTCAAGCTTGGACTAACCAGTGAATTCATGGTTTGGGCAACCTGAGCGCTTTGCGGAGGCTGAATGTTTCTACTGAGGAAGTAAGCGCCCAAAGGTAAAGAAATTAAAAAGAACAGAAAGATTATAATTGCTAATCCAATTTTTCGGCTAAATTTTGGTTTTGGTTCAGCCGGTACGGACGGTGCGGTCAACGGTACTTTAGGCGCAACATAACCTTGGGATTGGACAGGTTGGTTTTCCATGGCATATCTACTATCGCAGAATTTTATTTTTCCGTCAAGAAGATTTAGAAGATCTTGACCAGTAAAATTAAGGCGGTTACGGCAATGACTTGGTTAACAAAACCCCAGGGCAGATCGAGTTCAACGTTAAATTTCTTTTGCAATCTATAAACCCAGGTAAAAGGCGCGAAGTCCCAATTTAGGAATAAATAAGGCGCCGTGAGCCAATCGGGCGACTGGGCGATAATAATCATGACGAAAGCATATAAAAGATTGGTCGAAGGGAAGAAAAAGCGGATTACCAAATAAGACAGTAAAAACCCCAAAACAAGGTCGGTTACAGTTTGAACTACAAATTTCTGCTTGCTTTCCTGTTTTCTGTGATAGGCCGTGTCCCAATGGGGAAAAGCGTCGGCAACAAAATGTGAAGCCAAAGCGATGGGGGCTGCCAAGGTAGGGTTTCCAATTTTTGCGGCTATGACGGTGCCTATAAGCGCGTGTCCGGTAGCTGTCATTGTATTTCTCATTATAGTTCAGGATTACCAATCTTTGTCAAGTTTTTAGTATAATAGGCACATGGTAAGACTTGGAGCGAAGGAACTTAGGACAACTATCCCTTCAGAAAAGCATTTGCAAGAGATAGACAAAAAAAGAAGGGAAATTTATTTTATATTGGAAAACGTCTTGGATACATATAATGTCGGTGGAATATTTAGACTTGCCGATGCATTATGTGTCAAAAAGATTTTTCTTTGCGGGACAACCGAAACACCGCCAAATACGCGTATTAAAAAAGCTTCAATAAATACCACGGAATGGGTAAAGTGGGAATATAAAGAGTCAGCTTGCGAAGCGATCAAAGATTTAAGATCAAAAGTTCCCGACATTCTAATCATTGCTGTTGAACAGGATGGAAAAAGCATCCCCTACACGGAGATTAATTACAGATTGCCGATCGCTTTTGCGGTTGGTAACGAGACGGAAGGTATTTCGAAAAAGGTTCTAAAACTATGCGACCAAATCGCAGAAATCCCGATGTGGGGAGTAAATAAGTCACTTAATGTTATAATTTCTTTAGGAATAGTGAGCTACCAGCTTGCTAAATGATATAATACGAACATATGGGAGAAGGATTTAGAGGAAGAGACGAAGAGTCTCATCCAGGGTTGGGTAGAAAAGATTTTTATTCCGAATTGGCTACTTACCCTAAGGCCGCGCAGGAAAGAATAGCCGCATTATCGGAAGGCTTACTGGAGGCAGACGTTAAACTGGAATTAGCCAAATCAGATGTCGACAGATTGGCAGTTGCCAAAGAATTAAGAGGAGCTGGTTTATCTCCAAAAGAAGTAGGCTTTGTGTTGCGTCATTTTGGGCTTCCGGGCGTTGACCAGGCACTATTATCAGGGTCTGTATCAGGAGCTGAGAAAAAGGAATGTAACGAATAATGGAACCAAAAGGAGATTTTTCAGACCATCACGAAAAAAGAGCGAGAAGTAATATTGTGCTTTGCGATAGAGAAGTAAGAAGATGGATTGGCGATCCCACCCTTCCAAGTAGTCAAATGGTTCCCTTAATTCATAGAGAATTAATGGAAGGAGTCGAAACATACAGTGAAAAGGGACTTACCCCAATAGAGCCGGGCGAAAGCAGAAAAGTTGATTTAAGAACAGGCGGTAGTCCGGAAAACTTTTATGTCAGAGGAATGGATGTTGAGCCGGTTTTAAGAGCATATTATCAAGAATTAGATAGAATCGGGAATAGAGAAGTGGCCACTTGGACAAAAATTGCGGAAACGATTCATGACGCAGCCTGGGCTTATTATGTTTTTGGCAGAATTCATCCTTTTCTTGACGGGAATGGTAGAACAGGCAGAAAAATATTAAAGAAAGTAATTAAATCCAGAGGACTTAAGGAGATTGTTTTTGAGCCGGCAAGAGACAATGAAAAAGCTAGAGATTCACATTTAAACGCCTTGAGCGCAACAGATAGTTCCGGAAACCTAGCGCACGTGGAGCTTTATTTGGCAACTCTTTTAAGATTAAGATATCTGGCTCCTGGGGATAGAGAGATTAGATTTCAGATTGATACGGTTTGTCAAAAAAGACGGGAAGAGATCACCGCGCAAAAAAGCAAAAGGCCGCTTACAGACATTTGGGAAGGATTCCGTGGCTTAGACATGTATAACGTTGAACAGGAAGAATATCCTCCTGCTGGATAGACGAAAAATAAATGATATAATAATCTTCATGCTAACGACCGATAACTACAAAAAGCATACCAGTAAAAACCCCGTCCAGAGATGGTTACTTAAAAATTTTGAAAGAATCCTCACCAAACAAGTTAAGAAACTAAGAATCGATTCGGTACTCGACGCAGGTTGCGGAGAAGGATTTACTTTGGAATGTTTGCGAAAACGAAAAATTGCCCGAAAATATGAAGGAATCGATTTCTTCAAAACGGCGATTGACATCGGCAAAAAAATTCATCCGCGAATTAACCTTAAACAAGCCAGTATTTACGAAATGCCTTATAAAAATGGTTCTTTTGATGTTGTTTTATGCACCGAGGTTTTGGAGCATTTAAAAAAACCAAAGGAAGCTTTAAAAGAAATCTTTAGAGTTTCCAGAAGATACGTTATCTTATCCGTTCCTAACGAACCTATTTTTATAGGTTCTAATTTTTTAAGAGGCAAAAACTGGTCACGCTTAGGAAATGATATAGAGCACATTAATCACTGGACATTTTTTGGTTTCGAAAGCTTTGTGAAGAAAAACACAGGATTCAAAATCAAAGTTCTCAAAAGAAAGTATCCTTTCCCCTGGACAATGCTGGTTCTAGAAAAAATTTAATCCTCTCTGTTGACAACAAAAATGCCCCGTGATATAAACAGAAAATTGAATTATGACTAGACGAGGAGTAGAAGACAAAAATACAAGAGGTTTCCCTTCCAGAACTCCCGACAGAGTGTGTAATGGTGGAGCAATTCCAGTATTCGACCATACGAGATCAAATCTTTTAAGAAATGAAATTGCAAGGGGAGTAAGGCGAATTGGAGAAACTGTTGCCTATTCAACCGGAGAAAACGGACTGGTCGCTGTTCCTCCGGAAGTAGTTAACGATATTCGCAGAATGGATAGAAATTGTTCGGGCAACGACTTGGCATTTCTGGTGGCAGATAGCAGGGGGAAAGCAGTTGCTTTCGTAGGAGTAAATAAAGGGGAAGGAGATTTAGTCGTGGAGCCCTTGGAAACTGCGGAAGGAAGATTTAGACTCTCGGTCTATTGCGTAGATCTTGAAACCCGTGAGGCAACCAGAATACAACCGCTTAGCAGTGCTGAAAACGGCAGAGCAAGAGTGGAACCCCACATCTATCCAAGACAGGTACTAGCAGAAGCTTTGCAAACTTTTCCGGTTCTGGCAGTGAGAGTTTTACCACCCAGGCATTCAACACCTCATGTCTCAAGATAACCTCAATCTCTCCTTGACAAAAGCTTCAAACACACTATAATGGTAAAAGATATGTAAGACCTTTCGCCAAAAGATTGGGAAACGAACCCGCCTTTGGCGGGATTTTTAGTCTTAAGAGACATATCAGTTTCAATTCGCACTTTAAAAATTAAAGCAGCACATTATGAGAAGGATAACTTCCAATTTAAGAGCAATCTTAACAATCAGGAAGTGGTAGGAATTTTTTGTTAGATTAATTCCTTAAAGAAAATCTAACATCAATTTTTTTTGAGAGTTTGATCCTGGCTCAGGATGAACGCTGGCGGCGTGCCTTAGGCATGCAAGTCGAACGGGGTCCGTAAGGACCAAGTGGCAGACGGGTGAGTAACACGTAGGAATCTACCTCTAGGTGGACCATAGCTCAGCGAAAGCTGGGGTAATAATCCATAATCAATTTATTGTAAAGCGATTAACTTCGCGCCAAGAGATGAGCCTGCGTCCTATCAGCTTGTTGGCGGGGTAAATGCCCACCAAGGCGATGACGGGTAGCTGGACTGAGAGGTCGATCAGCCACAACTGCACTGAGACACGGGCAGTACACCTACGGGTGGCAGCAACTAGGAATATTGCGCAATGGACGAAAGTCTGACGCAGCGACGCCGCGTGGAGGAAGAAGGCCTTCGGGTTGTAAACTCCTTTTGATAGTCCCTTCACGGACTATAGAATAAGCACCTACTAACTACGTGCCAGAAGTCTCGGTAATACGTAGGGTGCAAGCGTTATCCGGATTTATTGGGCGTAAAGT
>Ga0182027_10000311_pt1 | contig 85220 bp, 71 predicted proteins | sample 712E1DmetaG_FD_121300 | JGI IMG/M metagenome (GOLD analysis project Ga0182027, IMG submission 121300) | Permafrost microbial communities from Stordalen Mire, Sweden - 712E1D metaG (Illumina Assembly) | ecosystem: Environmental > Terrestrial > Soil > Wetlands > Permafrost | place: Sweden... | reverse complement strand
TTCATCATCGAGTTCATACAGCGATGAATCTATAAAACCGTCGCCAAAACTCATTTGCTTTGATGATTCTCCACGCATAAACGTTTTACCTTTGCTTTTGTTATGCGTTTAGACGTACAACGATAATAAATGTTTCATAGCAAACCGACTTTTTCAGTGAGAACTATTTAGAGCCTACGATCTGAAATTTGATCTAAGTTGAGCATACAAATTCTTCATGTTTATCCCTGGAGCTCCCATAGCTGCTAGCATTGCAGTGTCGGGAAGCTCCTCATGAACCGTTTCCATGAAAGTATTAAAGTCACCACCAATTGAATCTGGTAACTCATAACGTGTATCGGCTGTGAGAAGAGCTCCAAGACGGAAGATATCTGTTTTGTGTTTCTTAATATCATTATCATCTATTATTTCGCCTCGTGATTTTCGTTCTGATAAATCAAGGTAAGCCTTCGCCTTTAAGCAAATGAGTGCGTTAATATCTGCCCGATGAAGATCCTCAACAATTGAACTATTTGCAATTGTATATGAATAATATGTCTCATCCATTAAAATTGCAGAGAGACTTGCATCTGCCTTATCGATATCAATACGCAGTAGCCGTGATGAATATTCGCCGTCTATGGAATCTGGAATGCGCGAGAACAACTCTATTTGCCGGGGATAGTCTTTTTCGGCAGGTTTAGTAAAGCGATAATATTTCCGTTCTTTCGAATCTTTTTGTAACGATTCGTATTTACCAGCTTTTAAGAAATCCCATAGGGAACCTACAAATGACGTAGAAAGATTCTCGATTACCAGAATTATGTCGATATCTTTAGTCGCACGTGGAGTAAAACCCTCTCCGCTCAAGAGTATATCACAAGCAGTTCCTCCGATAATGACATAGTTGTCTTTAAAGGCGACGAAATGCTGACGGAACTTTTCCAATCCTACCATAGAATTTCTCCAAGAAGATTTATCAATTCCTTATTTACACGCTCATCATTATCCACAAGCAATGTAAGATATAGGGATAATGGATCAACGAAATTAATATTGGCGATATGGTCGGTTAACAACCCAGGATTATATTTCCAGAGTTCTAGTTGAATCTCGCCATCCATTTTATCACGATGGTTCTCATCTGCATATTTAGTCAATTCAGCAAATTGTTTTCTTTCTACCGCAATAAAGAGACGATCTCCCTCAGCAATATTTGTGTAATGGGCTAATGCAGAAATATTGGTACGGTATACAGATAATTCATGTGGGACAGTGTTGATTTGTAAAGTCGCTCTGATAGGATTGACTAAAAAAGGTTGGGCACGGTCCCAAAGATCTCTACGAGCACCTTCAAAATGGATATGTTTTCCTTTGTTTCCAACAATCTTGCAAAGGTCAAATCGCTGTAAATCAGCAATAGCATACGTTATTGCCATCGGTGTATATCGAAGTTCCTTCGCCAACTGCTGAAATGTTAATTCCTCCATGCGATTGTTTTTTCTTAATATCCAATAGAATAAAACAACTTGAGCAGAAGGCAAAAGTTTTTTGATTGTTTTGTCTTGTGTCTTGTATTGTTCTTTAAGATCCATCATTAGATCCGGAAGGAACAGCTGTTTGCCGGGTACAATAAAATTGATTTTGCTGCCCACCAATTTGTTTCGTAGAACTGCAGAAATGTCCTTCAGTAGAAATACAGTTGGTAATTTGAAAATCTTTCTTAGGTTGGTAAGTTGGATCTGTAGCTGCCTCGTTGGAGGTATTTGATTCTTTTGTAGTTCCGCTAACAGAAGATCCTGATTCATGAATCTAAGTAGCTGGAATCGGAATACTTCTCTCAGATAAAAAGGCAATTTGTCCAGTTTATCATTCGGAACATTCTCCAGCTTTGATTCTTCCCCAATCGTATTTTTCAAGTATTTTAAAAGCTCGTCCATTCATCCCTCGACAATAAAGATATTTATGACACAATAAAGTTATATACTTTATTATCTAAAAACAACTTTATAGTGTTAATAATAAATAGGATAACAGAATTATGACCAAATTGATATACAAGTTACTAATAGTATATATACTATTAGTAACTTCTGTGAGATAAATCAGCTATATTTGTTCACAAATCAGCCAATTTGATGGATAACTATGCCAGAATTACCAATTGAGTCGAAAACAGCCATCGAGCAAATCTTCACCTCCGCTGATGACATTATTAAGATCACAGATATTGAATTCCTTATTCGATCCAACAGGAAGTTGCCAGGTATTAAAAACTCACTCAAAGTAGAAGACGTTGTTACCTTCATAACTGAAGAACGGCTATATCGACGACTGGTTTTCAAGTTTCCGAGTAAGACTGAAATACGGTATGCCCGTCCTTCTAGATCCACCTATGAAGTGATTTTGACTCTAAGGCCGAATAGTTATTTTACTCATTTAAGCGCTCTGTTTCTCCACGGACTATCCGATAATCCTGACAATAAAATTTATCTTAATTGGGAGCAAAAGAGTAAGTCAGTACTTTCTTCGGAACTTACACAAGATGGAATCAATAATGCCTTTGCAAGGCCTCAAAGAATACCCAAGCAAGGTAAAGCATCAATAGATGGTTACGATGTATTTATTCTTAACGGGAAACAGACAGAACAACTTGGCGTGATACAAATTGTTAATGATCAGTTGGGAACTGTGAGAGTGACAGATATAGAAAGAACATTGATCGATTCAACCGTGAGGCCTGAGTATGCAGGAGGTGTAAAGACCGTTCTTGAATCCTATAAAATCGCAAAACAGCGAAAGATGATCTCGGAATCGAAAATAGTCTCGTATTTGAAATCACTTTGCTTTATCTATCCCTATCATCAAGCAATTGGATTTTATATGGATCGATGTCAAATGTATAGCAAAAAAACGCTTAAATCATTGTTATCCTTTCCGATCGAATTTGACTTCTATTTGGGCTACAATATGAAGGATATGGAATATTCTCCGAGATGGCGCATGTTTTTTCCCAAGGATTTTTAAGTAGAAACTAATATTATAAAGCGGCTATTCCGGATATTCTTTCTTCTAACACTTCCTGATCAGACCGACAGCATAATCTACATCAAGGATATTTAGGCCAAAGCCTGGGTATTCATTTAGAGCCATAGCTATGTAGAATAAATACCGTTCCTATCTATTCTGTTTAGTACTTTACTGATCCAAGCCCGGCTAACGCCAAAGTGCTTTGCAAGTGCGGCTTTGTTTTTGAATTGACCTGATGCCAACATCTCCCGATATGTTTCGGCCATAGCATCAAGATCCAGTCTTTTGCGTTTATCTGGTGCTTCCTTGACCTTTGGGTAGACAAAAGACTCTGTTAACTTTTTGACGGCATCCGGTGTCATGTCGAGATAGTTATGAATTCTGGCAGGATCGATAACGAGTATTTTTTCTCCACGCCCGCCATTATGCAAGAAAATGGGCAATTTTACGTATAAAATTTTCGAGTCCTCAAGTCTCGCGCGGAGCAAAAAGTCCCGATCAGCAATGATCGGGATTTTCCGTTTTATGAATACTGATACGGCTGTTAACCGTCCACCTGCGGTGGATTTCGTCGTCGCGTCGCTCCTCCTCAACAGATGTTGTAGGCTGAGGAGTCCAGATGAAATCTGGACGACGACGTCCCGCAGTCTTTTTGTGGGATTCGAGCCCTATCGGAGCGAAGCGGAGATCCCGTTTCGGGACCCGCGGAGCGGAATGCAAAAAGTCCCCGAAAGATCTTTGGGGACTTTTATTTTTACAGATGGCAATTCTCAATGTTGTATGTTCTTTACATCCCATCTTCCCAATCAGCTGACAAATATTATGTCAGTTCCTCTGAAGATCTGATTCGACGTCTCTATTTTTATGACACCGTTATGCTCCAATAGTACCTTTATCCTGCATTATTTTCATAAGAGACTGAATTGTTCTTTCCATAGGAGCAGATGAATCGAGCACACAATCAAATCTTATATCTGTTGGAAAGTCCTTGCCTACCCATACCGTGAGAATACCATCCGGGCTGGCCAGCGTTGAAAGAACGTCGATCTCTTCTTTTGCTAATTCGATCGCGGTAACGATCAGAATCGCACCGGAGTTCAGCAGCAGATGGGCAACTTCACCGAGCCGGCGGAGATGCTCTTCGCGCGAATTTATTTTCCCTTTGATATCAGCATCGACTCCATACAACACATTGCCGATCCCCAGAAAATATGCAAAATGCTCATCATCGAGTAATCTTTTCTCCAGGGCCTTCGCCACGGGCTTCTTTCCAGAATCCTTTTTTCCAGTGAGAATGATCATCGCTGGCTTCTGTCTGAATCGTAATGCCCTCTCCTCAGAAGATATCGCACTCGTTTCCCACTTGTAGTCCCGCAGCAGCACTCTCTCACGCATATGCGATTGCTTGTCTTCGAGAGCTTCACGGATAATGCCGCCGCCGCGTATTTCGTAATCATCAACGATGACAAATCTGCCCGAAGCCGGAACTTCGTCGATACAGTCGAATGCAAGCGCCTTGCTCATCTGAATATTGCAATCAGCAATTTCATGCCGCCCAATAGAGATTCCTTCCTTCAGCTCAAGTGATGCGCCGTCTTGAACATTATGAATTGCTTCAAGTAGGCAACTGGTTTTCGACGTGCCTATTTTTAACAAATATTCTCTGCCGACTATCATTGGTTCACGCCCCAACCAGAAGAGGCTGGCACGAAACCGTGAAGAAATGTGTGGACGAAATTCTTCCGTTTTAGCAACCAACTCGCCTCGAGAAACATAAATCTGCTCGGTTAAGGTAAATCCGACTGCCTCAGAAGCATACACTGTCGTCCGCGGAGGAGCGCTAAACTGCTCAATCGACTTCACCGAGCTTTTCTTGCCCGAGGGAAGAAACATGATATGATCGCCAACTTGCAGCGAACCACTCTCGATTGTGCCCGCAACGATACGACGCATGTCGCCGTCATTGGTGAACTTGTAAATATCCTGAATCCACATGCGGAACTGTTTGGAAACAGGTGACTTTGTCGGTTGAAATGCCGTAAGACAATCGAGAACCGTCCATCCGTTGTACCATGGCATGGATGCACCCCGCTGTACAATATTTTCACCGTTCAATCCGCTCACCGGGATAAATTGGTTGGGCTTCAGAGACCAGCGCTCAAGGAATTCGGTGAGCTGCGTCTTGATCGCTTCAAAATCATTCTGCCGGTACACGACCAGATCCATTTTGTTTACAAGTACGGTGATCTGCCGGATTCCCAGCATCGCCAACAACGCACAGTGACGCCGGGAATTCTCCTGTATGCCTTCCTGTGCATCCACAACCAGAAGTGCCGCATCGGCCCGGGCAGCTCCCGTGACCATATTACGAATGAACTCCATATGCCCCGGTGCATCGATGAGCACATATTCGCGATTGCCGGTCCGGAAAAACACACGAGCCGAGTCAATCGTCACTCCCTGCGCCTGCTCGTTTTTTAAGGCATCAACGAGGAACGCGTACTCAAACGGTTTGGCATTACGCCGGCAGTACGCTTTTATCTGTTCGAGCTTTCCCTCGGGCAAAGCACCGGCGTCTGCCAGCAGTCTGCCGACTATCGTGCTCTTGCCGTGATCGACATGCCCGGCAAGAACAATATTAAGACGTTCAATGGATTCTGGGGTGTTCATTATGTAAAATCAATATTCCGGATTGCACATTCTTTCGCATACATTCCACATTCTATCCGTGACCCTACATGTATCCGCCGCGCCGGAGCGTTTCTAATCCGCCGCCGTCATCTTTGTCCTGAGCGCGGCCGGAACGTTCTGCAATATTCTTCAACTTCCCGTTCCGCAATTCTTCGACGATCTCTTCTACTGTTCGCGATTTTGAATCAATGGGGGATGTGCACGGATAGCATCCAAGGGACCGATAACGTTTTCCATCACCTTGATTATAATAGAGGGATACAGTTGGAATCTGCTCGCGTTGAATATATTCCCAAATATTCAATTCCGTCCAATCCAGCAAAGGATGAATGCGGACATGTGTGCCGGGAGCGAACTCCGTCTTAAAATGGTTCCAAAATTCAGGGGGCTGCTGCTCAATCTCCCACAAACTTGTTAGGTTGCGGGCCGAGAAGTAGCGTTCTTTCGACCGCGATCCTTCTTCGTCCGCCCGGATACCCGCCAGGATTCCATCAAACGGTTCAGGATTCTGCTCCGGCTCATATTTTGTTGTCTCATGATTAAATCGATACCGTGTCCATGTACCATTGATAGTATTCACGAGCGCGTCTGTTTTCAGGAGCTTGCAGCAGGTTATGCGGTCAATTTTTCCGTCCGGGAACGTTCGTCCCGCGCGCACCGCTTCTTCATTGATCCCATAGATGAGATTTAGTCGCCATTGACGCACTAAATTGTCCCGATAGACAATCATCTCGGGAATTTTGTAAGTAGTATCAACGTGAACCAGTGTAAACGGAACATGGCCAAAGAACGCTTTGCGCGTGAGCCATAAAAGCACTGTACTGTCCTTCCCGATGGACCAGAGCATGCCGAGATTCTTAAAATTCGCGTACGCCTCGCGCAGGATATGAATGCTTGTGTCTTGAAGCCGGTCAAGATGGTCCATGAGAATAGCCCACACTGTGAAGTTAGAAAGAAGGACAGATTGCAAATTTCAAAATCGAATAGCTCCCGTTCCTTCTGAATTTCTTCTTATCGCTGTTCATTACCTTCTGCAATCTGCATTTCGCTTTCCGGATTCTCGCTTCTTCACACAAAGGTCTTTATGAGTGTCCAGGAGCCGAGAACGATAATCAGCACACCGACTGCCTTTCGCACCATATTTGTACGGAGTACTTTTGTCGCAAGAGCTCCGAACGGAGCGGCAAAGAAGGCGCCCGCAACAAGAGCCAGGCAAAGCTCCCAGGAGAAAATCTTCGAAGAGAACATACTGGTTAGAAAACTTCCCGCCTGGCAGTCAAAGACCGAACCGGGAATTTCCTTTGCGGTGCGCGCTACGAGATATGTAAAGAAGCCGACAAGGCAGATCGGGATCTCGGAAAAGAGAGTGATAGCAATCGCCTTCTTCTGCTCCTGTCCTGCCATGATTTGTCCCCCTGTGACAACGGGTCCAAATCCTCCCCCGGAGATGCCTTTATTGAACGCACTCAGAAGACCGATGCCAATGATTTTTTTCCAGGAGAATTTAAACTGTCTGTTCATAAGGATAACGACACCCATGAGGAATACAAGGACTCCGATATACGTGTTGAGAACTGTCTTACTGATATTGACAGCGAGGAGAGCTGCCAGCAGTGAAGCAACAATACCGAAGGAGCCGAGGATAGCGGCCGTTTTCAGCTCAACCGAACCCGGCTCAAACGATGCATTCTCAAATTTATTATGGAAAACAGATGCAGCAATACTTCCCAAGCCCTGAGAAAGAAGAACCGCAGGAACAGCCACAACCGCGGGAAAACCCAATAGGATAAGGAGAGGTGTGAAGATAGTTCCCCATCCCATCCCAAGAGAAGCATTGATCAGTTCAATGGCAAATGCAAGCACCAGTATTATCAGAAACTCTGCTATTGTCACAAAACCTCCATACGCTTTGTTTAATTACCCGTTGATGCAATCATGTCTCTCAATGTATGTGACTCATCACCGTTTCCGCAAACTTCTTCAGAGTGTCGAATGATTGTTCCACTGTCTGATCATCTGTCGTGATGACGATTTCCGGATTCTCCGGCTCTTCGTAGGGATCATCGATGCCGGTGAAGTTTTTGATCTCTCCGCTGCGGGCTTTTTTGTATAACTTTTTGGGGTCTCTTGCTTCACAGGTCTCCAGAGATGCTTTCACATATACTTCGACGAAGTGCGAACAGCACGACCGCACATAAGAACGCGCCTCACGATACGGTGAAATGAGCGACGCGATGACAATCGCACCATTTTTCTCTGACTGAACGGCCAGGTCGCCGGCCCGCCGCACATGCTGGATTCGATCCTCTTTTGTAAAACCTGTGTTGGGAAATTTCGCGCGGAGTGTATCCCCATCAAGCTGTTCCACGGCAAAGCCTTTTCCTCTCAGATGGTCGGAAAGAAAATTTGCAAGAGTCGTTTTGCCGGACGCGGATAATCCTGTAAGCCAAAAAACCACAATTACTCCTGATTTTTTAAGAGTGGCTTGACAACAGCCAAAAGGATTCGACAATATACTAATCATTCCCATAATTTCCGCAATTTGATATTTTTCCACCACGTTTTTGCGATAGTGCTATTTATTCCCTATACTTTTCTACATCTATCCCAACTATACATGTGCAGAAATGATAACAATTGTAAGCGGACTCCCGCGAAGCGGAACCTCCCTGATGATGCAGATACTTGCTGCCTCAGGATATGAGATTTTGACGGACGGATTGAGACCGGCGGATGAAAATAACCTCAACGGGTATTATGAATATGATAAAGTGAAATCTCTGAAGACAGACAAGTCCTGGCTGAAAGAGGCCGAAGGGAAAACAGTAAAGATCATTGCCCAGCTGCTCCCTTATCTTCCGGAAGGATTTGCGTATGAGATCTTTTTTATGGAAAGAAATCTTGACGAGGTTCTGCGGTCACAGAACAGGATGCTCGGTAGAATGCAGAAGAATGCAACTCCAAACAATAGCGCGCTGAAGGCCGTTTTTCAAAAACAGACGGAGCAGATACTGAAACAGATGGAAGCCAGAACAGATGTTGCATTGCGCATGATTTCATTCAATAAATTAATCAATGCTGATGAAGTCGAGATGAATGCTCTGATTGAATTTACACATCATCGGATAACCAGAGAAACACTGCTCGGTTCTACTCATGTAGATCTGTATAGAGAAAGAACTTGACTACCCTTAAGAAGCAGCACATCTTTTGGCACAAAGGACACAATGGACGAGAACAAAAACAAATTGGAAGCCCGAGACTACAACTCTCTTGACGATCTCTACAATGCAATTGATGAAAAGGGATCACTGGGTCTTCTTGCCCTGGGTGCAACCGGGCTTCTCCTGTGGCGGAAAAAAAGAGCTGCGTTGAGTACGACGGTTTCTTCGGCTGCAGTAGATGAGACGAAACACGACCAGACAAACGAAACGACACAAGAGCAACCATGAGCAAGAGCCTTGCGAAAAAACTCTTATTGATCGGCTGGGATGCCGCAGACTGGAAGATCATCAATCCGTTGATGGATGCCGGCATGATGCCGGCATTGGAGAGTCTTGTCAACAACGGCGTCATGGGAAATCTTGCCACACTCGATCCGCCCCTTTCACCAATGCTCTGGACAACGATTTCTACCGGAAAATATGCAGACCAACATGGAATATTGGGTTTCACAGAACCTGCTCCCGAAGGTAACGGCGTTCGTCCATGCATGATCACTTCGCGAAAAGTGAAGGCGATATGGAACATGCTTTCACAGTCCGGTTATAAGACTCATCAAATCGGATGGTGGCCGAGTCATCCGGCGGAACCGATCAACGGAATATCCATCTCCAACTTCTACCATAAAGCAGAAGGCGACATTCATAAGCCATGGAAGATGATTCCCGGTACTGTTCATCCACATGAAAAGAGCGGCCTCTTTCGAATGCTGCGTATCCATCCGGCGGAACTGACTGAGGCGCACGTCCTCCCCTTCGTTCCGAACGCAGCGAAGGTTGACCAGGAAAAAGACAAGCATCTGCAAAGCATACAAAAAATCACTGCCGAGTGTTCAACCATTCATGCGGCGGCAACATGGATACTGGAAAACGAAGAATGGGATTTTCTGGCTGTGTACTACGATGCTATCGACCATTATTGTCATGGCTTCATGAAATTCCATCCGCCAAAGATGGGACGCGTCAAGCAGGAGATGTTTGATATGTACAAAGACGTTGTCCGGGGCGGATATATTTATCACGACATGATGCTCTCCAGGCTTTTGCAGTTGGCCGGCGATGATGTTACCGTGATGCTGGTATCTGATCATGGATTTCATTCTGACCACCTGCGTCCCAAAGGGATACCGAAAGAACCGGCAGGACCGGCCTGGGAACACAGGAATTACGGCATCGTGTGTATGAAAGGCCCGGGTATAAAAAAGGACGAGCTCATTTTCGGATCGTCACTGCTCGATGTTGCGCCGACCGTGCTTGCATTGTTCGGGCTTCCGCCCGGGAAAGACATGCCGGGCAAACCGTTGGTTCAGGCCTTTGAAGAAAATCTGGACATAGAACGCATCGAGAGCTGGGAAGAAATTGACGGCGCGTGCGGCATGCATCCCAAGGATTGGCAATCCGATCCCTGGGCGGAGCAGCAGGCGTTGGAGCAGTTGATAGAGCTGGGCTATATCGACAAACCCGGGGAGGATAAGCAGAAAAACATTGAGAGAACTGTCAATGAATCGAACTTCTACCTAGCGCGTGTGTATATGTTCAAGAACGAATGTGACAAAGCGCTGCCGATTCTTGAAAAACTGCAGAAGGATAAGCCGGAGGAAGTACGGTTCTCGTTTTACTATGCGAAATGTTTGAGCCAACTGGGCCGCATAGACGAAGCCAATATCGTCGTTGAAGGAATTATTACGAGGGAAAAGAAGGAATATCCGCAATTACTCTTATTGCAAGGCTCACTGGCTTTTTCCAAAGGTGACCATGAAGCCGCCCTTCACATGCTTATGAAGGCCGAGAAATCGGATCCGCGGCTTCCCACGCTTCATTTTCAAATCGGTAATGTGTACTTGAAGATGGGAAACATTGAGGCGGCGCAACGGGCTTTCACAAAGGCCATTACCATAGATCCCGACAGCGCGCAGGCGCACAACGGATTGGCGGAGACGTATTTGAGGAAAAAGATGTACGACCAGGCGGTCGATTCGGCATTGACAGCGGTTGGATTACTCTATCACATGCCGCAGGCCCATATCAATCTGGGGATTGCCCTTGCAAGACTGAAACGGTTCGACCATGCTATTGAAGCGTTTGAGGTAAGCTTGAAAATTTTGCCTCACCAGACAAGAGCGCATAGATATCTGAGCCATATTTACCGGACACAATTGCATGATCCCCAAAAGGCGGAAAAACATGCGGCAATTATAAAAGAATTCACCAAAAAGAAAGACGCCGCGACCGACTAGAGTCCTCTTCCGGACGCAGCCTCTCAATGTTCTTGAGAATTGCTGTTGCGTTTAGTGAGCCATGTGCTTACTTTTAGAGTAGTTGATGTTTGATTCATAGACTGAAGAAAGGGGTCCGCATGTCCGACAAAGAAAAAACAAAATTGATAACCGAGAAGAGAATTCTTCAGTACTCGTTAACCGCGGCCGCGGTATTAGCCGGATCGAATTCAGTGGACGCTCAAATTCAAACACAGAGCATTGGACAAACGTTGTCCAATGACGGCGATTATTATGACGTTCAATTTAACGGGGCGAATAAGTTTAGAATCAGCCTTGCAAAGGCTGATCACATGACGGGTACTCCGGGGTCTTCGGGTTGGAGGACGGGCTCTTTTACTTCTACAACCCATAGCACTACAACAACGACAACGACTAAACACTCGACCACCTCATTGGGTGCTCATACGAATACTCAAACGAATATTCACCATAAAATTCATACAAATACATTTACATCATCCGGGTGGATGACGGGTAGTTTCCCAGGATCGACCTGGACGGTGAGAGACCGTACGATTAGAATAAATAATGATACTGCAAATGCAGGCGCTATCTATTCGAGATTGAATGCCAGCACAGCGATAGGCAATACAACGCAAATTTTCAATGCGCAAAATATGCTGGCACGTTCCTTTTCAAGTCATGGGGGATCTCGATCCGGGGAATTTCTTGGTCAGACAGACAAATTCATTGGAGTTAAATTCACAGATGGCGGCTCAACACACTACGGCTGGATAAAAGTCACGGTTCCCGGCGACGCTTCTTCCATTGACATCATTTCAGCCGCCTATGAACAAACAGCCAATGTGCCGATTTCGTCGGGCGCTTTGCCTGTCGAACTTACATCCTTTACGGGCGCACTTGTACGGAACTCAATTTCTCTCAAGTGGAATACGGCAACCGAAGTAAAAAATTACGGCTTTGATGTAGAGATGAAAGCCGTCAGCAATCAGCAGTCGGCAGCAGGCAGTGAGCAATGGGTCAAGGTTGGTTTTGTGAAGGGGAGCGGAACAAGCAACTCCCCGAAGGACTATGCATTCACAGACACACGACGTCCATCAGGCACATATCAATACCGTCTGAAACAGATTGACCTGGACGGTTCGTTCCAATATTCTAAAGTTGTCGAATTGTCCGTTGCGGCTCCTAAAGAATTTGCCTTTGCACAAAACTATCCGAATCCCTTCAATCCGACGACGTCCATCGACTATGATGTGCCTGCAAGCGTGATGGTTTCCTTGAAGGTGTATAATGCTCTTGGCCAGGAAGTCATGACGCTGGTAAACGAGATGAAGGAAGCCGGGAGTTACACTGCACATTTTGATGCCGGCAATCTCTCAACCGGGCAATACTTTGCCAAAGTTACCGTTGGAGATATCACAAAGACTATAAAGATGACATTGCTGAAATAGAAGAGGAAAATCTTCCCATAGCCATGAGGCATTATGGCGAACAAAGCCCGGACATTCATCATCCGGGGTTTTTATGTACTTCGATTCATCACTTTACTGACCCAGGCTCGACTGACGCCGAGTAACCTTGCGATATCCGCTCGATCCTTACAGACGCCGCTGCTCAGGAGCTGCCGGTATTCTTGAGCAAGTGAAGGATAGTCAATTTTCATCTTTGGAATCTTTGCTCTGGCTTCTGGTTGAATCAGTCCGACCTCCCGGAGACCGATTATGTCGGTTTGGCTGAGGCTTAGAAAATATGGCAAACGGGTACGATCGATGACAATATGCTTTGCTCCTTTGTTGTTATTGATGAAAATAATAGGGATTTCGAACATTAGTGAGTTAGAATCCTCGTGTTTGACGCGGAGCGGAAGACAAAAAAATCCCCAAGTATCTTGGGGATTTTTGTTTTTAGGGGCTGAACACGGCCGTTCACGTTCTATTGTTTCTCTTGGCGATGTTGCTATATTGTAGAACAAAAAACACCCCACGTATCGGAATATCGACGCTTCATGAAGAATGCTTCGCCATACTTCCTCGCATATGTTCTTCTATTGTGCCCGCTGGTCGCCGCCGCGCAGACAGAACTTTTGCCGATGGATCATCAATTGAATGCGCGTCTTGCGAAGACTCTGTACTCAACGAAACGACCTGTGCACAGTTCCATCCAGCCGTATGAGTTTGGCGCGATTACTGGCGGCAATAATGTCGATTCTCTTCTGAGCACCGGGCGGGTGTGGGACACAACGGAAACCAATTGGCTCACTCGAAGAATTTTCGGCGAACACCTTGCGGCCATTGCCGAAGATGACTACCATCTGTACGCAGATTTCTACCCGGACTTCCAGCTGGGTCGGGATTTTTCCGACGGGCGCACGACGTACCTCAATACACGCGGCGTTGCCGTCGGAGGATCTATCTCCGACGCATTCTCCTTCCGGACCGAATACTACGAAAATCAGGCAAAATTTCCCGCATACATCGAGACATTTGTCCAGAAGAATTCGATCATACCCGGACAAGGCTATTACAAATACTTTGCTCCGCAGGCATTCGACTATGGCTATGCATCTGCGGTAATATCCTGGCGCCCATCCCGCTATCTCGGAATCCAGGCCGGGCATGGCAAGAACTTTCTTGGAGACGGATATCGATCGCTCCTTCTCTCCGATGTTGCGTTCAATTATCCATACTTAAAATTGACCGCGGACATCTGGAAAATCAAATACATGTGTATGTGGGCCGAACTCCAGCACATCTCGTCTCCCACCGGATTTGACGAAGAACCCTGGCACAAAAAGGGGGGAGTGTTCCACTATCTGGATCTGCAGATCACTGATCGATTGTCTGTGGGTCTTTTTGAGAGCATGATCTGGCGGCAGCAGGATTCTGCACTCAGCCGGGGATTTGACTGGAACTATATGAATCCAATCATCTTCCTGCATCCGGTCGGTTACTCGCTCGGATCGCCCGACAATTATATCGTTGGTGTGAACTGGCACTATGTTTTGGTTGACGGGACCGCTTTGTATGGCCAAGGCGTGCTCGATGAATTCGTGATCGGTGAATTGATAAAGAATCGCGGATGGTGGGGAGACAAATACGCGATACAACTCGGCGTCAAATCGGCAGAGCCTTTCAATGTTCCAGGTCTCTATGCGCAGGCGGAACTCAATCTTGCCTCGCCGTACACGTATGCGCACATGGATCCGGAAAAGAACCACGCGCATTACCGGCAAAGCCTGGAAGATCCGCTGGGTGCGAATTTCTATGAATGGATTGGCATCGGACAATATGCTGTGGGACGATGTGAATTTCGCCTGCAATGCAACTACGCGCTGTACGGAGTTGATTCTTCGGCCGCGGATAACGTCGGGAACGATATCTATAAATCGTATCTGACGCGTGATCATGAGTACGGAAACTTTATCGGACAGGGAATCCATACACAGTTGTGGTATGCTCAGGCCGCGGCATCCTATGTTTTGAATCCCGTCAACAATCTCCGTTTGGAAGCGTCCTGCACGTATCGTTCAACTTCATCAAGCATCGAATCGACGCGTTCGCTTCTGTTGAGTGTGGGAATCCGCGGCTCATTTCGGAATTTGTACTATGATTTCTGATCAATCGCAGATTACACAGATTATGTTGATTGTCGCAGATTTGGCAATCGAAACGTGGGTAGATCTTTCTATTTCAGAATCATCGTTTCTGCGGAATCAGAGTAATCAGCATAATCTGCGATCCCGTTGATTGAAGTCACAAGCGCAATCCTCTCTATTCAAACGCATCCCCCCAAATTCGCTCAGAAACCCGCTTTTCGCTTTCTTGACACCCCCCCGCTTTTTAGCTATATTAACTCTGTGAAACATCTTTGTGGGCAGTGATGTTATCAACCTTAGAGCGTTTCACAATTTTTTTGAATATCACACAAAGGTACAACAATGGAAGGCAATTTCTCCAACCGGGTTCAGGATGTTATTCGTCTCAGCAGGGAAGAGGCACTCCGGCTTGGACATGATTATATCGGCACAGAACATCTTCTGCTCGGCATTATCCGCGAAGGCGAAGGAATCGCTGTCAAAATTCTCCGCAATCTGGGTGTCGATCTCTATAAATTGAAGAAAGCCATCGAAGACACTGTTCGCACAGCTGGTGGCACACTCACGATCGGCAACATTCCGCTGACGAAGCAGGCAGAGAAGGTCCTGAAAATTACTTATCTGGAAGCAAAACTCTACAAATCCGACGTGATCGGCACCGAGCACTTGTTGATGTCGCTTCTGCGTGATGATGATAATATTGCCGCCCAGATTATGCATCAATTCAACGTGCACTACGATCTGGTGCGCGCCGAATTGGACAATATCATCAGCGGCAAACCCTCTACACCGCAGCAGCAGCAGGGACAACAGGAAAAGAAGCAGGATAAATCGAAGACTCCGGTGCTCGACAATTTCGGCCGCGATCTGACGAGGCTTGCTGGCGAAGGAAAGCTGGATCCCGTTGTCGGTCGTGAAAAAGAAATTGAACGTGTGGCACAGGTTCTGAGCCGCCGTAAAAAGAATAATCCGGTGTTGATCGGCGAGCCGGGGGTCGGTAAAACAGCTATTGCGGAAGGCCTCGCACTTCGCATCATCCAGAAGAAAGTCTCCCGGGTTTTACATGACAAGCGTGTGGTAACGCTTGATTTGGCGGCATTGGTGGCAGGGACGAAATATCGCGGACAATTTGAAGAACGTATGAAAGCAGTCATGAACGAGCTTGAAAAAGCCCGCGACGTGATCCTGTTCATTGATGAACTGCATACCATCGTCGGTGCCGGCGGTGCATCCGGCTCGCTGGATGCTTCCAACATGTTCAAGCCCGCTTTGTCCCGCGGTGAACTGCAATGCATCGGCGCCACGACGCTGGATGAATATCGCCAGTATATTGAAAAAGACGGCGCTCTGGATCGCCGCTTCCAGAAAATTATGGTTGATCCGACCACTGTAGATGAAACATTGCAGATTCTCAAGAATATCAAGCAGAAATATGAAGAGCATCATGGTGTTCATTATTCGGACGCAGCTCTTTCGGCAGCGGTGAAGTTAAGCGATAGGTATATCACCGACCGCAATCTGCCCGACAAGGCGATCGATGTGCTGGATGAAGCCGGTGCACGGGTCCACCTTGCCAATATCGTCGTTCCGAAAGAAATTCTTACACTGGAAGAAAAAGTGGAAGAGATCAAACAATCCAAAAACCAGGTGGTCAAGAGTCAGAATTTTGAAGAAGCGGCGCGTCTGCGCGATTTGGAGAAGAAACTGTTGAGCGATCTCGAAATGGCAAAGCGTGAGTGGGAATTGAAGGCGCAGGAAACGGTGTACGAGGTCAGCGAGGACAACATCTCCGATGTGGTGGCGATGATGACCGGTATTCCGGTGAATCGCATCGCCGAATCGGAATCGGCAAAATTGTTGAAGATGGAAGCGGTGCTGCGCGAACAGATCGTCGGACAGGATGAAGCGCTCTCGAAGCTGACCAAGGCGATCCGCCGTACGCGTGCGGGGCTGAAAGATCCCCGCCGTCCGATCGGTTCATTTATCTTTCTCGGACCCACTGGTGTCGGCAAGACGGAAATGGCGAAGGCGGTCGCACGCTATCTGTTCGATTCGGATGAAGCATTGATCCGCATCGACATGAGCGAGTACATGGAAAAATTTTCCGTCTCACGATTGGTCGGAGCTCCTCCGGGATATGTCGGGTATGAAGAAGGCGGCCAGTTGACGGAAAAAGTGCGTCGCAAACCGTACTCGGTCGTACTGCTGGATGAAATCGAAAAGGCGCATCCGGATGTCTTCAATATTTTGCTCCAGGTGCTGGATGACGGCCAGTTGACAGACAGTCTCGGCCGGCGTGTCGATTTTAAAAATACCATTCTCATCATGACCTCGAACATCGGTGCGCGCGATATCAGGGTGAGCGGAGGATTTGGGTTTGGCGATCCGAGCGTTGAAGATAAATACAAGTCGATGAAGAGCACCATTGAAGATGCGCTGAAACGGGTCTTCAACCCGGAGTTCCTGAATCGCATCGATGATACGATCGTCTTCCACGCCCTCGAGCGTACGGATATTCTGAAGATCATCGATATCTCGACGCGGGAATTATTCAAGCGCATGAGCTCCATGAATATTACGATCGAACTGAACAAGCAGGCAAAAGAATTTCTTGCGGACAAGGGCTTTGATCCCAATTTTGGAGCACGGCCTTTGCGCCGCGCGCTACAGAAGTATATCGAAGATCCGGTTGCCGAGGAAATTCTCAAAGGAAAATTCAGCGAAGGAAGCAAGATCAAGGTGAAGTTCAACGCCAAAACGGAAGCGCTCAAGTTCACCGATGCCAACAAGGACCGTTCGAAAGCAGAGCAGGGCGAGGAGAACACTGAAGAGGAAAAGCCGGCAGATGTGACTTAGAATACCGTTCGTCACTGCGAGCGATACAAAAACCCGCACCTCAAAACCGTGCGGGTTTTCTTTGTGTGCAACGTCCGGCATTGCATTTCCGTAAAACCGAGCCGAAAATTCATGAAGCAATTTCCGCTACTTCTTTTTTTCCTTTCCTCATCTCTATTTGCTGCCGATCCCATGCTGTCGGGGGTGCTAAGCGGTTTCGTCCGCGACAAGAGCAATGGCGAATCGCTGCCCTATGCCAATATTTTTCTCAAAGAGGAAAAGATCGGCAGTACGTCGAACGTACAGGGATATTTCGTCATTCCCAAACTCCCGGCGGGCAAACACTCCGTGCAGGTGTCGCTACTTGGTTTCAAGACGGTCTACTTCACGATTGAGTCGGACGGTGCGACGAGCATTGTGAGAAACATCGATCTGGAACAACAGGCGATTCAGGCAGGCGAGGTGGTTATCTCCGCGGAAAAAATCGAGCAGCAGAGAACAACACAAACCGGACGCATCGTCATGAAGGCGAAAGATCTGGAGAGCCTTCCGTCCATCGGAGAAGCCGATGTCTTCCGCGCACTCCAAACAATGCCCGGCGTGAAAGCGATTTCCGATATTTCCAGTGGACTCTATGTCCGCGGCGGCAGTTCGGATCAGAATTTAATTCTGCTTGATGGAACCGTTGTGTACAATCCTTCGCACTTGTTCGGCTTCTTCAGTACGTTCAACAACGACGCCATCAAAGAAGCGGAGTTGATCAAAGGAGGATATCCGGCGGAGTACGGTGGTCGTCTTTCTTCTGTGCTGAACGTGACGAATATTGACGGCAATAGAAATGAATTTCACGGCAAGGGGTCAGTGAGTCTGATTTCCAGCCGGTTGACTGCAGAAGGACCGGTGGGGAATGGCTCCTGGTTTCTGTCCGGACGGCGCACCTATTTCGACGTCTTCATGCGCGCGGCCGGACTCGACAAAGGAAAAGATCCACTGCCGCTTTATTATTTCTATGATGCGAACGGCAAGCTCAATCAGGATTTTGGTCAGGACGACAAAATATCCATTGTAACCTATCTCGGGTCGGATGATCTGGCGTTTAATCCGGACAAGTCACTCGGTATCGCGATGTGGTGGGGTAATCAGACTGTTTCGACAAAATGGACGCATGTGTTCAGCCCGACGATCTTTTCGAATTTCATTGCAACCTATAGTCATTATATGGCACACACAGAATTTGACTTCGGCGGATTGACATATACGGAAGAGAACGGCGTGACCGACTACTCGCTCAAGGGCGATTTGAATTTTTATCTCACCAATGAACAACTGGTGAAGACTGGTATCTGGTGGTCACAGTACCGGATCACATATGTGGAACAAATGGGAAGCACCGATTCCTATTCTTTCCTGGAACGTCCGGCGCAGATTTCTCTCTACGCACAGGACGAATGGACCGCAACACCCGTGCTGACGCTGAATGCGGGCGTCCGTGGAGAATATCAGGATGCATCGCGTTCTGTTCGATTCGGGCCGCGGTTGGCGGGACGATATCACCTGACAGAAAACTTCTCATTGAAACTTGCCGGCGGTGTCTATTATCAATTCCTGAATTCGGTACCGATCGGCGGGGACAATGGCTTCAATCCATTTGAAGTATGGGTGCCGATCAACAAAGAAATGGTTCCGTCGCGCTCTATAGATGTGGTGGCCGGCGTGGAAATACTTCCGATGGAAGGCCAGACGCTGACAGTGGAAGCATATTATAAAAAGTATAACGATGTGCTTTACTGGATAGGCCAGGCAACACGTACAACGGACGTGAATGAACTGTTTTATACCGGAAAGGGTCGCGCGTTCGGAACGGAGTTCTTTCTGCAGCAGCGCTATGGGCGGCTGACGGGATCCGTCGGCTACTCGCTTTCATGGACGTATCTGCAGTTTCCGGAAGTGAACCACGGCAATGAGTATATGCCGAAATATGACCGTCGCCACGATGTCTCTCTGGTTGCCAATTATGCGTTGGATGAAAACTGGAAGTTCGGGCTTATCTATAGTTATGCGACGGGGCAGGCATATACGCTTGGTGTCGGACGCTATGTGATGAGGACGCCGGAGCGGCAGTATGATATTATTCTTCCGGGTGATATATACAACCGGCGTCTGGAACCGTACTACCGGTTGGATTTCAGCGTGACAAAGAAGACAACCATCTTCGGATTGAAGGGAAGCTGGTTTGTGCAGATCTTCAATCTGACGAGTCACCGGAACGTCTGGTTCAAGCAATTCAATACCGATAAAAATCCGACGGAAGTTACCAATGTGCGCCTGCTTCCGATTATCCCGACATTTGGCTGCGATTTTGAATTCTGAGGAAGAGTGATGAATGAAATGACAACAGACAGAACTGAAGTGCTTAAGAACGTATGCCATGGCATGATGCGGAGGATGTATCGAACCGGACGCTTCGGCTCCGCTCAGCGTCCGGCTCAAATGACCTTTGGCATTCTGGACGCTGAGCGAAGTCGAAGCGCCCAGAATGTCCGGCACGGATTTTTTCAGATTTTTCCAATACTTGCACTTGTTGCTCTTAGTGGATTGTTCGGTTGTTCCGAACCGTCTTCACCGAATGATTATTCAAATCAATTGGTGTTGAATGCGTACCTCTTTGCGGGAAGACCAATCGATTCCGTCTACGTTCAGAGAACGGCACAAATCCTGGAACAATACACTGAAGATGCCGTTGCCATCACCGGTGCAACGGTGAAGATCAGTCTGATGAAGTCGGCAGATCCGGCGGCAATCGAAACGACGTATGTGCTGTCGGGCGATCCGCTGAAGCGCGGGAGATATTCTTCTCCGGCAACAGTTCTTCCGAAACGAACATACACCATCGAAATCCATGCGTCCGGCTATCCGGCGGTAACGGGAACGACGACGGTGCCAGATACCTTCCATGTGATGTCCACGCTTCCTTCGACTATTCTCTGGAATGCAGATGCACCGGCATTGCAGATCGAGTGGTCCCCGAGCAGCGGCTACAGCGACTATGTGGCATCAGTGACGAGTCTGGATGCGAATGCTCCGTATGTCGATGATTTCCGGAGCAAAAACCGGAATCCGGATGATCCGAAGCCGCAACAAACATCATTCTTCTTCAACATGCCACAGCGCAATTCTGTGGAATTGCCCTGGCTCATGTTCCGCTATCTTGGCAGGCATACGATTTCTGTTTCCGCTGTTGATGAGAACTACTATGACTTTCTCCGCCAATCAATGGCTTCGGAAGGCGGTTCCTTGCGGGAAATTCGGTACCGGCTGAACGGTGGTATCGGTGTCTTCGCTTCAGCGGCGGTGGCGACGGGTTCGATCAGCTTTACTCTCAATCAATAGTCTACGGAGTGTTCTCGCAGGCGTCCACGTCTGCAAGTATGTCCGGCGGATTCTATTTTCGTTGAATACTCTCTTCTGTTTTTCTATATTGCACATGAAGTCCGCTTCGACGATTGCCATGTATTCCGCCCACAATTCATAATTCGAGACATCTGAAAAAGTGTCGTGCATTGTCATTCTGAGGAGCGCAGCGACGAAGAATCCATCGTTTAGTGGGAATACAAAGCATGGATTCTTCGCTTCGCTCAGAATGACGAACATGCGGTAGTTTTTCAGAAGTCTCAATTCGTAATTCATAATTACGCGGAGTCTCCCATGCAATTGCAGACCATCACCATAGAAAAACCCGAGGACATGAATTTCATTCTCGGCCAATCGCATTTCATCAAGACCGTGGAGGATATTCATGAAGCAATCGTGCAGGCTGTGCCGCAGATGAAATTCGGTTTGGGATTTTGCGAAGCTTCGGGCCCTGCGTTGGTGCGCTGGACGGGGAATGATCCGGCTTTGATTGATCTGGCAAAAAAGAATGCGATGAGTCTGGCCTGCGGTCACAGTTTTATTCTGTTCATGACGAACGGATTTCCCGTCAATATCCTGAATATCATAAAAAACATTCCGGAAGTGTGCCGCGTCTTTTGTGCGACGGCAAATCAGGTTGATGTCATCGTGGCGGAAAATGAGTGGGGACGTGGTATTCTTGGCGTGATCGACGGTGTTACTGCGAAGGGGATCGAAACAGAAGCGGATATTGTTGTGCGAAAAGACTTTCTGCGAAAAATTGGCTATAAGCTTTGATTCTTAATCTGTTGAATGCGCTGAAGCAAAGAGTTGGCCGGCTTTGCGCCGGATGCGACCACCGAAAATTCCAAAGAGAAACAGGAGAGAGGTGCCGGCTGTGATGGCCGCACCGGTACGTACGAAGGGAGAATCAAAAGAAAATCGCACCTCATGATTCCCCGCCGGTAGTCGAATCGCACGTTGGCAAAAATTTGCCCGTGCGATTGTCGTTTCCACTCCATCCACCGTTGCCTTCCATCCCGGATAGTACGTATCTGACAATACAAGATATGCATCCGCATCCGTCATGGTCCGAATGATCACTTTGTTGGCCCGCATGGAGACAATCTCTGCCGTGCCTCCCTGCTCACCGTCTGGGGCAATAGCAGGAAGCGGCTCATGCAGGATGACTTCTTCAGTCGGATTGAACTTCTCCGAGAAAAATATCGAACGTGCGTCTTCAAACGATGCCGCCGGTCTGGCAGTGTGGGCAATAAATGCGCGCGGCTGTACCCCCTTGTTTCTATAAAGCAATGCGGTCCCGCTTTGTCCCGTCAGTTGCAGCGAGTCGCTTCGCATCTTCCATGCGGAGACGATGTACTTCACGTTGAAAATATTCATCAATTTCAGAAACGACGGTGCGGGCAGAAATCCATCCTGTGTAAGAGCCGCCGTTTGCAATATCATGCCGCTGCGATTCTGATCTCCCCACACATCCACGACATAGGACGGTGTGAGCTGCGCATAACCGTCCGGGCTGGAAAGACCGTAGATGACATTCGAGCTCGGCTGGAGAAATTCCCGCTGATCGATGTATGGTTGTAGCGAGCCTTCCCATCCGTGCGCCGCACTGAATGCCGCAGTGTGCGTTTCTTTTCCGCCAAGTGAATAGATGCGAAAGAGGGACGAGTCTTTCATAATGCGTGCAGCCGTGGAGGGTGCGGCAGACCATATCGAAAGAGGAACAATCGGATTCTGCCGCAATTCGAAATAAAAAAGATCGATTGCAGCGAGTGTGAAGAGCGCCCATCCCGCGCGAACACCGTACCGGCGCACGGCTGAAGTGATGCCCAATGCGGCAAGTACTGCCAGAGATGCATCGACAATGAAGAGAAAGCGTGTTGGAAATCTGAAGTAGCTCATGCCCGGCAGCAGGTGAAATGCCCATTCGAATACCGGCGTGTTGGGGCCGAGGACAAAGAGGTAGGCGACTATCGCCATTCCGGCAAAACATTTGATATGCCAGCGTTTTCTTTCTTTAACAATGCCGTACAGGGCAAGCATCAGAATGACAACCCCGGCGTACCCGAAATCTTCCCAAAAAATACTCGAGCCCCGATAGCTCGCATCTCCGATGTCGCCGTTGGCATAGGGGTACACAAATGTTGTGATATTGGCAGGATCATAGGCATACTGCGCGGCGTAGTCGTACGACACGCCTCCGGAGCGTTGCGACAATCCGACCAATTCGTACGTCGGCAAAATCTGGATTGCGGCGAAGCCTATACCGATCATTACGCCAGCGGCGAAGAAGCGAACCAGCGGGTGCTGTAGAACTTCCCGGACGGACAATCGCCGCTCGACGGTACCTTTCTTCTTCTTGCTTTCAATGGTGAGTTGCCAGTGTTTTGAAAAAAAACGCAGGACAAAATATGCGCCATAGAACAATCCTGCATAGTATGCAATTTGTTCGTGGCCGGAGAGTTGCTGAATGCCGAATACCAATCCGAACCAAAGCATCGTCCGGAAAGACTCGGATCTATGGAGTTCATGATATGCCTGAATAGCCCGCTCTATATAATAGAGTGCGAGCGGGAACCAGCACGCAGCGCTGATGGTGCTGAGGTGTTTGGCATGTGCCACCATAAAACCGCAATAGGTATAACTCACTGCTGCAGCCATCGCTCCTTGTGTGTTCGATCCGATTCGCCTGGTGAACAAATACATACCCAAGCCGGCGATGAAGAATGTGGCCAGAATGACGACATTCAGTGCGATGTAGGAGGGGAGTAGGCCGAACACTACGATATTCAGCGGATAGCATGCTCCGGCCTCTGCGCGTGCAATCAAGGGGAAGCCGCCATAGATAGAGGTATACCAGAGCGGGAATTCACCGTGCTGCAGCATGGTGCCAAGATAATGACGCGCCGGAAAAGAATCATTCATCAAGTCGCTGGCAAAAACATCATCGGTGATCATCACTCCCTGCATTAATGCGATCTTCCAGTACGGAAGCAGAATGCAGAGCGCGAGAAGCCCAAGCGGTATAGCAACCGGATGTTTATGGATGAATTCTTTCATGTCAGTAAGATACAAAGTTCATTTTTTCCCTACAACCGGTATGGTGGAAAAAAGAAGGGAAAACGTGTATATTGCTGGCCAGCGCCGCAACTGATTTGTGCCATAAAACACCAGCACACCACTCTGTGGGAAACAGATTTTTAGTCGATGGAGCAAACAATGATTGAACCCTTCACACGCCGCAATTTTATTGCCGGAATGTCCGCCTCCGCTTTGGCGGCTATTTATCCCCCTGCTTTTCTTGAGCGATTTGAATCGCAGATGAATGACGGTGCGCCTCTCGAACTCATCAAGCCGAAAGTGCTGCGTCCCGGTTCCACCATCGGGATCATCGCCCCTGCGTCCAATGTGTATGAGCTGGAGGATATTCAAATCGGTAAAGAGACGATCGAATCCCTTGGATTTCGTGTCGTGCTTGGAACCAATATCAAAAAGCAGTACGGCTATCTGGCAGGGAGCGATACCGAACGCGCCGCCGATGTCAATGAAATGTTCGGCCGGAATGATGTGGATGGTATCATCTGCCTGCGCGGCGGTTGGGGATGCATGCGCATTTTGCCCATGCTGGATTACGATATGATCCGGAAGAATCCGAAAGTTATCATGGGGTACAGCGACATCACATCGCTGCTTCTCGCGATCTATAAGCATTCCGGAGTGGTGACATTTCATGGCCCGGTGGTGTTGTCGACCTTCAGCGATTATACCATGGAGTATATGAATCGTGCCATTCTTTCTACTGCGACAATCGGAGAAGTGAAAAATCCGGTGTCCCGTGAGAAGGTCGAAAAAGACAATAGAATTTTGAAATTGGGCAAGGGAAAGGGAACGGGCCCGCTCGTGGGTGGGAATCTTTCACTGGTGGTCTCATCGCTTGGCACACCGTTCGAAGTCGATCTGCGCGGGAAGATTCTCTTTCTCGAGGAAGTCGGCGAAGAACCGTATCGTGTCGACCGGATGCTGACGCACTTATGGCTGACGGGAAAACTGCAGAATCTGGCGGGACTTGTAATCGGCAAACTGACAGATTGCAAGCCAAACGACTACAAGCCGAGTTATTCTCAAACACTGAGCGTGGAAGAAATTCTCCGCACACGCATCGAGCCGCTCGGAATTCCCGCACTGTATGGCATGATGATCGGGCACATCAAAGACAAGGTTACGATGCCATTGGGCGTCAACGCAACCATCGACGCAGATGCAGGAACGCTCACCATCAATGAAAATGCTGTCCGATAGCGGCATACCCCACAGGATGGACTCTTTACATGAAGATTGCGGTGATGGATGACGTACGTATCCGGCGATTGATGGCGGGGTTGTACGTTCTGCTGTTCTTTACATATCCGGTACTGCGGCCGGAGCGCACTCCTGATGCTGTTGCGCTCTTTCTTGCAGTCTTCTTCGCCCATGCACTTGTCGGCTGGCTCGCCTTTCGTGCATGGCGCCGATATCTGAGTGTCTCTCTGTTTTGGATATTGTTTCTGCTTCCACGGCTCTTCACATCGCCGATGCTTCCCTGGCTCTCGGATGATGTGTATTCCTATCTCTGGCACGGCCATTTGACAGTAAGCGGGCAAAATGTGTACGCACACATGCCGCTCTCGCCTGAGTATGTACCCTTCCGCACAGAAATGTTCGAGAAGATGGGAAACATCGGCGTGCCTGCCATCTATCCGCCCCTTTCAGAGATGATGATGGCCTTCGCCGTCGCATGCGGAAGGGTTTTCACATCGTCCTGGGTGGGGGCACTCGCAGCCTGGAAATTTATCCTGTTGCTGAGCGAAGCGGTCGGGATCTTCTTTCTGGGAAAAATTGCCGGGATCTTTTCCAGCAAGAGCAGTGAGAATGTTAAAAAGCTTCCGGTCGGAATGGTGCTTTATCTTTTCACGCCGCTGCCTGCTGTCGAAATCGTCGGACAGGGGCATCTTGATGGATTGATTCTCGCTCCGTTGGGTGCTGCCCTGCTATTGATTGTTCAGTGGATTCGCCGGGAAGGAAAATTTCCGATAGTGAAATCCGCGTTCCTCGGGGCGGCACTCTTTCTTCTAAAATTTGCACCGGTCGCTATTTTTTTGCCGTTGGTGCGTGCACGCATCCAAATCACTCGCGCAGCCGCCGCGGCCTTGCTGGCGGGTGTGCTCATTATTGCATGCGGCATTCCATTCTTCATTGACCCGTCGGCGCAACAGACCTTCTCGCAGGGACTCGCCATCTACGCAAATCTCATCAGTTTCAATGGGATTCCGCTCTATCTCATTCGTCATCTTTTGTCGATGCTGTCGGTCCCTCTATGGTGGATCGTTGCGCCAAAAATTCTCGGAGTGATAAGGTTTGCAATTATTTTGTCGATCGGTTTCATTGGACGAGTGACGGAAGAATCTGTCTATCTTCGGCGGGCTCTGTTGATCTATGCCTGTGCGATTCTCCTTGCCGGAAAAGTGCACACCTGGTATTTCGTCCCGCTTCTTTTTGTGAACGGCTTGGTCGGGTCGTTCGCTCTGGTGCTGGGAGCTGAATTCATGATGCTGAGCTATGCGGCGTATCTGGTTGTTCCGTTCCAGGAAGTCTACTGGTTGGAGTATGTGATTTGGTTTGCATTCGCAGCCATGCTTCTTGTGGAATGGAAGTGGCCTGCAATGCGTAAGAAATTTTTCGCATCATTTCTTTAAACGCTGTAAACTTGTATTAACTTTGCGTTCTCCGTCATCCTGAGCGAGCGGAGCGTTTTGTGCGACGCGAGTCGAAGGATGGCACGTTGTCGCACTTCGACCCATCCCGTGCCGGAACTGCATCCCTTTGGGACAAAAAGCGCGGGATTCGCTCAGTCTGGCGAGTCGATGATGCCACTGAGCAATTATTCAAACTTATTAGCGAGGAGAATTATGGATCGTCGGACATTTTTGCGCACAGGCGTTGTTGCGGGATTTTCTGCTGCAGGGCTCACTGCGATGGGGCTCTCATCATTTGGATGCGTACGGCCACCGCTGGATATTGTTATTCGCGGCGGGGAAGTGCTGGACGGCACTGGAGCCGCGACACGTACGCTCGATATCGGCATCCGGAACGGTAAGATCATCGCGGTGGGTAACCTTGTCGAAGCGCAGGCGGCACAGGTGATTGATGCACGTGGACTCGTTGTGGCGCCTGGATTTATCGATATTCATTCCCATCTTGACACAGCGCTTCTCACTGCTCCGCGTGCGGAAAGCAAAATTCGCCAGGGAGTCACAACAACTGTCACAGGCAATTGTGGCGGCGGGGCGGCTCCGCTCGGTGGACCGGAACTGGCACAACAGCTTGCTGATTTCAAGGATGAATTCGGCTTTGACTGCCCGTATCGGGACATGGATGGTTTCTTTACGCTTCTGTCGCAGCAGGGAACGGCGATCAATCTGATTTCACTTGTTGGGCTCGGCGATATTCGCGGCAAGATTGTCGGACTGGACAATCGTCCGGCAACACAGGATGAAATTAGGGCGATGCAGCAGGAACTGGTCATCGCGATTGAGCAGGGATGTTTTGGCGCATCTACCGGATTGGAATATACTCCGGGCAGCTTTGCCAGCACGGAAGAACTCATTGAGGTGATGAAGGCCGCACCGATGAAGCAGCGCCTGTATGCGACGCACATGCGCAATGAAGACGATCGAGTTCTTGAAGCAATTGAGGAAGCGATTAGCATTGCGCGCGGTTCGGGCGCCCGCCTTCAAGTGTCACATCTGAAAGCACAGAATCGCGCCAACTGGCCCAAGCAGGCGATTGCAATCGATATGCTCGAAAAAGGAATCGCCTCAGGAGTAGAGATTCACACCGATCGCTACCCGTATATCGCATTCAGCACCGGTTTGGCAAACCTCATTCCCTTGTGGGCCAGAAATGGCGGCAACGATGCCTTCATGGCCCGTCTGAAAAATCCATCCGACCTCGCTGCCATCAGGACGGAGACACTGCGCAAGGTCGAAGGCCTGGGATCCTGGGAATCGGTTATGATTTCCTCGGTTCACCAGCCGGAAAATAAGGCGCTGCAAGGCCTGACCATACAGGCGATTACTGCAGAAAATCATTACGATCCGTTCCAGTTCGTAGTGGATCTGCTGTTGGCGGAAAATGGGAACGTCGGCATGGTCGGTTTTGGCATGGACGAGCCCGGAACAGAGTTGGTGCTGCAATGGAAAAATGCGATGGTGGCGTCAGATGCAGGAGCGATGTCGCCATGGGGCCGGGGATCGCGCTCCAATCCGCATCCCCGTATGTACGGAACATTCCCGCGTGCTATTGCCCACTATCAACGTACTCGAAACATCACTACGCTCCCGGATATGATCCGCAAGATGACGTCGCTTCCGGCGGAGAAGCTCGGCCTCACAGATCGCGGCGTGCTTGCAGAAGGCAAGGCGGCGGACATTGTTGTGTTTGATTACAAGACCATTCAGGACAAAGCGACATATGTGATGCCCCATCAGTTTCCGGAAGGTATTCCGTACGTCATCGTGAACGGAGTAATGACCCTTGACAATGGCGTGAACACCGGCTCGCTTGCCGGCAAAGTGATTCGCAGTACATAGAAAGCCGCTGCGGTCGTTCCGCAGGATATTTGTCCGGCACATCGAAGAAGCACAAAGGCGCTCTCTTGGTGTGCCGTTCTTATTTCAAGAATCGTCCGCCAACAGCCGCATAAATTTGCTTTTCGCTTTGGAATTTCTTTATTAAGTATAGCTACTCAATAGCGCTCTTTGTGGGAAAAGATTTTCCGCGCAAGTATAATACTGTAGGGACGGCCTCATGACCGTGCTCATCGTGGAAAGAGATTTGCTACAGAGAGCACAGAGGACACAGAGAATTCAGTTGAATTGCCAAAGTGACACTGTGTATTGATGGAAGAATACGATTGTTGAGTGATGCGAAGCAAAGCGAAGCGCTCGAGAAGAACACAAGAGAGAGGATCGGTAGTATGACTCCCCATTTTCGGTATCGCAACCGCCAGATGTACTGCGAAGGTGTCAAAATCGAAGACATCATTTCAAAAGTCGGTTCGCCGACTTATATCTATTCGAAAAAGACAATCGTCGAGGCGTACACGGAATTTGTTTCCGCGTTCAAGGATATAGATCATTTGGTCTGTTATTCCATGAAGGCGAATTCAAATCTGAATGTCGTCAATATTCTGGCGAAGCTCGGCAGCGGTATCGACTGCAACTCCGGCGGAGAAATCTACCGGGCGCTGAAGGTTGGAACGGATCCGCGCAAAATCATCTTCGCCGGCGTTGGGAAGACAGAAGAAGAAATTCGCTATGCGCTGCATTATGATATCTTGATGTTTAAGGTGGAATCGCGCAGTGAGCTTCGCGCAATCAATGCGATTGCGGGAGAGATGGGGAAGAAGGCCCCTGTCGCCATCCGCGTCAATCCCGATGTGAGTGTAAAAACGCATCCATATATTGCCACCGGCCTTTCAGAGAACAAATTTGGCATCGACTCATCCCTCGCACGCGAATCGTTTGCGTTGGCACAATCTCTTCCGAACATACAGATCGTCGGCCTGGACATGCATATCGGATCGCAAATTACCGAGGTGGATCCGTTTATCGAAGCGTGTAACAAGATGGTGTTGCTGGCATTGGAATTGAGAAAGGCAGGATACAATATCGAACATTTTGACCTTGGCGGCGGCATGGCAATTCCGTATAAGGTGGAACGGCCGGCATCGCCAAAAGATCTCGCAGAGGCAATCGGTGCGACGCTGAATGTCTCCGACTGCAAAATTATATTTGAACCGGGGCGCTATCTGGTGGGCAATGCGGGAATTCTAGTGACCAAAGTGCTCTATACAAAGAAGCATAAGAAAAAGAATTTCCTTATCGTCGATGCTGCGATGAATGATCTGATTCGTCCGAGCCTTTATGAGGCATATCACAGAATCAAGAATGTGCATCTGAAGTACGAAGAGTCGATCATTGCCGACATTGTTGGACCGGTGTGCGAGTCTGGAGATTTTTTCGCCCGCAACCGGGAGATCAACAAGTGTAAGCAGGACGATTTGCTCGCGATCATGTCTGCTGGTGCCTACGGTATGGTGATGAGCTCCAACTACAACACGCGGCCCCGCATTCCTGAAGTGATGGTTGATGGTTCAAAGTTTTACATCACAAGGGAACGCGAGACGTATGACGATATCATCCGCAAAGAGACGGTTTTCGACGAAATTGTCGAGAATCTGGTCTAATTTCGACGTTTTTCCCCTCTACCGAGGCCTCCAGGGAAATTGATTCCACGGGGGCCTTTTTCTTGACTTTCAATCGAAAACTTCGCATCTTTTCCCCTGTATAATGTATACATTATACAAAAACCATTGTTTGCCAAGCAACTTTACAGTGGGGAAGCATGATCTCCTCGTCATCAAAGATTGATTTTCGATTGGAAGAAGTGAAACCGTTGCGCGATAGGATTGTAGCTTCTATCCGTGACTCAATCATTGCGGGAAAAATCAAACCAGGCGAACGGCTTCTGGAACCGGACGTTGCAAAAATGCTTGGTGTGAGCAGAACTCCGCTGCGTGAAGCATTTCTTCAGCTCGAGGCTGAGGATTTCGTGCGCGTGACGCCGAGGCGTGGTGCCGTTGTGAGCGAACTCTCTGTCAAAGATGCCGAAGAAATTTATGTTGTGAAGAGCGCGTTGGAAGCGCTTGCTGCACGTCTTGCCGCCGGTCTGATGACGGACGACATTGTGGACGAGCTAGTCTCAATCAATGACCAGATGGGAAAAAAAGCGAAAGTGAAGGAGCCGGACTACCGCACGTTGCTCGATCTGAATTCAATGTTCCACCGCACCATTGTGGAGACGGCGAAGAACGACAAGCTGACGCAAATCGTCAGTCATCTGCGGAATCAGACGCTCCGCTACAATTTTATTTATCTTTCCGTCCTTTCTCATCTTGAAGAATCAATAGCAGAACATCAACAGATCATTGATGCGTTGCGCCGCCGCGACGGTGCCGCCGTGGAAGATCTGATGAAAAACCACGGTGAAAATGCACAGCGATCACTCTGTGACTATATCAGCAATCAATCTCAAGCGAAGGAGCAGACTGTATGAACAAAATCAAAGTAGCAATCGTCGGCTATGGCAATGTGGGCCGCGGCGCGCTGGAGGCAATTCAGCAGGAGCCCGACATGGTGCTGACTGGCATCGTCCGCAGGAAACAGTCGGCAAGCGGCTCGCAACCGAATGAATTGGGAGATGTGAAAATTGTGTCCGACATTCGGGAGCTTCCGGGAACACAGGTTGCTATCCTTTGCGGGCCGACACGCTCGATTAAAGAAACTGCGTCGGGTATTCTCGCTCTTGGCATTAACACGGTCGACAGTTTCGACATTCATCCGAAAATTCCCGCACTGCGAAGCGACCTGGACGAAGTGGCGAAGAAGCATAAAGCTGTGTCCATTATCTCCGCCGGATGGGATCCGGGAATTGACTCCGTGATTCGCGGATGGTTTCTTGCCATGGCGCCGAGAGGCATCACGTACACGAACTACGGTCCCGGCATGTCCATGGGGCATACGGTTGCTGTAAAAGCGGTGAAGGGTGTGAAAAATGCGCTCTCGATCACCGTTCCCGCCGGCATGGGGATTCATCGCCGCATGGTGTACGTCGAGCTCGAATCCGGTGCAGTATTTGATCAAGTGGAAAAAGCAATCAAAGAAGATCCATACTTTGTCAAAGACCGAACCTATGTGACACAGGTGGAAAATGTCGAGAGCCTGCTGGACACCGGGCACGGTGTTCTGATGGAACGAAACGGCGTGTCCGGTGTGACGCACAATCAAATGCTGAAGTTCCAGATTCGTGTGAACAATCCGGCATTGACATCGCAGGTGATGGTATCGTCGGCACGTGCTACAATGAAACAGGATCCCGGTTGCTACACCATGATTGAAATTCCTGTGGTCGACTATCTCTGCGGCGACATCAACACTCTTGTGAAGACACTCGTATGATCGATCCCTATGCCGCCCGCCTTGTCAACCGCGATTTCTATGCTGCGAAGGTTGACATCAGCACAACGGTTGCAGTGGTGCTGGACGGGACATTGGAAAATCGGAGTCTGCAGCTTATCACTCCCATATCACGGGCGTTTCCCAAAGGGACCATCCTTGAGTTGATTGGGACCGATGAAGCCGGCGCAGCGCCAGGGACACAGGTAAATGCAATTGCGTATCTCGGATTCGTCGAGATGCAAAACGGCGGCATCCTTCTGGCCGGGGATGAGGTCCGCTGGAATGGAACGGTCATAGGCACATTGGCGGGATACGATGACACCCATATGCCGAATCACCAAAACACCATCGTGAAAATGGCGAAGCGCATTTCGGGAAAGGATCTCGGAATAAAACTACGCGACGAAATCATTATCAAGGGTATTACCCTATCTACTTCATTCTGAGAGGAGCGTTTTTATGGCAGCACCAAAATATCGTTTCCAAATGTACAAACGGCTGCAAGCAGCCATTCCGAATATCTATGCCGATGCAAAGAAAGCTGCTGAAGGCCTGAAAATCCCGGCGGAATTGAAAGGTGCCATTGGTTTGACAGGTGCCATCTCCGGTTGCCCGGCGCCGTTGCGCGAAGATATCGAAAAAGCAATGGCCGCCGAGGGACGCAAAGTTGTATCCCTGGCAGTCTATGTCGAGCAGATTCGTGAAATCGTGAAAGATGTGTACGGCGATGAGTATGACGCTGCACCGATCAATACATGCGAAGCCGGTCTCTGGACCACGTTTGATTGCCTGATGACACCTCCATCGCAGGGACGCGGCGATAACTATCGTACCCGCTACGTCGCACCGTATGAGCGCCACATTCACCACCAGGCATCGTACGGGCGTCCATTCCCGGCGAAGTACAAAGATATTCTGGCCGATCGCGGCAGCACAGCCGGTGAACTCGGTTTCTACGGCAAGCGCCAGAATAATTTCGACACGGTACTCGTTCCGATGGCCGGTGCCGACTACACCGTACACGGTATTAAATCCTATCCCGTGCCGTTGATGAAAAACTTGAAAGTGAAGGAGTCACTCGCGGCATTGGAACAAGCTGCAAAGCGCCAGGAAGCAATGCTGGCCGGATTTGCATCGTTGGGATATGATACACCGGGGTATGGCTACGGCGACAAGGATAAAGAAGGCACACCGAAACTCAGCAAAGGCATCGCTGATTTGGCAAAATCCTACAATGTTCCGTACGTGATTGACAATGCCTGGGGTCTTCCGTTTGTCGGCACCAGCATTAAAAAAGTCGGCGCGGATGTGATGATCTACAGCATGGACAAAGCGACCGGATCGCCAACCGGTGCCTTAATCATCGGCAAAGAAGATGTGATGGTATCAATTCGCAGGGCACTCGGCATGCACGGCCAGCGCTACGGCACAACCTCGTCCTATGGCAAAGCGGCGTATGTGGCGATGGATCCGGGCAAAGAAGGTCTCTCCGGACAGGTTGCGGCATTGAAAGTGCTGCGCGACAATCCGATTGTCGTCACAAAGCCGGCCAGCGAGCTGTTCCAGATCGTGACCGAAGAGTTTGCAAAGATCGACTCGCGTATCCGTCCGTTCTTCAAGATCTATAAGAGCGACAACAGCAATGCGGTGGAAGTCAACTACGAAGACAGCTGGAAAGACGGTAAGCTTGGCGTGCCGATCTTCTCGATCGAAGACATGTATGCCGGATCGAACCTCTTCCAGGACGGCATGAACCAGATGGGCATTATTCCGACCATCGCGTACGATGCTAACTTCTTCATCTCTCCGGGCCTCGGCACAACAGACGAACACGGTCAGTTGATTCACGAACGTGCACGTATGATAGTCCGCGGACTCGTGATGTTGATCGAGATCGTGTGCAATCACGCCGGCATTTTCGAATAATCATAGTTCCAATGTCTATCTGTAGCTCGACTCCCTCGACTCCATGGAGTCGGGCTACATTTTTTTGAGGCCCCCATGACTGATTCCGCACTGAACAATGTAGTCGATGCGATCGACATCGAGACGTACCTGGCATGCCGCAGTGAGCACGAAGGAAAAACGCTCGCGCTGAAACTTGGCCAGGAAATGAATCTGGGTGAAATCGATATCATGTTTCAGGAATTTGACGGCTTTGGTGTCCGCGTCCGTCTCCGGAAATATGTGCACAAGCCCGGCTCCCGCTACGGCTGGCTTGCGGCAGAACGTCAGGAAGAGAGCACCTCCTTAACGTGATTCTAATTGGGTCTCGTCCTAGAGACTTGGTCGAAAAGCCATTCAATTACCATGGAGAAACTGAGACCCGGAGAAAATTACTCAGTGCCTCTGTGCCTCAGTGGTTAAAAGACACCACGGAGACACAGAGGCACTGAGAAAATTGGTAACTGCTCAGTGTGACGATATTATGATGACGCGGAGTAGTTAAATAAATTCGCTGAGTAGATACAGAAGAGAAAGGATAACGTCATGGGCGCGCCGAAAAAAATTCTCTGTGTACCGCTGGATCCAGTGCATGATGTCGGCATTAAAATCATCCGGAGTGAACTGGACAAACACGGCCACGTGACGGAATTGCTTTCTCCCGATCTTCCGATGGAGGCAATTGTCAAAAAGGCCGCGGCGGGATCCTACGATTTCATTCTGGTCAGCCGGACACTGGGATATGGAGTTGCAGAATTGCTTGCACGCTTTGTCGATCTTCTGGATGCGGCGGGAGTGCGTGAACGCTCCGCGATTGTGATCGGCGGGAAACCGGTGACTCCGGAACTTGCAGCCGAGCTTGGTTTCGACAAAGGCTTCGGTTCGCAATCGAGCATCGAAGAAATTCTGGCGTATATAGAGGGGCGCGAATATAGCGCCGCCGCGACGCAGATCGTGAAGACGAAAAAAAATATTGCCGCACCATATTCCTACGCATTCCATCACGAAGAAATCGGAAAACTCCTTCACAGCATTTGTGATAAGCTGCTCACATGGGCGGCTGACAAGTCTTCTCCGGGTGTTTGCAGGGCCGCAATACGCGGAAGGCTCCTTCGCGCTTCATCGGACACCGAACGAAATGCCGCGTTGCAGGAGTATGCTGCTATTTCCGATCCTGTCATTGTCGATGCAATGATGAAAGGTGCGCTGCCAAAAGGCGTCCGGCGGATCAGTGATCAGGAGCTGCAGCAGCTGAATAATTTTGTGGTACGTCAGGGACTGGAACGAAATACAAAAATTCAATATAACGATGCCCAACCGCTTGTCTTCAAGTTTCTGGGAAGCGGTTGTCCGGTGATGGATATTGTGCACGGCAAAATCTGTGAACAGTGGGGGATCAACGGTTTTTTGATTATCAATCCATCCTGGGAGGCGCGCTATGAAGGATTGCTGGATGGCATGCTCACCCATGAGAACGATGGAACCATCACATCGCTGGAAAATGTTCGCTTGATGCGTCGGCTGCTTGACCCGGCAACATTGTTGACTGTGCGCGCACATCGGGGATTGAATACTCCGGAAACGGTGTTGCTTGCTGGCGAAGCCGGCGCCGATCTGACAAAAATCGATCTGGTTTACGGTTCACTCGGAGCGGGAACCGATCCGGAGCGCCTCGCGGTGGATGGCATCGAATCGATGAAAATCGCCGCCCGCTACAAGATGGCTTTCGATATTCCGGGGAACGATGAATTAAGCGGAGTGCCGGCGTGGAAAACGCTCGCCGGACTGTTGATCAACGTTATGCTCGGCGTGAAGGTGGGAGCACAGGCGATACTGAAGCCGCTCTTCTGTTACGGTCCGCATATGATGATCAACGGCCAGATGAAACTCAATTATGTCGATTACAATGCGGCGAAGATTATGGCATTGCGACGCATCGTCGATTGTCCCATCTGGCCAGGCGAACCGATTGCATTTATGACGCAATCGGAGGAACGCGTCCAGTCCGCAAATTCGTCCTCCTACCATGCGGCGCTTGCCGCATCGCTCGGTGTTGATGCGATTACAGTGGCTTCCACGGACGAAGCATACTCGCGCGGACCGATAGCCATTGCCTCCCGAATTGACACAATCCGGGCCGTCACGGATGCATTTCGTTTTATGGGAAACGCGTCCATTGCTCCCACGGCTGCTGCCGGACAATTTGCTGACGAGTTGGTGGAAGGGATTGCCGATGTCCTGCGGGAGGTTGATGCCCGTGAGACATTGGTCCAGGCAATTTACGATGGTGTGCTGGGCGACGAACACGACGGCGCATATCCCGGATCGTTCGGGCGCGGTACGGTGACGCGGCGATCGTAGGCTCTGAAAGAAATTTCTTGTCACAGAACTATTTCCGTGCAAGTTTTTTGGGGAGTATGTATATTCTTTCAGTCCAATTCCCTTCTCACCCTGTTGTCGACAAGCGATGATTTCTGAAAGCGTCAATTTCATTTTCCTCTCAGAGCTGCTGAACCTGCCGGTGATAGATGCCGCAACATCCCGCAAAGTCGGCAGTATCGTGGATCTCGCAGCGACGACGGGACAGGTGTTCCCGAAGGTTCTCGGGCTGATTGTCAAAGTACGAAGCAGCAAAGATCCGGTTTACATTCCGTGGAATTGTGTTCGCCCTACGTCGTTACGCAAAAACATTCTCATCGACTACTCTCCCGAGAGCATCCAGGCCCACGCCAACACAAACGATGGCGAAATTCTGTTGCGCAAAAGCTTCTTGGACAAGCAACTTATCTCCACCACAGGACACAAGGTGGTGCGTGTCAACGATCTCCAGTTGCTGCTGGAGAGTCCCACAAAAGGAAATCCCTATCTCTGGCTGGTTCATGTCGATATCGGCATCAAGGGATTGTTGCGGCGCCTGGGATTTGTCGGATTCTTCAATATATTCAGCCGTTTTCTGCTGGACCGCGATCTGCGTGAAAAATTTATCTCCTGGAAAAACGTCCAACCGACCTCAACTGCCAGCGTAACAGGATCGCTGCAACTGAAACTGGATCCGTCAAAACTCTCCGAGATTCATCCGGCGGACCTTGCCGATATCGTGGAGGATCTAGGCCTTGAAGAGCGGGCCGCTCTGCTTGAATCACTCGATGCCGCGACGGCAGCGAGCGCACTGCAGGAAATTCCACTGCGCATTCGTGTGCAGATTGCCGAAACACTGGAGACGACGAAGCTTGCCGCATTGATCAACGAGACGCAGTTAGACGAGGCGGTTGATTTGCTGGATGAGCTGTCGCCGGAAATCCGCAGTGCAATCCATCAGCTTTTGTCGCCCGAGAAAACCGCTGAGCTCAAAGAACTTTCCAAACTCTCCGTGTACGGGGTCGGCAGCATTATGAACACCGACTTTATGACGGCGAAAACAACACAGACTGTTCGTGACGTCATTGAGATGGTGCGTGAGGAATCCGAAAAGACAGAACTGCTCCATTATATATACATCGTAGACACAGAAATGAAACTGAAGGGAGTGGTAACGCTGCGGCAATTGTTGATGCTGGATCCCGATGCGATCATGGCGGACATCATGTGGGAAAATCTGGTCACCGCGACCATCGAAACAAATGTGAAACGGGTCGCGAAGATTTTTTTCAAATACAATTTTGTCGCGTTGCCGGTGGTGGACGATGATGGCGTCATGCAGGGCATTATCACCATGCGCGATGCTCTTGAAACAGTGTTTCCCGAGATGAAGGAAGAGGCTCATTCGTGATATGAAACTCGTCGAGACAATCAAAACGAATCCGGCATTCCGCAATCTGCTCATATTCTTCAGCATTGTCGGGCCCGGAATCATCACCGGCAGTGTGGACAACGATGCGGGCGGAATAACGACCTATTCCGTGGCCGGTGCGAAGTACGGCTATACATTGCTCTGGACGCTCATTCCTTCCTTCATTGCTCTGCTCACCGTGCAGGAAATGAATGCACGTATGGGTATCGTGACCGGAAAGGGATTGGCGGACCTGATCCGCGAGAACTTCGGCGTCAAAATTACTTTTTATATCTTCATCTTTTTGCTGGTTGCGGACATCGGCAACACCGCAACAGAATTTGCCGGCGTTGCAGGAAGCATGAATGTGCTCGGCATCAGCAAGTATCTTTCCGTGCCGCTGGCAGCTATTGCAGTATGGATTCTGGTGGTGAAGGGAAACTATAAACTTTCGGAAAAAGTCTTTCTGATCTTCAGTGTCTTCCTCTTTTCGTACGTCGTTTCGGCGTTGCTGGCAAAACCCGATTGGGGCGTGATAGGAACCGCGATTATCACACCGAAGATCCATATGGATCGGGACTATATCGCAATGGTGCTGGGCCTTGTCGGTACGACCGTGGCGCCGTGGATGCAGTTTTACATGCAGTCCTCCGTTATCGAAAAAGGAATCAAGATCGGAGACTACAAGTTCACCCTCTGGGATGTCGTGCTGGGTTGTATAGCGACGGTGGTCGTCGCTTTCTTCATCATTGTTTCGTGTGCGGCGACGCTTCATGCCAACGGCATCCAGATTGAAGAGGCGAAAGATGCCGCTTCCGCATTGGGGCCGCTGGCCGGGGTGCTTGCGTCCCAGTTGTTTGCATTCGGACTATTCGTCGCGTCGGTATTCTCCGCAACCATACTCCCGCTGGCAACTGCGTTTTATGTCTGTGAAGCGTTCGGCTTTGAAGCCGGCATCGACAAGAAGTTTTCCGATGCCCCGCAATTCTATTCGCTCTTTACATTGATCATTCTGATCGGCGTCGTCATTATTCTGATACCGAATGCACCGCTGATTACGATTACGATATGGTCACAGGTGTTGAATGCAATTCTGTTGCCGGTGGTGTTGATTTGCATGATGGTCATCATCAACAAGAAAGAGATCATGGAACAGTACACCAACAACAGATTTCAAAATGCGGTGGGCTGGATAACATCCCTGATTCTGATACTTCTAAGTTTATTCCTTCTTTTTACCGGCAGCGGCCTTGGATAATTCCCGGCATGCCATCATAGGCGTTGTCGGGACGGCGAAGAATACCGGAAAGACCACGACACTATCTTTTCTGCTTGTGCAGGCCATCCGGCGGAATATTTCTGTCGGGATTACCAGCATTGGGTATGACGGTGAGGACATTGATACCGTTACATCGCTTCCGAAACCGCGGATGACCTTGGAACCGGGAATGCTTGTCACGACTGCAGAACGATGCCTTCCTCTGGCCACGGCCGGCTACGAGATTCTTTCCCGCACAGGCATACAAACGGCGCTTGGAGAAATCCTCCTCCTGCGCATCACACGTCAGGGGCTGGTGGTCACAGCCGGGCCGCATAAACGGTCACTTATTGATCCGGTATGCGACGCACTTCGGCACCATGGTGCAACAATGGTGTTTGTCGACGGCGCATTGAACCGCATTGCCCCCATGGGTACGGCCGACCGGATCATATTCACCACCGGTGCGGCGCGTAATACGGATCCGGCGTTGCTCGCTGCAGAGATGTCATCGATCCAGCAGATGTTTGCTCTGCCCCGCTCCACGCAATCGAAGGTGGGTCGCGAATGTGATATGTTGCTGGATGCGGACGATGTTCGTGATGTATTCTCCACGCTGCCGGCAGAAAAAGTGCAATTAAAGATCCGGCGCATGGTGTCGCTGCCAGCTCTTCGCGCAATTGAAAGTATGATGGAATCACGGACAGCGCCCCTGGAGTTGCTGCTGCCCGATCCGATGGGACTGCTGCTCGCCGGAGAACCGGTGCAAACAAATGTTGTTTTGCAAAAACTTCGGGCGCACCTATGCAATATCACTTTTAGTCATGCGCCGGTACTTGCGGCCATCACCGTCAATCCTTTCTTCCCACTGCTTGAACTTTTTGCCTATACCACATCCTATATCGACAAACACCGCCTCTTATCGGCCATGCAGGAGGCGGTTTCCGTTCCGGTGTATAATGTCAAAGAAGCCGGCGCGGAGCTTCTTTTCGATCAGCTGCTGTAAGGCCTGCGCGCTTATTTGAAACACCGCTCTTTTTTCCATACTTTAGATAATCAGCATCTTTCGGGAATTGAATCCGATCCGGCTACCGTTGTTCTTGAGTATGTAAGCGGGTATTTTCTCACGATTGGAATTCTATATCGATGTCAACACCATTGATGACACAATATGCCCAGGTGAAAGCGAAGTATCCTGATACGATACTTCTCTTCCGGATGGGAGATTTTTTTGAGACGTTCGACGAAGATGCGAAAGTTGCATCCCGCGTTCTTGGCATTACACTGACGCGCCGCGGAAATGGAACGGCAGGAGAGACGCCGCTTGCGGGATTTCCCCACCACGCTCTGGATACCTATCTTCCAAAGCTGTTGAAGGCGGGATTGCGCGTGGCGGTGTGCGAACAACTCGAAGATCCAAAATTTGCCAAAGGTATTGTGAAGCGGGATGTGATCGAAGTCGTTACGCCGGGCGTTTCTTTCTCCGATAAGGTGCTGGATCAGAAACAGAATAATTATCTTGCAGCGATTGCACTTCCGTCGGCGATTGCTGCGGCAGATGATCTGATCGGATTTTCTTTCGTCGATATCTCGACCGGTGAGTTTTCTGCCGGCGAGTTTCCATTTCGCAACATCATCGAGCAGCTTTCGGCTATTACGCCTGCGGAACTTCTCGTGCAGAAACGGGACCGCGAAGCGCTTCAGACACTTCTCTCCCATCACTATCGCGGCCTGTATACTGCCGTCGATGATTGGGTCTTCACATTCGATTACGGCTTCGATACACTGGTACGGCATTTCAAGACGCAAACCCTCAAGGGTTTCGGAGTTGATGAAATGTCGATGGGGATTGTCGCCGGCGGCACGGTGATGCATTATCTGAATGAAACGCAAAAGGCAAATCTGGCGCATATCCGGAAGATCGTTCCGCATAATATTGCAGAGACAATTGTTCTCGATCCCGCGACAAAACGAAATCTGGAAATCACATCGTCGCTTGGCGGCACATCCGACGGCACTTTGTTCTCCGTCCTTGATCGTACCGAAACTCCAATGGGCGGCCGTCTTTTAAAGAAATGGGTTTCCAATCCGTTGCGCGATCTTGAACAAATCCGCTGGCGTTCCGGGTGCGTCGGGACTTTGGTGGAACACTCAGGAAAGCGGCTGGAACTTGCCGCCGTCCTGGCGGAAATCGGTGATGTCGAGCGCCTGATTGCAAAGATCGCCACCGGACGTGCGAATCCGCGTGATATGCTTGGTATGCGGTCGATTCTACTGCAGATCCCAATCCTGAAAGAACAACTAAAAAAAATCACCGGTGGAGATACGAAGCATTCACTGGCCGGCATCATGGACGGTCTGGTGGAGCTGAAGGAGATTGCGGACAAGATCGGCAGCGCGATTGCCGACAATCCGCCGCTTTCTTTGGTTGACGGCGGCGTGATTCGCAAAGGCTATGATGCGGAGTTGGATGAAATCACAGCGTTGGCGCATTCCGCGAAAGACTGGATCGCACAGCTGCAGCAGAAAGAACGCGCGCGTACCGGCATCTCCTCGCTAAAAATTGGATTCAATAATGTGTTCGGGTACTACATCGAAATTACACATACCCACAAGGACAAAGTCCCATCCGACTACATCCGCAAGCAGACGATGACGAATGCCGAACGCTTCATCACTCCGGAATTGAAGGAGTATGAAGACAAGGTGCTGCACGCAGAAGAAAAAATTCTTGCAATCGAAACACGGCTCTTCAACGATTTGCGATTGGCGGTTGCCGAGCACGCCGGAGAGATTCAGGAAAATGCACGACAGATCGCGATGCTGGATTGTCTCGTCTCTCTGGCGGCCGTCGCCCATGCGAATGACTATGTGTGTCCGGAGGTGAATACGTCTGCAATGCTGTTCATCGAAGATGGCCGCCATCCGGTGATTGAATCGCTCCTCCCGGCGGGCGAGAAGTACATGCCGAATTCCGTGTCGCTGGACACGACTGAGAATCAAATTCTGATTATCACCGGCCCGAACATGAGCGGCAAATCGTCATTTCTCCGTCAGGTCGGATTGATCGTGCTGCTGGCACAGATCGGGAGCTTCGTGCCGGCAAAAAAAGCCGTCATCGGGATTGTGGACAATATTTTCACACGTGTTGGTGCGAGTGACAACATCGCCTTGGGCGAAAGTACGTTTCTGGTGGAAATGCACGAAGCCGCGAAGATTGTCAATACGGCGACATCCAAAAGTCTTATTCTGCTGGACGAAGTGGGAAGAGGCACAAGCACGTTTGACGGCATCAGCATTGCCTGGTCATTGACCGAATACCTGCATGAGCGCATTGGCGCGCGCACGCTCTTTGCGACGCACTATCACGAACTGAACGAGCTCGCCGAGCTTTTCCCGCGCATAAAAAACTACAAAGTGGATGTGCGGGAATACGGCGACAAGGTCATCTTTTTACATACCGTGACGCCCGGCACCGCAGACCACTCGTACGGCATCCAGGTGGCAAAGATGGCGGGACTGCCGGACGAGCTGACGGAGCGCGCCAAGAAAATTCTTTCCAACCTCGAAGCCTCGCAGTTGACGCCGCACAGTGAAATGCCCGCTGACGGAAAAGAAGTCCGACGGGTGAAGCGCAAACTGAGTCAGCAGCCGCAGCTTCCGCAGATTACCATGTTCGAAATGAAGGATGATGAAGTGCGCGGTGTCATCAAAAATATGGACATCAATGCGATGACGCCGCTGGAGGCCTTGAAATTACTGGCGAAGTTGAAAGAGCAGATCGGATAAACCCTCGGAACTTGTCGAGGGTTTCATCAAAGTCCGTCATGGTGAGGACGATCCAAAGACGTTGTCTTTGTCCTTCAGAAGAATGACAAAAGTGCAAAATGTCATTCTGAACGGAGCGAAGCGGAGTGAAGAATCCATTTTCCATCAAAGAATGGATTCTTCGCCCCGGCAAAAAACGCCGGGACTCAGAATGACAATGCCCAACGACTGGAGATGCCTGTCATTAGTAGCGAGTCCTGCAGGGTCGAGTCGAACCGTCCCTCGACTCGTCCGCAAAAACGGCGGACATCGCTCGGGATGACGAACATCGTTAGTGTGAGGGAAGCAATACTACGATGTTATAATTTCTTCGCTGCTAAAAAATCCAGCACCGCATCTGCGATCACTTTCCCTCCAAATCGAAATGCATCGATCGCCGGCAAGCCGGTCTCCGCTTCGATTTTCTTCGACGCTTCCTTGCTCTGCTCATCGGTCAAGCCGATGGAATTGATGCCGATACCCACCACCTTCGTTGGCTTGAAGAATTGGATCGCTTGTTCGTGGAATCGGATCAGCGATGAAAGATCACGGAGCGGAATTCCAAAATCATCTTTCAACCGCGTCGGCTGATGACAGAGAATCATCGCATCTGGCATTGTTCCGTGCATCAATCCGAGTGTGACGCTGGAGTACCCCTGGTGTGTCAGCGCGCCCTGTCCTTCCACAAACACGTACTCGAATCCTTCTGCGTCCGAACGGTCGATTTCTTTTTCGATACATCCCGCAATATAATCGCCGATGATGGCGTCAACTGAGATTCCGCGTCCGGCGATCATGATGCCGGTTTGACCCGTGCCGATGAAGTCACTGTGCAAACCGCGCGATTGGAATTCCTTAAACACTTCCAACATCGTCGTCATCTTGCCGATATTGCAATCGCTGCCGATAGTCAGAATTGTCTTTGTCCTTCGTGTTGCCCAGTGTCCCTTCGACACCACTTCGTACTCGGGAGGTATTTTCCGCCAGTCGGTGATGGTGACGTTTTTTTGCTCTGCCAAGCCCGCGAAGTAGGGGTCATTCGAGAGAATCGTGTGCAAACCGTTTAATATGTGAAGATGATTCTGAATCGCATCCGTCAACATGGAGCGCCACGAATCGGGAAGGCGTCCACCGGGCGGAGCGATGCCGATCAGCAGATGCGTCGGTGCAAATTTTAGTCCTTCAGCAAGATTGCACACTACTGGAATTGGGCCGCCGTAACCGAGCACCTGCTGTGCTGTTGATCCCGCCTTGGTGTTGTCAATGACGGCGACGACCTCATTCGGGAGATAGGCGATGGCGCCGTTGGCGGTTTTGGAACGCAGAGGACTGAAGCGTTCTTCGGCCAGGATGAGAATTCGGCGAAGCGGTTGAGCAGTGTTCGTGTTTGTGGTCATGAGAGTCGGTCTGCTTTTATAAACGTAAGATATTAGTCATGAGATCACAGAAAACGGCTTCTTCTTTTTCTCTGCACGCAAAGCCTTAAAGTCTCGCTGTTTCGGCAAGATTTTTTGGTGTTGATAGGTGCAGTTTTGGATCGGTTCCATGATCGTATAAGTCCCGTAGGGACGATCTGTCTGTAGCAATGCAAGAATTTAAAAGAATGGAAGCTCCAGAGGAGCGTCCCGTACAGGATTTGAAAAAAACAGGTCACTCCTCTGGAGCTTGAACAGGGAACGCTATTTTTTTCTACAAACAGTGCGCTCCTACGGAGCTTTTGTCGGCGGATCTACGGATAGAAACCGATGAATGCAAAATATCTAGATGCGGCACAGCGCGCTGTGGCAAAAAGCTTCAACCCCGTGGATGGTATCGCTTATGTTCTGTCCGGACAAAATCACGGTCGACATGTGTGTACAATTGTGTCGTGGTGATGTCTGAATGCCCGAGCATTTCCTGCACTGCACGCAAGTCAGCACCGCGTTCCAGTAAATGTGTTGCAAAGGTATGCCGGAACGTATGCGGATGTACTTCTTTTCCTATTTTTGCGCGGTGTGTGTATTCTTTCACGAGCGTCCAGATCATCGCCCGTGTCAATCCCTTGCCGCGCCGACTGAGAAAGAGCGTGTCGTTTGCCATTTTTCCTTTAGCCAGCACAGAACGAAGCGCGCGCTGATACTTTGTAATTGCATCGAGCGCTATTGTGCCGATTGGGACCAGCCGTTCCTTCGATCCTTTTCCGAAGACACGCACCAATCCCTCCTCAAAGAGCACATTGTGCTGCTTCAGCCCGATGAGTTCCGACACGCGAATGCCTGTTGCATACAGTGTTTCCAAAATGGCACGATCGCGAATGTAGAGATTGGAATGATCATCTTCGGATTTGGGAGCAACTGCGTCGAGAATCCTGTTCACTTCTTCGAGATCGAGAACATCCGGCAGCGACTTTCCGATTTTTGGAAGATCGACGTTTTCAGTTGGATTGGTAGTGTTGATTCCCTCATTCGTGAGGAATTTGTGGAAACCTTTAATGGCAGACAGATTGCGTGCAATACTCTTGGCCGACAATCCGCGGTGGTGTAAATATCGAACATATGCGGCAACCTGTTGGTCTGTAACGGCGGAAGACGTCGTCACCCCTTGAAGGTCAAGATAGACGGAATAACGCTGAATATCGCGACGGTAGGCTTCGAGGGAATTGGTTGCCAATCCCTTCTCGAGCATCAGGAATTGAAAAAACAATGTGACATCCGAATCCATCATTTCGATTTTTTTTGTGGGCGGCGTTTCTTCACAGGCGGTGCGGCCGGTTCTGCCGGAGTAACAGCTTCAAGCATTTCCTCCGGTGATTCCTGTTCCGGATAGCGCAGCCGCGCATGGAGGATGCCGGTAAGAATTTTCACAAAGCCGGCTTTGATCTTTGAAAGATCGCGCAGCGTCAATTCGCAGTCATCAAGTTCCCCCTCCAGAAAACGTACTTTGATGATCGAGTCGATACGCTCTTCGATTTTCTGAACGGTGGGTAGATCGATGGTCCGCGTGGCGGCTTCCACTGCGTCCGCCAGCATGACGATGCCGGTTTCCTTGGTCTGCGGGCGTGGACCAGGATAGCGAAAGTCATCTTCTAAAACCGGTTCTCCGGATTTCTGTTTTCGTACTGCCTCGTCATGGAAAAATCCAATCATGGTCGTGCCATGGTGCATCGGGATGAAATCGACGACTGCTTCCGGCAATCCGTGCAACCGGGCAAGAGCTTCGCCGTCTTTGACATGGTCTGCAACGATCTTTGCGCTGGTGCGCGGATTCAACCGCTCGTGTCTGTTCACGGTGCCCAATTGGTTCTCAACGAATAATGTTGGCTTGAGCAGTTTGCCGACGTCGTGGTAATAGGCGCCAACGCGTGCCAAAATAGCGTTGGCGCCGATCGCTTCCGCAGCGGCTTCTGCCAGTGTGCCGAGATTCACACTGTGCTGGAATGTGCCCGGAGCTTTTTGCGACAATTCCTTCAACAGTGGCCGGTTGAAATCGGATAGTTCGAGCAGTGTCAGATCCGTGGTGATGCGAAAAATGCGCTCGAAGAAAATCAGGAGCCCGTACGTCAATACCGGAGCGAAGACAGCACCGATCGATGCGAACAGCAATTGGGAGAGAATCATCTGGAGGTGCTCGTACCGCTCCAGCGACAGCGCAAGAATCGCCACGGCATATCCGATGAAGACGAAAATGATAGATCGAAAAATTTGCGTGCGATGTTTGATGTCGCGCACGGTATAGACGGCGAGCGAACCGGCGACGAGCGACTGCAGCGCTACGGTATAGTCGTTGCTACGAATGCCGGCAACCATGAATGCTGCCGCTACCGTGCCGTAGAATGCGATGCGTGAATCGAAGATAATGGCAAGCAACATGGAGGCGGCGGGCACCATGATGAGAAATTCCACCGGTGCCTCGACGGTTACTAGCGTCGTGATATACGCAAGTCCCGCGATGAGCAGCATGATGATCGCAATCAACAGAATGAGTGCATTGTTTCCAAAAAGCCGTTTGCGGAAGAGGTAGAGATAGATGCCGAAGAGCGAGAAGACCGCAATAATGTGCAGAAATTTTCCAATGTACGTCGTGACGGAGTTAATGTCCGCACCCCGTTCCGCCTTGGATTTCCGCAGTGAATCGAGTTTGCGCTTGATGTCTTCTGTGATCCGTTCCCGGCGTGCAATGATTCGTTCGTTTTCCTGCACCACGCCCAGCGTGCGCGGGACCTGGTCCATGGCAACAGCGATTTCTTTATCCGTTTGTTCTTTCTGAAAAAGGATATTCGGGGTGACGAATGAGAGGACAATCTTCGTCGCGGCCGTAACGGTGTCGTTGTCCCTCCGATAGCCGCTTAAAAATGTCTGCTGTACCTTCAGCCCCAACTCGGTAAGATCATAGAATCCCGTCAGCGGCAGAATCTGTTCCGTCGTCTTTTTCCGGAGAGCCAATTTGGTTTGCGAAGCGAAGAAATCCTTACGCTGGTCAAGGATGCCCTGCACAAAAAGTTCGTTCATCACGAGGAGCACATCACGATGCATCCGCCGGAGCGAGAAGCGCGAAGAAGATCCGGAGAGGTCGGCCTGACGCAGAGCCGCAATTGTTTTCCATTCAGTGGCGGTGAACGCCACCGGCAGAAGCTTCATCTCTGCGTTGTATTCCAGTGGTGTGGAATTGCGCTGATGGCGCTGTGACGCAATGTAGGCGTCTGCCGCAGTCTCAAGGTCATGGAAGAAGTGCTGCACGGAATCAACGGACCGCTTTGCCGCCGAACCATCTTCGGCAAACACACGAAAGACCGCTGCGGCGGCATCTACGCGTTCGCGCTGATACAGTCGTTCATCTTTATAAATAGGAAATGAAAAAGGCGCGTACAAATCATTTTCCGCCCAGACAACGCCAATCCGGTAGTTTGATTCAATCGCCTCGCCGCTGGGGAAGAGCGATGCAACCAGAAGAGCAAAAACAATAAGGATGCCCCACTTAATGGGGAGATTATCCTTTTCTCCCAGGTCACGAATGAGGTTTTCTATAGTGTGCAGTACGTTCATCGTGTCAAAATATGCGGAGAAATTGAGGGAATATCAAGGTTGAAGGTGGCATCGTAACGCGGAGTTCTGCTCCGCGACCGTCTCAGTATTATTCGGGGGAAAATCGCCACAGAGCGCACAGAGGACACAGAGAATGACGAAACTCGTTCCTCGTTTGAGTTTGCGATCGTATCGCGGAACGAAAACTCGGCGTTACGGTGTGGTTTCATTCTCCAACTAATGACGAAGAAATTAACATGCAACGGCAACGGCACGAAGGACTATGATGATGTCGGACTGAATTGCGCGGGCATCGGGATGGACTGCGATATTGCCGGGAAGCCCCATGACATCGTCAGGATGGTCCGCGACATTGTCCGGATGGATGTTGACACGGCCAGGATGCACGTTGACATTGTCCGGATGAGTGTTGACACGGCCAAGATGTACGTTGACATCGTCCAGATGGATGTTGACACGGCCAAGATGCACGGTGACATGGTCCGGATAGATGTTGACACGGCCAGGATGCACTATGATATTGTCCGGATGGATCTTGACACGGCCAGGATGCACTGTGACATTGTTCGGATGAGTGTTGACACGGCCAAGATGTACGTTGACATCGTCCGGATAGATGTTGACACGGCCAGGATGCACTATGATATCATCCGGATAGATGTTAACATGGTCAAGATGCACGTTGACATGGTCCGGATGGATGTTGACACGGCTAGGATGCACGTTGATATTGTCCGGATGGATGTTGACATGGCAAGGATGCACTGTGACAGCGTCAGGATGCTCCGTGACAAGGAAAAGATGTCATGTGACGAGGACAAGAAGTCAGTCGGCGGAAAAGAAAAGTGATCGAACGCAAAAAAGATGCACCGTGCAGACAAAGAAATGCCATCTGCGGAGAGTGGTTTTTTGCAATTTTGAACGGGAATTGCATATTTGCTTTCACCCGGCAAGATGCTCGTTCTCCGCTCCAGCGTGGGAACAGGGGCTATTCGGCGATCGATCAAGCCCCCGCCAGGGGCGACATCTAAAAAGGTTTTGGCATTTTGTCCCGGTAGGGATGCCGTTGGCACGGGATGAGTCGAAGTGCGGAATGATGACGAACTACGCTGAGCAGTTACAAGAAAAGAGAAATAGAACACGGATGACACTGATGTAACGGATTCGCACTGATAAAACTATTTATGAATGACAAGCAAATCAAATCCGTGTAAATCTGTCTCATCTGTATGATCCGTGTTCTATTGAAAAACCAAGATATGCAGCAGATGACACTGATTTAAAAGAAAAGAGAAATAGAACACGGATGACACGGATTGAACGGATTCGCACTGATAAAACCATTTGTGAATGACAAACGAAAATCAAATCCGCGTAAATCTGTCTCATCTGTATGATCCGTGTTCTATTGAAAAACCAAAATGTGCAGCAGATGACACTGATTTAAAAGAAAAGGTAAGTACTCAGCGTCATCAGAATCTTGTCACACTGAGCGAATCACGCGCATTTTGTCCCGAAGGGATGCCGTTGGTACGGGATGAGTCGAAGTGCTGAATGATGGAATCCTTCGACTCGCTTCGCAAAAAACGCTCCGCTCGCTACTAATGACATCAACGAAAATCGTCCCTCGACGCCCGTGCTGAGCGAAGTCGAAGCACACTCATCCCACAAAAAACGTGGGATTCGTTTGCTCGGGATGACGAATGTCATTTATTTTAAAGCCGAAGACAACGTCTTCGAATAGTCCTCGGGGTGATGAACACAAGGACGCTGAGCACTTCGACTGCGCTCAGTGTGAACTTGCCGAAGCGTCCATGACGAAAGATGTCATTTGTTTGAAAATCAAAGACAACGTCTTTGCATTGACCTCAGGATGACGAGCTACGCTGAGCAGTTACAAAAAAGGATATATATAGAGTAGAGACCACTGGGTGCGCCGATTTGAAACACAAACTTTGAGACTCGTTGTGAACACCACGAGCGAAAAAACCGGTGATCTGGAACGGCATTGACGCCTGCTTCGTTTCGTGCGACGAATGACGCAAACGGACGGACATCAAAAATGATTCGGTGCCCCGCCCGGTGACGGTTCGAATAACATATTATAAGTGCTCCCGGATGATTGATGAGATTGTTCCTTGTGGCTCGGGTGCGAAATGGAGGAATCTCATTACGCACGTGCTTGACACTCTGGCTGTATTTCTTTATTGTAATCCAACACGTCCTGGATGCTCGCTGTTTGGCAGGCGTTTCGATTTACACATTCGCCGCCGCTTATTGTGACAATGCGGTACTTTAGAAGGAAGTATAACAGTGTTACATCTTGGGGGTTCTTCAATTCATACACACACAGTTGTGTCCTTGTTACATTTAGTCTCTTCAATTACTTTCTCTTCTGCAGTAACATTTTTCCCTCACTCAATCATTTTTTTGGAAGACCATGTCCAACCCTTATAAATTGATGATGACTATTTTTTGTGCCGCTCTGTTCTTTGCCGGCGCGGGCTGCAAGAAAGATCCTACTAACGTTGTGATCGATACTGATCCGCATCTATCACTTGTTGCCGAAGATACAACGAGCACCGAACTGTTTCTCCGTTTATCATTCCCCGCCGGCTCAGGTGGACAAATGGTCTCCCTTACGAGAGACACTTCGCTGATCTTCACAAAATATATAGCAGGGGACACTCTTATCGTGGATGTGGATCTACTGCCCAATCATCGCTATGTTTATTCGGCGACGATCGCCGGGAACACAAATAGGCAAATCCTTTCAGTTTCAACACGAGATACGACCAGCCATGACATACAGTGGCAGGTAAGTACCTTTGGAATTGCATATAGTTATCTCTATGATGTTGCAATTGTCAATGATACGCTTGCCTATGCTGTGGGGGAGATCTATACAATGGATTCAACAGGACATTTAGATAATAACGCTTACAACCTCCTTGCGTTTGATGGAGCGAGATGGGAAAAGAGAAAGATGCTGTTTGCCAATAGATATAGCGGAGAGCCCTATCCGCCCTTAAAATCAATCCTGGTGGAGAAGGAAGACAAGATCTACCTGAGCGATGGAGGAAGCATCGAAACCTACAATGGATCAAAAATGGTAGTCGATATTTCAATGAATGCACTTTTGACGGGCTTGATTCGAAAAATTGGTGCAAATGATGAGGGCAATCTATACGCGATTGGTTACAATGGATCAATTGTATACTTCAATGGAGTGGCTTGGCAGCAAATTCAAAGCGGCACAACTGTGAACCTTAATGATATTTGGTGTGGAAGCAACTCCACTGCGGGACAGGATATTGCCTTGATTGCCGCCTCCAATGTATTTTCTTCCGGAGAGATGAAACTTCTTCGGATCAAAAACAGCAACGTAGATTCAATACCTTGGCCTATGCAGGATCGGCGAATAAGTTCGGTGTGGTTCACTGAACATTCGCCAATCTTCACTGCAGGCGGAGGAGTATTCTCCTCCCGTGGATTTGGAAAGTGGCATGAACATTCTTTGCCATTGATATATACGACTCGAATCCGGGGGACGGATGTGAATGACATTTGGACCGTGGGGGACTTTGGGATCGTCGCCCATTATAACGGTTCTACTTGGAAAGTTTTTGATGAACTCCGGCAATCCGGTTTGGTAAACGAGTCTGTAGCTGTAACGAAGAGACTTGTGATCATAGTCGGAAGGCAAAACGGACTCGCATACATCATTGTCGGAAGACGGTAGAAGAAAGGAGGTCCGGGCAAACAATTATCGTAAAAAAACCCACCAAGGCGTTACGAGCGCCAAGGTGGGTGAATCGCAAAAACCAGCCGTCTTGTTCATGTGAATAGGGTTTCCCATTCACTCAGGCATTGGTGTTTGCATTTCTCTCGTTGCCAAGCTCCGCTTGGCAACGCAGTGTTCATAAGCTCCGCTTCGTGAACAGCAGTTCTCGCCGTCACACCGACGAATGACGCAAGTGCGGATGTACGTCAGTATTTATAGGGAAGCAGAGCTTCCGGCTAGGGCTTGCCCAAGCGGAGCTTGGGCGCGAGATTCTATACAGCTACATGGAATGCGGGCACACTATCCAGCGGAGCGTATATCTATCGTATTGCTGTGAAGGATGAGAACGGTAAGAGCCGATTCTCTGAAACAAAGCGGATGATGTTGGTGAAGTGAGAATCAATTACTCACTGCTGTTACGCAATAGCATCATTACAATGGTTTTATGTCGCTCCTACGGAGCTTTAATACTACTGGATTATTCGTTCTACAAATATGTCGTCCCTCCGGGACTATAGACCTATCGATTCTATTGAGCATAACGCCAATTTACAGAGCTCCGATAGGAGCGGAATCTTTGTAGCACCACATGCACATCCACTGTCAAGCCCCAGAGGGGCGGCATAATCTTGGTTTTTGTCCTTTTGCGTAACATCAGTTACTCACTGAAAAAGTAAGTCAACAGTGGGACAGGCAGGAATGCCCGACTTACAGTTTGGTGGGATTTTTTCAGCGAGAGCCATGTAACTCGTTCTCAAAAATGGACATAATACCGCGCCCGGGTAATTCCGGGCGTTGGTGTGTACGGGGCGTTGTCTAGCAAGTCCGGCATAAAGCACCGCTCTGGTCGAAGACCCTGCGGGCGAGCGGCGGTACAGTTCGCGCCGCTCTGGTCCACGACTCGCAAGGCGAACGGCGGTACGTCGAGAGAAAAAGCGCCGCTCTGGCGAGCGGCGGTACATCTGGTACAGCTCTGGTCAACAACTCGTAGAGCGAGCGGCGGTACGTCGAGAGAAAAAGAACCGCTCTGCCGAGCGGCGGTACGGGAAAAGGAATATCAAAGTTGCTCCGTTCTCCATAATTGGGTACCTTATAACGCGTTTCGGATACAAATGCACTGGAAATATGATCGATCAAAGGAAGAAAATGGTACAACGTGGCGATATCATTGATGTAACTGTGGAAACGACGGGATTGGAAGGAAAGAGCATCGCCCGGCATGAAGGGCTGGTGGTCTTTGTGGAAGGCGCTGTACCGGGTGATCATGTGAAGGTTCAGATCCTCCGCACCAAAAAGAAACATGCGGAAGCGAAAATTGTTGAGATAACGGTTCCTTCTCCACATCGTACAACGCCCCGATGCAGTCATTTTGGGATGTGCGGCGGATGTTCCTGGCAGCATGCCGATTACATATTCCAATGCGGGCAAAAAGAGAATCATGTCCGCGAAGCGCTGGAGCATATCGGCGGCATCTATAATGTGCCGGTGCTTCCGATTATTCCGGTTGAAGATCCCTTTTTCTACAGGAACAAACTTGAATTTTCCTTCGGCGATAAGCGATGGCTAACGAATGAAGAAGCATCACAGGGAGTCGACGCCACCGTTCCGCTGGCGCTCGGGTTTCATGCGCCGCAATTATATGACAAAATTATTTCCGTCGACGAGTGCTATCTCCAATCCCCGGTGAGTAATCGTATTCTCAACTTTGTGCGGCGCTATGCGCTTGAGAACAATCTGCCTCCGTATTCGCTGGGTTTGGAAACCGGCTATCTGCGCAATCTGGTGATCAGGGAAGGGAAGAATACCGGCGAGATCATGGTCAACTTGGTGACGTTTGACGATCGGCCGGAGGTGATGAAAGAGCTGACGGCCGCTCTGCTTGGCGAGATTCCGGAGATTACGACTGTCATCAACAATGTGAATACCCGGAAATCAAATGTTGCTGTGGGGGATTTTGAGAAGATCTATCATGGGAACGGCACCATCAGCGATCGGATTGGAGACAAGACGTTCCAAATTTCTGCCAATTCTTTCTTCCAGACAAATACGCGGCAGGCCGAGCGCTTGTATCAGGTGACAAAGGAATTTGCCGCGACAACGCCGGATGATCTTGTCTATGACCTATATTGCGGCACAGGTACTATTTCTATTTTTATTGCGGATTCAGTTCGAAAAGTAATCGGCATCGACATCGTGGAAAGCTCGATCGCCAATGCGAAAGCGAATGCGGAACTGAATGGATGCTCAAACTGCGAATTCATCGCAGGCGATTTGAAGGATCTCTTAACAAAGCAGACGGGATGGATGGCGCAGAATTTTCCGCCGGATGTGCTCATCATCGATCCTCCCCGCAGCGGCATGCATCCGAAAGCCGTCGAAGAACTGGGCCGGATGAAAATTGCGCGTATCGTGTATGTTAGCTGCAATCCGGCGACTCTTGCACGGGATGCAAAGATGCTGCTTCCGTTCGGCTATCAGATCGAAAAAGTCCAGCCGGTCGATATGTTCCCCCACACGAATCATGTGGAGAGTGTTGCGCAGTTGCATCTGCATACATAGACTCAAAGGATTTGCCACAGAGAATTTCTTTCCATATGTAGGCACGGTCTCCTGACCGTGCCTGTGTGAGAAGCATCTTCCGTCTCGAACAAAGAGATTTTGTCACATAATTCGCGGAAATGAGGAAGAGGTGTGCGATCTGACGCTTCGGCTTCGCTCAGCGTCCGGGAGAAAAGATTTGCGACAGAGATTTTTTGCCTTTGAGGGTACGGCCCCCCTGACCGTGCTTTTTTTTAAGAAAGTCGCGATAGATTTTGCCTTTTCACTTTATCCGACTGTGTGTCGTGTCCAACTCCTCCAAAAACGCTTCGGCTTGTTCCACCTCCGGAATCGGCACCATGATCTTGAATTCTCCTCTGCCGCTCAGCGGGGCACGAGTATTGCCGCCGACGGCGAGCGGAGTCCCTTCCATCGAAGCCCTGTGATAAGTGTTCCCGGAATATATGAAAGGATGGAACCCTCCTTCTTCAAGGCAGGCGCGGAAATATTCGGCCATTGCAGAATTGTTGACGCCGCAAATGCGGACCATGTCCTCGATGATTTCATAGGCACTGTGTTTCTTACAGAGAAACCGGCCGTTGGCGGTCTCACCGCAATTGCTGCACCAAGGAAGGGAACAGAGAATGCAAACCCCCGAGGCATTGTGTGATGGATGGATTTTGCACTTCACCCCGCCGACAAAAAGCCCGCCGCAATGTGGGCAAAAAGCATCCGTGTCGCGAATTGACTGATCACATTGTTCGCAAACCAGTGTTTCTTCTTGCATGGATCCCCTCCTGATCAGAAGTCCGTCCATTTCCCTGTCGGATCTGTCTGGTAGATTGTGTGCGGAATAGAGAGCGATGAATCGACAACCCGTCAACGCAAGCGGCTACAACAAAGTGCTATTGCGGGGTAGCATGCGCGAGTAGAAAGAGAGTATTGCTTCCTCATACGTCTTGCCCGCAATCCGATGAATGTCCGTGTGATTCGCTCCCTCAACCAGATACAACTCTTTCGGCTCATGGGCTGCTGCAAAAAGAGCCTCGCTGTACTGATATTTAATAAACGTGTCTCCCGTACCGTGAATAAAAAGAATCGGCCGGTGAATTAACGCCAGTGCTTTTAATGGCGAAACCTCGTGATGCCGAAATCGGGCGATCTGCTCGGAGCGCTTCATAACGATGTTGCGCATGTAGTGCCAAGGCATTCTGATCAATCGCTTCTGATAATCGACCGTAATGGTGCGGAGATTGGTGAAACATCCTTCCACTACAATCGCCGCGATGCGCGGTTCGATGGCTGAAGCCTGCACTGCCACAGCGGCTCCCATTGAGGTTCCGAAAATTCCGATAGCTTTGACGTTCCATTCCTCGTGTTGCAGGAGGCAATCAACCGCTTTCTGCACATCAAACTTTTCGTGGAAACCGTACGTGCAGTAGCGTCCTCCACTCTTCCCGTGTGCACGGGAATCATAGAGAAAAACATTATATCCATGGCGATGAAACACCCGGGCGAGAGGTAGTCCATTGATTTTATTGTCTCCGACGCCGTGCAGATAGAGAATGGTGGCGACCGGCGTGCCATGCGCAGGAATAAACCATGCATGGAGTTTGGAGCCGTCTGCCCCGGCAAACCAGAGATCCTCATACGGAAGGCCCAGATCTTCCGGACAGCAGGGTTCACCGCGCATCTGATACCATTCCTCGCTCCGCCGCCGGGGATTGAGAAGCATCACCGGTCCGATGACGAAGACGAGCATGGTTGCCGTCAACGCCATAAGAAAGAAGGCGAGAAGGAGGAGTCCAAGAATCGTCATGGGCGTACACTCCGGAGGGCGGCGCGCAGTGCTTGCCCGAATCTCTCAATATCGTCTGCGTTTGAGTAAAAATGAGGCGCCACGCGGAGCAATCCTTCGCGCAGCGAAACAATAACATGTGCCTCCTGGAGATGGGCAAAGACTTTGTCGGCAGAAGGAACCGTGAAGGTCACAATGCCGGCACGGTGGTCCCGGTCGCGGGGAGTGAAGAGCTTCAGGCCCTCTTCGTCTGCGATGGCAAGGAGCATGTCCGTTAGTGAAAAAAGATGCTCGCGGATATTCTCAATCCCGACCTCCAACAACGTTGATGTCGATGCGTGCAGCGCTGTAATGCCGAGATAATTTTGGGTGCCATTTTCAAATCGCCGGGCGCTTGGATCCGGATCGATGCGGTACTGAAAGAAGTTTGAGAAAAAATCTTTGTTGCTCGTCCAGCCGATGAATGCCTGCTGAATCTGCTGTTGCAATGCTTCCGTCAGAAAAATAAATCCGAGGCCGAGCGTTCCCATCAGCCACTTTGTTCCGCCGCAGGAAAGAAAATCGATCTGCATTGCCTGAGCATCGAGCGGTGCTGCGCCGAGTCCCTGAATGGCATCGACGCTGAAGATGACGCCACGACGTTTGCAGAGTTCGCCGATCGCATGCAAATCCGCCTTATAGCCCGAAAGGAATTGCACGAAGCTGATGGAGAGAAGCCGCGTGCGGGGAGTGAGCATGTGCTCAACGTCTTCCGGCGTGACCGCACCGTTGATGGTTTTGATGAAATCAATCTCAACGCCGAAATGCCGCAGATTCAGGAACGGCACGACATTGGACGGAAACTCCTGATCGTTCAGCAGAACACGGTCGCCACTTTTCCACGTGAGCCCTTCGGCAAGTATATTCAGCCCGTCGGAGGTATTCATGACGAAGCCGATTCGCTTCGGATCGGCAGAGATCAGCTTTGCGAGATTTTCTTTTGTGCGCACAACCGTCGGCAGCGTCGGAACGAACATGTCGATAGGACCCATGGTGCGACCGGCGAGATACCGAGCAAGCGCATCATTGACTCTGGTGGACAACGGACTCGTGGCGGCATGATTCAGCCACACGGTGCCGGTGGACAAAAATGGAAACCATGATCGATAGAGCGGGAGGTTGTAATGATCCATGGAGTGCTTTGAGAATATGATCTTCTTTAATATACAGACCGAAGCCGATGGAAGCAAGTTTGATTCTGCAGCCGTTCTTTGTATATTTCCACATGAAAATTGCACTTGTTCACGATTGGCTGACCGGTATGCGCGGGGGTGAAAAGTGCCTCGAAGTGCTGTGTGAAATTTTTCCAGAGGCACCGATCTATACCTTGCTCTATATAAAGGGGAGTATATCACCGGCGCTGGAATCAAAGGACATTCACACGTCTTTTATTCAGCGCTTCCCGATGCTCGAAGAGAAATACCGGTCCTATGTTCCATTGTTTCCTCTCGCGATTGAATCTCTCGATTTTTCCGAATATGACGTCGTCATCTCGACAAGTCATTGCGTCGCCAAGGGCATTAAGGTCAGGCCTGGGGCGCTTCACATCTCCTACATTCATACACCGATGCGCTATGTGTGGGAAATGTATGACGAATATTTTGGAAAAGGACGGGCCGGCTTTATGACACGTGCAGCAATGGCCATTTTTGCGCCCTATTTGCGCCGGTGGGATCGCAAAACAGCTTCCCGGGTTCATTACTATATCGCAAATTCGGAAAATGTCCGGCAAAGAATCCAGCGCCTCTATGGTCGCGATGCCGAAGTTATCTTTCCGCCCGTGGACACTAATCTCTTTCAATTATCGAACTCCGATGAGGGTTTCTATCTGCTTGTAAGCGCGCTTGTTCCATACAAGCGGGTAGATCTGGCAGTTGAGGCCTTTAATCAAAGTGGTGATCGGTTATTCATTGTCGGCAAAGGACCGGAAGATCGGAAGCTGCGGGAGATGGCAAAATCGAATGTAGTGTTTCTTGGATGGCGAACTGATCAGGAGCTGGCGGAGCTCTATGCATGTTGTCGTGCATTGATCTTCCCGGGTGAAGAAGATTTTGGTATCGTTCCTCTGGAGGCGATGGCAAGCGGCAAACCTGTGATTGCGTTTGCAAAAGGCGGAGCGCTGGAAACGGTAGTTGAAGGAGTAACAGGTACGTTTTTCAAAGAGCAGACTGCTGCCGCCTGCCTGGAAAGAATTCACGCGCTGCAAACTATGCATCTTGATCCAGTAACGATTCGCGCTCACGCTCTTCACTTTGGACGCGAAGTCTATAAGAAAAAAATGTCTGCCTTCATTGAGGTGAAAGTGACCGAGCATTTTCGAAAGATATAGGAAAATTTGACAGTTCTCTGTACTTTGGCCTTGCTTCGCCGCATCGTATTTTAATCTGACTTTTAGGGAAGTGTCCTGGTCCGGCTGCGCGTGAAAATCGGTGTCGAAATATGTGTTATCCCATTTTTTGCCGGTTTGAACATTTTATGCACTATTCCCAGGCATTGGACGCTTTCGGTCATCTATGGTACCCGCCTATGTCCTCAATAATGCCCCGTTTTCCCCAAAATTACGTTGACTTTCAGGGCTAGCTTCGTTATATTTTAAATCCAATTTTAGAGCCCGGATGGCAGTCGGCCGCGAACACCACATATCAAAAGGAAATAAATTCCAGGTTCTGCTCGTTCCTCAAGGCAATACGGGGAAGAGTCTGTCTTTTTCACTTGGGCTTCCGTTTTTTCTGGTATTGACGGGTGGACTTTGTCTGATCATCGTTGCGGCGACGATTGCGTTGGTGGGATATACGCCGTTGGGCCGCTACATTCCGGTCTCGGGCCAAGAACTGGATCACCGGTACGGTGTTGAGATGGTCGGTCTTCAAAAGCGGTTGACCAAGCTCTCTGAAGATGTGATTGTTCTTCGCGAGTATAATCTGAAACTGCGTGCGGCACTGGGCGAGGAATTGCCCCAGAATGCTGCGCCCGATGTTTCATCGCATCCTGTGAATGATACGCCGCCAGACCAGCCGAAACCATTGAGCGCTGCCGACGAAAGCGCTGCGCAGATGTCTGTCCCGGAACGAGTGGCACGCGCAGCACCCATTGTTACCGTCGCGGCAAGATTTCGGGCGTCTTTTCCCATTTCTGCGCCGGTAGAAGGTTATATCACGCGCGGCTATGATGAAGACCAGCATCATCCGGCAGTGGATTATGCTGCAAAAGAAGGCACGGTCATCAGTGCCGCGGCAGATGGTTTTGTGGTGTTCACCGGTTGGACGTACAACGACGGCAATACGCTGATTCTCTCACATGGCAGCGGGTATTGCACGATGTACAAACACAACAAAAGGATTCTTGTCGCGATCGGTGAATTTGTACAGCGCGGACAAACAGTGGCACTGCTTGGGAACTCCGGCAAGACAAGCCGCGGTCCGCACCTTCATTTTGAATTGTGGAAAGACGGACGCCCCCAGAATCCTGAAGACTATGTGCTGGCGGCGAAATCATCAACGAAGAAATGAGTATGGCTGACAAGAACGCAATCAAGGAATTGAACCTTCTGGGTGCAGGCACTTCGGTGGAAGGGAAAATTCGGACGCAGGGAAGCATCCGCATTGATGGTAAAATGGTCGGCGAAGTTCACGCAGCGGAAAATGTTGCGATAGGACTGACAGGTGAAATTGAAGGAATGATCAACGGCCGGATTGTGACGGTCGGAGGAAAAATTCGCGGCAACGTCACCGCCGTGGACAAACTGGTGCTGGAAGGAAAAGCCGTTGTGCGAGGCGATATACGTGCTGCGCGCCTGGTAGTAGATGAAGGCGCCCAGTTCGACGGTAGGGTGTCGATGACGGACGGCAAAGCTGCCGGCCACGAACCGCAGCGGTAAGGAGTGCAACGCGATGGAACCCAACCACACCGAAGCAGGATCGTTTCTGACGATGGGGCTCCAGCTGGCAATTGCGGTTGTGGCATTTTTCTTTCTCGGATATTGGCTCGATGCACAGTGGAACACACGCCCGTGGCTGTCTATTGCCGGCGCGGTGATCGGTGCAGGAGGCGGCTTGGCAAAATTCATCCGCGAAGCGATGAAGCTGGGTGCAGAGGAAGACGAGGACGCGAAAACGCGAAAACGGGAATCATGGCTGAACAAACGTTGAAATGGGATGCGCGCTTTCCGGCGGTGGCAACGGGAATTTTTGTTGGAGCGATTGTTCTTTGTCTCTATCCGATGATGCGCTGGGGAACCGGTGCGATGTTCGAGTCGGCGGTCGCCGGTGGCGTGTTATGCCTCGCGAATGTGCTGGCGGGATACGCCGCCATCGAATATGCGTTCGACCGATCCTACACATTCTTTCTGAAAGTGGTTCTCGGTGCAATGGGAATCCGGATGGGTGTGATGCTCGGCGTGGTAGCGCTTTTGCTCGGGGTGTTTCGCGTTCATGCAGCATCGCTGGTGATCTCGCTGTTTTGTTTCTATGTGATCTATCTTGTGCTGGAAGTGTTGTTTTTGCAAAAGAAAATGGATTTGAAAAACCAAAGGTATGAACGTGGCATTTCTTCTCTTGAACGGAACTGAGGCGGTACACGCTGCCGCTGACACAGTCCACGTTGCCGCCGTACACGAAGGGGGTAGTCAGGAAATTGCGAAATATCTGCTGGAACATGTGCAGGATTCGCATCACCTTGATTTGCCTGGTATGACCGTCGAGCTTCCCCATTTTGCACCTGTGCAGTTTCTCGGAATGTCGTTCGACATGTCCATTACGAAGCATGTGGTATTCCTCTGGCTGGCGGCGCTGCTGCTGATCATAGCGCTGGGCATTGTGGCGTTCCAGAATTCACGCCGCAAGGTGCCGCGTGGGTTCGGCAATCTGACTGAAGTGTTTATTGTGTTTATCCGCGATGAAATTGCCCTGCCGAACATGGGGCCGGGCGGCATGCGGTATATGCCCTACCTTCTCACCACGTTTTTCTTCATTCTGTTGATGAACCTGCTCGGGCTTTTCCCGTACGGATCGTCGGCGACGGCGAATGTGAATGTAACGGCGGGATTGGCGATCATCGCCTTTGTGATGATACAGGCGTCGTCTATTCGTTCACAGGGCGTCAAACATTACCTGGCGCATATGACCGGCGGAGTACATTGGGCGCTCTGGGTGATCATGATTCCGATCGAAATTCTAGGACTCTTCACAAAACCTTTCGCACTTTGTATTCGTTTGTTTGCCAACATGAGCGGTGGACACTTGGTGCTCTTGTTTTTACTTGGTTTGATTTTTATTCTTGCCCAGGTGCCGGCAACCGCATCTGGTGTGTGGTATATCTCTCCGGTTCCGGTACTGTTTGCGGTGGCTCTCAACTTGCTGGAAATTTTTGTTGCGTTCCTGCAGGCATATGTATTCACCATGCTGACGTCGCTGTTTATGGGGCTGGGTATGCAGCAGGAATCGCATTCTGAAAAAGAACTTCACTAAATCTTATTTTCACGTATCAACATTTTACTAATTCGGGAGAACAGACAATGGAAGCAACAGCCTTAGCATACCTCGCCGCCGGTATCGGAGCCGCACTCACAGTCATCGGAGCTGGTCTTGGAATCGGCAAACTTGCCGCCGCAGCAATGGAAGCAAGCGGACGCCAGCCGGAAGTTGCCGGACAGGTTCGTACCTCGATGCTGATCGCCGCCGCGTTGATTGAAGGCGCAACATTCTTTGCACTGGTGATTTGCATTCTTCTTGCCATTAAGTAATCTCCGGAGAGGCTACACGTATGCTGAACGTACATAGCGGGCTCATCATCTGGACGATAATCACGTTCGTCCTGCTTGTTCTTGTATTGAGCAAAGTGGCATGGAAACCATTGCTGCAGGCGCTGCACAATCGTGAAAACGGAATTCGTGAAGCGCTCCGCGAAGCGGACGAGGCGCGGAAAGAAGCCGAAAAAGTGCTTGCCGAGAATCGCCAGGCTATTACGAAGGCGAATGAAGAAACGGCACGGTTGCTGCGCGAAGGGCGTGAATTGGCAGATCAGATGAAGAACGACATCGTGGCGCGCGCTCATGAAAGCGCGAAGCACACGGTGGAGCAGGCTAAAGATGAAATCCAGCGGGAGAGAGACGCCGCGTTGGTGCAACTGCGCAATCAGGTGGCCGATCTTGCCATCAAGGCGGCGGAAAAGATTCTCGACGAATCGCTGGACGCAGCACGGCAAAAAAAAATCGTGGATAAAGTTCTTCAAAAAATACCAAAGAATTAATGGGACAGAGCAGAGTCGCACATCGATATGCCGCGGCGCTCATGCGCCTGACCGCGGAGCAGGAGAAACCGGAAACCGTCGCCAAGGGGCTGATGATCGTCAGCCACGCGCTGACGGCGTCGCGCGAACTCCGGCGATTGATGGAAAGCCCGGTCGTTTCGAATGAGCGAAAAAAAAATGCGCTGGCGGAAATTTTCAAACGAAAAATTACGGCTCCCGTGCATGCCTACCTTGCGATGATTATCGACAAGGGACGCGCGAGTGCTCTGGCTGAAATTTTGCAGCACTATTTCATCCTCCGGGATGAATCGCTCGGGATCATTTCAGTGAACGTCAGCGCAGCTGCGGAGTTGTCTCCAAAGCAATCGAAGACGTTGACACGGCAATTGGAAGTCTACACGCAGAAAAAAGTGAAAGTCGTCTTCAGCATCGACAAATCCCTCAAGGGCGGCTTCGTTGCCCAGATCGGCGATACGATGATTGACGGCAGTATTCAGCGGCAGCTCGAAATACTTCGGACACGTTTCAAGGAGGGGGCGTTCGATTCCAATTGACGCCGCCTAGGAATTTCATACCTAAAGGATAGTACCATGGCAGATGTAAGACCGGATGAAATTACTGCGATTCTTCGCAGACAGCTTTCTGGCTACGAAAAAGAAATAGACATCTACGACGTCGGCACCGTGCTGCAGGTCGGTGACGGCATTGCGCGCGTCTACGGACTCTCCAAGGTGATGGCGAGCGAACTGGTTGAATTTCCAAACAATGTGTTCGGCATGGTGCTCAACCTGGAAGAGGATAATGTCGGGTGCATTCTTTTTGGCGACGACACCAAGATCAAAGAAGGCGATACAGTCAAACGGACGAAACGTGTCGCGTCCATGCCGGTGGGCGAAGCGATGATCGGCCGCGTGATCAATCCGCTCGGACAACCGATTGACGGCCGCGGATCCATCAAGACAAAACAATTTTCTCCGCTGGAACGCAAAGCGCTTGGCGTGATTCAGCGCCAGCCGGTGAAGCAGCCGCTCCAGACCGGCCTCAAAGCCGTCGACGGCATGATTCCGATTGGCCGCGGCCAGCGTGAACTGATCATCGGCGACCGCCAGACCGGCAAGACTGCCGTGGCACTCGATACGATCATCAATCAGAAATATACGCACACCGAAAAAGCGAAGAAGGAAGGGATCAAACCGGTCTATTGCATCTATGTCGCGATCGGCCAGAAGGGATCCACCGTTGCACAGGTGGTGGCGAGACTCGAAGAAGAAGGTTCGATGGACTACACCACGGTAGTGTCCGCAACAGCATCCGATCCCGCGCCGCTGCAGTTCATTGCACCGTACGCCGGAGCAACACTCGGCGAATTCTTCCGGGATTCAGGCCGTGATTCGCTGGTAGTGTACGACGACTTGTCCAAACATGCGGTGTCGTATCGCCAGGTGTCGCTGTTGTTACGCCGTCCTCCCGGACGCGAAGCCTATCCGGGCGATGTGTTCTACCTCCACTCACGTCTTCTCGAACGCTCCTCCAAACTGAATGAAGAACTTGGCGGCGGAAGCTTGACGGCACTCCCGATCATCGAAACACAGGCCGGCGACGTGTCTGCGTACATTCCGACAAACGTTATCTCAATTACGGACGGTCAGATTTATCTTGAACCGGGACTTTTTAACTCCGGTGTTCGTCCCGCCATCAACGTCGGCATCTCGGTGTCACGCGTCGGCGGCAATGCGCAGATCAAAGCCATGAAAAAAGTGGCAGGACGCCTGCGTCTGGACCTCGCACAGTATCGCGAACTGGAAGCATTCTCAAAATTCGGTTCCGATCTGGATAAATCCACACAGGCGCAGTTGACCCGCGGCGCCCATCTTGTGGAGTTGTTGAAACAGGGACAATACGTGCCGATGCCGGTGGAGAAGCAGGTAGTGATGATTTATCTCGGTACCAATGGATATCTCGATCAGATTCCGCTCGCGGCGGTAAAGCGTTTTGAGAAAGAATTTCTGGAGGTTCTGGATGCACGGCATACAGCGATGCTGGAAACAATTGCGTTGGTGAAGGAATTGACACCCGAGATTCTTGAAGAAATTCAGATTGCGGTAAAGGAATTTACCGAGACGTTCAAAGCGTAGAATCAGGAAAATCCCAGATGGCAACACTACGTGAAATCCGTCGGCGTATCGTCGGTGTGAAGAGTACGCAAAAGATCACCAAGGCGATGAAGATGGTGGCCGCCGCAAAAATGCGGCGCGCACAGGAATCCATCGTTGCGGCACGGCCATATGCCCGCAAGATTGCAGAAATGCTGCGTCACATGACTGCCAAGGTGGACGTCTCGATTTATCCGCTGCTTGGGTCGCGGCCGGTCAAGCGTGTGGCGCTGGTGATTGTCACGGCAGACCGCGGCATGTGCGGCGTCTTCAATGCCAATATTATCCGCACCGCTGTCAACCGGCTGGAAGAACAATATAGAGATCTCGCAGCGGAAGGGAATGTGAAGCTCTACTGTTTGGGACGAAAGGGAACGGACTACTTTACGAAGCGCCAGTATAACGTGACTTCTAAGCACATCGGCATTTTCAACGCCCTCAATTTCGGCACAGCGCGCTCTATTGTTAGCGTGCTCGCAGGTGCCTACGAGCGGGGTGAGGTCGATCTTGTGGAAGTGATTTATAATGAGTTCAAAAACGCAGTGCAACAGCGCGTCATTGTCGAACAATTAATGCCCGTGCCGCCGAGCACAGTCCCTGCGGAGGCAAAAAAAATGCGGTCGCTGGTCGACTATATCTATGAACCCTCCAGTGCCGACATCATCAATGCCCTGGTTCCCAAACATTTGAATTTCCAGATGTGGCGTGTGCTGCTGGAATCAAATGCCGCCGAACAGGGGGCCAGAATGACAGCGATGGAGAATGCCTCCACGAATGCACGGGACCTGATCGCGGCGCTGCAATTATCGTATAACAAGGCCCGCCAGGCTTCCATTACGAAAGAGCTGCTGGAAATTGTCAGCGGAGCCGAGGCGTTGAAACAAGCAGGCTAAATTTGTTGTTCTGGAAGAGTAACTCACAATTCCTACACATTTTTAGCGGAGTATTTTTATGGTAAAAATTGGTCAAAGAGTCCAGGATTTTACGCTCGATGCGTATCAAAACGAGAAGTTCTTCAAATTCACGCTCTCGGCGCAAAAAGGAAAATGGCTCGTGGTGATTTTCTATCCGGCGGATTTTACATTTGTCTGTCCGACGGAGCTGGAAGACGCGGCCGAGTTGTACGAAGATTTCAAAAAATCGGGCGCTGAAGTAGTCAGCATCAGCACAGACACACACTTCACGCATAAGGCATGGCATGATGAGTCACCGGCCATAAAAAAAATCAAATTCCCCATGCTGGGTGATCCAACGGGCAATGTGACGCGCGAATTTGGAGTCTACATTGACGCGGAGGGACTGGCGTTGCGCGGTACGTTTATCATCGACCCGGATGGTGTGCTGAAAGCGTACGAAGTGAACGACAACAGCATCGGCCGTTCCGCCGCAGAAACACTCAGGAAGTTGAACGCCGCGATCTATGTGAACACTCATGACGGCGAAGTGTGTCCTGCGAAATGGGTTCCCGGCCAGAAGACACTGAAGCCCGGAATAGACTTGGTGGGAAAGATTTAGTAGAAGATAGCCACAGAGAACACAGCGCGGCGGAGCCGCAACCAAATGATCTCTGCGGCAGGGTATCTCAATTGATCTGGTTGCAAGCCACGGGATGACAGAGCAAAAGAAAGAGAATTTTTCTCTGTGTTCTCTGTGGCAAATTTTTCTTTTAAGGATTGGATAGTGCATGTTTGATGCGTTAACACAAAAACTTGAAGTTGCCCTGAAGCGCCTTCGCGGCCAGGGACGGATTTCCGAAGATAATATTGCAGAAACTCTTCGCGAAGTGCGTACTGTGCTGCTGGATGCGGATGTCAATTATAAGGTTGTCAAGGATTTCATCGAGACCGTCCAGCAGAAGTCGCTTGGGCAGGAAGTGCTTTCGAGTTTTTCGCCGGGCCAGTTGATCGTCAAGATTATCTACGACGAATTGGTGCGGTTGATGGGAAGCGAAAGATCGGATATTACACTCTCCGATGTGCCGCCGTCGGTGATTCTGATTGCAGGATTGCAAGGTTCCGGTAAGACTACATTCGCTGCGAAACTGGCCAACATGTTGAAAGGGAAGGGACGCAGTCCGCTGCTCGTTGCAGCCGACGTGTACCGTCCCGCCGCTATCGACCAACTGGAAATGCTCGGTGCGCAGATCGATGTACCGGTTTTTACGAGCCGGACGGATACTGCCGTTGCCATTGCGAAGGCGAGTCTTGAGCACGCGCGCAAAAATGTCCGCGACACGATTATTGTCGATACCGCCGGCCGTTTGCATGTCGATGAAGATATGATGCGTGAAGTGGAGCAGATCAAAGCGGTGCTTTCTCCGCACGAAATTCTCTTCGTCGTTGACGCGATGACGGGACAGGATGCGGTCAATACCGCAAAGGCATTCCACGACCGTCTCGATTTTGACGGCGTGGTGCTGACGAAACTGGACGGCGATACGCGCGGTGGTGCGGCGCTGTCAATCCGTTCCGTTGTCGAGAAGCCGATCAAATTTGTCGGTATCGGCGAGCAGCTGGACGCCCTCGAGCCATTCTACCCGGATCGCATGGCCTCGCGGATTCTGGGTATGGGCGACATCGTCTCCCTTGTCGAGAAGGCACAGCAGACGTTTGACAAGGATAAGGCCCAAGAGCTTGAGCAGAAAATGCGCAAGTCGCAATTCACGCTCGAGGACTTTTTCGACCAGCTGCAGGAAATTAAGAAAATGGGTTCGCTCAGCCAAGTGATGTCGATGATTCCGGGCATGAGTCGCATGGGTAAGGTTGACGATGTCGACGAAAAAGAACTGAAATACGTCGAAGCGATCATTCAGTCGATGACCTCGGAAGAACGCCGGCATCCGGTCATCATCAACGGATCTCGCCGGAAACGGATTGCCGTGGGCAGTGGCCGGTCGGTCCAGGACGTCAACAAGCTCCTGAAACAGTTCTTCGAGATGCAGAAAATGATGAAGAATGTGACCAAAGGGAAGAGCTTTGCGCGCATGATGGCGCAGCGTTTTAACTAGATGTTGCGCAACCTCCGGTTCGCGGCGTTTTACCCAACTTCGGTAACTAATTTGCATATTAACAAGCATCTATTCATATTACAGCCAAAAAGGAGATACATTTTTGCCAGTTAAATTGAGACTTCGACGGATGGGGAAGAAAAAGCAACCCATCTACAAAATTGTCGCCGCCGATTCCCGCACAAAGCGCGACGGGCGTTTTCTGGATGCTGTGGGATTGTATAATCCCCGGACAGCTCCCATGACGATCGATCTGAAAGAGGATCGCATCTTCTATTGGTTGGGCAAAGGTGCACAACCGACCGATACGGTGCGCAGCTTATTCCGCAGAACAGGTCTGTGGATGAAATGGGGCCTCAAGAAGAAGAAAAAGGATGAGGCAACGATCGCAGCGGAATTCGAAAAGTGGCAGATGGGGCAGGCGTCGAAATTGCAGAAAGAGCATGAACGCAAATTGCGCCGCAAGGCCGCAAAGAAGAAAGCGGCGGAACCGGCTGCCCCCGCTGAAACACCGGCACAGTAGGACCTGAAATATAATCGTCGGATTTTGCATCATTTTCGAACAACTCAAGGAGGAGGGCTGTATGCGTGAGTTCATCGAATACATTGCAAAACAGTTGGTTGATACACCGAGCGCAGTCTTGGTGACGGAAGAAGAGAAAGAGGGAAAGGTTATCTTCAAACTGAAAGTGGGGGAGTCTGACGTGGGAAAAATTATCGGCCGCAAAGGTCGTTCGGCCCAGGCAATGCGCGTCCTCCTGAGCGCTGTCGCGGCAAAGAACGGAAAGCGCGCCATACTGGAAGTAGTCGATTGAGTGAACAGCATATGCTCCCCAGCGCCGATCAGCTTTGTGCCATCGGCGTGATCACAAAGGTGTTTGGAATTAAGGGGGAGGTCAAGTTACACAGTTATGCCCGGTCTGCCGAGGATATCGCGTCGATGAAAGTGCTGCTTCTCGGACGGCAGGCTGCATCAGTGCGGCAAGTGATACTCGAAAATGTCAGAGTGCGCGGCACTGACATGTATCTGAAGATTGAGAATATCAATGACCGGTCTGCTGCGGAGACATTGATCGGTCATTTTTTGTTCATTGACGAAAAAGAACGCACGCATCTTCCTGAAGGTCGATATTTCATCGACGACCTGATTGGATTACAGGTGCAGGATGAGCAGGGGCGGACGCTCGGACGGGTCAAGGATGTGTTGACCTCCACGCCGCAGACTCTGCTCGTTGTCCACACCGGGCATGGAGATGTTCTGGTGCCGAATGTTCCCGCGATTGTCAGCCGGATCGATATGGAAAAGAAAATGATGGTGCTGACGTCGCCGGAAGGATTGTTTGGAGCAGATGCCTCGTGAGTATCCGCATCGACATTTTGTCTGTGGTGCCGAGGCTCCTGGAAAGCCCGCTACGTGAAAGTATTTTAAAGCGTGCGCAGGATAAAGGACTCGCAGAAATTATTGTCCATGACATTCGTGAGTACACGCACGACAAGCATCACATAGTGGACGAATCGCCGTATGGCGGCGGGGCAGGAATGATCCTGAAACCCGAACCGGTCTTTGAATGTGTTGAAACGCTGTGCGCCGAACGGACCTACGACGAGATTATTTACGTGACGGCAGACGGGGATCCGTTTTCGCAGCAAATCGCCAATCAGCTTTCGTTGTCGAAGAATATCATTATTCTCTGCGGGCATTACAAGGGTATCGATGACCGTATCCGGCAGAAGCTGATAACGCGCGAAATCTCCATCGGGGACTATGTGCTGACCGGCGGCGAACTGGCAGCACTGGTCGTATCCGACGCGATTGTGAGGCTCGTTCCCGGCGTGATTGGCGATGGTGAATCCGCACTTACCGATTCGTTTCAGGATGGTTTGCTTGACTGCCCTTACTACACGAGGCCGCCTGAATTTCGGGGAATGAAGGTGCCGGATGTGCTCCTTTCCGGGAATCACAAGGATATCGGCATCTGGCGGGAAGAACAGCGAAAAGTGCGCACGGTGGCACGGCGAGAAGATTTGATAAAAAAGAAGAAAGAAAATTAATCATTCAATATTCTATTTTGACGGAGCAAGGCAATGGACAAGATTAAATTGGTAGAGGCAGCGCAACTGAAAACGGGCATCCCCGACTTCAAGGCAGGCGACACGATCAACGTGCATGTGCGCGTTGTCGAAGGCGACAAGGAACGCATTCAGCAGTTTCAGGGCGTCGTGATCGGCACTCGCGGCAGCGGCATCGGCGCAACATTTCGCGTGCGCAAGATTTCCGACGGCGTTGGCGTGGAACGTATTTTCCCACTGCATTCGCCCCGGATCGCGAAAATTGAAAAAGTGAAATCGGGCAACGTTCGCCGCTCCAAACTCTACTATCTGCGCAATCTGGCTGCAAAGCAGATTCGCCAGAAGACCGGCGTCTAACACCTATGCCACAGAAGATGATTCGTCTCGGCATCCCAGTCGATGAGTACATACGGCCGTTCATCGCCGCGTTGAAAGAAATTTACAGGCAAAAAGCCGTCACCAGTCCCGAATATTCGGGACTTTCTTTTGAGCCATTGATCGACGCAGTGGAACAGCTGCTCAATGGCGATCTGGAAGCCGCATTTGTCTCTGCGCTCGACTACGCGAAGAACAGTTCTGATCTGTCGATCTATCCCGGATTCGGAATATCCTCCGTCGGCGAAAGCGGACTTGTGAAACTGTTGACCAAGACTGATGCAAAAGCGATTGCGCGGTTGGCACTTGGTCCGGCCTCTGCGCAGGATGCCGTTCTTGCAAAGATTGTCCTTTCGGAGGCATTTGAGCAGGATGTTGAATTTGTCTCGACTCCGGGTGATGTGCCGACACTGCTTGCCAGGGCAGATGCCGTTCTGGTCGGCAGTGATGCGGCAGTTCATCTTGCAGGGGATGTCCCGGTTCTCGATATCGCCGCCGAGTGGACGGAACTGACAGAACTGCCGTACGTGCACATGCTCTGTGTCGGGAAGAAAGAGGCGCGCAATAAACTCGTTGCAAACCTGTTGCGGGAAATTGGTGCATCAGATGATCTCCTGCCGGGTGGGACCACACTGGGTTTTGGACTGGAAGAACGGGAAGGCCTAAGCGAGTTCTTCCGATATGCTTTTTATCTCGGCATCCTTCCCGATGTGCCTGATATTGATCTGTTCGGGGACGAGGAACAAAAAGGGCAAGACTAGGGGAGGAAAGAAAAACATCTTGCATGTGTTGTTCGAGGACAAAAGACCGTACGGGAGCACATAGCATGCAACTTTTCTTTGCCAACCGCTGTAGGCGTCCGCAGCGGCTCAACAAAATTCTCTGTACTCTCCGTGACAAATCTTTTCTCTCCCCAAAAATCAGCCCGGCCCTGAAGTTCGGCTTTGCCTCATTCACGGTGGCAGTTCTTTCCATCTCAAGCCTATCTTTGTAAATTCTTGATCAATATCGGCTAATCTTAAAGTTGAATCTCTCCGAAAATCGGCGTAATTTGATACATGCTAGCAACTCTGTACGTAGAGAATTACGCTCTCATTGAAGAAATCACGGTGCATTTCAAGCGGGGCCTTAACATCATCACTGGTGAAACAGGCGCTGGAAAGTCTATTATAGTAGATGCGCTGAGCCTGCTTCTGGGTGACCGGGCGAGCACCGAAGTGATTCGAAGAGGAGCGGAAAAAGCGATCGTCGAAGGGATCTTTGCGCTTCCCGAACTTCCATCGCTCGTGGCGCTGCTCAGTCAGAACGAAATTGACCCGGGAGCGGAACTCATTGTACGGCGCGAGGTTTCGGCCAAAGGACAGAGCCGCTGTTTTCTGAATGATTCTCCCGTAACGCTCTCGCTGCTAAAGGAGGTTGGCGATATTCTTGTCGATCTCCATGGTCAGCACGATCACCAATCGCTTCTGCATCCTGAGACGCACATAGATTTTCTGGACGAGTACGGCGGCCATCGCTCTATTCTTGATGCGTACAAAGAGTCGTTTCGTGCTCTTACCGCCTTGGTCGCGACGAAAAAGGAACTTCTCGAGAACGAAGCAAGAATTAAAGAGAAAAAAGATCTGCACGAATTTCAACTCGGCGAAATTGATGCCGTGTCACCGGTGGAAGGCGAAGAAGAGTCTCTCGAAACCGAGCTAAAAATTCTCGAAAACGCGGAAAAGCTTTTTGAAACAACATCCCAACTCAACCTTTTGCTCTACAAAGGAGATGGCGCCATCCGTGACATGCTTGTTCAGGTGCGGAAACAGTTGGAAATTCTTCAGTCAATTGATGTGGGATTTGATGATTCGCTGGGCGAGCTTCATTCCGCAGAAATTATCATCGAAGAGCTTTCAAAATTTGTTCAGAAGTACAATGCGCACATTGAGTTCAACCCTGAAAAACTGAACGGAATACGCGAGCGACTCGGTCAGTTCTCGCTGCTGAAAAAAAAATATGGTGGTACGCTGACGGCTGTGCTGGAATACCGGAAGAAGATCGGTCAGGAGCTAGCACTCGCACAAAATTTTGAGGCGGAAATTGCCAAGACCAACAAGGCGATTGATGCTGCACGCAGTACGTGTGCCGACGCTGCATGCAGGCTGACTGCAAAACGAAAAGACGCTGCTAGGAAAATTGCCGCTGCCGTCGTTGAAGCATTATCCGGAATGGGAATTGCAAAAGCGCTGTTTGATGTTCGAATCGAATTGGAAAAGGCGACGAGTGAAGATGGTCTGTATGTTACTATCGGCTCATCACGAGTGATTGCCGGTCTGAAGGGTGTGGACAATGTCGAGTTCTTCCTTTCCACAAATGCCGGCGAAGATGTAAAGCCGTTGGCAAAGGTGGCTTCAGGCGGCGAAGTATCACGCGTCATGCTGGGGTTGAAGGGCGCACTTGCAGCATCCGATAAGACCCCGCTTTTGATATTTGATGAAATCGATGTGGGTGTGAGCGGAAAAGTGGGACAAGCAGTCGGCCGCAGCCTGAAAAAACTTTCAACTTCGCATCAGGTCATCGCAATCACACATTTGCCGCAGATTGCCGCGCTGGCGGATTCTCACTTTGCAGTAGAAAAAAAAGAGCAAAACGGCAGAACATCGACACGGCTGCGGGAACTCAGCAAAATCGAGTGTGTCCACGAAGTGGCGAAGCTGCTTAGCGGTGCCGCCGTTACCGAAGCTGGATTGGAAAGTGCAAAGGAACTAATGGCACAGTAGCTTCGTGGAAAAAGACAGTCACAGAGAACACAGAGAGCACAGAGAAGGGATGAGAATCAGGGTCTGTTTGCGCGATTCGTGTTGTCTTTGGGTAAACTTTTTTCTCGGTGTTCTCTGTGGCAAATATTTTCTTAATCGCGCAAACAAAATCTAAAAAGAAATCATGTCTCTTATCGTCTACAACACCCTCAGCCGTCAAAAGGAAGAATTCAAACCCATTCACGAAGGCCGCGTGGGAATGTATGTCTGCGGGCCAACGGTCTATGGACATTCCCATATCGGACATGCGAAGAGCTATGTCTCTTTCGATCTCATAGTTCGCTATCTCCGGTTTGTCGGTTACAAAGTGCTTTATATCCAAAACATTACTGATGTCGGGCACCTGACGGATGATGCGGATGCCGGTGAAGACAAAATTCAGAAGCAGTCGAATCTGGATCGCATTCACCCGATGCAGTTGGTGGAACAATATACGCGCAGCTACTTCGAAGACATGGATGCCATGGACGTCCTGCGACCGGACATTTCGCCGCGTGCCACGGCACACATCATCGAACAAATCAGCATGGTGAAGAAATTGATTGCGTCGGGCTTTGCATACGAATCGAACGGTTCTGTCTATTTTGATGTGACGAAGTTTCCGGAATACGGAAAACTCTCGGGTCGCGTCGTGGAAGAAATGGAAGCGGGGGCCCGTGTGGAAGTGAATTCGGAGAAAAAGCATCCCGCGGATTTTGCTCTTTGGAAAAAGGCGGGACCGGAGCACATCATGCAATGGGAGAGCCCTTGGGGGATGGGGTTCCCGGGTTGGCACCTTGAATGCTCGGCAATGTCCATGAAATATCTTGGCGAGAGTTTCGACATTCACGGCGGCGGATTGGAAAATCAGTTTCCGCATCACGAATGCGAAATTGCGCAAAGTCAATGCGCTACCGGAAAAAAATTTGTGAAATACTGGCTGCACAATAATATGGTGACAGTGAACGGTCAGAAGATGGGAAAATCTCTTGGCAATTTTGTGACGCTGAAGCAAGCGTTTCAGAAGCACGATCCACTTGTGGTTCGGTTCTTCATCCTCCAGAGTCATTACCGGAGCCAGTCGGATTTCAGCGATGCAGCAATCGAGGGGGCGGGCAAAGGATTGGAAAAACTTTGGAACACGTACAGTCGGCTTCATGCTGAGCTTGCAAAAGGAAAAGAGGGAACCGGGGCACTTGCCGATGTGGATTCATATCGGAAAAGATTCATGGAAGCGATGGATGACGATTTCAATTCGCCGCAGGCGATTGCGGTTCTGTTTGATCTGTCCAGAAACGTGAACGAATTGTTAAGCGTAGGATCGGGGATTTCAGCAGACTCCTTACAGCGAATTGTGCAACTGTTTGAAGACTGTGGCGGTGCAATTCTGGGCATTCTTGGAAAAACAGGCCTCGGTGCAGGGGAAATAGCCTCAAAAGAAGATGCGCTAATGGATCTTCTTGTCGCACTTCGTAGAGATGCGAAAGCCGAAAAAATGTGGGCTTTGGCCGATAAGATCCGTGATGGGCTGAAAACCTCCGGCATTGTGCTGGAGGACACAAAAGACGGGACTCTCTGGAAGAAGACGGAGTAAACCTTTTATGAAGCGAATTCGTCTAAAACTAAGGGGATGTATAATGAATCGCACCTCAACGCTGATTGTTCTGATCATGGTAACAACAATGACGTTAATGGCTCAAAATACTGCCGGTGATGAAGCCACGATAGAACCGCGAAGCGTTATTGATTCACCGACGGCCGGATTGCTGAAGCGCGGCGCCTTCGCGATGGATGTTGATTTTTTTCAGGAGGGAGGCGTTGCAGTTGCACTTTCTGCCGGGGCTTTGGAACGGCTGAACTTTGGCCTCTCTTTCGGCGGTACTCAGATCCTTGGACATGAAAAAGTGACTATGCAGAAACTTCCCGGTATCAATATCAAATACCGGTTTATTGATGAATCGACGGTTCTTCCCGCGATTGCCATCGGCTTTGACACACAGGGAAAAGAATCTTACATTGATAGTACGGAACGGTTCACTATCAAGTCCAAAGGCCTCTTCGTCGCGGCAAGCAAGAATTACAAGTTCTTCGGAAATCTGAGTCTGCATGGTGGCGTAAACAGGTCCATGGAAACGGGTGACGGGGACAAAGATCTGGATGTCTTCATGGGGGCGGAAAAATCATTTGGGCCGGATATTTCCTTTCTCTTCGAATATGATTTTGGATTCAACGACAACGCCCCCTCATCACTCGGCAAAGGGCGCGGTTATATGAATGCCGGCATGCGCTGGTCATTCGGTAATGGTTTCACTCTTGGTTTTGATTTGAAGAATCTTGTCAAGAATCAGGATCAGGTTACTGTTGGAAATCGACTGATAAAAATCGAATATGTTCGCACGCTGTAGTATTCATCACAGCTCCGCGAAGGAGGGCTGCACAATGAAAAAGAATCTATGGTTGATGGCCGTCGCAGCAAGCATGCTGCCGTTCGCTTTGAATGGCTGTTACACGAAGATGGCGGCTGTGGGCGATGACGAGAACAGCGACACCTATGGCCAATACTCCGACTACGATACGACCGGCGGGCAGGTCACTGTCAATAACTACTTCGGCAGCGACTCGTACCGGGACTGGCGGTATCGATCGTCGTTTCGTTATTATCCCCACCAACCTTACTGGCTATGGAGTACCGGCTGGAACGATCCATATTGGTGCGACGATTATGACCCATGGTGCAACACGGGATGGGATGCATGGGGAGGATGGGGATATAGTCCGTACTGGCAGCATCCGTGGTCTCGGCATCCGGGATGGCCGCCGTACACATACTATTCGGAATATGGCTATGGAAATCCAAACTACTATGGCTCCAGCATTCATGGAATTCCCATCTACAGCTATGGCGGTGCGTCCGTTTCGCCGCGACGGCGGGATGCTGGGCCAACTCGTGGAGGAGATGTTACTGTGCGCCCTGTTGGCGCATTGGGCGGAGCTCCTCTGGCCTCTCCGGTTCCATCCACGGGTGCCGCGATCGCACGGCCCAGCCTTGCTGGCGATAAATCGAACGAAGTCCGTACCGAGGCAAGGCCGAAAACGCGGCCAAGCCAAGAGACTCCATGGTGGTTAAGAACCGTTACTCCGCGCAGCAAAAATACTGGAAGTACCGATGCGCAGGCAATGCCGGAGGCACGGCGGAGACCAACTGGCGGCAGTGCATCAACACAGCCGCAAGTGAAGCGGGATCGGCCGCGTCCGACCGGGAATCGATCAGTTCCAACAGATGCCACGTCGCAACGGCGTCCGCGCAATGGGTCGACGTCCCAGCAGCCACCGCCGAGTCGTCCGCAGAGCCGCGAGTCTGTGAATGCTCCAAGCAGACAAGCGCCGCGTTCTGCGCCGGCGTCGAGTACGCCCCCGCATGGAAGTACAGCCAGATCCCGAAAGGCAGAATAATATGCGGACGCCAAGAAAAATTACAACCTTCATTCCCGGTGCGATCCTTCTGGGAATCGCAATGGTCTTTTCGGGATGCTATACAATCCTGATGCATCCGGGGATGGAGACAGAAGATCTTACAGCCAGTGCCGGCTCTGGTGCCACATACACGACGGAGATCAATTATAATGCCGATTGCACATCGTGTCATAGTGCCGCAGAACTCGCAGATCGATCCTACGATGCATCGCGGTATGATTTGCAATCTGTTCATGGCATTGCCGTCGATCCTTATGGATGGAAATCACCGAAACATAGCCGCCCATGGTGGAATCCTACGGTGAATGAACCAATTCAGATGGGTTCCGGAGCCATTTCGACGACATCGACACCGCCGCAACGTCCAAGGCCTTCGGGGCCGACACAGGGGAAAGAAACACCTACGCGTCCGGGTCGGCCGAGCACACCCGAAGATCAAAATCCACCGACGACAATATCACCCATTGCACCCACCTACACTCCGACGGCACCGGCTGCTCCCAGTGCGCCGATCGGATCGCAGATTGCTCCGACAAATACACCGGCTCCGCAAGCTCCTTCCACCCCGACGACAACAGGGGGGGAACGACGGCGGTCGTCCGGTTCAACTCGTGGAGATTAAAAAATGAAAACCCCCTGGAAATCTTCAGTCGCCAAAATGTTCTTCATGCTGGCCATGCTTGCCGGCCAATTGCATTCACAAAATTCCCTGGATGCCATCCGCTATGCCGGTGCAGCAAATGCGATTGGAGTACGTGCGCTGGGTATGGGAAATGCCTACACAGGCGTATCCGATGATTACAGCGCCGTGCTTTGGAATCCGGCAGGACTGGCTCAAATGCGCCGGCTGGAATTTACGGGTGGATTGGCAATTCGCAATTATTCCAACAGCGCCGATTTTTTCGGAAAGAAAAGCAGTGTTTCAACGAGCGGCACCGAACTGGACAATGTGGGTTTTGTGTTTCCGTATCCCACCATCCAGGGCAGCTTGGTGTTTGCCGTGGGATATAATCGTCCGGCAGACTTTGCCAGCGCGCTCTCTTTTGATGGATACAATCCAAACAGTTCCATTATCCCATGGCTCTACTATCCCGATGCGAGTACAGATTTAGCGCGGTTGCTTCACTTAAGCGATGCCGGCACGGGTTTGAATACTGCCGTCTGGAAGAATGTGCAGCAATCGGGAGAATTGCGTGAGAGCGGCGGAATGGGAACGCTGACCTTTTCCGGTGCGATGGATGTTGACAAAGATCTTTCGCTCGGCATGACGATAAATATTGTGAATGCGACATATTCTTACCTGAGGAACTATATAGAGTCAGATGTCAACAATGTGTATAACCTGCCGGCGAATCGAAATCCCAATATTGATTCGCTGTCGTACATTTTTAATAAACTCGCATACACGAGCACCGTTTCCACCGATCTCAAAGCAGTGAATATTATTCTTGGCATGATGTACCGCTGGGAAGACAAAGCACGTTTTGGCATCACGCTACATGCGCCGACAGCGTTCACTATCAAGGACAACTATACGGAGTCGGGGGTGAGTTCTTTCGACAATGGTGTGAGTTATGCAAATGGATTCGACGCCTATTATGACTATGGGGTGCGCTCTCCCTGGATTTTTGCCGTCGGAGCTTCTGTGTATGCCATCGAAGATCTGTTGCTTTCGGGCGATGTTGAATACGCGGATTGGACACAAATTCAATGGACTGACAATGCGGAGCTGGAAGGTGAGAACATCCAGCTTCAGAAGGAATTCAGAGCCACCACTACCTTCCGGGTGGGCGCTGAATATGAAATTCCCGGAACTATGCTGTGCGTGCGGGGAGGATTTATGCATGTCCCTTCCGCATTTGTGAACGATCCGTCGTCGTACGCCGTCAACACTGTAACTGCGGGGCTTGGGCTGCAATTGCAGAACAATGTGCAACTGGATATTGCCGCAGCATTCGGCGCAACGAATACATTTCATAATAACTACAACAGCGACCCGCCAGGACTCTCGCGGACAGATGAGAAAATCAATACGACCACCGTCAAATGCGGTTTGTCGTACCGATTCTAGAGGGTTCTGTTTTACGATTTATGACGCCGCAGGGAGTTGAACTCCTTGCGGCGTTTTGCTATTATAAACACAGATTATAGATTCGGCTGAGTGGCCGGCTGGCGTGGACTCGTCAGACTTCGTTTTTCAGCGCGGCTTGACGTCGCAACAATAAGAAGGACTTTTGTGATATTTCGCAGGATAATTCCGGCAGTGCTGTTTCTGTGCGCCATTTCTCAGTCTGATGCTCAAATGACGGCAGATTCCCTCGCCAAAGCGCTGGATGCAATCAAGAATACCTATAAAATGGTTGGGATGTCCGTCACTGTCGTCAAGGCTGGGACGATTCGATGTACTTTCAGTGTGGGCAAAGCAGATATCACCAGAAATGTGCCGATTACCGACAGTACAAAATACCGGATCGCATCCATCTCCAAGACGATTACTGCCACCGCATTGATGCAGCTGTATGAGCAGGGGAAGTTCAAACTGGATGAAGACGTCAGCCGGTATCTCGGCTTTGCATTGAGGAATCCGGATTTTCCCTCCGACTCCATAACATTTCGCATGCTGCTGTCGCACACATCGAGCGTCAATGACGGAGACGGATATAACAACAAATTCCTGGCGGCCACGTCGTCCAATCCGGCGCCTCCCATTTCCGATGTTCTGCTTCCGACTGGCGCAACTTATACCAGCGATATGTGGTTGAGCCGGAAACCGGGGAGCTATTTCACGTACGCAAATATAGGATTCGGCATTCTCGGGACGCTGGTCGAACGACTTTCCGGAGAGCGGTTTGATCTCTACTGCACCAATCATATTTTCAAGCCCTTGGGATTGGATGCGAGTTACAATGTTCAGGATTTGCGGAACATCAATAATCTGGCGGTGCTGTACCGGGGAACGACGCCACAGTGCGACAACTATGGCGGCGTCAAACCGGCATCCCGCGATCTCAGCGGCTATGTGATCGGTTCGAATGCAGTTGTTTTCTCTCCGACCGGCGGCGTGCGCATCAGTTCCAAAGATCTGGCAAAAATCATGATGGCCAGAATGAACGGCGGCATTGTGGATGGTGTTCGCATTCTGAATGATTCCACTGCACGGTTTATGCTGCAACCGGTCTGGACGTACAGCGGCAGCAATGGCGATACCTACTCCGGGCTGTTTCGGAAATGGGGGCTTGGGACGCAGATTACAACCAATGCTCCGATGGGAGATATTGTCGTTCCCGGAAAGATTATGGCGGGTCACGCAGGTGAGGCATATGGTCTGGTGAGTGATGTCTTCTTTGAAATCAACAACGAATTCGGAATTGTTTTTATCACAAACGGTCGGAGCGGTTCGTACGGCCAGGCGGCAGCGAGCGCCTTTTATGATGTGGAGGAAGCAGTGTTCAACGCTGCATACGCGTATATTAAAAGCCAGTCTGCGGCCGGAACAATGAGAGATGCCGGATCTCTGCCAGGGGAAATCGAACTGGATCAGAATTACCCGAATCCGTTTAATCCATCGACTGCCATCCGGTGGTCGATACCCGCCCGGAGCAACGTGCGCATGGAAATTTTCTCCTCTCTCGGAGATCATATGGTGACACTCGTCGATGGTGAATATGGAGCAGGTACATACGAATCACGGTGGCTTGCCGACACCGCATCGGGGGTCTATTTTTATCAATTGCATGTCACACCCCTTGAGGGTGATGGTGTGTCATCTCTTCACACGCGCAGGCTCACTGTCTTGAAATAGGAGAGCTACTGATGAATCGTCTATTTGCATCAAAAAGAATTTTCACTGGTGTACTGCTGGCCGGACTTTTCTCCGCGGGATTCGCGCAGCAGCAACCGGTACTCCAATTGGTTGAGAGCATTCCGGAAGAGACCATTCTGGATAATCCGGATATTCCGAATGCGCCGGAGGTCTGGGCACAGATGATTCAGAATGCACAATCAACTTTGGAAATCGAACAATTCTATGTATCGTCCCAGGTGGGTGAGGCGATGGAGGCGGTGATCCGGGATATTATAGCCGCTGCCGCGCGCGGTGTCAAGGTACGATTAATTGCAGACAAGAAAATGTACCGCACATATCCGGAATTCATCGACATCCTGGGGAAGATTCCCAATATCGAAACGCGCCTCATTGATTTTGGAGCAATCGCAAGAGGTATTCAGCATGCAAAATTCTTTATCGCGGATGGAAAGGATATGTTTCTGGGGAGTCAGAACTTTGACTGGCGGGCGTTGACACATATCCACGAACTTGGATTGCGTATCCGGCACACGGGAATCATCGATATCTATCGGGAAGTTTTTGCTCTCGATTGGAACCTTGCAGGCGCAGGCGCAAATGCCTCGGCAGTTGCCGTGCCGCACCGATCGTACCGGTTGCCTTTTCGCGTCTTTGATGGAGAAGCCGACACCATCATATTCTTTCCAACGTACAGTCCGGCGGGGTGGATCCCCGACAGCACCCTTTGGGATGAACCGAATATAGTCCAACTTATTGACAAAGCGAAAAGCGAGGTATATCTGCAATTTCTGTCTTACTCAGCCAAAGGACGAGGAAAAGAATCGTCGCTCGCATTAGACGACGCTGTGCGGCGCGCGGCTGCCCGCGGTGTCAAAATCCGGTTGATTGTGGCGGATTGGAGCAAGGGAACGGAGGCAGTCAAATCACTGAAAAGCCTGAGCACGCTGGCGAATGTCGAAGTGAAGTTCAGCTCTATTCCTGACTGGTCCAAAGGCTATGTGCCGTTTGGGCGTGTGGAACACCTCAAATTTATTGTTGCAGATCGAAGAATATTTTGGCTCGGCACAAGCAATGCAGAACGATCTTATTTTTATTCCTCGCGCAATCTGGGAATGATCGTATCCTACAAGCCAATGGCCGAACGGCTTGCGCAAATTTTTCTAAAGGGTTGGTTCGGGCCATATACGTCCCTGGTACAGGACGGAGTGGATTATCCTGCGCGTGAACATGGTGAGAAGAAATAGAGATCTCTGAAAAACTATTCTTTGTCTGAGTGAAGCGAAGAATCCATTTGCTGAGAGCGAGAAGAAAAACTGGATTCTTCGTCCCGACAAAAAACGTCGGGACTCAGAATGACAATACGCGACAGTTTTTCAGAAATCTCAAATAACGGTTCAGGGATTATGCAAACGACACATAGTGAATTGGTGAAATAGCCCTTATGGAAACACGTACATTCTCACTGGGAATCGCCTGGAACTGGGAATTTGATGCTGAATTCGTCTACGGCCTCGAGCATGCGTGCTCTTGCGAGGGGCTGACATCCTATCGTATCGAGCCGCACAACCTTGAAGAAACAATGCGCAGGGTTCGCAGCGGAGAACTTTCCTTCAAAGCATTCCTTGATCGCGCCTCCGATGCCGAAGATGCGTTTGAGCCACTGGCAAAACTTGTGGCCAGATCGAAGACGACGGTGATCAATAAATTTGATGCCCTGATGCGTGCCCGTGACAAGGCAATCATGCATGAGTCGTTGCTGGATGCACATGTTCCCGTGCCCTATTCGATCATCATCTCTCCTTATATAAAAAAGCAGGAAATCGGACTAAGTCTGACGGAGCTTGCCGGCCTTGGCCGTCCCTTCATTATCAAGCCGGCAAACACAACAGGCGGTGGCGTCGGTGTCGTCCTGGGTGCGGAGTCTTTGAAAGATATTATCGAAACACGACAACGTCATAAAAATGACAAGTACCTTCTCCAGGAGCGGATTATTCCGGCAAAGCTGCGCGGCGGGAAAGGATGGTTCCGTGTTCTGTATGTGTGCGGCACGGTCATTCCCTGCTGGTGGGACGATGAAACGCATATTTATCGTGCGGTCACCAGGGCGGAAGAGAAACACTTTGGCCTGTCACCGATGTACGCGCTGATAAAGAAGATAGCATCTCTCTGCGCTCTCGACTTTTTCTCCTCTGAAATCGCACTCGAAAAAAAGGGGGAGTTTGTGGTCATCGACTATGTCAATGAAGTGTGCGACATGCGGCTGCAATCTGTGCACGTTGACGGAGTTCCGGACGACATCGTGCAGCGTATTCAGCAGATCCTTGTTCAGAAGGTGCGAAAAACTCAAACGTGAGGTCTATGCGATTTTGGTCGTAGCCGCAGACATTCTATTGTTTCATCACAGAATGCTGAGTAGCGAATTCAGCGCGCCTGTCGAAGACCCTCCGGGTGGCTCGCTTTTTTCAATGAAGTAACTCACACGCTACGCAGAGATGAGCGATGCCTGTATCCACCGCGGAAAAAGAGCTTTTAACGCAAAGTCGCAAAGACGCAAAGAAGGGTATTAAGACAATCCTTCGCAACTTTGCGCCCTCTGCGTCCCTGCGATAAAAAGTGACTCAAGTCTTCAAGTTACGTAAGAGTGCTCGGCGTTTTTTTGCCATGGATGAAAAGAACTATATACAACAGCCGGTATTGATAGTCGGAATGACGGTGCTCATTCTCTTCCGACGTTTTCAGTTCTGGACGTTCTTGCTTGAAATCGGGACACGTGCCATCAATTTAATCGTCCACCGCCGCGACTTGGCTCCCACTTTTGACCGGGCGCCGTCATTTGAAAATGAGCGGGTGACTACTTTGCAACTCCATTCCCATTCTTCATGATGCCATTTGTGTTATGTCAGTCTTTCGTTGCGTTTTTTAGCAAACGCTGACTAGCGGATTTCTTTGTTGCAACGCACTCCGGTCCGGCATATATTGTATACATGGAATCTTGCGAAATCGCCAGAATTCAACGTCTTTCTCCACCTAGTCGACTATATCCTATAACTTGCCGAGGATGTTCATGAGAGTCTTACCTCTCTTTGTTGTCGTGATCACTCTTTTCAGTTCTGCAGCGTTGGGCCAGACGCAGTATTTGAAGCGGGAATTCCGCGGCATGTGGGTAGCGACTGTCACAAATATCGACTGGCCGTCGAGTCCAACTGCAACGGTTGACAAACAGAAGAGTGATCTGATCGCGCTCTTCGATAAAATTGCGGCATTGGGATGCAATGCGGTGATATTTCAAGTGCGCCCCGAGTGCGATGCGTTCTATGATTCACCGTATGAACCTTGGTCGTATTGGCTCACGGGCCAACAGGGACGCGCTCCAGCTCCATATTACGATCCTTTAAAATTTGCGGTGGATGAAGCGCATAAGCGCGGTATGGAGCTGCATGCATGGTTCAATCCATATCGAGCAGAGCGATCAGTCGGTAACTATGCGACAGCGAGTAATCATGTGACGAAGCAGCATCCTGAATGGGTGCTGCAGATCGGAAGTATCAAATTCCTAAATCCGGGATTGCAGCAGGTCCGCGATTATGTTACAAAAGTCATCTCCGATGTCGTACGCCGGTACGATATTGATGCAGCGCACATGGATGACTATTTCTATGTGGAAGGAATTACGACGCAGGATGCTGATGCCTACGCTGCTGACCCGCGCGGATTGGAGCTTGGAGATTGGCGAAGAGATAATGTGAACCGTCTGCTCAAACAGGTCTACGACAGCATACAGATCATCAAGCCCAATGTCCGCTGGGGCATTAGTCCAGCCGGGATCTGGAAAAACGGCGTTCCTCCCGGGATCGTTGGCAACGACAATTACAGCGTCATATACTGTGATGCGGTTGCATGGCTGCAGGGTAAATATATAGATTATCTCGCGCCGCAATTGTATTGGAAAACCGGCGGTAGTCAGGATTATGTGAAGCTTCAATCCTGGTGGTCGTCGCAGATGAACGGGCGACACTTCTATCCTGGGCTCGCAGCATATCGCATTGGAGTGTCGACGTACGGCGATGCAGGTATGACGGCATCTCAGATCAGATTGAATCGCACGACAGGCAACACACAGGGATCGATCCTTTATACGGCAAACTATGTCGTGGGGAACGTCGGCGGATTTGGCGACTCCCTGCAGAACGATCTCTATAAATACCATGCGCTGCCTCCAGTCTATTCATGGAAAGATACGCTGAAGCCCAACGCACCGAGAAATATCCGCTATGGAAAACTTCCGAGCCAGCCGATCGCTCAACTCCAATGGGATGTGCCGACGAAAGCCACCGATGGAGATACTGCATCGAAATATGTACTCTACCGTTTTGATCACAATACAGTGCTTCCGTCAGAGATTGACGATCCACGAAATATAACCCTTGTCACTTCTTTGCGTGCCGTCAATCCGCCGGGATCGGTGGCGAATCATGCACTCTATTTCGGAGCAACAGCGCTCGATGCGAACAACAACGAAAGCGTCATGAGCGATGTGGCAATGGTCGCCGCGCCACAGACCATCGTACTCGCTTCGCCCGCATCGGGCGTTGTGGACCAAATACAAGGAGTGAATCTGTCATGGAAGAGTTCGGATTTGGCTGCATCGTATCATCTTCAGGTTACTCCAGACTCATCATTTCAGTCGGGCTATGTGATCAATGATGCCTCCTTGAGCGATACTGTGAAATCCGTTACCGGTTTGACAGGACAGCAAAAATATTACTGGCGCGTTCGTGGAGTAAATGTGGCCGGGAATGGATCGTTCAGCGAAAGTCGGACGTTCACTACCGGTTTCCCGTCGACGCCCGTGCTTGCATTACCGACATATTTGAATGCCAGTGTGCCACTTAACGGATTACTCGCTTGGAAGAAAACTTCATCAGCCATTTCGTACCGGGCGCAGTTATCCATCGCAGCTGATTTTTCAAGTTTTTTGATTGATACTTCGGGACTCGTCGACACAACAATATCCTACGCAAGCCTGGCGACGTCGACGATTCACTTCTGGAAAGTATCCGCAACCAATCTGATAGGCGTCAGCAACTGGTCTGAGGTCTGGCGGTTTAGAACACAGGCGGCGGATGTGGTCGGCCGAATTTCGGGAATACCGGAGACATTTGCTCTCGGCCAGAACTATCCGAATCCGTTCAATCCGGGGACAGTGATTTCATTCTCACTTGCACAAGATGGGTACACAACTCTCAAAGTCTATGATCTGCTTGGCCGGGAAGTTGCGACTCTGGTCTCCGGA
>Ga0182027_10000310_pt1 | contig 85244 bp, 69 predicted proteins | sample 712E1DmetaG_FD_121300 | JGI IMG/M metagenome (GOLD analysis project Ga0182027, IMG submission 121300) | Permafrost microbial communities from Stordalen Mire, Sweden - 712E1D metaG (Illumina Assembly) | ecosystem: Environmental > Terrestrial > Soil > Wetlands > Permafrost | place: Sweden... | reverse complement strand
TATTTGAAATTGTACCTGCGCGTCCGACAGACCATACATCGTCTGAAGAACCAGTACCTTGAACATCATCACGTAATCAAAGGGCGGACGACCGGCATTGCTCTTGCGCTCTTTGCGAAAGGCCTTGTTCAAAATGGGCTTGAAATGGTTCCAGTTGATCGCTTTATCGAGCGTTTCCAGCGGGTCGCCCATGGCGCTAAGCTCAGAAAGTTTGTTTTCAACGTCAAAAAGGCCAATCTGACCCATGATATCCTCCAGACAATGGTGAATATGCGTTCCTGTTGTCTGGTTAATATAAATTACGCTGTCTTAGTTGTCAAGCATTAAAGTGTATTTTTAGAGGTCCCCATATATTGATTCGACCCATCGAGCGTGAAGACAGTGAACCTTTTAAGGGAAGTGGTGCAATGAAACGAGTTTATACCTTGAGCTTGATGATTTCAGCAATGGTTTTGAGCGAAGGTTTTGTCCGCGGTTTGTCCGCCCAGAGCCAATTCGACTGGAAGAAAGACGTGAATAATAGCGGTAACATCGTCAAGATGACATTGGCAAATCCCGCAACTGCGCTCAGGATAGAGAAGGAGCTCGGTATTGATGTTGATGCTGCGGGTCACCCGGCCGGAGGCACGGTACGGTTCAACAATGGATTTGAGCGGCCCATGGATCTGGATGAAGTGAGAACATTTTGGGATATATTCCACCGTGCCAGCGTCGTGTGGGACAACTGGCAGTCGATTGGAAAGCTCAATTCCATGGGGTCAGGTCAAATTCCAAGTACTTGGTTTGGAAATGAAAGCAGGCTCATATCGAACGGAAATGTGGAGATTATTGGAAAACTCGTGTCAACGGGAACACAAGGAGAATATATGCTTGAGGTGGACCATGCTAGCTGCGGTCCAATACATTTTACCATGGGCGGTGTGCGTCAGCTGCAGCAATTAAAACAAAAGGAACAATGAGAAGAACAAAATCTTAAAAAGGAGGCAACAGTGAAACGTTCATCGATTTCAGCAATAACAGGATTCATTATTTTGGTTTCGGCGCTTCAGGCGACAATCTCTGCGGACGAAAAGCAATACCAGGGTTGCAAACTCATTACTGACAATAAGGGTATCATTACGTCAATGCTTTACACCAATCTGACGACCTATCTGAATATCGAAAAAGAATTCTTGTTCACCATGAACCCGGACGGAACGCCGGCAAAGTGCACCATCACGTTTAACAACGGCATCCAAAGGGACATGAACCGCGGTGAATTGGAACTCAAATTTGCCGAATGCGGCGGACCAAACACGGTTTGGGACTATTACAAGGACCAGGGCAAAGTCGTGTCCTATAACCTTGACGAGAAGCTTCCCAATTCCGCGTTCGGAAAAACTTCGCGATTGACGCTTCGCAGCGGCTGGAAATACATCGGCCATCTTGCCAAACTTGCGGATAAACCCGACGGGATGTCGCTTTCGATAGATGGGGCCAGTGGTGGTCCGATTCCATTTTATGAAAACACCGTTGCAACCGTGGAACAGATGAAATAGGATCATTGATTAGTGTTTGTCAATAAAAACGGCCGGGAGAACAACCCGGCCGTTTACGATCCATCCTCTCAAGCAGCATTCCAGGACGTGCAGTCAATCGCATTGAATGCACTTACAATGCGCCCATTCGCCCCTGGATTCATGATGATACTGGTAGATGGAAAAATTTTATTCGAGAAAAGTCATAAAGTAGAAATAGTCGCCTTATTCAAAACTAATAAATGAACTCATTGATTTACCCTACAATTCGGTCTCCGCCGACGTTGCGCATTCGGACCAGGTGCAGGCCATAGTACGATAAATAGAATCTGGAAGATGAAAACAAGATGATAACTGTGGGGTTTTCACTCATGACGTCAGGAAAATCACGGCGGTGTTGATTTCTGCGATTATTGTGACATTAGTCAAATGACCTAAACCTGCTTGGCCGCCACATTCCGCTCAAAATCCAACCTTGTGTTGTAGATCGGGACGACCGAATCCACCCCGATGGTCTTGATGATGTTCATATTGTCCTCGTTGGCGCCGAACAGAACCACGCAGCCGCTCTTCTTCTTAAGACGGAGCTGGAAAATCAGAATCACGTTCAGTGCGCTCGAATCGAGGTGCGCTGCCTTGGATAGGTCAAGCGCAATCTTCGGGAAGGGTCTTTCGCTCAGGTCCTCAAGGGTTTTTCTGAATTCCGCAACAAATCTGACTCCGAATCTTCCCTCTACCGATGCGATGCTCCAAGATTGCCATTCCTCCGTACGGATGTTCATAACCAAAACCTCCAAGTGACATCAGGCATCGAATCACGCGACATCCCATGAGAGTATATCGCAGTCAACTCATTTTGTCAATAATGTAATAGAAGGCATTGTGGATTCTTAGCAAGTCGAGCTATGTGGGGACTTCCGGAGCAAAAAATAGACTTGGAGTTCCCTGGTTCATGACTTCTTATTCGTTTTGTGACTTCACTCGAACGATTTTACAGCCGCCTCAACATCAGGAAAAGTTTCGATCTTTCTTACGAGTGTTGTCGATTCAAGCAGGTTTTGGAGCAGTTTATTGATCCGTGCCAGCTTAAGATCACCACCCAGCTCGTTTGCCTTTTTCTTAATATCTATCAAAGCTGCCAGGCATAATGAGCTTATGTAAATCAATGACCCGAAGTCAAGAACAATCTTTACCTTCTTTTGATCGAGAAGATCGAGAAGAGTTTTCTTGAAAACATCGACATTTTCATGAAGCATGTTTCCATTGATACTTACCACTGATATTTCGCCAATTGAATTTATTTGTAGGTTCATTTATTCCTTGTCTTTTTCAGGTTCCTGACCATACCGTTTCGGTTCACCGTACTTTTGGCACAGTTCGTTGATTTCCTTCTTGAGTTCTATCATGCGGAGCTCACGCCCGACGACGGCGTTGTTGAACAAGGTCAACTCCTTGTTTGCCGTGCGCAACCGGCCTTCACTTTCGCGAAGTTCACGAGCGTCGTTTTCCGCCTGGGTTCTGGCAGCCTCAAGTTGTCCGGTTCGCTGCTTTACAATATGTTCTAGGTTGTGCCGGTATATTTCAAGTTCACCTTCAACTTTTTTCCGGCCGGTAATGTCGATAAGCGCAACCATGCATTGGCCTACAACATTGAACCCTTCCTTGACGGCAATGCTCTCAAGAAGAACAATGAGCCTGGTATTCTCCGCAGCGCGCAAGATCAATTCGCATCGTTTCTTCTCATCATTTTCAAAAATCGTCCGGCTGAATTTATGCCACTCGTCCTGGCTTTCAGAAGCCACGATGCTTGAGAACTTGATCGATCCGGTGTTAATCGCCTCACGTTTGAGGCCAAGCATGTTCATCGCCGGGTTATTCGCTTCCTCGATGCATAAATCGGTACTGAGGGTCAAATACCCTGTCGGAGCGAGGTCGTAAAGTTGGGCGTACCGGTCCCGTGATGCGAGTAGCTCTTCATGAGCGACCCTGAGCTCTTCATTTTGCATCTCCACTTCTGTCTTGTAAACCTGCAGCTCGTGAACAAGCTTGAGCAGGTCGCCTGTCTTCAGATCAGACTCCTGCGGTGGGTTCTTGAGCAAGGCCTCAACGGCCATTTTGCGGAGTTCGACACCGGATACCGGGCCACGGGACTTGAATTTCATAGGAACCTTAGTGGAAAAGTTCTGCGTCGCAATGATATGAGGAAACAAAAGAATATGGTTCAATTTCGCGCGGGTTTCAAGCAATAATATTCTTCTACCGAATCTTGCCAATGTTGAGGGACGATTACTCCTAACCCTTCATAAAGGTTCTGTAGGCTGCCAAGTCAAAGTAAATGGTAAGTTTGACTAGCTTGTTATTCTTAATCTGCCAGACTTCAGCAACGTCCTGACTCATTCGAGCTCCCTTTACCGGACCTTCCGTCATGTCAAGTGGCGTCAGGCCGATTTCGGCTGGGAAATCGGTACCATTTTTGCGCAGCGCTTGAGGAGGAGATTCCGTGGCTTTGTTTACCTGCCATAGACGAAGCACCTTACGCACGTAATGTATCTTTCTCTTTTGGCTGAATTTGTAGGGGCACGTCGAACCGTACTTGATTACTTTCACCAAGATTGTGAAAAAAACATGCCAATACGAATAGTAATAATAGATGACGATGAGTCGAGCAGGTTCCTATACAAACTCAATTTCCGGAACCTTCCCGATCTGGAAATAGTCGGTGAATTTGAAAATGGCGAAGATCCGCTTCCAGTTGCTCAATGCAACATAGGGAAAGGCACGATTATTGCAACAGCTTATGATGGCTCATGAATGAACAACTATTGACCCTTGTAGTCACGATTCTTCTGGCACTCCTCGTTGTGGTGCCGTACTGGATCATGATCCGCAGGCGCAGCCGCAAGCATAAGGCAAACAAGGAACTCTCCGCATCGCTGGGGCACGGGAAACCGGTCGCCCAACACCCAAGAATCAACGAAAGATTATGCATTGGTTGCGGCGCCTGCACGATTGTATGCCCGGAAAAGGCCTTGGGATTGATTGACGGCGTAGCACACCTTATCCATCCGGCACAATGTGTTGGCCACGGGATCTGCGCTGAAACATGCCCGGTTTCCGCGATCACAATCGTACTCGACCCAGGCTTATCGACGGCCGACCTGCCCCTGCTTGACAAAAACTTTGAATCACAGGTGTCCCGAATTTACGTCATCGGCGAACTCGGCGGCATGGCGCTCATCAGGAACGCGGTCGCCCAGGGGAAACAGGTGGCGGACACCATTGCCGATCAACCACCCCAAGCCCTCGCTTCCCCGGATGTGTGCGACCTGATTATTGTCGGCGCTGGACCCGCGGGGCTGTCCGCGGCGCTGCGGGCAATGGAACGCGGCCTTAAGTTTGTCCTCATTGAAAAGGAATCGTCTCCCGGCGGCACTATCCTGAATTATCCCCGCCAGAAGCTGGTTCTTACCGCACCCCTGAAAATCCCCTTCTACGGCTGGTTGAAAAAGCGCGAATTGACAAAAGAAGAGCTCTTGAAAATTTGGAAAGACATTCTTGACAAAACCGGAGTTCCGGTACTTGCCGGAAAAACTCTGACCGGGGTGCGGCGTCAAGGCGACGTGCTGGTGGCTGAAACAGCCGACGGAACGCAGATTCCCGGCAGGAACGTGGTCCTTGCTCTTGGCCGACGCGCTCACCCGAGGAAACTCGGCGTTCCCGGTGAAGTCTCCTCAAAGGTGACGTATCAGCTGTTGGATGCGGGACAGTACAAAAACTCCCGGGTACTGGTCGTCGGTGCCGGGGACAGCGCGATCGAGGCCGCGATCGGCCTTTCCCTGCAAAAAGGCACTATAGTCTCACTTGCAAACCGCAGCGACGGCTTTCCAAAAGCCAAACCGCAAAACCGTGACCGGATTCTGCAGGCCGCGGTGCAGCAGCGTGTCCGGCTGTTCTACAATGCCGAAGTCGCGGATATCCGGCCTGCGGAGGTGATTCTCAAAACGCTCCAGGGCAGGGAAACTATTGCAAACGATTATGTCATCGTGTTGGCCGGGGGCGAGCTGCCGACAGCTTTACTTGAGAAAATAGGCATTACCTTTCATGAAAAACCAAAGGCATCCGTTTCATGAACAGCATGATTTCCAAAATGCGCACGTGGTCACTGGCGTTTGTGCTTTTGGGGGTTGCCGTGGTGCCGGGATTTGCATGGAGGAACTATTACCGGATTCCTTCACCCGAGCGTGCCTCGTACCCTCTGCACGTTCTCCTCGATCCGGCCGGCAGTTTAGGCCATGAGATGGGGTTCTTCGGCGTCGGTTGCATGGCAGTCGGCGTTGCACTGTATTCGATTCGAAAGCGCTGGAGGCTGCTTTCGACCACCGGATTTTTAGGGACATTTCTGGAATGGCATATCTTCTTGTGCCTCCTGGGAACATTGCTGGCAACCTACCACACATCCTTTACGTTTAGAGGCATCGCCGGTGTCGGTTTCACCTGCATGATTGCCGTTACCATCAGCGGATTTGTGGGACGATATCTCATCATTTGGATACCAACATCGCTTTCGGGACGTGAACTGACTGCTGAGGAACTCGGACATGAGAGCGAATTGCTCTCGCGACGCCTGAAAGAAATGTACGGGATCCCGATATCACTCCTCGATTCCATCAATGAGGCGACCATTCACTATTTCAAAGACGCCGCGCGCGGCTCCTTTGTCATGGGCCTGCCCGCTCTATTGATTCGGGATTTGAGGTCAAGACGCAGATTGCGCATCCTCCTCAGGAATCCCGAGTTGTCCGGTCTGCCGAAGCATGAAATTCGAAAGGTGAGAAACCTGCTTCGCAGGCGTTTCAACATTCAGCGACGAATCATTTCTTTGTCGTGGACCGGAAATCTGTTCCATCACTGGCATGTTATTCATACCCCCTTTACCCTCATGCTTCTGGTCATTCTCATTGCGCACATAACAATTTCCGTCATACTCGGCTATACAGGGCAATTTCAATGGCCCTTTTGAAAACAGTGCTGGCAGTTTTGATCGGCGGCCTTTTCGCGTCGGGCGCGCTCTGGGCCCAGTTCTCGCCGGGCGAGCTTTCCGCCGCCCACGCGAGTCTTGACGGAATCAAAAATTGCGTATACTGTCACCGCGTCGGCCACAAAATTGACGGAGGCAAATGCCTTGTGTGTCATTCCGATCTCAAGGCGCGTATTGCAGCCAACAAAGGGCTTCATGCTTCTTCTCAAACACAAGGTAAGAACTGTTTTGTTTGTCATTTTGAACATAAGGGGCATAACCATGCGCCTGTCCAATGGCCAACCGGTCCAAAGAACTTTGACCACAGACGTACAGGGTATAGCCTCGAAGGAAAGCATGACTCCCTGCAATGCGAGGCATGCCATCAGCTCAAATACATCCGGGATTCCGTTGTTGTGCGCCGTATCAAGAATGGCGCTGCGGAGAAGAGCACCTATTTGGGACTGGACCGGCAATGCCTGAGCTGTCACCCCGATGAGCATCGGGGCCAGCTTGGCAGCAATAAATGCGGGAAATGCCACGACTTCTCAAATTGGAAAAAGTCGGCTGCGAGCAAGTTCAACCATGACAGTACCGACTATCCTTTGACGGGAAAACACATCACGGCTCCGTGCGTTCGGTGTCATCCCCTAAGACCCGGCGACCAGGCAGATACCGGGAGCTATCACCTTTACAAAGACATCGAATTCAGGTACTGCATTGCCTGCCACAAGGACGTCCACGAGAACCGTTTGGGCCGCGACTGCAGCGGCTGCCACACTCCCCAAGCCTGGGCAACCCCATCGGCGCTGCATAAGACGGACCACGACAAGTCCAGGTATCCCCTTCTGGGGAAACACAAGTTTGTCGCCTGCGACCGGTGCCATTGTCCGGTGCCGGGGAAACCTGCCACCTATAGAAATCTGCCGTTCCGGAATTGCCGTGATTGCCATGGCGAGGCGCATGCGGGACAGTTTGCAGCCACAAAGGACAAAGGCGCATGCGAGGCTTGTCACGATGTAAACGGGTTTGTTCCATCGCTATTCACGGCTGCCCGGCACAGCCAGGAGTCGGCTTATGCACTGCGGGGTGCACATTTCGTTGCCAAATGCGATTCGTGCCATGTGAAAGTGAAACCTGAAGCCTTTCACGCAATAACCGGTCTGTCGGCGCCTCACGACTCGGCATTGACCCTCTTCGCCATTCACGACACTACCTGCGCGTGGTGTCATGCCGATTATCATCAGGGCCAGTTTGTGAAGAATTCCACCAAGGGCCGGTTGACGCCCGTAAATGCGTGTGATGATTGCCACACGACTGCGGCTTTCAAGCCGGTCCAATTCGACCACGATGCCAAGTCACGTTTCAAATTGTCCGGCGCCCATAGACGCGTGAAATGCGAGGCGTGTCACGTCCCGTTTGTCGGCAAAACTGGGGTATCCACGACTCTTTACAAACCAATAAGTACGGACTGTGCCTCCTGTCACCGCAATCCTCATCAAGGAGCATTTGACATCAGATGAAACCGTTTGTGGACAATCATTTCATCCGGATTCTTGTCTGGTCAGTTTGCGCGTTTCTGGCCCAAACCGTCTACGGAGGCGACTCCGTGCCGCGTGCGCAAACGGCAGATACGCCTTTTGTCAAAGTCCCTCACAGGCCACAATCCATTGCGTGCAACGCGTGCCATTCCGAGGATTCCTGGAAGAACCTCAAACCTTCGATCGAGTTTGACCATAACAAAACAGGATTTGCCCTGCGCGGCGCCCACGGAAAGGCGCCTTGCGCTGCATGCCACGCAAACGGCCAATTCGGCAGCGCAATACGGGAATGCTCGGCGTGTCACCAGGATCCACACCAATCGCAGCTGGGCCTTGACTGCCGCCAATGCCATACCGAACAAGCCTGGATCCCTTCGACCTTTCGCCACAGCGGCCAGGTCATGATCATGACCGGCGCACACCGCGGACTTGATTGCGGAGAATGCCACAACAATCTGCGCACGTTCGCACTGCCGAACATTCATGACTGTTCCGACTGCCACAAGGTCACCGGTCCGTCTCATCAGCGCTACCGTGGGTTCGGCGACTGCCGGGCCTGTCATGACCAGGAGAATTGGAACGACTTTCCCCACTATGACGGCTGGCTTCCGCTGCTTGGTCATCACCGTGTGTCGTGCGAAGATTGTCACCCCCAGTCGCCAACAAATTACAAAACGACCAATTGCAGCCTTTGCCATGGGTCCAGAATACCCGGGCAAGGCGGTGGCAGGTAACCGGATGCGCATCAACAATAAAAAGCCACCGAAGTTCTCAGCGCTGACCTTCATGGTTCTGTTGCTGGCCGGATTGACGTGCAAAGTCTTTTCACAGGGAACGTTGGCTTGGCCCGCCGTAAGAGCAGCATTGACAGGCCGTATTTCTACCGGTGGAACGTATTTTTCAAACGCCAATTCCTTGTCTTCGCAATTGGACGCGCTTTCGGAAGCGCTTGTCCTTCAGTACCGCGTTTTTGACGATTCGCAAAAGACCCGATATCTTTTCAATGTTGACGCGCTGGCAAAGGAACAATTCAAAGGATTGGCAGACTCACTCACCGCGAACCCGGCGCGAAACGGGGCTTGGGTCCGTGAAGCCTATGCGGGGATCGGTATTCGGAACGGCATTCTTAAAATCGGGCGCATCACGCCCCTGCTGGAAACGGCAGACCCGTATTCGATTAATGGTTTGTCAGTGGAAGATCTTCGTCTTGGTCCCCACCTCGCCCTATCGGCCTTTGGCGGAAAAATCAATGATGACTACAGCACTACGCTGATCGGCGAAGGATATGATGCGGGTGGTTGCCTGAATTTTGAATCCGCCCTTGCCAACGCCGGTGTCGGTTTTACGGCGGAGGACCGTCTCGGCTTCTTCCATCAGAACGCGTTCTTCTCAGCGGCATATACCCCCTTTCGGGGTTTTCGACTTTCCGAACGGACCCAGGGCGTGATTGACGAGAAGCGAATTGCCTATTCCTTGACGCAGCTCTATTGGAGGATAAACCGCGATATAACGGTCCAGTCCACGTTTGATTACTACGATCGGACCACAACCAATGCCCCGCCGGCAGACACTTCGCCGGGGATAAGCCGCTACGTCTTTGCCGCGGTTGAACGGAAGTTCTTCCTGTCCCCCACTCTCCGGATTCTGAATTCACCCGACAACACCGTGGACGTTTCCGCATCGTTCAGCAGGCAGGTCGGCGGCAACGACCTGACCTCCGGCACTGCAAAGGTTGATTATTGGGACTTGCGGCGCAACATGGATTGGGTTCTTGACGCAGGCGTCATGAAGAGCCTTTGGATGCACAATTACAGAGCCGGCCTCTCATTTGAAAAGGATATTCCGGACCTTCGCCTCGACGCGGTACTTTCCGGGGACATCAATGATTATGCGTGGAATTATCAGGACTCAGCGGGCGTGGCAGGCTCAACGAATGCCAGAATCTTCTTTTCAGCGTCGCTGGCGGCCGGATTCAATCTCCTGAAGAACTTCCGCGTATGGTTCACCGTGAACGAGGAACTCGGTGATGCTTCGAGTTTGAGAACCTCAGTGTCGGGCAGACTCACCTATCTGTTGCGATAATCGAATGCGTTTTTCGTTTTCTCCAGGATCGTTTACTTGCGCTGCTCATGTTTTCAAACAGGAAGATGCTAGAGGAACAGTGTTTCTCGTACATGGCTATTATGACCATACTGGCATCCTTAAGAACCTGATCACTGCATCGAGGCCTTTTCCGATTGAGTCGGAAAGGGCCTCGATAGTGAAATTTAATCTGCCAAGCGGAAAGAAAGTGCAGCCTGCCAAAATGAAATACTCTTATATTTAGACAGCATGCTTATGCCAACAAACTCTTTCATGGGAGTAACCATTTTTTTCCTGAAGATTATGAGGTGCACGATGCGCGCAGCAAAATACCGCGCCGGTTCTTTTTTGGTCCTTTTGGCGGGTTTGGTCGTCATCAGTTTTTCAGTCGCTTTTTCTCAAACGGATGAAAACACCGATTTGTGGCGCGTAAGGGGAAATGCACAATACGGACTTCCGGCTAATACGGGAACATGGCATGGAGATTCATTATGGGTCGGCGCGACGTTCATGAGAGATACGACGAAGAAATTCGTCGTATGGCTTGCCAATTACTATACTCCGCAAGGAACGTACCATGGCGCCCTCTATCTCATGGTTCCGCGTCCAGGACTTCCCGATAGCGCGGTCTTTCTTTTCTATAATAAATGCAACGGAACCGCACCGACCAGCATCGACCTAACGAACATAACCCCAACCATTCATCATCTGGACACCCTTTTCTTCATGTATCGGTCCTTTGAATCGAATGGCGGCGGATCCGCATGCGGTAATTACACCCCTTTGGCAAACGACCTGGGAGCTTACCAGGGAGACTCTCTTTTTACAGGTCCCAATCGGGCGCCTGGCGAGGGCTGGATCAATATCGACAGGCACTATAGCGCACGCAGTGAGGCTACGTTGACGAATCCTCCGATCCCTAATGTCTTTTATAGTCTCAATCAACAAGGAAATGTCCCTTACGGAAGGCGATGGTGTGAGGCGGGCTGGGTCCATACCGTTGTCGGGGGAAATATAAGGACTGATACGGTCGAATTCGGATTTGAAGATCAATTCAATGGTCGGGACATAAACTACGAAGATATACGGTTCAACATAACTGGCGTTTTTCTCATCCACCCCCTTCACCTGAATGCCCTATTCCTGGACCTGTTTCCTCCGAAAGACACTATTCCCGCAGGCGACAGTATTTCATACTTGGCAGTACTCCAGGGAAGCGATTCCCTTGGTCGCACATTCAGGGATTCAACCGACCTTGCGACTAAGGTTGTGTGGGGCTTGAAGGAATCAACGCAAAGTAAGAGTGTAATGGCCAAAGGGTCCGGTCCGTCAAGCACCAACACGTTTCGCGCCGTTACCGCGTTTGAGCGGGACACGATCACGGCAAGCTACACCGATCAGGCCGGAAATGTGCTGACCAGGGCCATACCCGTTTGGGTCAGCGCCGGCAAGGGAACGCACGTAGTCATCGAAGCGGACTCACTTGCAGCCAACACCCGTAGCGATAGGCCAATCGACTCCCTAACGGTTGACAGGACCGCTCCGGTGACCGTTTATGCGGTTGTCCGGGATGCTTTTGGCAACTTCGTGAACCTGGCGACAAATGCCACATGGCAGGTAACAAACCCTTCGATTGCCTCTGCAACCCCAGCTCAGGGAAAATCGACCTCCGTTTCAGAGGTCCAGCCCGGCACTACCACCCTGACTGCGTCTGTTCCCGGGCTCACTCCAGGTTCCGCGACGATCACTACAGTGGGCCCGACGGGCGCCATACCGGTGACCGCGATTTTGCTTGACACGAATGGGGACGGTCACCTTGACAGGATTGACATCGTGTTTCCGGACAGCGTCAAGCTGCTCTCCACGCTTCCCTCGGCACGCTTGTGGGTCCTGTCCGCCGGCATCATTTCCGACGACGGCAATTCTCCGGTGAACCTCGTCATTGACACCCTGCTGCGCGGCGGCGGGGACACCATTCATGTGATTTTGCGGGAAAATACCGGTCCAACGCTTGAAACCGGCTGGCCAAACCCTAGCGATGCCCATGTCACCCTTTCCTCGATACCCGTGACAACTGACCAACGCGCATTCGTTGTGACAAATATCATTGACGGAGCCTCTCCGGTCATAAAGAACCTATGCTTTGTCCCGGCGGATGCTGCAGACACTCTGCGGGTATATTTCAGTTCACCAGTTACTCATGCCAATATGCCTGGAGAAGCAAACACATGGTTCACAATACAAAACAATGGTTCGCCTATCGCGGACTCGGCCATATCTATCGTGAACCAGGGTGTTTTGTACCTATATGTGTACAAGCCAAAAACATTGACCGACGCGGAATCGGTGAAGGAGGGCACGCGGCCGCTGATTCCGATTGAACTGTGCGGAGATGTTTCAATCGTCACGGGCTCTCATGTTGCAAGCAATCCGTTCACACCAGGAAAGTCCATTATTCCGTCCAGCCAGCAGGACCAGAGCCATCCTGTCTCATTCGGTACGCGGATCGAAGTATCGCTCATCAGGGCGATCCAGCAGGACCTGCAGACTGGAAAAGTGTCCGGCACTATTTCAATTTTCGACGCTGTCGGTAATACCATTATTGACAGACAGCCCTTGTCGGTGGATGCCATCAACTCAAAACTTTTCAAGACGTGGGATGGAAAAACCAGAAAAGGAGGGTATGCCGGCGGTGGGACCTACATGGCAAAAATCGTCATTAATGATGAGGTCCGGAGCCGAACGCAATCCATCCGTCAAGCGATTGGCATCAGGCAGTAGGGGCCGCAACATTTCGTTCAAAATCCGACCTTATTAATAATTGAGTGGGACGCAAATAAGTGCGGCGCGGTTTCGTATTAGATTGCACTATCCTTTCAAAACATCTAGATTCTTGGGATTGGGCTGCGGTGGTCTTGTCAAGAACAGTCCGGAATCATAGAAAGTTAATTGGTGTGAAATGGCGTCAGAAGATCTGCCTGATCCGGACGAAATACTCCGGGATATTGGTGATGTGCCAATGGATGACACCGCACCCGAGAATGTGCGTGAAATGAATTTCGGATCGCGCTCCGAAGAGAACGCCAATTTCATCGATATGGCCGGCGACCTCGATTTGGATCTCGGTTAGCTGGGTTTCCCGAGTTTTGAGTCGGTTAGATGGTCTTTCCAATTATCGACTCTGGTTTCCGAACCGCATTTGTAACAAACCAAGGTCACCTTGTCGCTGACAAAGGTCCTGCCTGCCTGGGGTCCATCGGTAAATCTTGCCTTGTAGTTTTCAGCGGCACCGACTTGACATTTGCATTTCGGACATTTCAATAATTTGTGAGCGATAGCCTCGACCAATTCAGGACTCGGGGTAGTACTCGTTCCCGGATTGCAGGATCTTCGGAAGGTGGCTGACCTTTGAGACCTGTTTTGGGATATTTCGTAGTAATTGGGATTATCTGACAACCAGCCTTTGATTACGCTATCAAAAGGCAATGCAGTTTCTCGAAAGATCACATTTGCTTCCGGAGCAAAAGATAGGCTTGGAGTTCCCTGGTTCATGGTTCCACGACTTCAGTCATGCCAGTTTCGCGTCCAATTCCTGCGTCGAGAAGTTGATGAAACGCGAAATGCGGTCTTCGGGATTCTTTTCTCAACAGTGCCCTTTCTCCCCGAACGGCGCGACAGGATAGCTGCCGTTGAAACACGCCGCGCAGAAATTATTCTTCGGTTCCGGAACAACTGACAGCAGTCCGTCGATGGACAGGTAGCCAAGGGAATCGACTTCAAGATAATCCTCAATCTCCTCGACCTTTTTTCCAGACGCGATAAGCTCCTTTTTCGTGGGCATGTCGATGCCGTAGAAACACGGGCTCATGATCGGCGGCGACGAAATTCGCAGGTGCAGTTCCGCGGGCTCGGCGGTGCGCAAGAGCCTCACGATTTTCTTCATGGTCGTGCCCCGGACGATCGAATCGTCGACCACCACAACCTTCTTGCCCTTCAAGACGCCCTTGACAGGGTTGAATTTAATCCGCACGCCCAAATCTCTGCCCGACTGTGCGGGCTGGATGAACGTCCGCCCCACATAGTGGTTGCGGATGAGCCCGATATCGAAGCGCACCTTTGATTCCTGGGCAAAACCGAGCGCGGCCGTGGTTGCCGAATCGGGGACGCCGATGACGATATCGGCTTCATGCACCGGATGTTCCTTTGCAAGCTGGCGCCCGAGCTTTCTGCGGATCTTGTCCACATTATCGCCGAACACGAATGAGTCCGGACGTGAGAAATAGATGTACTCGAAGATGCAATACGACGGTCTGGTTATGTGCTCAAAGGTCGGGATGGCAAAAGTCTGGATCCCGTTCTTGTCGATTTTCACCATTTCGCCGGGGGCAACCTCCCGGATCATGGTGGCGCCCACGAGGTCAAAGGCGCATGTTTCTGAGGAAAGGAATTTCACGTCCCCCACTTCACCCAGAATCAGCGGCCTGAACCCGCGCGGATCGCGTGCGCCGTACAGGGCGTCTTTGGTGAGGAACAGAATCGAATACGACCCCTTGACACGTGATAAGGCGTCGAGAATCATGGATTCGACATTTTCCCGCTTCGATCGTGCGATGAGGTGCATGATGACTTCGGTGTCCGTGGTTGACGAGAATATGGACCCGTCGTTTTCCATTTCGCTTCGAAGGGAAACCGTATTGGTCAGGTTGCCGTTGTGCGCGGCCGCGATCTGGCCTATCCTGCAATTGATGAGTACCGGCTGCGCGTTGGCTAGGTCAGACGAGCCGGTCGTGGAATAGCGATTGTGGCCGATTGCGCTGGACCCTTTCAATTTGTCAAGAGTTTCCTGGTGCTTGAAAACCTGGTTGACCAAGCCCATGGCCTTGTGCATGGAAACATCGTTTTGGTTGGAAACCGCAATGCCGGAACTTTCCTGGCCCCGGTGCTGCAGCGCGTACAAACCCAGGTAGGTCAACTCGGCAGCTTCATGGCTGTTGAACACCCCGAAAATGCCGCAGGATTCATGAATGCCGTCATCGTGATCAATCATAATTACAGGTTACCTATTTCTTCACGGGTTTCAAACTCGCTCCCACAAAGTCCCGAAACAGCGGATGCGGGTCAACAGGCCTGGACTTGAATTCAGGATGGAACTGAACGCCGACAAACCACGGATGGTCGTGAATCTCCACCATTTCAACGAGCACGCCGTCCGGCGACTCTCCGCATACCATGAGACCTGCTTTTTCGAACTGTTCCTTGTAATCGTTGTTGTATTCGTACCGGTGACGATGCCGCTCGCTGATGGAATCTTTACCGTAGCTCTTACGCGCAAGCGTTCCCTTTTTCAAAGCGCAGGGATAGGCGCCGAGCCTCATTGTCCCGCCCAAATTCATGACGCGCTTCTGTTCTTCCATGAGATGAATGACCGGGTGCTTGGTATCGGAATTGTTTTCTGTTGTGTCTGCGCCGTCAAGCTTCAGGACATTGCGGGCGAATTCGATCACTGCCATGTGCATGCCGTAGCAGATACCGAAATACGGGATATTATTCTCGCGAGCGTACTTGACGGCAAGGATTTTGCCTTCCACGCCGCGGCCGCCGAACCCGCCGGGCACGAGAATGCCATGCGCATCCTTGAGAATTTTGTCTGCCCCGCTTTTCTCGATGTCTTCGGAGGAAACGTTCATGATTTTCACTTTCGCGTTGTGGAACGCGCCGGCGTGATTGAGTGATTCACGAATAGACTTGTATGCGTCAAGCAGCTCGGAGTACTTGCCCACGATTGCAATATTCACGGTGCGCTCCGCGGTGATGACCTTATCCACGTAATCGCGCCATGCCTTGAGATTTCTCCGTCCGGCACGAAGGCCGAGAATGTCGATGATAACCTGATCGATGTCCTGAGCCGCGAAATCGAGCGGCACCTCGTAAATCGTGTGCGCGGCGTCGAATGCCTCAATGACGGCCTCTTCGTCCACGTTGCAGAACAACGAGATTTTTTTCCGCGCATCCTTGTCGATATGTTGCTCGGTGCGGCAGATCAGGATGTCCGGCATTATTCCGATTTCTCGCAATTTTCCGACCGAATGCTGCGTCGGCTTTGTCTTGATCTCGCCCGCCATGCGAAGGTACGGAATAAGAGTAACGTGAATGAAGAGTACGTTATTGCGCCCCTCCTGCAGCCGAAACTGCCGCAGGGCCTCCAGAAACGGCAAACTCTCAATGTCGCCGACCGTCCCGCCGATTTCGCAAATGACGACATCGGTGTCGGGAGTCGCAGCGCTCCGGATGCTGTTGCAGATTTCGGTGGTCACATGCGGCACGACCTGGACCGTGCCCCCGAGGTAATCGCCGCGCCGTTCCTTCTTGATGATCGCATCGTAAATGCGGCCGGCGGTATAATTGCAATTGCGGTTGGTGGTCACGCCGGTGAACCGCTCGTAGTGGCCGAGGTCGAGGTCGGTTTCGGCGCCATCGTCGGTGACATACACCTCACCGTGCTGGTACGGGTTCATGGTGCCGGGATCGACGTTGAGATAGGGATCGAATTTCTGATGCGCGACCGTCAAGCCTCTTGACTTAAGAAGAACTCCGACCGATGCGGCGGTAATGCCTTTTCCCAACGAAGAAACGACTCCTCCCGTCACAAAGATGTACTTGGTCATTGCTTCACTCCCGCATTAAAGGTTATACCGCGCCCCAGAGAGACTTTCGCAGTTCGGCACTCGTTGCCTTGTCCCTGATCCTGGTTTTTGCCGAGCCCTGGCCGTAGTCCTGTATTGCTTTTACGGAAAATCCCGTCTTTTCAAGAGAATCCATGCCGCTGATCGCCGCCTGGGCAGCCTCCAGCGTGGTTATGTAGGGAATCCCCTGGACAACGGCTGCGCTCCGTATGGGCTTGGAATCCATCTGCGATTTCCGTCCGGACACGACGTTGATGATGAGGTCCACATCGTCACCCTTGATCAGGTCGATGATGTCAGGCTTTCCCTCGCCGATCTTGGGAACCTCTTTGGCATTCACGCCGTTGCTCCGCAGGACCTTGCTGGTTCCTTCGGAGGCGCATATCTTGAAACCCATGTCAGCGATCTTCTTGGCCATGAATATGATGTTTCTCCGCATGCTGTTCTTGACGCTGAGAAAAACCGTTCCGGACCGCGGCAGGATGTTGCCGGCAGCCTCCTGGGACTTGGCAAATGCGAGTCCAAAGTCTTTGTCGATACCCATGACTTCACCCGTGGACTTCATCTCCGGCCCCAGCACCGTGTCCGCTCCGGGGAACTTGTTGAACGGAAGCACCGATTCCTTGACCGCAAAATAATCGATAACGCGCTCCGACGCCTCCGGTATCGATGCGAGCTTGACGCCCACCATGACCTTGGCGGCAATCTTTGCCCATGGAATTCCCATGGCCTTGCTGACAAACGGGACCGTGCGAGAGGCGCGAGGGTTGACTTCGATGACGTACACGACGTCGTCCTTGATCGCATACTGGATATTGAGCAATCCCACGACCTTGAGTTCGTCCGCAATCGCGATTGTCTGTCTCCTGATTTCGTCGATGATGTCGTCGGACAGCGTGTGCGGCGGCAGAACGCAGGCGCTGTCACCCGAATGTATGCCCGCCTCCTCGATATGCTCCATGATACCGCAGATCATGGTTTTTTCGCCGTCCGAAACCGCATCAACGTCCACCTCGATGGCATCGGAAATGAACTTGTCGATGAGCAGCGGACGGTTTTCGGCAACCTGCTGCGCCTCTTCGATGCACGCAAGCAGTTCCGATTCGTCGTACACGATACTCATGGCGCGGCCGCCAAGCACGAACGACGGCCTCATCAGGACCGGGTATCCGATTTTCGCCGCAGCATCGCATGCCTCTTTTATCGAGGTCACCATGGCATTGGCTGCCTGATGCAGACCGAGCTTTGTCACCATCTTGAAAAAGTCACCGCGGTCCCCGGCGCGTTCGAGCGATGCGACGCTGGTGCCGATGATCGGCGCGCCCGCGTCGTGCAATTTGCGCGCGAGATTGAGCGGGGTCTGGCCGCCGAACTGGACAATCACGCCCGCAGGCTTCTCCTTGTCAATGATGTTCATGACGTCTTCAAAGGTCAGCGGCTCGAAATAGAGCTTGTCCGAGGTGTCGTAGTCGGTTGACACGGTCTCGGGGTTGGAATTCACCATGATCGACTCGAACCCGAGCTCGCGCAGCGCATAGGAGGCCTGGCAGCAGCAATAATCGAACTCGATGCCCTGCCCTATCCTGTTGGGACCGCCGCCGAGAATGATGATCTTTTTCCGGTCCGACGGGACTCCTTCGTCCTCGTCCTCATAGGTGGAATAGTAATACGGCGTATAAGCCTCGAATTCCGCAGCGCAGGTATCCACGAGTTTGTACGTGGTCACGATTCCCAGCTGTTTCCGTTTTTCACGTATTGTTAAGTCATCGGATTTCAGGAGTTTGGCCAGTTGCATATCCGAAAACCCGTATTGCTTCGCCTTGAAAAGAACGGCCTTTTGCTCGGCTTCGGAAGCGGTCAGGACCGCGGGTGTCAGGGTTTTCTCAAACGCAATGATTTCGCGCATGTTCTCAAGAAACCACATATCGATCCCGGTTGCCTTGAAAATATCCATTGATGGTATTCCCATGTCAATTGCGTGACGGATCAAAAAGATCCTGTCGGCACGCGGAAGTTTGAGCCGTGCAATGACCTCTTCCTTTGTTTTTTCCTGGCGCACGGTTTTTTCAAACCCGATCCTGCCGGTTTCCAAACCCCGAAGCCCCTTTTGGAGCGCTTCCTTGAACGTGCGGCCGATCGCCATGGTCTCGCCCACGGATTTCATCTGGATTCCGAGTGACGGATCCGCATCCTGGAACTTTTCGAACGCAAAACGCGGAATCTTGACAACGGTATAGTCGATGCTCGGTTCGAACGAGGCAGGCGTTTCCCTGGTGATGTCGTTGCGGATTTCGTCGAGCGTATAACCCACCGAAAGCTTGGCCGCGAACTTGGCAATCGGGAACCCGGTCGCCTTGGAGGCGAGCGCCGAACTCCGGCTCACCCGCGGGTTCATTTCGATAACCACCATGCGGCCGCTTGTCGGGTCAACGGCAAACTGGATGTTGGATCCGCCCGTTTCCACGCCGATTTCGCGGATGATCGCGATTGACGCGTCGCGCATGTACTGGTACTGTTTGTCGGTGAGCGTCTGGGCCGGAGCGACCGTGATACTGTCGCCCGTGTGAATTCCCATGGGGTCAAGATTTTCGATGGAGCAGATGATCACGACATTGTCCGCCCGGTCGCGCATGATTTCGAGCTCGAATTCCTTCCAGCCGATGACCGATTCCTCGACCAGGATTTCATTGATGCGGGAACAATGAAGCCCGTGCTCCGCGATGCGTTCGAAATCATCCTCGTTTTGCGCAATGCCGCCACCGGTGCCGCCCAAAGTAAAGCTGGGCCGGACGATGAGAGGGAAACCAATCTCTTTTGCGATCTTCCACGCTTCGTCCATGTTATAGGCAAACGCGCTTTTCGGAAGGTCAAGTCCGATCCGCTGCATGGCCTTCTTGAATTCGCTCCGGTTTTCCGCGCGCTTGATCGCCTCATAGTCAGCACCGATGAGTTGCACGTTATACCGGTTGAGAACGCCGTTTTCGGCGAGTTCCATGGCGGTATTCAACCCGGTCTGGCCTCCCATGGTGGGCAGAAGTGCATCGGGCCGTTCCCGGGCAATGATCTTTTCAACGATTTCAGGCGTTATCGGCTCGATGTAGGTCCGGTCCGCGGTGCTGGGGTCGGTCATGATGGTCGCGGGGTTCGAATTGACAAGTACGACTTGAAACCCTTCTTCGCGCAACGCCTTGCAAGCCTGGGTCCCGGAATAATCGAATTCGCACGCCTGGCCGATGACGATCGGGCCGCTCCCGATGATCAGAATTTTGTGAATATCGGTCCGTTTTGGCATTTAATTCTTTCCCATCATATCTATGAATTGCTGGAACAAGTATCCCGAATCATGAGGACCCGGCGATGCTTCCGGGTGGTATTGGACAGAGAACATACTGTTTGACATATCGGACAATCCTTCACAGGTATGGTCGTTCAGGTTCACATGCGTCATGGTAACGCCGGTGGCTTTGAGACTGTCGATATCCACGCAAAACCCGTGGTTCTGGGACGTGATTGCGATGCTTGCGTTGACGAGGTTCTTCACCGGATGGTTCGCTCCCCGGTGGCCAAACTTGAGTTTGTACGTTTTTGCGCCGAGCGCAAGCCCGCAAAGCTGATGCCCCAGGCATATGCCGAAGATCGGCAGCTTGCCGCGAAGCTTCTTGATGGTATCGATGGCATAGGTGACCGCCGCTGGGTCGCCGGGCCCGTTACTGAGAAAAACGCCGTCGGGCTTATATGCCATGACCTGTTCCATGGTAGCCGAGGCAGGCACCACAGTGACCGCGCATCCCAGTGATTTTAGTATCCTCAGGATATTGAATTTGATGCCGAAATCAAACGCAACCACCTTGAACCGGCCGCCGCCACTATTGTCCCACTCGTAGGGTTTTTGACATGTGACGTTCTTGACGATGTCAACGCCGACCAAACCCTTCCACGCTTTTGCTTTGTCAACGAGATCCGACGGTTTGACCGCGCTGTCGCCCGCCCAGATGATGCCCTTCATAGCGCCGATCACGCGCGTGTGTCGCGTGAGCTTGCGTGTATCAACCCCGCACACGCCGACGATGTTGCTTGCCTTCAAATATTCTGCAAGGGATTTCTGCGATTTGAAATTCGACGGGTACGGGCAGACTTCCTTGACGACAAACCCTGACACCTGAATCTTGTTTGATTCGACGTCAGCGTCGTTCACCCCGTAATTGCCAATGAGGGGATAGGTCATGGTCACGATTTGGGAACAGTACGAGGGATCGGTCAGAACTTCCTGGTACCCCGTCATGCTGGTGTTAAATACAACCTCGCCGCAACATTCCCCGGCTGCACCGAAACCTTCACCCTCAAACACGGTTCCATCTTCTAATGCCAGTATGCCTTTCAAGCTTTACCTCTTTATCTGCCAGGATGGATTTTTTGCTGCAAACTTACTGCTCTTCCGTTACTGAAATGCCTTAATCCTTTACTTGAAAACTATCGACTACGGCCATATCAATCAAGAAATTACGATTCATTCAAAAAAAAAGACACCTACCCTTTTCAGGGTAGATGTCTTTGACAACCGCAGGTTCCGGAAATGATGCTCTCCATTCCCGGAGGCCAGACACCTCCGTGAAGGATGGAAGAGAAAAATGCCCGGCAGTACGTAAGACAGAAAGCACTATGCCAGGCATTAAAAAGCATTTTCTAAATCCGAATGCCTTTCACATTAAGCATGGTATCCCACATTTTGCATAGGATAAGAGTTGAGACCACAACATTTAGTATTTATTCCAAACCTAGCATCAAAATAATGTTTTGGAACGGAAGAGTCAAGCCATGAATAGATCTGCCGTTTCTCTCCCTGCAGCTGACCACGATAGCCCCGGGTTTTCGCAGCTATCTTGCATTTGTCATGATGAACGCAAAAAGCAGCAGATAGAAAACACCGCCTGACAGAAGGACAAACGGATTGAGCGTCTTTTTAACCTGGATCCAGAGCAAAATGGTCAGCGTTGACCCGAGTGCAAGGACGGCGGAAACCATGGTCACGCCGCGCAAGTCCCAACTTGTAAAAAGTATGCCGAAAACAACCGGAAAGCAACTTTGAAACACCATGGCGCCGGTGATATTTCCAAGTGCGAGCGTGTCTTTTTTCTTGCCGACCCAGATTATGGAATTCAGTTTTTCAGGCATTTCGGTTGCGATGGGCGTAATAATCAGAGATAGGATGAGCGGTGCGACTCCCCAGGCCTGTGACAACTCCTGCACATTCTGGATAAAAAAGTGAGCCCCAACTACCAGAAGTGTCAGGGAAAGAAAAACCTGGCCAAAGATCCAGAAACGGTTCGACGACAGTTTCAGGAAGCGCGCCATGTAAAGGTCATCGACATTTTCCATGGCCTCGCAATCGCAGTCAACGGTCCGTTTCAAATAGTACCCGTATCCGGCGAGCAACACTGCGGAAACGATGATTTTCACGGCAAGGTAATCATGGAAAAATGTTGTCGCAACCGCGACGACGTAGAACACGAGAAAGAAACGCAGATCGCGCTTAAAGTTGCATAAATCAACATTCATCGTAATCGTTCTTTTGCCAAAGAGCGCGTACACTAAAATCGCCGCTCCGGTGATAAAAAATGCAAGCGTGCCAAGCATGAACGGCGCGCCCGCGATTGCCCCAATGCCGATGGCAGCGCCGCTTTTGCCCGGGGCAAAGAAGATGGCGATAATCGGGATGATGGTTTCAGGCAATGCGGTGCCAACGGCTGCCAGGATACTTCCCACGATGCCTTGGTGCAGCTTGAACGACTCCCCGATTTTTTCCACGGCATTGACAAAAACGGCACAACTCGCAAGGATCAGTAGCAGGCTGGCAACAAGCAGGATTATGTCAAGGACCATGGTTCAAGTACCTTTTCGCTCGGTTCAAGGGCAAGATGTCTGGCGTGTATCCCTGTAAATTAATTGTTGTTCTCTTGATTTTCCCGCAAAAGTGTACATCCCACCCTCACACATCCCAATGTAGGTACCGTCTCTTAGCTTGCTGAAATCCACCTTGTTCAGAGGAAGGTTCATGGCCTCATTGTGCTCTTTGGATACGTACGACCAGCCTATTGTTCCTCCCACACCAAGGATTACTGCAACTATGAAAATGATAATCGCGGAGTTGACAAGGCCGCGCCTTTGTTTGATTAATTTTTTCGTATTGCCCGGCCAACATGACTTATTTTTTACAGCTTATCGACACTGTAGCCACCTGTGGCACCCAAAGATGCCTGCAAATAAGAAAGCTCCAGAAAACGTAAATAATTGGTAGGGGTTTGTTCGAAAGGGATATGAAGTCATGCCGAAAATACTGAAGAAGGAGAAGCTGAGCGATTTGGTCTTTCGCTATCGGCTCGAAGCGCCTCGAATTGCCAAGATGCGAAAGGCGGGCCAGTTCGTTATGGTTCGTGCAACGACCGAAGGCGAGCGAATACCGTTGACCATCGCGCATGCGGACGCTGCTCAAGGCTGGATAGAAATCATATTCCAGGTTGTCGGAAAATCAACCAAAATTCTCTCAATTCTGCATGAAGGCAATGACATCATCGACCTTGCAGGCCCGCTTGGCAAACCCACGCATATTGAGAAATTCGGGCGCTGCTTGTGCATCGGCGGCGGTGTTGGAACCGCTCCCCTCTATCCCATTGTCAGGGCGCTCAAAGAGGCAGGCAACGACGTCACCACAATAATCGGTGCCCGTACCGCGAATCTCCTTATGCTGGAAGAAGATATGAAATTGACCTCAGATCGGCTTTTTGTCGCGACTGACGACGGTTCAAGAGGTCACAAGGGGTTTGCAGCGGATATCGTTAAGAAACTCCTTGCAGACGGGGAAAAATTCGATTTCAGCGTTGTTATCGGTCCGGCCATCATGATGAAGTTCACCTCTCAAGTGACGATCGGGGCAGGGATAAAGACGTTTGTTTCCCTTAACCCGATCATGATTGACGGAACAGGCATGTGCGGCGGATGCCGCGTCACCGTTGGTTCGGAAACGAAATTCGCCTGCGTTGACGGTCCGGAATTCGACGCAAGCAAGATAGACTGGGACGAAATGATCAAGCGGCTCGGTGCGTATAAAAAGCAGGAAGCCGATTCTTTGGAAAAACACAATTGTTTACTCACAGGCAGACCAACATGAACACAGACGTGAAAAGACCGCAAGCGATCAGGATGAAGGAACAGGATCCCAAGCAGCGGGTACGGAATTTCCAGGAAGTTCCATTTGGCTATTCCAATGATGAGGCCTTGGCTGAGGCCAAGCGCTGCCTTCAATGCAAAAAGCCCCTGTGCGTCGAAGGATGTCCTGTGGCTGTCAAAATTCCGGAATTCATCAAGCTGATTGTCGACGGAAAACATGTCGACGCTGCCCGCAAGATCAAAGAAACCAACGCCCTCCCCGCGATATGCGGCAGGGTGTGTCCGCAGGAGACGCAATGCGAAGCAAAGTGTATCCTGGGAAAAAAAGGAGCGCCGATAAACGTCGGTCATTTGGAACGGTTTTGCGCAGACTTCGAAATGGCCGAAGGTGGCGAATTTGTCATGCCTGCAATGAAGCCAAAAAACGGCAAGAAAGTCGGTGTGGTTGGATCTGGTCCTGCAGGTCTTACTGTGGCAGGTGAACTTGTCAAAGAAGGATTCGACGTCACGATTTTCGAAGCCCTTCACGAACCCGGCGGCGTTCTCGTGTACGGCATACCGGAATTTCGTCTGCCCAAGGACATTGTCAGAAAAGAAATCAATTACCTCGAAAAACTCGGCGTTCACCTTGAACGCAATTTCATCGTGGGAAAGACAGCGACAATCGACGGCCTCATGAACGAGGAAGGATTCGATGCCATATTCGTTGGGTCAGGCGCAGGCCTTCCCTCTTTCATGCACATTCCGGGCGAAAACAGCATCGGTGTTTATTCGGCAAACGAATACCTTACCCGCAGTAATCTGATGAAGGCCTTCAAGGATAGCTCCGACACGCCGATCATCAAAGGCAGGAACGTCGTGACCGTGGGCGGCGGCAACGTAGCCATGGATTCCGCCAGGACCGCCTTGCGGCTCGGCGCAGCCTCTTCAACGATCGTGTACCGCCGCACCGAAGCGGAAATGCCGGCCCGGTCAGCGGAAGTTCACCACGCACAGCAGGAAGGAATCGTCTTCAAGCTGTTGACAAATCCTGTGGCAGTGATTTCCGACAAGGACGGTTTTGTCAAGTCGCTTCGCTGTATCCGGATGGAGCTTGGCGAGCCGGACGATTCAGGCCGTAGACGACCCGTACCTGTCAAGGACAGCGAATTCGACATCGATTGCGATGTGGTCATCATCGCAATCGGCAACAATCCCAACCCTTTGATTCCCGAAACAACGCCGGACATAAAAGTGTCCAAACACGGCACCATCATCGCCAACGAGGCTGACGGCAGGACATCCAAGAAGCATGTCTATGCCGGCGGCGATATCGTCACCGGCGCCGCGACCGTTATCCTTGCCATGGGCGCCGGAAAGGCAGCGGCACGAAGCATTGCGGAAGACTTGATTTCAAGAAAATAGCGGCGCGTCAACACGCAAGAACTGGGGCCGGTTTCGACGAAACCGGCCTTTTTTTGTTTCTTCGGGCAACTTTTCTAGTGATACATTTTTGTGCCATATAGTAGTTTATTCTTCATTCGAACGAGCAAGGTTATTTCTGCGACGTGGGGAATTCAAATGACCGCAGGCAGCTGCGGTAGAAAATCACAATGAGCAGTCCAAAAGAAATCGGTTCACATCTGAGTTTCAACGGCCTCGCAACGCTGTACCGGATCGCCCGCCTGTTCAGCACCGGCGCCACCATGGAAAGCGTCATGGAGAACGTGCTTGACATTCTCGAAACTCACGCGGGCATGAAACGGGGCATGATCTCGATACTCAACCCGGACAATTCCGAACTGTCGGTCGATATTGCACGCGGCATTTCCGAAAGCAGCAAGCAGCGCGGAAAATACAGACTGGGAGAAGGCATCACCGGAAAGGTCGTGGCCACAGGGCGGCCGATCGCGATTCCAAAATTGCGCAATGAACCCACCTTTCTTGACAAAACAGGCGCGCGGAAAAATCTCAAAGACACCGACCTCGCATTCTTGTGCGTTCCGATCAAGTCGGGCGACGAAGTCGTCGGCGCGTTGTCCGTGGACAAGGTATCGGTGCAAGACTCGATAACCCTGGACGGCGAGCTACAATTTCTCGAAGCTGTCGCGGACCTGGTCGCCCAAGCTGTGGTTGCGCGAAGAAAGCAGCAGGAACGCATCTTTGCCTTGGAAAAGGAAAATCTTGAGCTTCGGAAAAACCTCGAGGAAAAAGGCAAGCCAGATGAAATGGTTGGAAACAGCGGGTCGATGCGTGAAGTTTACCGGCAGATCGGCCAGGTAGCTCCGTCGTCCACGACCGTTCTTGTCCGCGGCGAAACCGGCACCGGCAAAGAACTCGTGGCGCGCGCCATCCATGAAAAAAGTCCTTTTGCCGCGGGACCGTTTGTCCCGGTCAATTGCGCCGCGCTGCCGGAATCGCTCCTCGAAAGCGAGTTGTTCGGCCACGAGAAAGGTTCGTTTACCGGAGCGCTCGCCAAACGGATCGGCCGCTTCGAATCCGCGAATAACGGCACACTGTTTCTTGACGAAGTCGGAGAAATGTCGATGTCTGCACAGGGCAGGCTTCTGAGGGCCATTCAGGAAAAAGAGATACAGCGCGTCGGCGGATCCAATTCTATTCGCATCAATGTACGGCTTATCTGCGCCACGAACCGCAACCTTGAAACCGACGTCGCCGAATCCAGGTTCCGCGAAGACCTTTATTACCGTATCAATGTGTTTACCGTTCATTTGCCGCCGCTCCGGGAACGAGGCGCGGATGTTCTTTTGCTCGCGGATTACTTCGTCAGGAAATATGCGAAAGACCATGGAAAAGTAATCGAGCGGATTTCAACGCCTGCCATTGACATGCTTTCCGCGTATCACTGGCCCGGCAATGTGCGCGAACTGGAAAACGTCCTCGAACGTGCGGTCCTCGTTTCATCAGGCAACGTTATCAACGGCCACGATCTTCCTCCGACGCTTCAGATGAAAGATCTTGACAAAACAGGAAGCAGGCCCAACAATTTCGACAACATGGTCGCTTCGTACGAAAAGGAAATCATCGTGGAAGCCCTCAAGGACGCCAGGGGCAACCAGAGCGAGGCAGCCCGCATTCTCGGCACCACCAAACGGATCATGCAGTATAAGGTCCAGAAGTACGATATCGACTATCGGAAACTGCGCGGCACGACATAGATCGCGTTGGATAGTCTTGTCCCGCCGCCTCCTGTCACCAGGCTGATGGGGCAGATGAAGGCGATTGTGGAGCCGCCTGCTGTTGCACCGTGGGTTCGGCCACCGAAATCCGAATAATGACGCTCCGGGATATGGGCATTTCAGTGCCTTCAACATTCAGATGCAGCAAGTTTCCGTCAACCACGCCGAGCGTGCCTCTAAACACCGTCCCGTTGCTGATGACCACTTCCATCATTTTTCCGGAATACGATAAATCAAGCAGCTTGTCGTACGAAATCGAACCCGAAAAATTCGAAGCGGAAACCGGAACCTGCGGCGCCGGATATTGATTCGTGTTCGAAAGCAGCGTACGGTTCCTGATGAAGCTCTTTTGGTAGTTGTACCGCCCGCCGTCGTCGATCTTGATCGTGACCGAATTGTCATCAACGGTCTCGACGATTCCCGTCACCTTATCTCCCGTGGTCAGTTGAATCTCATAGCGTAGTCCGGGGGTGTAATCGACTATGGGAAATGCGCTGATCGTCGTGACATTCACCGGTGCGACGGGAGGGGCCGAGGACGCTGAACGGTAGCCGGAGGCTGACCCCGTGTGGTCAAACCACTGGCGCCAGGACTCCCGGGTCGTGCCTGCATCAGACCCGGTAATTTGGGATAGTGCACACGCCGCCGCGTTGATCCGTAGCGTAATGTAAATATCGGAAACCGCCTCAATGACCCTGCTGCCGGCCATTCGACGCTGGCGAATGTCCGTGGTGGCCGACGCCTCGACCCATTTTTCGCATTTGGACAAAGTGTGGTATTCAAGGAGCGGTGTTGACATGACAAACTTGTTTTTCTCACTCACAACGTACGTCTGGACCCAGTCGTCAAACCCGCCCATGCCGGGCCCGTACTGCGCGCCCGTGATAACGACCGCGTGTTCAGCCTGCGGGAACATTTCGATGAGTGTTGCTACGGCGTCGCGCGCCTTGTCGCCCATATCGCCAAGGCCGACGGCTGCCCGCAAGCTCTGTTTCATGGCGGTAAATGCTTGAGGCCCGGTCACCGCTGCTATTCCTCCCGCAGGATTGATCTTGCCCAACGCTTGGACTGCCTCATCGGTGCGATACAGTGACGGCCCTTTTTTGATAATGTCGATATATTCCCTTACCCGCTCGTTCTCCTGGGCCAAGACTGATAAAGCGCATGTAACAATTATCGTAACGACACCGCAAAAACTACGCAGCTCCCGCGCATTGCCCGTAACCATGTGCTCATCTCCTCTGTAGACTGGGTTGATTTCGTCCGAGAACTACCCCACCTGCATTGCTGGTGGATTGCTGTAGCTGAGATTATCATACGCTCGACAAACCTCGGTACCATGGTCTACGCAAAAAGCGTAGATAATTCATATATAGTCGCTAAACCTTTATCCGCTTTGCATTCTGCTTGAAACCACGGGGATCGAGAATCGGCAAACTCTCTTTTTCTTCCGCGTAAACCGCCATTTCGTTTCGAACCTGCGGGATGAGCCGAGGGCTCACGCTGAGCGAATTAATTCCAATGTCAAGCAGGCGCTTTACGATCCCCTCGCGGCCCGCCATCTCGCCGCATATGGATACCGGCTTGCGGGTTTCACGCGAGGCGGTCGCCATCGCTTCGAGCATGTCCCACAAAACAGGATGCTCAGGATTGTAGTCTGCAGAAACCTGCTCGTTGTTTCTATCCACCGCGAACAGGTATTGAATCAGGTCGTTCGACCCTATGCTGCCAAAATCTGCACGCTTGAATATCTTTTTTGCCTGAATGCAGGCGCTCGGCACTTCGAACATGGCGCCGATCGAGAGATTCTCCGGGACCATTTCCACCGACTGCCCGACCTCACGTATGGCAGCAACGACCATGGAATACTGGTTCTCGTCAATGACCATCGGGACCATGACCCTGATCCTCTTCTTTTTTGTCAACCTCATCAACGCCCGTATCTGCGACGCGAAGATGTCGGGATTTCCCAGCAAGAAACGCGCGCCCCGCCACCCGAGGTATGGATTGGACTCCTTTTGTATCCTGAGGAAAGGCAAAGGCTTATCTCCGCCGACATCGAGAAGGCGAAACGTCACCTGCCGGTCCCCTATTTCGTCAACCACCCGGGTGTAATGGGCAAATTGCTCGTCCTCGGAAAGCAACCGGTCGGACTTGATGAAGAATATTTCGGTCCTGTAAAGACCAATTCCGTCGGCATTAAGCTGCTTCGCCTGTTTTACGTCTTCCAGCATACTCGCGTTCGCAAGCACTTCCATCCCGGACGGCGTCGCGATATAGACTTTTTGGTCCCCGCTGACCTCTTCGACGGCGATCAGTTTGGAAAGGATTTCGTCCTTGGGTTCCAGATACACCTTACCCCTGTCTCCGTCGACAAGGACTCGCTGGCCGCACTTGGCGAATTCGGTAATATTCTTCAAACCGGTGACAGCCGGAATTCCAAGCGACCGTGCGATGATAGCGGCATGCGACGAAATACCGCCATGCTCGGTCGCGAACGCCCGCACATGTTCGAAGTTCATGTGCGCCATCATGTCTGCGGTGAACTCTTCAGCAACAATGATCCTACCCGCTCCCCGCTGGCAATGCTGCTGGCCCTCGCAAAGAAAACCGGGCTTCTGTTTCTTCAAATTGTCAAGCAGCCTCCGGCGGATCTCGCTGATGTCCGAAACGCGTTCCCGGAGATACGGGCTGTCCATTGCCCGGAATTTCTCCTCATAGTCCCGGTAGACTTCAAATATGACCGCCTCAACGTTCTTTCTTGTATTCCGGACTATTTCCCTGATCTGTCGAACGATTACCGCATCATTCATGATGTGGTTCTGGGCAAGAAAAATCTCGGATTCGACAATTCCCAAACCTCCGGCGACCCTCGTTGAAATCGCCTCGAGGTCACGCGAGCTCTGCTTGAGCGCACTATCAAAGCGGAGCAGTTCGGATTCTATGTCGGTTTCCTCAACCAAGTATTCGTCGACGGATTTGTGGAGATTTGACGAATACAGGCACGCGGGCGCAACAACCCTGCCTGAGTTTATCGCAAGACCATCGAATTCCATCATTGTCATTGTGTCCTCATGCCCAGGTAGAGATCTTACACATAAACGGGCCGTTGCCTGGAACGCTCATTGAACGGAAATCAATCATTCCCGATCTGCACAAGGAAAAATCGAATCGGACCGGATCGTCCGGGTCACACGATTTCAATGCAGCAGTGATTTCTTCGGCCATGACCCAATCAATAGTCTTCCTTTTCGTCATTCCTAACCCGGAAGCGACCGCTGCTACGTGCGTATCAACAGGCATTATCAATTTTTCCGTGCCGATGCGGTTCCATAAGCCAAGATCTATTCCGTCATCGGGCCGAATCATCCACCGCAAAAACATATTGAGCCGTTTGCACGTGCTGCCATCGCTTGGCGCAGGAAAAAGAAACGCGAAAGTTTCAGAACCTGACATGCAAATCCGTTTGCCTGTTTCGCGCATGAATCTGACAAAGGAATCAAGCGCCTGTTTGATCGATTTGTGGGAATCATTAAAACCGCTGGCAAAAAGCCCTTCGATCGATCCAAACGAATCTATTGCCTGCGCAGCGCATTCCAGAACTGTAGCAATGTCCGATCCCGAATTGAACCTGTGTTTGAATCCCGAAAACGCTCTTTTCTTTTCTGCAAAAGGTACTCTTGCGCAGAATAGGATGATATCTTTTCCCGTGACTTTAAAAATGTCATCTATACTTTTTCTGATTTGTTCCACCCTGCCGTAAGCCAAGGCCGAGCAAACCAAACTCCCGATTTCAATGTTTTCCCGGCCTTTAAGACCATGTACAAATCCCAATGGATCAAGAAATAGATAGGACGGGTCATGAAACGTTTTGTAAATTTCTCTGACGCGCTTAATTTGCCTTAGGTTCACCCCTTGACCTCTCTTATATTAAAAATATATACTTTTCACTTCCATCCAAAGCGTTTCAAGATTTGTATTATCACTATACACCACATTATTTTACTACGTTTCGGCAGTCCCAAATATTAGAAAGAACTATATGGATCAGCCTTTACCCCAGTCTTACACGATTTCAATAAACAATGGCTACAAAGAATTAATCATAAAACACGGCAGCTCCCTGCTCGCTGGTCTTGCCAGGAATGGATTGCTCATTCCCTCTGCCTGCGGAGGAAATGCTCGTTGCGGCTACTGCAAGGTCAAGGTTGTTGATGGCGGCGGACCGGTTACTCCCAGGGAGGAGCCCCTGTTGTCGTCGGAGGACAAAGCTCAAAACATGAGGCTTGCATGCCAGGTTCTTGTTCAAAACAACCTATCCCTTGAAATTCCTGACAACTTGTTTTCTGTTAAGCGTTTTTCAGGTAAACTCACCAAAAAAGATCTTCTCACCTATGATATTCTTGGCCTTGAGATTGAGGTAGCCGGTTCCGGCACAATTGATTTTACTGCCGGCCAATATGTTCAGCTCAAATCCTTGCCTTACGACGGCAAGGACGCTGTACTTCGCAATTTTTCGATTGGCTCTCCTCCATCGCGTAACACCGGCATTGAGTTGATGATACGAAGAATACCTCATGGAATATTCACCAATTGGGCGTTCGATCACCTGAAAATCGGCGACAGCATATCGTTTACGGGACCCTACGGAAATTTCAAGGCATCTAACTCAAGCACGCCTTTACTATTCATAGCCGGAGGCAGTGGCATGGCCCCCGTATGGAGCATACTGCAGGATTTGAGGGAGAAGAAGGCATCTCGCAAGATCTGCTTCTTTTTTGGCGCCTTGACGCAGAAGGACCTTTTCCTCACCGACCAGCTTTATGGCTTGCAAAAAGAACTTCCGGATTTCACGTTCATCCCGGCGCTTTCCAATGAACCAGTGCAAAGCTCCTGGACCGGCGAGCGTGGACTCATTACCGAGGTCGTGTCACGCAATGTGAAGGATTGCAAGGGTTACGAAGCATATCTGTGCGGTTCTCCGGGAATGATCAATGCGTGCATTAAGGTGCTTTGTTCCGGAGGTATCCCTGAGAAAGACATATTTTTTGACAAGTTCGTTTAGAACAAAGGACAAATTCATATGTCAGAACAAACTTTGGCCAATATACTCGGCCCCTCGAGGTTTTCCAAGGACGGGTTCCTTGGCACTGATTCCCGCGCTCCTGAAGAGATCATCGCGGAAGACAAAGAAACGCTGGTGAGGCTTGCTATTGACAAAAAGCAAATTGCTGAAGCGCTACGCGGAGCCTATGTTGCGGCGGAGCGCGCCCTGGGCAATCCGGTTGAAATTGCGGAAGGCGTGACGGCAGTGCATCACGATTCCCGCGGTCGAACCCCGTCCCCGTTCGCAGAGGAAGGGACCTTTCAGAAGGGCGAGGCGGTCATTACCGTTAAATCAAGCGGGACGTCATTTATCGTCACCCCGCTCTCCATCAATCTGATCGAAAAGCATGGTTTCTTCCAGGGCGCCGGAAGTCCGTATCGTATTGAGCCAGACCTTGCTGCCCGTGTTCTCGGCATCGCATCCAAATAGATCGTTTGCCGAGACTATCGGACCTGACCATCCCTGATCCAGATCGATCCGTCAAGCCATACCGATGGCCGCTTGACAATGCCGTCAAGGTGGAGCGGGACTTTTACCGTGCCTCCCATGGAGGCATTATCGCCAAACGCGATATGGATGGTTCCCTTCACTTTTTCATCTTCAAGGGTGTTGCCAGACATTTGAGCAGAATCGAGGGTTCCGACGCCGAACTCGGCGATGTTGCGAGCGGCCGTCCCATATTTCAGGAAGAGCTCCTCGAGATCGGCCTTGAGCGGGTGATCCGCGATATCAGAGACCTTGCCCCTCCTGATCGTCACTGAGAGGGGCTTTTCCAGGAGCCCGGAAAGCGGAAACGAGCCATCGATGACGAGTGTACCGTCGGCAGTTTCCTCAAGCGGAGCCATATACGCTTCTCCGGCCGGAAGGTTGCCGAACGCGCCCTTGAAAATGAGTCTGCCATCGTCAGCCTTTGCCTGCCGTCCCCCGGTTTTGAAGGACAGGTCAGTGCCCGACGCGGTGACAATCCGTACCGTTTGCGCGCTTGACAATTGGCCTGCGATTTTTCTTGTCACAATGCCCAGTTTTTCCCAGTCAGTGTTCATGGTCCGCACGAAAACGCTCGTGGTGATTCCCGGCAGCGTCGCGATACGAGTCCCTTTTTCGCATGCCTTGCGCCGCGCCTGCGTGTGCGACAATGATTTCGAGGTCGGCATGACCGCAACGTCGAACTGACTGAACCAGGGCCCAGTCGGCGCAGGAGGCTCATTGCCGTTCTGTTTGCGCGGCGAAATCTGCACCAGAACCGCTTCCCTGCACCTGGCCTGCCCGACCTCCCAGAATGCCCTCCCGATTTCATCGCAGGGAGGATCGCATACGACAAGTAATTTCTCCTGTTTGCCGAGATTAAGGCATTCCGACAGCGCGATTCCGGCGCAATCGAGCAGCTTCTCATCCATCAACATCTCCGTTACCTGCAGTGGGTAAGGCCGGCTGCAGTGCGGCGAGCACGGTTTTGCTCCATGACGAAAATGACCCCACGGCAATGTTGTGACGGGCCTTTGCCATGAGTTCCTGGTAAAAATAAACGTTATGCAGAGTCAGCAGACGCAGGGATAATATTTCACCGGCCATGAACAGATGCCGTAAATATGACCTGGAAAATTTTCTGCAGGTGTAACATCCGCATGAGACATCTATTCCCCTGCTGAAATCCTCCGCGTGGCACGCGTTCCTGATGTTGACCTTTCCCTTCCACGAAAAGACCGTGCCGTTGCGGGCGTTGCGAGTCGGCATCACGCAATCAAACATGTCGATGCCGCGTGAAATGCATTCAAGAATGTTCTCAGGCGTTCCGACGCCCATGAGGTACCGCGGTTTGTCCTCCGGCAGCATCGACGCGGTGAAGGCGGTCAGATCGTACAGCTCCTGCGTGCTCTCGCCAACGGCAAGGCCGCCGATCGCATACCCCGGCGTACCCAGCTCGATGAGTTGTCTGCCGCAACGTTCCCTGAGAACTTTGTCCGTTCCGCCCTGGACAATGGCGAAAAGCGATTGCGGATACTCGTGCACAAAGGCGAGCCGGTTGTGCGCGTCGAAGCACCGCCGGGCCCACCGCACGGTTCGTTCGACGGCCGCGGAAACCTGCGACGGCTCGGCCGTGGACGGCGGGCATTCGTCGAACATCATAATGATGTCGGCCCCGAGATTCCGCTGGATCTCAATGGACCGTTCAGGAGAAAAGAAATGTTTTGATCCGTCAATGTATGACTGGAACCAGACACCGTCTTCGGTCACCTTTGATATGTCCCTCAGGGAAAACACCTGGAACCCGCCGCTATCCGTCAAGAGCGGATGAGGCCAGCTTTCAAATTGATGAAGCCCCCCTGCCCGCCCGACGAGCTCGTCGCCCGGTCTCAGATGAAGATGGTAGGTGTTTGCCAATAGCATCGTGCTGCCGCATTCTTCAAGTTCAGCAGGAGAAAGGGCCTTGACCGTTGCCTGAGTGCCTACCGGCATGAAAACCGGGGTCGCAATTTCTCCATGAGCGGTGCGGACAATTCCCGATCTCGCCCCGGAATTTTTGTCAGCCGATTTCAATTCGAAGAAGGGGCTCTGTGACTCACCTGGCATCCACGCTCCGATATCTTTTAAAAAGTGGTAGTTGAATTAATTGTTCCGATCAGGTATCTTATATACTCTTTGGAGGTAATGATCATGTTGTTCTGTCATAACAAAATACGTTAATCCAATGAAGCTCATAGACACCATCAATAATCCCGACGATCTGCGAAAACTCGACGTTGCCCAGTTGCCGTCGGTGGCTGAGGAAATCCGCGGTCTGATGCTCGAAAATGTAAGCCAGAGCGGCGGCCATCTTTCATCCAGCCTTGGCGCCGTTGACCTGACGGTCGCACTGCATTATTGCTTCAATACTCCTGACGACAAACTTGTCTGGGACGTCGGCCACCAGGCTTACGCGCACAAAATCCTGACAGAGCGGCGCGATCAATTCAAAAACCTTCGGCAGTTCGGCGGCATCAGCGGATTCCCCCGAATATCCGAAAGCAAATACGACGCAGTATCGGTTGGTCATGCGTCAACCTCCATTTCCGCCGCGCTCGGTCTTGCGATGGGACGTGACCTCCGCAAGGAGAACCACGCGGTCGTGGCGATCATCGGAGACGGATCCCTATCCGGCGGATTGGCGTTTGAAGGCCTCAATAATCTCGGCGCCCTGTCGACACGAATGATCGTGGTTGTCAACGACAATAAGATGTCAATTTCCAAGAACGTCGGCGCACTTTCCCGTTACCTGACCAGGGTCATTACCGACAAACGTTTTAATAAAATCAAGGACGAAGTGTGGGAACTCACCGGCAGACTCGCCGTTTTCGGCAAGCGTATCCGTTCGCTTGTCCGGAGCATCGACGAGGCCGTGAAGCACTTTGTCATTCCGGGAAAACTCTTCGAAGATCTGGGTATGCGGTATTTCGGTCCTGTTGACGGACACAACATCGCGGAACTCGTTGACATTTTCAAATTCGTAAAGGAAAATACCGATGGCCCGGTGCTCGTTCACGTCATCACGACCAAGGGTAAAGGCTATGCCTTTGCAGAAAACGATTCCACAAAATTCCACGGCATTTCAAGTTTTTCCCTGGATACCGGCAACGTGGTCAAGAAGTCAAAGGCCAAACCGAATTACTGCGAACTTTTCGGGCGTACCCTCGTCGACATCGGCCGCAGCCGCCAGGATGTGATCGCGATTACGGCTGCCATGCCCGACGGCACCGGCCTGTCCTATTTCCGGGACGCCTATCCCGACCGGTTTTTCGATGTCGGCATCGCCGAACAGCATGCCGTGACCTTTGCCGCAGGTTTGGCGCTCAAGGGCCTCAAACCGGTAGTAGCGCTCTATTCAACCTTTCTTCAGCGCGCCTTTGACCAGATCGTACACGATGTCGCGCTTGACAGTCTCAACGTCACCTTCTGCATCGACCGCTCAGGGATCGTCGGCGAGGACGGCCCCACGCATCACGGCATGTTCGATCTTGCATTTGTCAGGACGATTCCGAACGTCCTGATCATGGCGCCGAGAAACGGCAACGAATTGGTCCGGATGATGTATACGTCACTGTCCTACACAAAGGGTCCGGTGTTCATCAGGTACGGCCGCGGCAGTATACCCGAGGACACTCCTGACAACGACCGTTCCGAAATCCCGCTCTTTGAGCCGGAAGTCATCATGCACGGATCGGTTGTGGCGATTGTTGCCATTGGCGACATGGCCGAGCAGGGCCAAAAGGCTTGCGACATGCTTGCCAAGCACGGCCTCACCCCGACCCTGATCAATGCCCGTTTTGTCAAACCACTTTCCAAGCGGTTCTATGAAAATCTTTTCCTGAACCATTCCTATGTCGTGACCCTGGAAAGCAATTCCATAACAGGCGGGTTCGGCTCTGGCGTGCTTGAGTGCGCATCGGCATGCCACGTTCCCAATCTGCCGAAGTTTCTGCAGCTCGGGTATCCTGACGTTTTTCTTGAGCATGGAAGTAACAACGAAATTCTCAAGAAGATAGACCTCGACCCTGACTCCATTGCCCGCCGCATCGCGGAATTTGTTATCAGTCCCTAGCAGTGCCTTGCCGGTCGAATGTTTACCGGTGATCGTACCCCCTTCTCTCATCTTAACGAATCGCCCCTTGAAACTCCATAATGCCACCCCTTTCACAAATGCCTGAATGCGGTCGCAAGATTCGACCATTTCGGCAGAAAAATGCTTGTATTGTAAGCACGTTTTAGATGAAAAACCAGTTGATTTATTAACCATTCCTATATATTATTAAAGGTACGTCTGTTTACTCGATCAAACAAAAGAATTCATGAAAAGCATCTTCGACTATTCGAATTATCGCACGTTTCTGAAGGATTACTACGAAGAGAGAAAATCCTCCGATGGGTATACCTACAGGGATTTTTCCAGAGAAACGGGTATGAATTCTTCGTCATGGCTCATGCACCTGATTCGCGGGACAAAAAACCTTTCTGATGACACGACGATCCGGATAGCAATTGCACTGCGACTCAAGAAACATGAATCCGAATATTTCGATCTCCTGGTTCGCTTTACCCAGGCTGACAATTCGGAAGAAAAAAATGTCTTTTTCAGGAAAATGATCGAGCTGAAGAAAAGGCTCAATATCATCAGAATCGGCGAAGAACAATACGAGTACTACACAAAATGGTATCACCCGGTCATCAGGTCCTTGGTCAGCAAAGTGGAATGGAACGGTAATTTCGCTGTCCTCGCAAAATTTCTTCTTCCGCAGATTACTCCTGGCGAGGCAAAAAAATCAGTTGCGCTTCTTAAGAAACTCGGATTCATCGGCGCTGATGGGGCAGGAAAATGGGTTCAGAAAAACGACGTTATTTCAACGGGCGACGAGGTCATGTCGCTTAATGTCGTCAATTACCATAAGCAGGTCACTCGTCTTGCGGAAAACGCCTTTGAGCGCTCGGCCAAGGACTGGCGGGACATTTCGACCCTGACCCTGGGGATAAACAAGGATGATGTCGCGGCGATAAAAGCGAGAATCCAGCTGTTCCGCAGGGAAATCATGGAAATGGCACGGGCATCCGAAAACGCGGACCGGGTATACCAGTTGAACTTCCAGTTCTTTCCTGTAAGTAAAGCAAAGGAACATGAATGACCCGGAAATACAAGAGCCTTGTTTGTATTATACCGGCATGCATACTGTCGGCCTTGCTGACCTGCGCCAGGGCACCCTTCGCAGGCGATGCGACTGAGACAGGAAACGCGACGGTTGCGGGGGCTGTCATTGACTGCAAACTTTTTCCCGCCAAAAATGTGGTTGTCCGGTTAGTACCGGTTTCCTTTGATCCTGTTGCGGACCAGCAACTCCCCGATTCACTCTCCGACACCACCGATTCGCTCGGACGATACTCGATAACGACCAAACGCAACGGATCTTTCAATGTTATCGTGATCAGGCAGGCAGACAGTTCAGGCGCAATCATCAAGAACATCGGTATCCTTTCCGATTCAGCGATTGAGGCCCCGACAGGCATTCTCTCCAGGGACGGCGCGCTGTCCGTGCAGGCCCCCTTGCGGGCAGACAGCCTCCGCGGCTACATTTACCTGAAGGGAACACCCTTTTTCGGCCTGATGACCTCGGCGAAATCAGGGTCAATCTTTTTTCCTCAACTTCCGGCCAGCTTCACAACGCAGATTTACTATTCGACCACATCCGAATCGACACCGCCCGCCCTTCTCGCGGACAGCGCTGCAATCTTTTCAGGCGATACCACCTTTGTCACGCTGCTCAACCGGGGCGCATCCCTGCTGATCGGCATCGATGACTGGACAAAAGGATATGCAGCGGTGAAGGATAACCATGCCCTGTTCGACATCAAGACCGTGTGTGCAAACGGCGGTGTGAACGGCGGCTGGTACACCTGGCAGCCGAATGGAACGTACGTTTCCGGCAAAATTGCCCAGGCAGAAAGTCTTGGGCTGAGGCCGGCTTTTGTTTTCCAGAATTTTTCCGAAAACAGTTTCGATTCCATAAAAGGCCAGTTGGGCGACGCAACATACATGAACCTTTACTTTTCACAGTATGTCAAAGCCCTGCAGATGATTGCGGGCCATAGCGCAATCATCATCATCGAGCCGCTCACGCTGGCCTATTATGCGCAAAGGGCGATGACCTATCCGGCAACCTGCCTTCCCGGCATGGAACCAGCCCTTGTCAAGAGCAGCGGCATGTCCCAGGTTCAGGGATACAGCGATAATTTCGTCGGTTTCATGCAGGCCTGTGTCGGCCTTGCACGCTCCATAGCGCCCGATGCGAGCATCGGCATATACCTCATGAACTGGGCTCTTTGGACCAGCTCATCCACGGATGAGCTGGTCTACTGGTCGCAGGCTGAGCGTGACAACAACATCAAGGCATGGGACAATTTCCTGGGCCAGCTCAATGTCATGGGGTCAATCGATTTCATAAGTTTTGGCAAGAACAGAGGTGATGCGGGAAACTACGGACCGAAATATTATTGGACGGCGACCCAATACGACGCGTTCCTCAACTATTGCACAGCGCTCCATTCGGCTTTCGGCAAACCTCTCGTCGGATGGTTTCTGCCGATCGGCCACATGGGTCTGCCCAATACGCTATATCGCTATGAAGACACATTTGCAGATTATTTCTTCAGCCACTCCAAAGACTTTAAAGCCGCGGGTTTCAGCGCCATGCTTTTCGGAAAATACGATGTCAATTCAACGGACATTTCAGATTCCGTGGGCGTTGGCGACGACGGCTGGTTTATCAACCAGCTCAAAACCTGGAGAACTCAATAGACATTCGCCACGCAAAGAATTTGAAAAGAAAAGGAAATGCCGGAAGTTTATCCCGGCATTTCCTTTTTGTTGATGCGGTTCTCGATTATCGCGTGATGGATAGCTGTGTTGCCATGTGCGTTACGCCGGCAACGAGGCGGACGACATAATAGCCTGACCGTACCAGGCTCCCGGAAGCATCCCGCTCGTCCCACGAGAAATGAGAAAGCGTCCCCAGAGCCTTATCGGAAAGCTTACGAACCAGGCTTCCTTTCGCATTGTAAATCTCAAACGAAATATCTTTGCCGATAAGATTCAAAGGCAGGGCATACTGTATAAATGTGCTGGCACTGCCGTTGACATGAGAAGCGGATACGTGCGAGGAAATGGTCTTTCCCGCTCCGGCCCCGGGAACATGCACAGCGGTTGTGATATTCAGTAGATGGCGGATGTCCATTTGAGCTTCGTTGATGATGCCGATGCTGGCCGAGTTCTTCAGGTAAGCGGGCATGTCATTGGCGGTGAACCCTCCATTGTAGTTCATTCGCATGATCTTGATGCCTTCCAGTTCCGCGCTAATGGGATCGGTGGATAAAATGAGCGTGTTTGCATTTGTCCCGGTTGCGGTCGCATCCATTTTCTTTGCGTAGGCGGAATAGTTGGTTGGACCGGCACCCGGACCTGTATTTTCGGCATTTGCATAGATCGCACTGCATACGCACAGGACTGTCTTGTTATAGACAGGCCCGGTTGTATTGATTGCCTCGATCCCGCCGCCATGCAACGCGGTCGGTTCATAGGTGCCAAAATGCCCCTTAAATCCGAGCGTCTGTCCGAAACTGCTGTGTCCGCGAGGAGTAAACACATTGATAAGAAAACTAGCCGCGTTCAGGGACTTGGCATATGCCCGATTGCTCAGCGCACCGTCTCCGAATACCGCAAGCGTATCCCGCACGACCGAAACCCCGGGGAAATTTGTCGCGTTGAAACCGAATTGGTTGAGGTTATTCCCGCCCGCCGAATCATAAATTGTGATAGCGCCTGTAAATTTTGTGCCGCTGAAATCCATTTGGGTCAACCCGTCCACAAGAGCCTTGACGTGGGCCCAATGCGGACCGCACGGGTACGAAGCGTATCCAAGAGGCACTTTTATGGCGATCTTGGACGTTGCAGTAAGGGAAGCCGGGAAAAGGGCCTTCCATGCAGCCCCAACAGTTGTCTGATCAGTCAATTTAAGGATCGAATCATCCATCATTTTTTTGATGAGCGTGATCTGGTCGGCTGCGGCGCCGGTGAGCGCATTTTTGTTGAAATTAATCACGACCCTGCCGGGCCATTTATTTCCGGGTCCGGCCATCGCGGCGTCTGCGCCGGCCAAAACGTTCTGGACCATGCCGCCGGTAAGCGTCATTGCGGCGGTAGTCACCGTTGACGTCTTTAGAAAATCCCTACGAGAAATTTCCATACTTCCCCCTCAACAACGTTAGGCGTTTATTCAGCACATTGGTTTTTCTACTTTAGCAATGTCACGAATTTATTGTAAAATGAATTGGCGCTTGCTTCTGTAAAGACCGTATCGTCATTTTCAACAGCAAAGGTCAATTCGAAATAGTACTTATTGATTTGAGCAGTGACAACAGTATAGTAGGGAGAATTTGTAATTACCGCACTGGTCGGACTATAGGATCGCCAAGGAAGAGCGCCGGTATTCTTTGCAGTATAGGAAAACATGTTCTTGGATGCTTGAACAGTGACAAAATCAAATATATCAAGCTTGGCAGAATGTGTTCCATTTTCCATCTCCTGCCTTGAAAAGTATCGCATTCCCTTTTGAATATCTACTATGGCGCCGCCGTCGATAGCATCGAAAACCTGGCTCGTGTCTCCGGTAACGTAAAATGAATCCGCCCATCCGGGAACCGAGGTACTATCAAGCCTCAAGCTTGCAATTGGAACCGTTGTTGGTTGTTCAACGGTTGCATTGGTGCCGCTGTCACCACAAAAACAAAATAGAGCAATAACTGCGGTAATTCCCGCTGCCGAAAACCCCTCCTTTTTCACGCAATAACTCCTTGATTTTAACGGTTAATAGAAATGACAAGGTTCAAAGAAATGGCACATTAGGATGTTTACCGGATATATTGTAATATAATCAATCAAATTCAAAAAAACATGAGATTTTTCCGATATTTACTTGTTTTTCATGTTGATTGCATAGGCCGAGCCTGTTTACCGAAACCTTGATTGAACTCCCCGAAATCTGATGATTTACATTGGAAATAGTTCACTAAATCAACATTAGACGAATCTTTTCGCCACGTGCAAAAAGAATGCCTTGTTTACTAAGAACAAGGCATTTTCAGATTATCCCAAAACTACGTATCAGATCATTGTTCTTTGTACCCGTACAGAACCAGAATATTCCGCGCTGACATGTTGGATTGCGCAAGAAGAGCCAGGGCGGATTGCGACCGAATGTCAAGGCTCGTATAGGTTGCCAATTCGTCAGCCTGGTTGACCTCCAAAATCGATGATTCCGCACTTTTTTGGTTGGCAATGATCGTGTCGTTGATATTGGAAAACGACGTCAACTGACTGGAATATCCGGAAACCGAGGCGGAATAGGCATTGAGGTCGGTTTGCGCTGCGTTGACTGCGTTGCGCGCTGCGGTATACGCATCGGCCGGTGTTGCGTAGTCAGGGCTGGTCGAACCTATCTCAATGTTCGTGACGCTGTTCAGATTCGCAAGGTTGGCGTTGGAAACACCCGGACTAAGATTGATATCGACTTTGTTTGCCGTTGATCCCGGGGTCAGATAAATCGTAGCTGCCGGGTTGGCAGTGTTGTTCAGAAGATACGTTGATCCGTACGTCGTGTTATTCCGCAGACTTTGAACCTCTGCTGCCTTTTGCATGAATTCCGCCTGATACCCGTTCTTTTGTCCGTTGTCAGAGGACTGCTGTGACAGGTTGATGAGTTCGTTCATTCGCTGAAGGTCGTTCGACACGGATGTCGCAGCGGTTTGCGCCGTGGACAGAGCGCCCTGCCAATTCGTTATCGACTGGTTGATGTTGTCGTAGCTGTCGTAACTGGTCCGGAGATTCATGGCATGCGTATACCCGCCAAGATCGTCTGCCGGCCCGCTTATCTTGAGTCCTGACGAAAGTTTCTTCAACGATTCCGAGATCTGCTGCTTTGTCTGAGAATAGATATTACCGATCGACAATGAATCGGTAATCAGCGGTGTCAATAAACCCATAATAGCCTCCTGGTATAGTTTGCTTTCCATCCGTGATTTCTACGTTCAAATTCAAAGTGTTTACATATTAGCATAGAGCGCAAGCACGTTTCTGTTCGCCAGATTGGCCTGGGCAAGCATGGCTATCGCAGCCTGCTGCTGAATGCTTTGGGCAGTATAGGTGGCAATCTCTTCCGCGTCATTGGTGTCGGAAACCGCGGAAATGGCGCCGGCCAGGTTGGTTTTCGCCGAACTGCAAACGTTGTAATAGGAGTCCAGCGCAGATGAATAGCTGGATGCTTGCGCGACATAATTGTTCAGGTCAGTCTGAGCTTTTGTTACAGCAGTGCGAGCCGCGGTATAGGTTCCTCCTGCACCGGTGGTGGCGGTGTGATCGATCGTCAGCGAATTGAGTGCCGTAAGGTCAGCCGGAATGATTGATTCGTTTGTAAACTGGATCGTCATGGTCGAATTTGTGGTGGTGTCGGGGTTCAAATACAGGGTGGCAAGGGCGGTTTTGTCGTCCAGGATGTTCTTCGACTCGTAATTCGTCTTTGTCACTATCTGATTGATTTTCGTATAGATCTGGTTGAATTCCGTCTGATACGCGTCTTTTTGAGTATTATCCGAGGATTGCTCAGACAGGTTGATGAGCTCGTTCATCCTCTGCAGGGATGTCGATACTTCGGCTGCCGCCGAATTTGCAACGCCCATGGCGCCTTTCCACTCAGACAAGCCGGTCAGAATATTGTCGTACCCATTGCTCTGGATCTGGAGGTCCTGGGCATGCATATAGTCGCCGAGATCGTCCGCCGGAGTCTGGAACTTTTTTCCGGTTGACAGGCGCTCCAGCGACTTGCTCATGCTCAGGCTATTCTGGTAGTAAAAATTAGAGATGTTGTAAATTGCGTTTGTGATTGACGAAACCATACTGCCTCCCTTGTGTGTGTGTGACTTCCCTGTCTACTCCGGCGGCGCTTCCCCAGCCGACGGGCGACTTTATAGAACCACTTTTATTGACAAATAAGAACTTGTAGCCGTACAAATTTCTATGTGGGGATTCTGTCGCAGGGAAAGCCCTGAAGACCACCGCACAACGCATCCCCTGCAGTCATGCGGCACGACGTGCCGACAAAACGAAACGTGCGAACCGGGTTATAAGATCATTGTGAGGAAATAAATGGGGCTTTCATACTGCACCTCCCTTGTGATAAAATGACATCCCTATCGGCAGCGGCAGAGCTTCCCCTCTTTGCCGTGCTTTCTATATGCACGAACTGAAACGATCGCTTGATTTAGGTGATTTTACACAGAGGAATACAATGCGGATTTCATGGAACACCTCCCTTGTGTGAACGTGATATCCCTATCATGCCTCAGGCAAAGCTTCCCCGAATCGCCCGGAGCAGTCTTCTCTTGATCTTGTTCTAATCGTGCCGTAGAGTTTTGGATTTAGTCCGACGCTCTATAGCTTCCCCTAACAATGTTATCGGTAGATTATTGAAAAACTTTAGCAGAAATCCTGAGGATTCGTTTCCGAGGAATTGAGGTCAAAAAAAGAAGATCTTTTCCAAGCTATGTCATGGCGAAGAACAAAGCGTAGACGTAAACCAATGCTTCACCCACAACGGTGCGAAGTCCGGAACTGTAATGCCACCACCTGTGGCTGTCGTATGAACGGTCATCACATGCTATCACTCCGACCGAGCACTTGCTCCCCAATGCCCTTGAAAAGATCATGCGCGATCTGCGGCTGTGACACCCTAGCGAAAATACGTTGAATGTTGTCGAGATACTTCCGGATTTGTCCAACCAAGCCCTGACGGCGATCGATGATGCGTAGGTCCGGTCTTTTTTCACAAACGGCGCCCTCACTGCAACAATCCTCGCACTGTCGATCCCTATTTTCCAAAGTGTCAAAGCCGCCAGATCCGCGAAAGATTTGTGTTCGGATAAATAGCTACCGATTTCCAACGGTCCGCCGGTCGCGATGCAGAGGCGATAGTGGTGACTCTTGAATTCCTCCGCCGCCGATTCAAGGGCATAATCCGGCAACCAGCCTTCCACGATAAGAACGTCAGCGTCCTTGGGATCAACGGGAGATAAAAAGGACTGAATATTCAGGATAACAATGATACCAACCGTTAGTAGCAGAACAACACCTGCGAGCCACCCCAAAACGGTCGGCACCGTGCATTCCTTGCGTTTAAAGAAGGCTATTGGTTTCAATTTCGGGATGCTGAATACCATGCACAAGACTGTTTCAGTCGGATGGTTCGGCGGATTTGGATATGAAGTCGCGAATCAGCGTCACTTCAGCGAGGCTCAGATTCTTGAACTGCACCCCGACATATTGCGACAATTCCGTTACACGGACATGGATGACGATCGCGTCGGTCCTGATCACGATATTGTGGTCCGGGAGAACAAAGGTGAGCCGAAGCAGCAGCCCGGCTTCATACCCGGAACCTTGAAGCTCGGCCTTGAAGAGCATGCCATTTTCGCTGACGTTGATAATGAAGCAAAATTCCGGACTCGTGAGTTGGCCGAGGTTCGAATATACTTCTACCGTGACGTGATTGAGACTGACGCGTGGATATCGGCGGCGATCCTGTTCTGATTCCATAGGGTTAAAATACTTTATGGCTGTCTCTAATAATGTCAAGAACTGTTGGACGGTTTTTCATGGCAAAAACCTTGATCTTAAAGTATACTAAGTGAAAGTAATTGGACCCGGACCAGCCACGCATGTCTCGGGCTCATGACTACAAAAAACGACGTATGAACAAACTATCCGCAAAATCATACACCCGCATCACCTTGGCGCTTGACATTGTACGGAAAATCCCGGAAGGCCCGTTTGCGAGATTTCATGAACTCGGCACGATTAAGCACCTGATCAGCCTTTATGACATCATAACGGTCGAAAAGTCCCGGGACATGCGCATTGTGTGCGATAATCCTTCCGTGCCCGTTGACAGCTCAAATTCCTGCTGGACAGCGTGCGATCTGTTGAAACAAAAATTCGGCATCGATGAAAATGTGTCCATAACCATTCGAAAGAACATTCCCGTCAAAGGCGGGCTTGCTGGCGGCAGCGCCAACGCCGCCACGACTCTCGCGCTCCTGTGCGAACTTTGGAACATATCAATTGACACAAGCGCATTAATCCAATTATCTCGGGGGACAGGCCAGGACGTTGCGTTTTATTTTGCCGGGCCCACGGCCTTCGATTCCGAGGCCGGCCAGGTCTTGACGCAGGTTCCGAACTCGCTGCGCTTCGACATCATCCTGGTACTGCCGGATTTCGGCGTTTCCACAAGGGATGCGTACCAGAGCATCGATTATGCCACTGTGGCGCAGCATACGGACAGGACCGCTGAAATGCTTTTGGCCTTTCGCGAGAATGACCGGTCCGGAGTCGTCCATAATATTCACAACGATTTCGAACAATCTGTTTTCCACCGGCATCCCAAACTTGAGTTGATCAAGTACAAATTGATTGAAAACGGATGCGACGGCGCAGCCATGAGTGGATCGGGGTCGACCGTTGTCGGAATCCTTCAATCGCACAAGGATTTTGAGCGGATCGAAAGCAAGATCGGGTACCCGTGCGTCCTCGTGTCGTCGGCGCACGGCATGCGAGGTGCAACTCGATTCTCCGGAACAAATTCCTCCTCGGACAGTCACTATCGAACCAGGACTGGATCGTTTCGCTGGAATTCGAAACAAGAACTCTGCGATTTCTTCAACCGTCAATATGGCTTGTCAAGAAAAATAGTGGAGGCGGAAATCAGCGAGGTCATGAAAACCTTCCGACTGCGGCAGGGGCGGGCCGTTGCCACGCCCGAATTGTGGCAAAAAGTGGGAACCACATTGGAAAAAAAGATCAACGATCTCAAGACTGAGATCTGATCACGTTCTTCGTCATTTCGAAGTTGTCGCGTTTGCCGCATCAGCGCTTCGATTCATTTCGGGAAAATAGATCGGCATGAACGGATCACGGGTGTACCCGTATCCATACCCGTTCCCCCCGTTTCGCACGACGCTGAGGTTGAAGAAAAGGTTCGGTTTCGGCTGCCAGGTGAGTGACATATCAATGGGCATGTTCTTGAAATATTCCAGCGACTGAATATTCTGGGCGTTCAGGTTCTGTGCCTGCGAAAATGTTGACATCAAGGGAAAACCGAAATTCATGTTAAGTGTGACCGGCTGAGAGAAGCGGTACGTCAGCATCGTCGTGTACAACCCCTGGGACATGAGCGGAGAGCCGCTGCCGTAGGTTGCCATGCCAAAGCTCACGCTGTGATTGACTGTCAGCTTCTTGAGATCGATGAGCCCGCCCTTAGAAGAGTCGCTGCCCGTGCTCTTGTAATCTGCAGAACTTTGAGGGAAGCATTGCGTCACGAAAAATAACAGGAATGCTAAAACGATTATTCTTTTCTTCATGACGTCTCTCCTTCCGCACAGTATGGAAATACGGGGAAGTCAATATCTTATTGAGTAAATATACTCAAAAAAAGGGTCTGAATGAATTCCAAAGCGACTTTTTTCTCCTGCTCGGCCGCCATATGAAATGGCAGGCCATACACTTTACCCGTCTGCGCCCCTTCAATGTCCGGACCGGGCTGAAAAAAAAGGGGTCATAGTACTCGACTGATTCGCTGCCGCATTTGGGACAGGCGATGTTTGGCGGGTTCCAGAAAGAGTCCCATAAATAGCCGAAATAGGATCCTCCGTCGGAACCGCGGCGTTGATCTCCGTGATTATGCTGATGTACCATTGTCTCTCCGCTATGCGCCTTCCCCGGTTGTTTTCGGTCAAATCACCGGTGTGGGAACAAACAGCTGGACATACGTTCGTTCGGCAAAATGATCCGTCATCCCCGCGACATAATCGGCCGCAATGCGCCAGGCGGGCGTACGGTCGTCGTAGTTCGTGTTTTTGATAAAATGGAAAAAGACGTCCATGCACGGCGCTTCCTTGACTACCGTGTGGACCACGCCCGCATTCTTTCCCCGTTCAGACCGCGAAAGGACTTCCACCAGTTCCTCGAACAGAAGCCTGATGATATGGCCGGATTTCTTCGCCTTGCTTTCGACTTCAGGGTGGTTGTAGATAAATTCATAGTTAAAATCCTTCAGTTGTGCCATGAGGTCGAGGACTGTCTTGCTCATGATTATTGCGTCGGTCTCGATGCTGTTTGCAATGATGTCGTTGACAAAACGGCCGATGATCGTTCCGTTCTCGGTACCGAGCTCCCGGGCGATGCCAGCCGGAATGTCGGTCTTACGGATCAGGCCGGCCTTGATCCCGTCCTCGAGGTCCCTTCCCAAATACGCAATTCTGTCGACCATCCGTACGAGACAGCCTTCTAGAGTCGACGGCAAGTATCCACGATCGATGACCGACTCCAGTTTGGTCAGATCGCGCTTCCGGTCCGGAGACAAGACCCTGTCGAAACTTTCCCCACAATGCGTTATGATGCCGTCTCTGACCTCGTAGGTGAGGTTGAGGCCTGCGCCGTAATTGGTGAGCTGGTCCACCACCCGAAGGCCGTGAATCTCGTGTTTGAACCCTTCCCTGACCCCTTGCCCCCTGACCAGAATGTCAAGAACGCGTTCGCCCGCGTGCCCAAACGGCGGATGGCCGAGATCGTGGGCCTTTGCGATGGCATTGATCAGGTCGATGTTGAGATTGAGGCACCTGCCGATGACATATGCGATACTTGACACATGCAAAACATGTTCCATCCTGGTGCAGATGTGGTCGTTATTCGGGGAGAGAAACACCTGGGTCTTGTGTTTGAGCCGCCGAAACGGCGGACAGTGCAGGATCCTTGTCTCATCACGGGAAAATTCAAGCCGAAACGGGTCCCGTTTCATGGGAAATCTGCGGCCGAGCGACTGGGTGCTCTTCTTTGCAAACGGCGACAGTTTTTCCTCGTTCTCGATGAGGAACTTGATGATGTCGAATTCGGTCTTCATGATCCCATCAAAATAATAGAAAACTCAGTTAAAGCCAGTAATGCCGACAGGTATGAGCCTGTCCTTGTTCTGGCGGATCGGCCGCTGGTCTATAACAATCCAATTGACAAATAGTGACAACCCGAACTTGCCCTGGGTAGCAAGCAGTTCCGCGCCAAGCTGCTGGTTCCACAATGGACTCCAGGCTGTCGCATTGCGCCGAGTAAAATAAGCTCCGGTAAAAGCGTTCAGTGCGCATACGATGCCTTTGAACCGGTATACTGCAAACCGCACCTGGCCCGCAAGATCAACCAAATACGGCTGGTTCCAGGACAGCACCGAGGTGTCACTGCCGAAAAAGTCATGGACGCTGTAGAACAGGCTTGCATCCCACGCGAACCGGGTTTTCATGGAAAGCGGAGCATCGTTGTTCAACGCAAGCCGAAAATCATTCTTTCTGAAATTCGGCGAAGCCGCGCTGAGACAGAATTTGTTCCAGTACATGGTTTCCCATTGCGGCCTGTCGATCTGGTGAAAGCAATGGTGATCAAGGCCGAGTCCGACATAAACAGGCAAAAATCGGTATTCGAACATGGGCCCAAGGCCAATATCCACTTCGCGAGGGTCAAATAGGATTGGCTTGTCAGCCTCAACCCATTTTCCCAATCCGACAGTTGCCTCCATATCCAGAAAACAAAAGAAACGGTTTCCATAGGAGAAAAACGCGATTTCCGCTCCGCTGTTCCATCCGAGAAAATACCGGTTTTCAAACGTAGTATCTTTCTGGTTGAAGAACTCATGCAGGTCCTGCCAAAAATGAAACTCCGGTGCAAACGCAAAGCGAGGTGATGGGTCCGCGGTTTTTTCCTGACTTGGCGTCTCGGTAATGAACACAAGCATGAGGGACAAGGAAACTAGGAAGAGAAACAGTAGTCTATTCACGAAATTTCTCCGGGGCTGGGCGCATTCGCTATCTGAATCTGCAGGCCATTTTTTAAGATTTCAAATTAATACACGGAATATCCTGCTCCCTCATTTATTTTTTTACAATCCTTAAGCTGAGTATGCTGTCGTGGTACTCTGCAAGTGTGTGATACAGTAAATATTTACAATGCCGCGACGTAATATTCAATCCTAAATTAAAATCATTATTTTCAAATACGTATTTGCGCGGCAGCCTTTACAGATTGATCAGAAATGTTCCTGGTTACTGAAAAAATATTCAGACGACTTCTGCCCATCTTTATCGGCACCACTTCGATTCTGCTATTTTGGGTTTCCGCTGCCCAAACAACGGTGCTCTTTTCCGGCGTCAGCCAGGACAGCCTTTCTGTTGGCGACCGAATCCACTTCAATGTCACCATCATGGCTTCCAAAGGAAACCAGGTCGTACCGCCCCCTACGGACAACGGTTTTGGCCAGTTCGTTGTCAAGGAATGGACATCTGACAAGGCTGAAAAGAGGAATGCAGACAGCCTTTCGTTCAATTACATTCTGACCACCTATTCCACGGAACGCTGCACAATACCTTCGCTTCCCTTCCTGCAAACCGCTTCGGGCAAGACCGATACGCTCCACTCCGAAGCGATCCCTATGAACGTAGTGCTTGTTCCTCCGCCCTCGGCGCGAGACACCGCCGCGATAAGGGACATCAAGGGATTGGAAAAAGTCGGCACGCCTTCCCTTTTGTGGCTATGGCTTCTCCTATCAGCCGGAGCCCTCGCGGCTTTTGCAGCCGTTCTCCGCCGGTTCATCAAGAAGAAAACGTCGCCGACCCAGGCCCCTGCGCCCCCAAAACCTCCATATGAGGAGGCGATCGAGGCTTTGCGCCTTCTGGATGCAAAACAATACCTTGTCAAGGGGATGATCAGGGAATATGTCTTCGAGCTTTCCGATATCATCAAGCGGTATATCGAGCGCAGGTTCGGTACGAATGCGGCTGAATTCACGACCGAAGAAATGCTCGATTGGATCAGAGTTTCACCGCTCGATCCCGCCATGCGAAGGGCACTCGAATGGTTCTTCTTCACGGCAGACCCGGTGAAATTCGCCAAGTGGACTCCGGACTCAGACACGGTTTCCCGTTTCGGTACCGATATGCGCTCGTTTGTTGAACAGACTAGGCCCGTTGAGACGACAGCGGCAAAGCAACCGGAGGTTGGCAATGCGCCTCAATAGCCCCTGGTTCTTGCTTCTGCTGCTTTTGTGGGTTCCGATGATCTGGGTCTATGTGCGCAGGGAGAAGTCGAGGCCGGCGGTGCGGTTCTCCGATCTGTCAATTTTGCGAAAAATCCCTCAATCGCCTTTGATAAGGTTGCGGCATATTCCTTTTGCGCTTAGGGTGATCGGCATCGGGCTGCTCGTGGTGGCGCTTGCACGGCCGCAAAGAGGAACCTCCGAGGAAGAAGTCACGACCGAAGGCGTGGACATCGTGCTCGTGCTGGATGTGTCGTTTAGCATGAAATCGCTTGATTTCCAGCCCAAGAACAGGCTGTTTGTCGCAAAAGAAACGCTCAAAGATTTCATCAAGAAGCGCCACAACGACCGGATCGGGCTTGTCATTTTCGCCAAGCGGAGCTACACGAAATGCCCGCTGACCCTCGATTACAATATCCTTACGCAATTCCTTGACCGGATCGACTTCGAAAACTTCGGCGAAGCCACCGCGATCGGCACTGCAATCGCAACTGCGGCAAACCGGATCAAGGATTCACCTGCCAAAAGCAAGGTGATCATCCTGCTGACAGACGGGGGCAATAATTTCGGCGACATCGCACCCATCGCCGCAGCTCAAGCTGCTTCCGAACTGGGAATCAAGATTTACACCATCGGCGTCGGCAAAGAAGGCGATGTTCCCTACCCGATGGAATACATTGATCCCGCCACAGGAAAGGTCCTCGGACAGCAGATACAAATGATTCATTCGGATCTGGACGAACAACTGCTGGTGGACATAGCCAGTGCGACTAAGGGAACGTTCTTCCGCGCCCAAAACGCGGAAAAGCTCAAAGAAATTTACCAGACAATTGACAAAATGGAGAAGACCGAGATAAAAACAAAGCTTTTCACCAGTTACTCGGACAGGTTCTTCCTCTGGCTTGTCCTTGGCTGTCTCGTGCTGTTTATCGAGAGCATATTGTCACAAACCTGGTTCAGGCGGATACCGTAATCATGCAATTTGGAAGTCCTCTATTTTTCTGGCTGTTCTTCTGCATTCCGGTGCTCGTCGGACTCTTCATTTTCGTACACCAGAGAAAGCAGGCTGCGCTCAATCGGTTCGCTTCCCTTCACCTTATGAAGCGTCTGACTCCCGAAGGTATTCTTCGACGCCAGGTACTGAAATGGGTGATGTTTCTCCTGTTCGTACTTTTCGCTGTGCTTGCCCTGGTGAGGCCGCGGTTCGGCGTCAAAATGGAAATGGTCGAGCGCCGGGGTGTGGACGTGATCGTTGCTCTTGACATATCAAAGAGTATGCTTGCCGAGGACATTGCCCCAAATAGGCTCGAACGGGCCAAGTACGAGATCGCCAGGTTCATCGACCTCTGCAAAGGCGATCGCGTGGGTCTGGTCGTATTCGCCGGAGAGAGTTTTGTGCAGTGCCCGCTGACCTTAGATTATGGCGCGGCAAAAATGTTCTTGAATGTTGTGACCACGGACTGGGTGCAGGTGCCGGGTACCGCGATCGCCGATGCGATTACCCAGTCTGCTGAGGCGTTCAAATCACAGAAGAACAAATCAAAGGTTCTCATTGTGCTTTCCGACGGGGAAGACCAGGAAGGGAATGCCGAGGAAGCGGCGAAAAAGGCTGCGGCCCAGGGAATCAAGGTTTACACTGTGGGGGTTGGATCGGAAAGCGGATCGCCTATCCCGCTCAACGGCAGTAAAGGTAATGTCACCTACAAGAAGGACAATGCAGGTAACCTTGTCATGACGCGACTCAATTCGATGATGCTTGAGAAAATCGCAATGGAAGGGAACGGAAAATATTTTCATGCAGGCACCAGTCTCGACATGGCGAACATTTACCAGGAAATTGCCAAGATGGAAAAGAACGAGCTCGGCACCGACCGGATGAATATATTCGAAGAGCAATATCAATGGTTTCTCATGATTGCCTTCATATTCCTGATGCTTGAATTTTTCATTCCTGATGTCAAGGCAGTGAAGCTGGAATGGAAAGGCAGAATCGAGTAGGACATGTTATCAAGGATCTCCAAAACACTTCTTTCGTCTGTACGCATTGTCATGATTTTCATCTTGAATCTCTTGTTTCTCGCTTCGATTGGTTCGCCTTTTGCAGACGAGCTCTACTCCAAGAACAAAGCAGCGTCAAAGCATTATGAAAAAGGCAATTACGACGAAGCTCTAAAGTCATACGACAACCTTATTCTCGAGTTTCCGCAGGAACCAAAGCTCAAGATGAACAAGGGCTCTGTGCAATACAAACAGGGTGAATACGACAAAGCGGATGAATCGTACAATGCCGCGACATCGACCAAGGACAAGAAGGCACTTGCAGACCTGTATTACAATTGGGGAAATACTCAATACATGCAGGCTGACCGAATGGCTGCGCAAGGCGACAAAAAGGCAATGGACAAGTACAAGGCTTCGCTGGAAAATTATATTAAGTCTCTCGATGCCCGACCATCCGACAAAGATGCGAAATGGAACGTGCAGTTGGTTCAAAAGAAAATAAAGCAGATGCAGCAACAGCAACAGCAGAACAACAAGGACAATAAACAGAATAAGGACGATAAGGACCAAAAGAAAGACAATCAGCAGCAAAACAAAGATCAAAAACAGGATCAAGATAAGAAGAAACAAGACCAGAACAAGCAGAACGATAAGAAACAGGATCAGAAGAAGAAGGAAGATCAGCAACAAAGCAACAAAGACCAGAACCAGGACAAGCAAAAGCCCGAGCCCACTCCCCAACAACAGAAACAGGAAGACATGAAAAAGGACGAGGCGAAGCGGCTGATCGAACAGTTTTCCGATGACGAAAAAGACCTGAACAAAAAGCCTGAAAAAATCGGCATTTTGAAGAATAAAAACGTTGAAAAAGACTGGTAAGCCATTACAGTGCGGAAGTTAAATTCTATTTTATTCGTCCTGTTCGCATGTACAGTTGCCGCATTCGGCCAGGACATTTCCATTTCCGCAACCGCGGACAAGACCGCAGTTTCCCTTGGCGAACAGATCCAAGTCGTTGTCCAGCTTGTTGCAAACAAGAGGCTTTCAGGTAATTTCACGCCGCAAGTTCCCAAGAATGATGATTTCGATGTTGTGTCCACGAATCAGAACCAAAACCAGTCTTCGTCGATTACTCTGGCAAACGGAAAAATGACACAGACTGTCAACATCACGTACCTTTTCTATTACGTCATCTCTCCGAAAAAAACTGGAGCCTTCACCTTCCCTGCCCTCTCCTGCACCGTTGATGGCGCAACATATTCGACAAACCCGTTTGCCATAACGGTCGGAAAAGAACAGGCGCAGGCACAGGCCTCCGAAGTGTCGGCGTCACTGACCGTGAGCAAGAAGAACCTGTACAAAGGCGAGCAGGCCCTTCTGACCGTACGAGTTGCGCAGAAAGCGAATGCCCAGGTCCAACTCAACGAGCAGGGTTTTGGGGGGATGTTTGACAAGCTTGAAAAAGAAATGAGCAAGGATTTTGCCGCTTCCAGGCTTTTTACGCAATTAAAGGGAGTTCATGAGGTTGTCAATGGAGAAAGAATATTCAGCGTCAAGGCCCAGTACTCCTTGGTTCCGCTTTCCACCGGGTTGTTGACTATTCCCGGAGTGCCGTTCGCCTATATCGCCCTTAAGCAGGTGCGTTCCCGCGGTGGTGACCCCTTTGATGACTTCTTTGGAGGCAATCCGTTTTTCGGCGGCGGTGTGCAGCAGGTTCAGCGGAGTGTCATGTCCAATGGCCTGTCGATTCAGGTTTCACCGTTGCCTCCGGCTCCTGCCGGCTTTACCGGAGCCGTTGGCACTTTCACGATGAATGCAAGTGCGGATCCCCGGCAAGTGCCGGCGGGAGATCCGGTAACGGTATCCATCCTTTTCAAGGGAAACACCCGGCCCAACAGCATGCCCGAGATCACCATGCCGCAGCTTGCGGATTGCGAGGTGTTTCCCCCCGAAAAGCATGTGTCGGTTGACACAACCCCAAACGGCATCATGTGCCAAAAGGCCTATAAGTACCTTGTCGTGCCGAAACAGGAAGGCACAACCGTCATTCCAGCCCTGACGTGGACCTATTTCGATCCCGTTGCACGGGTCTATAAGACGCTTTCGTCGGAACCGGTGACCGTTGTCGTGACAAAAGGGAAATCGGGCCAGGCCTCACAGACACGGTATCTCACGCAAGAAGAAATCAGGCAGGTCGGGCAGGATATCCGCTACATCAAGACCGGAGTAACATTGAAACGCCAGACCGACCAACCCTACAAGGACCTCGTGTTCTTCGTTCTCTTTCCCTTGCCGTTTCTCATCGCACTATTTTCGTTCCTCTATAAGGTCCAGTCTGAACGATACGAGAAGGACTCATCACTCATACTCAGGCGCCAGGCCTTGCGAAAGGCGAACAAGGTACTCGCGAGCGTCAGCAAGCAGGCGTCAAAAATGCCTGGACCCGAATTTTGTGCAAAACTGGCGGAAGCGTGCGAGGACTTCATTTCGCACAAATTCGGATTTGCCGCAACCGGCAAGACCCTGGATGAAATGAAACTCGAGCTTTCCGGCCGCGGGGTCCAACCGTCGGCATTGGAGCTGTGCGTCGCGTTTTTCGAATCCCTGGATGCTTATCGGTTCGGCATGACCACGTTGGACGCTTCGTACCGGATCGGATTGCTCGAAAAGGCGCAAAAGCTTATTGCGGAATTGGAAAAACAGAAAAAAGGAAAGCCCGCATGAAACGAATCGTACTGACCGTTTCTGCACTGCTCGTATTTCTTGTCATGCCGGTACGCACTCCGGCAGCACCTGTCAATTACTGGTTCGACCGGGCAAATGCGTTGTATGAGCAGCAGGCCTACGACAGTGCCGTTGTTTTGTACGGCAAAATTCTGGAAGCCGGAACCACCAGCAGCGCCGCTTTTTTCAATCTTGGCAACTCATATTTCAGGCTCAAGAAAGTCGGTCTGGCCCTGCTCAATTACGAAAAGGCCCGACAATTATCTCCCGACGATCCAGACATTATTGCGAACATCAAGTTTGCCAATTCAGCCATTATCGATCGCCTGCCGGAAAATGAGAAGTCCTTTGCTGGCGCCATCGTGGTCCGGCTCCACACGCTGTTTCCGCTCCAAACCCAACTCTGGATGATTGTGATCCTGCTTTTCTGTCTTTCCATCCTGTTCTCCCTGTTCCTTTATACGTCGCAAAATGCCCGGTTATGGATCATCTACGGGTCCTCGATCCTGTTCTTCATTACCTTGTCGCTCGGAATTTCTGCGGGCGTCAAAATCTACAGCCGGGAACAAGTCCAGTACGCCATAGTCCTTTCCGAGTCACTCGACGCCAAAAACCAGCCAAACGGCAACAAGGTACTGTTCACCGTGCACGAAGGTACCAAGTTTCGGGTCAGAAAGGCGCTGAACGACTGGGTACTGGTCAGCCTGCCTACCGGAGTCAGCGGCTGGGTGCAGGTCTCATCGCTCGGGAAAATCTGATATCGGTTTTCGCCACTCTCCTCCGAATGAATGCGTATCTTTTCGCATTGATTTCTTCTTGCAATCGCTTGTGCAAACATGGGAATATTGATGTAGAATCTTCGCCAAGAACCGGTCAAGGTTATCAGGTTTTTTATCGGTACTTTCGAACAGGGGATTCATGCCCGAATCGTTGTACGACCAGAACGAATCAAATACCGTACGCGCCGACATCTGGAAGGCTGCCGCGAATAAGTCCTTTTCAAAGGATAATCTGATCCTGGAGCTTCTGTCGATCGTCGGCCGTTTTCTGAAAATCACAAGGGCGAGCTACTTTGAAAAGGCTGAAAACGGAACCGATGTCGAATGCAAAGTGCAATGGTGTTGTCCGGGTGCGACATCATATCTTGGTGAAAAAATTCCAATATCCGTCTGCAGGACGCTTTCTGAAGCCAGCGGTGGAAATGCCGTTCGCCTTTCAGCAGACAGATCTCCTTTGACCGTGCGGGATAGGGCAAATGAATACCTGAAAAAGCAAGGGATCAAGTCTCTTCTTTCCATCCCCATCGACCGGGAGCTTCACTCATTCTTTTCCTTTTCCGATAATCAATTTGTCAGGAACTGGAATGATGCCGAGATATCTCTTGTCGGTGAAACGATTAACATCGTTTCTATGCGCATTGATCAGATAAGAACGGAGCAGGAAAAAATCGCGCTTGAGAACCAACTCCGCCACACTCAGACACTTGAGGCGATCGGACAATTGGCCGGTGGCATCGCGCATGACTTCAACAACATCCTCGGAGCGATTTCGGGTTATGCGGAAATGATACGGCAGAAATTTTCTGCAGACAACCCGAAACTCGACAAATATTCTGCGGCAATTCTTTCCGGTGCCCACAAGGCCGCCGATCTTACCGCCCAGCTGCTTGCCTTTGCCAGGCGCGGACGGTTTCAAAAGGTCAGCATTGACATTCACGAACTATTGTCCCACGTTTCCCTGTTGTTGCATCATTCCCTGGATCAGAATACTAAGGTGGTGCTCGATCTCCGGGCAGGCCATCCTTATATGATCGGCGATCCCACCCAGATGCAGAACGCCCTTCTCAATCTTTCCATGAACGCACGGGATGCCATGCCTGATGGAGGAACGCTAACGTTCACGACCGAAAATGGGCCAGTGCCTGACATACTTGCCAAATCGCGAGCCCTGCAGCAAACCGGAATGTTTATCATAGTTGCGGTGGCCGATACCGGCGTTGGCATGGATGCCCAAACGAAGGAACGCTTGTTCGAGCCCTTTTTTACGACCAAAGATATAGGAAAGGGTGCGGGGTTGGGCCTGGCCAGCGTCTATGGTTCGGTTACGAGCCATGAGGGCTTCGTATCCGTGGATTCGGATCTCGGCCGGGGAACAACGATCAGGTTGTACCTTCCTGCGGATCCTCACGCAATGCTCCACATGAATCCGGCCACCGAAAAAACCGTGGCTCGCGGTAGCGGTACCATCATCGTGATTGACAACGACGAACCCTTCCGCTCGGTATGCAAGGAGATGCTTTTGGAAATGGGATACAGTGTGGTCGAATTCAGCGGTGCTGCTGCCGCGATTGAGTACTACCGATCGCATGGGGAATCCGTTGACCTGGTCATTACGGACATGATCATGGAAGGTCTCAACGGCTTGGCATGCTGCAGGGAATTGAAGAAGATAAATCCGTCCGTAAAAACGGTCTTGTCGAGCGGCTACAGTTTCAGCGCGGAAATGCATGATATCCGCAAGGAAGGAATCGCCGGTGTCATCCAAAAACCATTTGACATAACGCAGCTCTCGCATGTCGTCGCACAGGCCCTGAAAGGTGCTGCCGCACTTTGAAATGCGAGCGCCAGCTTGACTAGCGCGATAACTTGAGCCTCTTCCACTCCCGGGCAACTGCATCCTCATCATTTGACCATTCGGACACGTGGGAGGCCGCTCTCTTTGCGCCGGGAGTCGCGTTTCTCATCGCAATGCCGATTCCGGCCTTTTCAAACATCGGAATATCATTATTCGCATCGCCGAAAGCGGCGATATCCGCGCACTGGACGCCATACGCATCGGCAAGGGCTGTAATCCCGTTTCCCTTGTTTGCCAAAGGATTCAGGAACTCAAGGTAGTAGTCCCAGGTCCGGACGACATAGAGATCGCTTCCCCATTCCCGGCGGTACGACTCCTCCTCTTTGTCAAGTTCGGCGGAGTCTCCTACAAAAATGATTTTAGAGGGCTGGCGGCCCGCGAAGGCATCTAACGAACCGAGAATTTCACACGGCGTTGCCGTCTGAGCAAAGTACAGGTCTATCCAGCGTGAATTGGCCGCTGAACGGACCGCATACAGCTTGTCGTCTATGTAATAGTTGAGCGCATAGTTCCTACCTCTCGAGCGGCGGAGAAGCTCGTCGGCAAATCCCGCGGGAAGCGGCGCCGAGTGGATGAGGCGCGAGCCGCGGTCTATTCCGGTAAATACCGCTGCTCCGTTGAGCGTGAGCATCGCAACAGAAACGGGGATTTCGCTGACGTAACGCTCCATGCTGGCCAGAAGCCTCCCCGAAGCAAGTACCACGACAGCGCCGCAGTTCGCCATGTCGACAAGCGCGTCACGGTTGGCGGACGTAAGAAGCTTCTCTGATGTTAAGAGTGTACCGTCAAGATCGAACGCAAGCAGCTTGGGCAGCATCATCTAATTCTTGTAAAGTTCTTTGACGATTTCATCCGACTTGAAACGTTTTTCCCCGGCCGCCGGGCCCTTCTGGCTCGAAGCGTCCTCGTCGATCGTGATTACACGTCCCGTGTCTAGTGGAGCCTCCGGACCATATTGTTCTATGATCGTCCTCAGTTTGTCGTTGGTCTCCCGCAGGCGCATGACCAGGATGCGTATCATGTTGACCATCCAGACCGGAATGTGCTCAAGTTGCTCCTCGAATGTCTTGCGCGTGATCACCGTACAGACGGTGTTCGCGACGGCCTGAACGCTGGCCGATCGGGGATTATCGTCGATCATGGCCATCTCGCCGAACATTGCCTTTGGGCCGAGCGTGCACAATTCGATTTCCTTCTTGTCCTCGCCCCCGGCGGTCTTGAACACCCGTACCCTGCCCGACTCGATGATGTACATCCCGTCACCTTCGGTGTCTTCAGAAAAGATCATGTCGCCTTTTCTGAATTTCAACTTCTGCACCGGATAGTACCGCATCGCCCGTCCCCGTTCTTTCATTGAGCGTACAACAATTCGTCGTATTCTGTAGTATACAATGCAGTCAAAGGGCAATCCAGAGAAAACCGGAGGCAGTTCGCGGCCACGGACACCTATTGCGCTGTGTCAACTGCCCGCGGTGGCGAGGTATTGTTCGCGGTAGAAGAACAGCTTGGGATCGGTGAATTTGTAGAAGTATCGACCGTAGTCGATACCATCCCCGGTCGCGCTCTTGACGCCGTAACCGACATGAACATGCGGGCCGCTTGTTTGCCCCGTCAACCCGACCGTGCCGACAACCGTGCCTCTTTTTACACATTGGCCGTCATGGAAAAATCGCTTGTCCATATGCGAAAATGTCAATATCATGCCCTCTTTGACCACGCCCAGAGTGTGCCCGGCGGATTTGCTTTCCTTATTGATGACGACACCGTCGATCGGCGTAATGATTTTAGATCCAAGTGCTGCGGCGACATCGATGCCGTAATGCGGAGTTCCTCCGCCCGTCCCCCGCTCGCACCAGTCGCCCGTAATGTAGGTGCAAGGATCATCCGTCATCTTCATGAAGAACTCGTAGACGGGCAGCAACTGCTTTTCACGGGGATTGACAATATGAGATGGCGGATAAAAAGTCACGGAAACGTTTGCGGGAATGTCGTCGATGCTTCCGATCCTGGTTTCACCTGCGATGCGTGTCCTGTTGAAAATGTCGACAGCCTCCTGGGCATATTGACGGATGTCTTCCGGCCCGGGGACAAACGCCCGATACCGGCAAATGACATACTTTGCATATTTGTACATCGACTCGCCGCCGGAAAAGGTATGGGTAATCAGGTGCTTCGAGGGTTCGATGAGCTGCTGCGGCGCCACGGGCCGGGGTGCGAGCGGGTTAGAGGCAGGAAGATTCATCCCGAACACAACTGCCGCAATGATACATGCCGCGATACGCGGAACAAACACCGGAACGGCCGCGATGCGCTTGGCGAACGTCGGAATCGTCAGCGATGGCGGGCTGTTGAGAACGTACTGAACTCGCCGCGCAAGCTCATCAAAGGCACGAGTCGCGGCGCTGTATTGATGGTACTCGTGAACCGACTTTCCCTCATCCTGGGCGTCGCGGATCGTTGCAGACTCAGGAATCTCAAGGTCGAACATGACGGACTGGGGAATGATTGACAGGCCTGCCGATGTCTTTACTTGCACCTGCTCGCAAAGCCCGTCAAGATACTTCCGGTTTTCGCTCATGGTCCTGGTCTTGCCCTTGATCTTTGAATCCTGACTTCCAAAGACTTCGTTCTTGATGATCCGCACCCGGACCGACGGGTTCCTGCGGGCCATTTTCTTCACATTAAGGAAGTAGTCCTTGAGGCTCTTTGTGGCGAGCGCATTCAGGGTGACCGGAATAAGGTTAAGACTGCTTTTCACGTACAAGGTCTTGGTCAGCGCGTTCCACACGGAGGGCGTGTCAAGCACGATATATTCGTAATAGGCCCGGCACAATTCAAGGTTATACAGGAAATTCTGAAGATTGAAGAAAAATATCGGTTTGAACAGGTCGGAATTCGCGGGTATGAGGTCCAAGCCCGGATGAATCGGAATCGTCAGGTCCAGTATTTCTCCCCGCCCGACAATACCGGAAAACAGGTGCGATTCAAGGTCTTGGGTCAGCTTCAGAATTCTGTTCAGGAAAGAGCCGGATCCGCCACATGCGTTCTTGGCATTTCGAGCGCATGAAAATCTCCGGCAAAAAAGGCGCCATGCAGATTTCTTGACCGCCGCGGTATCGATACCAAGTGCGACGGTGGCGCTCCCCTGGACGTCAAGATCGATAAGAAGGGTCCGTCCCTTCTTGGCAAAGGCTGCCGCCAGGTTTGTTGCCACGGTGGATTTACCGACTCCGCCCTTGATATTGGCGACATGGATGATGCCGCCGTTATCGCTATCGGTAAAAATCAACGTCTTTTGATTGCGCGCAGACATGAATCTCCGCACGGCTCTTTGTGTTAAAGGGAATTTGCCATGGCATCTACTATGGAATCCACTTCCGCGGGGGTCTGCAAAACGGAATCCTTTTCGTGTTTGGTGCGCTCATTGACCGCAGTAAAATTCGGCGGAGCATTGTAGAAAAGGACTGGGACTCGCTCAATCTTCTTCCCAATCTGAAAATAAGCATACAGAGACCTGCCGTGTTGCCAGGATTCCACGTCAATAAGAAAATGACCGAAGGTCATCGTACTTATGGCGTTCATGAAATCATTACTTGTTGCGCATTGAACGACCTTGTACCGATTCTTTTCGAGGGATTCTGCAATCGCCGCCCTCCTGCTTTTCATTTCATCAAGAATTACAACATCCATTACACTTCCTCCTTTATTTTCGTAGAACAACTTGCTTATATTGTCCGAAATTCAATTTTAAGAAAAAGTTCTGCGTCTCCAATTGCGGTCCGGATGACAGACGTTCGGGTATTAAAAGGAAGCAGGAACGGAAAGATTCGTGCGATGTCGTACTATTCAGGAAAATCGGTTAAGTCGCCTAGCCCATTCTTCTCACCGGCCCATGCTCCATGTTCTGCCCGATACTTAGTATAACATGTCTGTCATGATTTTTCCAGGACCTGAATTTCTGTCAGAAAATTCCCGGCTTTCTGTTTGTATGAAGCGGCATGAACCGTCGTATCTCCGACGATCTGCTCGCAGAACCGTTTTGCATCAGCCAGTTTACCCATGTCCCTGCACAAAAGCGCAGCTTTCCATTCGAGTCCCGGAAACCGGTTGCGAATTCTCTGATCGTCAAGTGCTTTTTGCAAGCAGCCCAACGCCTCTTCGCGATTTCCTTTTGCCTCATAACACGCTGAAAGCCCTTCCAATGCATCCGCACCGACGAATCCCGTGTGGGGATTTGTCGACTCAGCATCCTTGAACCAGGTTATCGCCTCGTCGAATTTCCCCTGCTGCAAAAAAAGATTGCCGAGAACAAAGGAGCTGTATGATGCCTGCGGCGTATTTCTATGATTCTCAACGACCGCCCTAAAGGCATCAACGGCCTTGATTTCATCTCCGCTTTGATACGCAACCATTGCCTTACCAAAGGCCTCCTGAGCTTTTTCCTCGCCCGACTTCTTGAAGTACTGAAATGCCCATCCGCCTGCCAAAAGCAAACAGAGGGCGATGACGCCGATCATGATGGTGTTACTATTCTTATCGATAAATTCCTTTGCGTCATTCAAGAAATCCAGTAACGGATCCTGCCGCATTTCCTGTTTCTTCTTACTGTACTTAATTTCCACTGATTCCTCCCGGAGAACGGTCTGACATTTGTTTTGGAGTCGCTGGTAAAATACATTCCTGTTGTCCCCCCTTACAACACCGGGATATGCTCGAGTAAAAAGAGGTGCCGCATCTGCCGGCGGCGCAGCTAGGAGGAATGCCAGATTATCCTTTGCATCGTACCAGCTCAATAGTATAATAAATATTAAATCCAACCAGGGGGCAGGCGCAGCGCCATTATGAATTTCAGTGATTTGAGTGAAAAATACACCGTTGTCCAGGAGCAGAACGAGCAGCTGAAAGCCCAGCTCATGAGCAATTCGCTTACCTACGAATTGACAAAAGTGATGCACTCCTGCACCGACCAGGAAGGCATCATCAAGACCGTCCTCCTCGGGATCCAGGAAATCATCAATTTTACCCGCGTCATTCTGTTTGAGATAGATAAAAAGGACTTTTGCCTCAAGCCAAAGTCATGGGTCGGCCTTTCCGATACTGACATCAAGGGCGTGGCCATTCCCCTCGGATTCGAGGGCGGCGACATCACCGACTCGATGTTTCTCAACCGGCACCTGATCGTCGATACTCCGGATGCAGGGTCCGATGTATTCGCGCAAACGCTCTCGTCACAATCCTATCTCGTCATACCGCTTATCAACAAGGCTACGCGCAAATGCTGGGAAGTCAAGAACTGCAACAAGATGTCGTGCCCCGTTTACGGCGGCTATAATCCGTATTGCTGGAGTATCCCTAACTCGGGTCAAATGCTCAACGCGTCCTCGGAAAACGAGAAACGCAAAGGGTGTATCTCGTGCGCCTGCTTCAAAGTCGAAGGGGTGTTCTGGATGGACAGGGCGGGCAGAGACCTGCCGATTTCGAGCGACGACATAACCACGCTGTCGGCGGTGATCAACCAGGCGGGAATAATCCTGGAAAATTTCAGGATATTTAATGCGCTTGAAAAGGCGAACGACGATCTTCAGAACGCCAATACCCAGCTCACGACCGTGAACCACGACCTCCAGGTAGCCCATGCAAAGATCAACACGGACCTGGAGCACGCCCGGTTGATTCAGCAGGGACTTCTGCCGCAGGGCATTCTCAAGGCGCCCGGGTTCAGCGCCGGCGCGAAATACATCCCTGCCGATGCGGTTGGCGGCGATTACTATGATGTCTTTGAGATAGCGCCCGGAATATACGGCATCGTGGTGGCCGATGTTTCAGGCCACGGCATTTCCTCCGCCCTTATCATGTCAATGGTCAAGGTCCTGCTCAAGACGCATGCATTGATCGAACGCTCGCCGCAGAAAACGCTTGAAATCATCAACCAGTCATTTCTAAGCGAAATCAAGACCGATAACTTCGTGACAATTTTCTACGCCCTCCTCGACACGACCTCCCATGTCATTTCCTACACGTCTGCAGGGCATTGCCCGATCCTGCATCTTGACAAAAGGACAAAGGCTTGCGCACAGATCAAGGCGGATGGCCTGTTTCTCGGCATTTTTCCGGACATGATGCTCAAGGAGACGCAGTACTCCTACACACCCGGCGTCGAGCGGTTCGTCCTGTACACGGACGGATTGACAGAAGCGAGAAACAAGGACGAGGACATGTTTGAAATCACCAAACTTTCGGACGTCGCGATCCAGACGCTCGAATCCGACCCGACCCAGGCTGTGGAAACAATATTGACGCGGCAGAAAAATTTCTGTGGTTCCCTGCAGATCCCCGAAGATGACATTACCCTGCTCGTCCTCGACTTATAAGGCTGCGGTGGCCTCTCATTTTTTCCAGGTGACAAAGGTACTGCAGTTGAAGGTTGCGAACCGGAGCTCGTCCTCGTACTGCGCCATGTCCAGCCGAACGCCATAGCCGAGCCCCGAAAGCAGGTCGAAAAGGTCGTAGCCGAAGCGCGTGTAGGCGGGAATCCTTCCGCGTACCGGATCGCCGTGGAATTCGATGGGGCACAGCGGGACTGCCTTTCCCTCCGCAAACGTAAACAGATTCTCGGTTTTCCGGTCGAAATAGAACGGGACGGAAAAGACATGCACTCCTCCCCGCCGAAGCACGCGGTACACTTCCCGGAAACCCTTTTTGTAATCCTCCAAATGCTCAAAAACGTCTTCCGAAATGACAAGGTCCAAGTCGTCATTGCCAAAGGAGAGCGATTCGAGGTTTTCGCAGCGAACCCCATTCCTGTGGCCGCCGGCGGGAATGTCGTCGAAGTACTCGGAGCACGTTATATTGTCGTGCTTCCCCATTGCGGTCACAATCGGCCCGAAGGACACCGTGTTGAAAACCCGGATTTCCGGGTGCAACCCGAAGTCCCGGAGCCGCATTATGCCGCGCGGTCTGAAAAAGTCTACTATGCATTTTGCAACGTGCCGGTGACGCGATACGCTTCCGCACCTGATGCAGAGAGCGTGGTTACGAATTTTTTCAATGCTCTGCGTCAAGAGAAAGACGGACCGGTGCCCGCACACGGTGCAATAGCCCAGGCGGCTTCTGAAAAGGTATTTTGGATTGGCGAATTTCAAGAGCGTTGAGATCCTCATGACTTAAAAATAACCATTCCGGCGTACCCAGGCAGAATACTTTTTTTCGTCCTCCTTTCCGAATTGCTTCGGTTGTCGCATGATTTCTTGTATTTTATTTTCATCTGAAGCAATTCTGGCAAGGGGGTCTTCCGATGAACCGTACGCGTTACCTGACGATGGCTGTTTTGTTCGCCGCCGCAATTCTGAACGTCCGGGCAGCAGCCATCTACAAGAATCTCGCGCTCAACCCCAGCGATGTTCACGACAGTAAATGGACCCCGGCCAACGGATTTCCTCATGCGACCTCGAATAGCGAATACCCGGCGCCCCAGCAACAGCCTCCCAATCCCGAGTACTATGCGCTCAATGCGATTGACGGAAAAACCGCCAACGCCATTGAAACCCAGAATCCCGCGTGGGGGCCGAACACGATTTCAAACCCGTGGTGGAGGGTTGCTTTTGGAAAGCCCGTCCAAGTTGACAGTATGGTTATCTGGATCCGCGCGGATTGGGCAACCACCGCGCCGATACCGCATGACAGCTATTGGAAAAGCGGCACCGTGGTCTTTTCTGACAGCAGCAAGGTGAACATTACCATCGATTCAACCGCAAAACCGCAGGGGTACAAATTTCCCTCCCGCGCCACAACAACATTGACAATTACAAATCTTGTTCAACATACGCCTGGATGGCGCGGCTGGTGCGCATTGGCTGAAGTTCAGGTCTGGGGGTTTGATGCACCGGCATCGGCAATTTCGGTATCTCCCCAAAGGGTATCTCTAGCAGGCGGATCCGGTTCTGTTTTCCTTTTGCCCGGTTCTTCTTCCCGTAGTATTGCTTTGCCTGAACACGCGAGCGGTATGGAAGTTTTTACGACAGAGGGCAGAAAAGTTTGGTCATCTGTCGTCAATGCAGGGAAATCCTCAGTGTCTGTGCCGTCAAACTTGGGAAAAGGAGTTTATGCTATCAGGTACGTCAAAGACTCAGAGCTCCCCTGGCAGGCGTTCGATAAGAGATAGTTGAGGTTTCCAGTCCGCCCTCATTCGCCTTTTTCTTCCATATTTAGCATCTATTTTACAAAGCATTAGATCAATTGTTTCATTATATTACATCATAAGAGCCCAATCAATATTATTGAACCTGTTGCCTGGCTTGAAGATATGATTTTTCATGGAGTGGGAAAAATCAGAAACTTCAGCGGATTTCTGCGGTCATTCTTTGTTGCAGTGCTTCTATTATCAGCGGTTTCGTCCGGAGAAATTATCCGCTGGTCAAGTACTGCTTTGGCCGGAGATACGCGCTTTGGTAATCCTGCAAACTGGAGCAACGGCAAAGTCCCCCAAAACGGCGACACGATTCTTTTCGACACTCTTCCCTCTGGCTCCGCCGCATGTATCCTTGACGTCGATCCAACAATAAATTCAATCGCGTTCCGAAACAATTATAGTTCCTCGTTCGATTTTAATGGCCATTTTCTGTCAATTACAGGTGGTTTTGCGGATTTTCGCAGTAATGGGCTGATTGACGGGAAGAACAACCGGGGAGGCATCCTTTTCGCCGGTCCCGCGGTCCAGGACTTCTTCCCGGGAAAAGCTCATTTCCCGTGTATCATCGTCCAATGCAAGGCTTCGGGAAAAGTGGATTGCCGCGAAATGGGGATGCTGGTTGACACACTTATTCTCAATGCGGGAATGTTAGATTGCGGGGACAGCCTCTCTCATCTTTGCGGAGAGATTCGCGGAAACGGCGGCTCCCTTGATTTCGGCACATCCGGCCTGAGCGTCTTTGGCGCCGGCGTTTTCCTATCCAAATTGGCGTCGGTGAACGGCGTGACAGGTACGCTCGTCTGTACAGGCACAGGCTTTCAACGCGTCGAACTGCCGTCGGACACCACGAGGATACATGTGCTGGTCCAGAATTGCGATGCGGGATGCCTGATCGGGAGGCAAAACAGTAGTTGCATGACTTTGGATTCGATTGCGATCCGGGCCGGTACCTTGACCCTGGGCGACTCGCAATGCCTGAGCGTCGGGACCCTTGCTGCTTCGCATGGGGGGCTTAGAATTCCAAATTCATCAACCTTCATTGTTCAAAAATCAGCGGATGTCTCCGGGCTCGATACCGTGGATATGAACGGCGTTCTCGGATTTGCCGGGGACGCGGTCACCTTTGTCCCGAGGGCGGACGCCCATATTTCAACGATTTCCGTACTCCGCGGAAAAGTAACCGTGACCGGCACCGGATGTGATGCCGACGGACTTTGTCTTTCAACGACATCGCAACCGTGCACGCTTTCCCTTGGTTCACATTTGACACACACATTCCGCACTATAAAGGCAATTGCAGGCGGAGCCATTGATTTCGGTTCTTCGACGCTTCAATTCACCGGCGACACGCTTGACCTGTCCCGTTGCATCGTGACATCGTCCCAGCCGGATAAGGGCGCGCTTTCGTTTTCAGGACCACGCCCGCAGGTTCTCATACCGAACCCGTCTTCGACACTGCCATCACTTGTTCAAAATGCGTCACAGGGAACCTCGGTCGTAAAGAACGGATTTTCCTGCCGCAGACTGATAATTCTTTCAGGGACATTTCACCTGGGGATCGGGCTTTCACATACGGTAACCAGCTTGCTTCGCGCTTCGGGCGGCGGAATCGATTTCGGTTCCTCGACGCTGAATGCCGCAGCCGACACGGTTGACTTGACAGGAGCTACTGGCTTGTCGCCCGCAACGGGCACGCTGTCGTTCATCGGAGCCATGGGCACTCAGCTATTCCTGCCCAAGCCGAACCTGCTCAACCCCGACATCGCCAAGTCTCAGAATGGAACCGTCAGAATATTAGGCGCGCTTCGCGCGAAGAAGTTGTGGATTTCCGGCGGCACGTTTGATCCCGGCGACAGCAAATGCGAATTATCCGAATTCTCCGCTAAGGGCGGGACATTGATCACCGGAAATGACAGCATGATCATTTCCGGTAATGCCAATTTTTCTGATTTGTCCGATCTGGTTCCCGGAAAAGCGCCAATCGTCATTCGGGCCTCAGGAAACGCCCCGACGGCATCGTTTTCTTCAACAACGCACATCATTGGGCACCTGGTTTTGTCCGCCTTGCCCTCGCTCGAAAGCGTTGCACGGATCATCCCCGGCCGCGGCATCCAACGCGCACAGCGGGTGACCTTCCAGTGGAATCGTTCCGCGGATAGTGCGATTTTCGATTTCAGGCAAAACAATGCCGGACTTGTTGCCACTGACTCCGTTGACGTCACGGCCACGAATTCCGGAGTTGACAAAGGCGTCATATTCATGGGCAGCGGATCCTGGACCTTTTCGGGCGATGTCATATTCAAGAACTACCTGTGCGACAGCTCTACCGCTATTTTCGACCGCAACACCGGGAGGCAAAGCGTCAATGCTGTGCAACCATTCAACAATGTCATTCATTCCGGTCCCGGAACTCTGGAGCTTGCCGCCCCGTTTGCGAGCAAAAACTTTACCCAGACAGGCGGGATTTTCGATCCCCGCGGAATGGCAGTCGCAGCATCCAACGATTTCACGCTGCTCAACGGACCAGGATCATGCATCGCGGTCTCACCCAGACCATGGGCCATCCGGGCGGGTCATGTCCTTTTCATGACCGGCAGTCCAGATTCGCTCTTGACCATAGGAAACACGCCTGGGTGCACCCTGGACGCCGCGTCCCTGAGCGTGCGGTATTGCACGCTCAAACACTGCGTAGCTGCCAGGAAAGGCATCGCCTACAATTCAATTGACAGCGGGGGGAATTCTAACTGGTCATTTCTCGCCAAACCGCTGCCGATCAGGATAAATGCATCGACAGTTTCCTTCGGGAGCCTCCGGGTCGGAGATTCAATTGACACGATTGTGACACTCTCAAACGTCTGCAATGACACGGTTACGGTCTTTTCGGTTCAGCGTGTTGGCCAGGCATTCAATCATGCGCTCGGAAGCTGCAAGATTTCTCCCCATGCAAGCGTCAGGGACACGATCATCTATTCGCCCAATGATGCGGGTCCCGATTTCGGAAGCATCATCATTGTCAGCAACGCGGAATCTAGTCCGGATACCGTTCACCTGCGAGGAACAGGCAAAGGGCCGCGTCTGGACTTTAGCAGCGACACCATCTCTTTCGGATCGGTAACCCCGTCGAGGCTGGTTGCCCGCACGGTTGTTTTTAGGAATTCCGGAACCGACACCATGCAATTGTCCTTGAGCGTCCAGCAAACAGGCCAAATTCCGGGGGACAGCATTTTCCGGGTCTCACTGTCAAAGATTTGTGCTCCACAGGATTCATGCGTCGACACCATCAGGTTTGAGTCGGGAAGCCCGGGCTCTTTTTCAGCTTTTCTGATAGTGAGAACCAACTGTTTCGTGCCGCTCGACACTATTATGATCAACGCACTCAGCGCAGCGGTATTGCCGGTTGACCGAAAATCGGTCATCCCCCTGGAATTTGCATTTCAGGAAATTACAACGATTGAAAAATCAGTCGTGTTCAGATACTGTCTGCCTTCCGCTTCACGAGTATCTCTCGAGATCTACGATGCGATCGGACGCATTATCGAGCGCCCCATCGAATCTGTTTTCGGCCCATCGGAGTACCAGTACACCTGGGATGCGTCACGATTGTCGCGCGGTATATATTTCTGCAGGCTCAGGGCCGCGGACAGCGGAGGATCCGATAGTAAATTCGTCAAGACGATTCGGGTGGTATTTTCAAAGTGAAGCACTTAGTCTGCCTTTGTTTCGGTATCTTCTTCGCGTGCGGATTCTTCTGTTCAAATTCGACTCCTGTCCGGCACGTGACGTTTCCAGTTCTCAACGACTCGCTGACCGTAGAGCGATCCTGTGAACTCATATCCCTTCACCTACTCAGCCTTACCGGGAATCGCGACATTGCTCAGATGGGTTCTTTTTATCATTTCCTGGACAGCACAGGAATCATGCTCGCGCAATCCCTTGCAAACAGGCAGAAATCCTCGGCCGCACTTGACTCGATAATCCGAATTGTTTACAAAACGTGGGACATCGGTTTCGATACGCGCGATATGACGCTTGAGGCGCTTCTTCCCCACCTTGTTTATGCAACGAAGAAAGGGGCGTGTCTGGGCGTTTCATTGATCATCCTGATGCTTGCCGAAAGAATTGGTTGCCCGGTATATGGCGTGATGCTGCCCGGCCATTTCTTTTGCCGTTTTGACGATGGCTCCGTCAGAATCAATATTGAACCGAACATGGCCGGGTTCAATCATACGGACGACTATTACCGAACCCGATACCCGGTAGCCTCAACTCCCTGGTACGATTTCAGGGACCTTACCAAACAGGAAACGATCGGCATACTCTGTTACAACGCAGGTACAATCTGCCTGGGTGATTCAAAAAACGACGCAGCGGTTTTTTACTGCAGGCAGGCGATGCGACGTCTGAAAAGTTTTCCCGAGGCAGAAGGAAATTGCGCTTTGGCATACGCGCAAATGGGCAAAATCGATTCTTCCCTCATGATCTTCAAAGGACTATTTTCTGCTCACCCCGGCTTTGTCAATTGCGCGGCAAATTACGGGGCGGTTTTGATGCAGGCAGGAAAAATCAAGGAAGCCGAAGAAGTCTTCAGAAAGGGTTTGGAGTATTTTCCCGGAGATACGGTACTACTGAAAGGGATAGCAAAGGCCCAGAAATTTCTGAAAGTCCCCTAAAACCCTATGCTCAAATACCTTCCAATTCCTCTTTGCGCCGCTCTCGCGGTGTTCTTTACCTACTTTCCCATAACCGATACCGACATTTTCTGGCACCTGGCGGCAGGCAGGGAAATGGTTATTCACCGACATTTTCTCTTTACCGATCCATTCAGCTTTACGCTTGCGTCACCGCAATGGATCGATCTTCACTGGCTGTTTCAACTGATCGTGTACGGGCTCTTCATGCTGGGCGGTCTCAAAGCCATACTTGCCTTCAAATTGTTTGTCGTCGCCTTGGTCTGTATTGTCCTCTGCCTCGTTTTCCGCTCGGCCAAACAGCTATGGGTCAGCGCATTTCTCGCTGCATACCTCTTTTACCAGGCCAGGTATCTTGTTCTTGACAGACCGGTCTTGATCACCATGGTGTGCATGTCGCTGTATCTGTTTCTCTTTGAGAATGTCCGCGGCGGCTGGAAAAGACAGTGGCTATGGCTTTGCATTCCCTTGCAGATCTTCTGGACTAATTCTCAGGGTTTGTATCCGATAGGGATTTTCATGATTGGGGCATATTGGGTTGAATTAATGGCGGGCGCCACAAAAAGGGGTTCTCACCCCTTGCCTCCCCGTAAGCTATTCACTGCAATTTTCCTGTTGTCCTGCCTTTCCTGTCTCGCAACTCCCTACGGACTTTCTGGTCTCACCTTACCATTCAAACTATTCGGTCGTATCGCGCCTCATTCACAGAACATATACTCGCTCAACATATCTGAAAATGTTCCTCTCCTCTCACTTGCCGGGTTCGAGGCCGGATATCGAGTAATTGTCATAGGCACAGCGATCTTTGTTTCCGTAATGTTCGCTCTTAACAGAAGAAGAATTCGTGTCGCGCATGTCCTGCTTTTTGCCGGATTTCTATCACTTGCATTCAGCGCGGTTCGGAACGTGCTGCTGTATTTCATCGTGATAATCCCGATTATCGCTTCCTTGGCCACCAATGCAGATGTCGCCCTGCGGATCAGCAGAATGTCCGTTGTGACGAAACGATTTCTTGCGGGCGCAGCCGTGTTGGCAGGCATTGTAGTGCTGGTGAAACCTGTCATGGACCATGCAGCCGTTGTAATGACATATCCGCCGCACCGGATTCTGTCGCCGTTCCGTTTTCCGGAGAAGATCACCGAATACCTGAAGGCCAATCCTGTGCCGGGCGAAATGTTTAATGACATACGGTATGGCGGTTATCTGATTTGGGAGATGTATCCGCAGAAGAAGGTTTTTGTCGACGGCAGGCTCGTGATCCGCTCCGCTCAATTCTTCGAGGAATACCTTGCCATTTGCGAGCAACCTGACTTGTTTCCTTACGTTTCCAAGAAGTTCAATATCACTCAGGTGATACTTCCTTCCGCCATTTTCGACCGGTACTTGAATCTCATCAAGTGGCTGTACAATTCCAGTGAGTGGCATTTGGAATTCACGGACGGCTCGTCCTTTCTATTTGTCAGGAATGACGAGCGGCAGAAACCTTCAATCTTACTGTCCGACCCGGCCACAATATCTGCAATTTCCAATTCTATCCGTTCCGAATGGCACGATGCGCCTGAGGTGTGCCAGGAAGCATTGGGGTACTTTTCGGATGCGTTGAGGTATTTGCGAGTAGCCAAGTCCGCAGAGTCGGCCATACACTGAAGTGAACACTGCGCCTATCAGAATCTGTTCCTGAATCTTACCTCTGTTGTCAAGGGCAGCCTTCGGTATCCGTCGTTGTAGCCGGGGCATTTGTATCTTGGATCAGGCAATGTAGTGCGGGCGCGCACGTAAATCGACGCGGACACCATTTTCAGCCAGTCAGTCGTGGCCGTGTGGTTCTTATCGTAAAAAATGAAACCCAATGAGTCGACATTCTCCGACAAGACACTGCTCGTGGGATTAAAAAAGTTGACATTTCCCGCATGCCAACTGTACCCAACCGTCTTGAATCCGTAGATGGTGGTCCCGGCATAGAAGGCTACTGGTGATCCCAGGATGAAAATCGTGTCTGAATAGAGCGTGTCGACTTTGCTTATTTTATACGACGAGAAGAGCGTATCAAGCGAGTCTTTCAGTATTGAATCGCACTGAGCAAACGCCGATGCATTTGTTACAGGAATTGAATCAGTGGCAGCCACATCAGAAGTAAAGGTGTATATGGCGCCACTCGGGTTGATCATGATGCGAAAGCTGTCCGGGTGCGCGACTGGCAAAAACACGAGCGTATCGTTTTTTGGGGGCAAGTCAGCACCTGCCTGCATCATGAGCTCGCTCAATTTTTTTATCGTGTATGTTCCGTTTTGATACATTCCGGTAATTTGCTCTTGCAGATTATAGCTTCTCAGACTCGAGGAAAAGAGGCGGTATATGCCGAGTACCGCAAAAGCGCCAATAAATATTGAAATGAGGACTTCAACGAGAGTCAACCCCCTTTGTTTCCGTTTGCCGTGAAATAGTTTCACACAAGCTTCCCTGGACAAATGTTACTAGAAGTTCTTTGTGATGTTTGTCCATAGTCTCAATGTATCGAACGTCCCTGATCCCCAGCTCGCAATCAGTTGTGCGGGAACGACATTTTTGACCGTGTCGTCGTTTGGCGCGCGCAGCGAATCCGGAAAAATCTTCCATTCAACACGCACATTCGGAGTCACTGAATTATCAATGACCACCGTATCCTTGCCGGTAATTGCCTTAAAAGCGGCAAAATTCGCAATCGGATTTTGTGCGATCGTCATCCGGCGCGCCTCGATCTGCTTTTCAAGAACCTGCGTTGCCACCATGCGCCGATTGGTTATTGTGGTCTGCGACCAGGTTGATTTCTGCCACATCAAATACGAAATCGCGGTGAAAGTAACAATAAGAATGGACAGCAGAACCTCCAGCATGGTGAACCCGTGGAACGAATCGATTGGCCAGGTGTTTCGCTTGAAACTCATGTTACTGCACCCTTATCTTTCCGGTTGTCGCCACAACCGAAATTGTTTTGGACTTGTTGTACCTGTTGCTGAGTGTGACCGTGCCGTCGGTTTTGGCTGAGCCATCGCCCCTGAAAACAATGCAGTGGTTGGTGACCGAGACTTCCGTGAGAACTATGTTACTTGGCATTGTATACGTCCCAAGATATTTACTCGCAGTGTCAAGTGGGTTGACGACATAGGGAGTGCCTGAAGAATCCGGATAGATGATTATCTTCGTGGAACCGACGAACACAACACCGCAGTGGACATTCGGATCAGCTATGGCACGTGTTCGAGCAGCCAGGAGGGCCCGCTGCACATTTGTGGCCGCGGTACGCAATTTCAGGCCTTCCAGAAATGGAACGAATTTCGGAACCGCCGCAACGGCCAGAACTCCGACCATGAAAACGGCAACAAGCATCTCAATCAACGTCCAACCAGCAATATTGTTTCTCACCGTCATATCATTTCACCAGATTTGTCAATTAAGGTTGCCATAACTACGCTTCCACTTAACCTGTTTTTGCGTAAACGAATGAACCGACATCAGATTTGTAATGATCTGGCAATGAGCATCGGACGAATGTCGCTCGCAATAAAAGAAATCAAAGGAACAAGGTTGGCCGTTGGCAAGGCCGGTAACAGTGTCGACAAAGAAGGACACACTATCCCGCTGATGCAATCCTCCCAGGTCCAATTCAAGATTATTGTTAATGAAAACCCAAACATCATCATCACCGGAGAAATAGAAGAACTGCCCGGGAACTTTCACGAACGTCGTATGAATCTGCATTGTGAAGGAATAGTTGTGATCCAAATGGGCCCAATTCTTCATCGAATCACAATGATAAAAACCTCGGTGGTCCAGTGGAAAGAAGCTTTCGTTGTGATATTCATACATTCCGTTGCCAATAGACATAAACGGCAGGGAATCCACAAAGGACACGTTATAGAAAGCTGAATCATAGCCGCTAATCGAACTATCATGAGACATATAAGTATTAAGCGAGGGATTAAGGAATTCCGTGTCGCTATTGTCACTGAAATCATTGTACCACCTACGATGTTTATAAACAGGAAATGGACCAGAAGCTTTTGGATTTAGTTTAAACCATTTTCCAATATTATGATTCAATTCTGAGTCCGCGAGAAAAGCCGGCTTACCGTTAATCAAGGTGTTTTTGACCATGCCCGTTGTTACGCCGTAGCCGCCCCAATTTGGCTGCTCAAATTCCGGGTTGGTCCGGTCTGAATGGAAATCCCACAATGTATCCTTGATATACGCAATAGCGCCGTAGGTATTGACCAGACTGGCTGTGGGCAATTCTACGTACTGCGCAAGCTGAGAATTGAATGTCCTTTTGCTGCCGGCAAACGTTTTGAACGCAGTATCGTAAATAGAAAAACCCGCTGAGGGAATGACCTCTTTCATTTCCCAAGAAATGCTGTCACCGCCGGCAAAAGTCTTGCCTGTGGCGTTCCTGCTGCCATTGTTTCCATAGACTTCAAATTCGTAAATCGAATATCCGTATGTTGTTCCACGTTGAATTCCATGCATGCGTACGTAGCGAACAGACGATGGCGAGAATGCGATAACCCGGTTTTCCCTGGCCCCGTCCGTGATCTGCGCAACCTGATACCATGCATGGTTATCGGAGCTTGCGAGTATTTCATACTTCGCGCCATAGGCGGCTTCCCATCTCAGCACAACCGTGCTGACAAGGCAGATCTTGCCGAGATCAACGGTGATCCATTGATTGTCCGAATAACCGCTTGACCAACGCGTGGTCGTATTATTTCCGTCAATGGCGTTCGACGGGGGGTAACTGCCGGACTCATCCGCCGACGAGGTCGCCGTTTTGTTGAGCGCAAGATTCGCGCTCGTCCTATTGACAGAATCAATAACGACATTGTCCAACGATATGGCAAAACATCCCTGACCGCCGACCTTAAAGGCCACTCGCGAAACGTTGTCGGTGGCCGAATCCATGCACCAATAAAAAGGAACAATCTGCATCGTGGTATCCAAACAAAAATCGACATTATGATTATATATGGAATAGTGCCCCCAACCAGAGGCCGGTACACTCATATCCCCATCATGCTGGCACTCGACTCGAACAACCTTGTTGGGCAAGGATGCCTTTGCCTTAAAACTGACTTGATAGGTGGCTCCATTAACAAAAGTCAAATGACCCAAGCCCGCATTTGGGTCCGGGTAGGTCATATCCGAATTATCAACATTGTTCCCGGGGAGCGTAATGGTATCACAAAGTTGACCGTTCCTCCAGGAGCTGGTGCCGTTCCAACTGCGCCAACCCGTGATATCAGAGGCAAAATCGCAATTTTGAATAATATTTCCTCCCCCACCGCAGCTCGCCGCACCACCTAAATACTTGTCCGCGTTTCCGTCGTAAACCTCCTGTGCAAGCATGGCGACTTGCGCGTCGGCGGCGTAAAACGATTGCAGTTTACCGATGTAATTTTTCGCGACTGATGCGTTGATGCTGGAGTTGACAACAACGCCTATGCCCAGAACCCCGATACCAAGCATCAGGAGCAAGGTGACAAGCAAAACGACTCCATGATCCTTTTGTGAGGAAAAACGCCCAAACGTGGCCAAGATAAGCCAGTTCCTAATTCTGAGTTTCATAGTAACCTCATTTCCCCACTCAAGTCCCCACTATATTGTACAATCGACGGACTGCAATTACCATAGAAATAGTTTAAGCGGTTAGATTCGAGTAAGAATGAAATAGGCCCTCTTCGCGAAAAGGGCCTAACCTGGTAACTGCATTAATTACAATGGATTACGCTTACACTTCTACAGCAGCCTTGCGCAGGCTTCTCTTCATGAAATGGATCCTTCGGCGAACCTTCTTAAGAACGTCTGATTTGCCAGAGGCAATCGCCTCAGTTCTCGCCTTCTTGAGGTCATTTATCTTAGCCTTTAGCTTCAATTTGATCTCGCCCTGGGCCACCTTATGATGAACGAGCATGTCGATGTTCAATGCTTTACAGAGCGCAACAAGAAGGTGCTCCTTGTTCATCTGGGAATATCCCGTGACCGCTTCGTGCTGGACACCTGCTGCGATCTCACGCAGTTCCGCAACGGTTTTTTTCTTCAGTTCTTCATACGAATGTGACATGAGTTACAGTCTCCTTCTCTGCTTGAAAAATAATATGACCAGATCCCGGTTTTGATAACCGTTCTCATATAAAAGTAAAATCTGCAAACAGGGGAAACAATAGCGGCCATCAAAAATGCGGAGTAGAAACAGAATATGGCCGCGTCCCGCAGCGTACGACGGCGGGACGCGGTACCGCCTAATCTACCGGGAACTTCCTATAACGAACCTCTGCGGAGTACCGAAGCGGCCCGAGATAATATACACTCCCTTGGGCAATGCAAGGGTGTTGACATCTGCAATTGAACTAATTGCACAGACCAGTCTCCCGCTGATGTTGTAAATCTTCTTTTCCGCACTTCCCGTCGTCTTGGTTGCCTGCCTCAGCTCAAGGGGTGATTTAACCTCAAGCGCGCAATTCCCTGCGTTGGTGATTGAAACGGGAATGTTCACATTCAATAATTCTGAGTTCTGCGCGCCCGTCGCCTTCAAGGTTATTTTCGTCAGCGCGTTACAAAGGCTGGTCATCGGCACCGAACGCGTGATGACATTGCCGAGCGGATCAGCGGTAAACGTCGTGTCAAGCACCGCCGCATGCTGCGTCGTGCCGTCAAAGGACAGCGCCAGGGTCACCGGCTTTCCCGGTGACGTGAAAAACATCTGCGCGGTAATGTCTGCCTTTGCATCGGCCGTGCCGCTGTAGCTTGTCTTGTTTGACGTGAAATTGCAAACCACGTTTTCATTGGCATGCGTCACGTTCACGAGCTTGACTGTTGGTACGAAGTATTCCTTCCAGGTCTTCTGCTGATTGGCGCCGATGTTGTCGGGAGTGAAAAACATCTTCGATTTTCCTGCCCACAATTCCAGATACGGCAGGTTTGTCCCGGAATTGCTGTTGACACTCAAAGGATAGCTCCAAGACCAAATTTTGAGCCCTACTGTCTGGTCGTTGTTGGAAACGCGTATTATCCCTTCCTCATTGTCGTGGTTAATCACGCCCCAGAATGTATTAAGCGGCGTGGTGGCGTCCGGCCAAGCATAGGCAATTCCCATATCAGACCAGTTTTTCCACATTCTGAGCTTGTTGAAAACAAAAATGTCCCCTCCAACGTTTTGCTCCTGCGCCCGGATAGCACCCCATGAGCTTGGAATATTGACATTCTTTACAGCTGAAATAACCTCTGCGCCTGCAGTAGTGCGAGGATCGCTTCTCGAGGATCCTGGTGCAAGCGTCGTCATTGTCCAGTACTCGTAGTTCTTGGACTGCGTTGCCGGATTATTGAGAAGGACATCGACGTTGACGCTGCTTTTCCCCGTGATCAGAGTTACGGTGAAGGTACACTCGATGCCTGTTGCGCCATAACCAAATTTCCCGGGTTTGTTTGCGAAACTGACTGTGTCTTTTTGGCTCATGGACACGCTGACCGTATCTGCGGTTTGCTTTACAAGCTGGTATTTCCAGGGACGAATCCAGAATTTTCCATGTTCAGGTTCAGAAAAAGTCGGCATAATTCCGGAATAGACCATGAGCCAATCGTAGTAAAAGCTTCCTCCGCCAATTCCATATGGCACGCCGCACGGAGACGTATAGAGTTCTTCGTGGTTTGTCGGTTTGTAAACAATAGATACAATTCGACAGCCAAAATCAGTTACTATAATGATCTTCAAGTATTCGTTTTCAATGACTTTACAGTTGAATATTTTGGCGACGTTGGTATTGGCCTGAGCGGAGTTAAGGCCGTAATCAGACCGAATGGAATAGGTGTTCGTATGCCAAGTCGTTGTAGAATCTTTTATCGTGACCGTGGAATAGACGGCTATCACACCCGTCATCATGATGAACCCGGACAGAAACGCAATCCTGCTTAATCGATTAATAAAAACACGCCTTTGGTCCATCTGTTTCCTCCCCTTTAATTCTCAGGTGCAACCCACAAAAAATCTCAGAGCACGAGACTTTAACTTAATATAATAACAAATTAACAAGCAAAATGGTAAACAATCTGGAACGTAATGATTATTCCGCATTCAATTTGGATACAAAATCCCTTTGAGGTAGAAAATATAGATCACCTTGGAAAAGAAATAGTTTATATTAGCTTAATAGTAACGATTTTCATTATCTTTACATGCCAATTCACATGAAAAGACTGGTAAAAGTTAATCCTTAAGGAGGGTAAGTATGAAGCCAGTTAAGTTAACGTTCGGGGGTCTAGTGGCGCTGTTCGCAATCGGAATGGCGTTCGGCCAGAGCGGCGATTTTCAAACGAGCGGCAAGGTGGTAAACGCCAGCGGCCAGGCCATCGCGGACGCGACTATCACATACGAAAATGTTGCAAAGCGGTTATCGTTCGACTTTTCCAGGGCGGACGGCACCTTTGGCAGTCCCACGTCAGCAATTCGTCCAATCGGGCAAAACACAAACAGAATTACGTTTCCCGAAGCCGGTCCCGTCTCGATTGATGTTTTCAACATGAGCGGAAAGAAGATATCTTCCCTTTCGTACGAAAACCTTGACAAGGGTACATATTCCATGGATGCTGCTTTGACAAAACTCGCCAAGGCCATGTACATGGTGAAGATTACTGCTGGGAATTCCGTGACATATCAAAAATTCCTCAATACCGGAGCGTGCGTGCGAGCCGCGGCTGACAACTCTTCTCTCGCGTCAAGCCCAGAATTTGGCCTGACAAAGACGCTAGCAACGGTTGATACTGTCCGCGTGGGTAAGACCGGGTACGCTCCGGTAAAAGTGCCCATATCAACCTACGGTGATAACGTCGGAACTGTCACGCTCGCTGTTATTGACATCGAATCTAAAGTGAACGCCATGTTTGCCGCCCTGACTCAGGAAGGCTCAGTACCAAACCAGTGCGCCATGCCGGTAAACAGCGCAATTAACAGTGGTTCAGCAGCCTCAAACAAGATAGGAAGCGTATTCGGCGGTGGAGGCGCATTTGTGGGCTATACTCCTTCTTCATGCGCAGACTGGTGCGATCAAATGCAGAACTCGATGCATGGGACAACAAACAAAGTTCCGTTAATGATCTCCTATGATGGCGTGCATGGCATGGATGTCATGCTTGGTGGGACTATCCTGCCTCACAATATGGGTTTGGGAGCAATCCAGGACTCGACCATCGTTGAAAAGGCCTTCCGTGTGGCGGGCCTTGAAATACGTGGAACAGGTGCAAACTGGACATTTGGGCCTTGTATCGCCTGCGTTCGCGATGACCGTTGGGGCCGAATGTACGAAGGCTTTGCCGAAACCCCCGAGCTTACTAGTAAGATGATCAGATGGGCTTTGCACGGTGAACAAACAACTGATTTGTCTCATCCTTGGGTAATCGCTTCGACCGTAAAGCATTTTGCGGGCGACGGCGGCACAATTAACGGCGTAAATCCTGGCCAGACTTCGGGAACCGATGCAGAGGCCCGCGCTTTACACCTCCCCGGTTACACTTCAGCGATCCAAAATGGCGCGGCGTGCATCATGCCATCATTTTCACAGTGGACAAATGGCACGCATATGCACTGCTATTCGGCGTTGCTAACTGACTGGCTCAAGACACAACAAGGCTTTACCGGGTTTGTTGTCGGCGACTGGGAAGCGCATTCTGCCTGCGCCCAGAACGGCGACAACGGCGTTTCTGAGAGCATGGCCGCAGGTCTTGATGTTCCCATGTCACCGAGCGGAGGAACGGTAGTAGCTCTGATACCGAACAATGCCAGAACACAGGATGCGTGCAAACGAGTCCTTCGCGTAAAGTACAAAATGAATCTTTTTAATCAATACATTACGGATCGGAGTATTACTTCCCAGGTCGGAAGCGCATTGCACAGGGATGCCGTACGGGCTGCTGTTCGTGCGTCACTGGTTCTCCTTAAGAATGCTAATACCGCATTACCCATTCCCAAGACAGCAAATGTTGCGGTTTGGGGTACCGGCGCTGATAATATTGGCATTCAGTGCGGTGGCTGGACTGCGTCCGGCGGCGACGCATGGCAAGGCAGTACAAACGCTCATACTTTGGCGGGAACAACTATTCTGCAAGGCGTGCAATCCCTTTGTACTGGAACCGTTACTTCTTCTGCTGATGGTTCCAATTCAGGGAACGCAACTTATGTTATTGCTGTCCTTAGCGAGAATCCGTATGCCGAGAAATCTTTTCCTAATATCAGCCTGACCCAGGACATGGGCTCAAGCACCAATCAATCTGTTATGAATAGCATTGCGACTGCTCACGCAGCAGGAAAGAAGGTGATTGGCGTCCTCATGGCAGGCAGACCGCTTGACATCAGCCCATTTATCAATAACGTCGACGCCTTCGTGTGGGCAAGCCTTCCGGGTACTGAAGGCTTGGGCGTTGCGCAAGTTTTCTTCAATGACCAGGGATACCATTTTGAAGGAAAATTGCCGGTATCTTTTCCCAGCTCCGGAACAAACTATGAACCTGCAACTGGCGGTGCCAGATACACGGCCGGAACAGGAATCAATCCTTATTAATTGACCGTAGTATTCGAAGTTCTCTGATTTGAAAACAGCCGTTTGAAACATTAAGACGGCTGTTCCTTTCTGGCAAGGGAAACCAGATACATTCATGAGCCAATAAAAATGCATAAGAATTTGTGAATTCCCCTGACCAGCCATAAGCGCTGGATGACCCAATCTTGGGAAAAATGAGCCATGCTAATCCATGAATGTGCCGGGAAATACCTCAATTACGTTGTTCAAATAATAGAGCACTGGTCAATTGGCAGAATTCGGACAAAAACTCGCGGAGTACTTGAAGTTGAGTACTGAAGCTAGTAGTGAATTTCAATCTTTGAAGATACCGCCAGATGTGCAACCGCTCACGAATTTCATGAAACATTTTCAGAGTACATTTGACAATAGGTAGCCGGGGTCCGTTGCACTTCGCGAAGTATCGGTCTGACACTTTTCGACTGAACCATTAACCAGAAAGTGATGTCTCTTAAGCTTGTCTCATCACGGAAAGATCTGATACTGTAAGAAACCGACTGACCCGCCTGTCTTTGGATATATGAGATAATAAATCGACTGGCCCATAAGCATCTGGACATTACCCCAATTCTGGTTGCTGACTGGAACTCTACCTCCTGTCAATATTGGGAAACCATGCCAGGTGCCGTTTGAAAACTCTTTTATGAAACACGAATCCGGGTTTCCGTTGCTACTATTAATGTATCCAACGTAGAAATTCTTAGTGTAGGTCGAATAAGCAAGGTTCATTCCCGTTACCGGACCGTCCTTAACCCTCCCGTTGCCCACAGATGCCCAGGTTCCATTTCCTCCAATTTTCCAGACCATAGGACTTTGATAGTCCGTTGAATCTATTCCCAGAACATAAGGTACAGGAGTGGACGATTCATCCAAAATAAAATTACAAGGGGAAGAAGAACCTGAGATTGGGGTTGTACCTACTGTCCCCCAGCCAATACCGTTATAGTAGTTCACAGTAATGGGCGTGCCATATGCTACATACAATTGACCCTGAGGGTTCACATCGATAATAGGCCCCCCAGTTGTCGACATGTCACTGTTTTGTGAAAATGCATCAATCCAGCATTGCGAGGTCTGGTCAAATTTGTATGCGTACATGTCCGACGTTCTAAAGGCGCTTATGACCATGTAGGGGATATCACTTGGTGAAATCCTATAACCATATGAAGTTGGATTGGACGGGGTTGAGCACGAATTGCCAGTAATTGGAACCCATGTTGATCCAGACAATTTGTCTAGAGCTATTCCTGTTAAGTTATTATATGCAAGGTACGGTGTGCTTCTATCCCAAGACAAGGACATTTTGAGGGCATATCCAGTTCCAATCTGAGCCCCAACCTGTGTCCAGTTGTTGTTGACAAGCTTGTTTACATAGATGTTTTGTTGCGATGGATCCGCATATGCAAAGTACAGGCTTCCGTCGTTTGTTTGAACCGCTGAATAGTTTGTCGCATCAAAATCAGGTGCAGCCTGTACCCAACCTTGTACTCGTATGTTCCTGGTCTTTGCAGTAGCGGAATTTCCCCATCTGTCGGTTACATTATAGGTAACAGTGATTTTCGCAGGCGAAGCCGTGCTCACCGTAGTCGGACTTTTTGATATACTGTTCGTAAGAGTGCCGTCAAAGCTGTCAGATGCAGTCACCGGATCTGTCCAGATTGACCCCAACAAAATGGTTGTGTCGGGTAAGCCGTGCAAATTGATCACAGGGCGGGTCGTATCCTTGATAAGGATCAACACAGCCGACGAGTCCTTACCAAGAGGATTGGTCACAACTACGCTGTACAATCCAGAGTCCCCGTACGCAGCAATGTTCTTGATAAATGGATTAACTGTGTCACTTGGCCGCAAAGTGTTGTTCTTATACCATTTGAATGAAGGGGTTGGGTACACATCCGAATTCAGGGGTACGGTAACTGAAATCTGACTTCCCTGTCTTGTCGTGTCCAATGCGGGGAATGTTCCTAGGATATGAGGCGCCACTTGAACAACAAGTTTGGTTGTGGACGAGTCCTTACCTGCCGCACTTGAAGCAATGACTTTATACGTTCCAGTGTCCGCCCTTGCCCATGTTTTTGCATACGAATTGGATGTTTCTCCTGACAACGATAGGCCGTTGTAATACCACTGAAAAGTAGGAGCGGGTGTAGCATCCGCATTTATGGCCACTGAAATGGCCGTTGAAGTCCCTGCGTTCCTCGTGGTCGTCAGCGAAAGTTTGGGAGAGATGACCGGCGGGACATTCACAATCACCTTCGTGAACGTTGAGTCTTTGCCTGCGGCATTAGATACGACGACCTTATACGTGCCAGTGTCAGCGATCACCCAAGTCTTTGAATAGGTATTTGATGTAGCATTAACTATCGCCTGTCCATTGAAATACCACTGGTATCCTGGCGCGGGCGCAGCATCCGAGTTGATTGTAACGGATATGGAAGAAGATGTCCCGGCGTTTAATGTCGTTGTCGCTCCAAGCTTCGGGGAGATTGTCGGCGAGACATTTACGTTCAGCCTTGTCAACGTGGAGTCCTTCCCTGCAACGTTAAAAACAACGACCTTGTAAGTGCCAGTGTCTGCCAAAGTCCAGGTTTTGGAATATGCATTTGAAGTCGCATTTGGTATCGGTTGTCCGTGGAAATACCATTGGTATGCAGGTGCAGGCGTGGCGTCCGAATTGACACTAACAGACAATGCCGTCGCTGTACCTTCGTTTACTGTGGTCGTGGCAGCGAGCTTGGGAGAAATCGTGGGCGTAAACTGCATGGTCACCTTAGCTCCGCTGGAGTCCCGACCTGCTTCATTTTTGACAATGACATAGTATAAGCCGGAATCCGCAAGCGACATCTGGGGCTTGTTCCAGGAATTCGTCATGGTCGAATCGAGTTTCGTCCCTTGCTTGTACCAGATGTACGATGGGGCAGGGAAAGCGTCCGCATTTATCGTAATTGTCAATATCAGCGAATCACCCTTGTTCAGGGTTTTGGCTATCAGTTTCTGCGATATCTTCGGCGCGATGTTGTTCGTGTCCACCTTGATCGAGACTTTTGCGGAATACGTGCTCGAAAGACTTCCAACTGATGCCTTAAACGTGAAATAGTCAGTTCCGATGAACCCCGCAGTCGGCGTGTACGTCACCGCCGGCTGAGATGCGCTTGTCAATACTGCTGTCCCATGCGTCGTGGCCGTATCGATGGTCCACGATGTCACGGCGTTACCGTCAGGGTCAAACGCCGTAAGGGTAATCTGCAGCGGTGTGTCTCTTTTCGTGGAAAGGCTCTGCGGCTGGGGCTGAGGAGGCCTCGGCACGTTTACCACCGTAACGGTAATCGTCAGGAAACTCGAATCTATTCCGTCCGTCGCCTTGATTTTCACTGTTTTTACCCCGGCATCGGAATATGACGGTGTGTATTTCCAGGTTGATCC
>Ga0182027_10000309_pt1 | contig 85460 bp, 77 predicted proteins | sample 712E1DmetaG_FD_121300 | JGI IMG/M metagenome (GOLD analysis project Ga0182027, IMG submission 121300) | Permafrost microbial communities from Stordalen Mire, Sweden - 712E1D metaG (Illumina Assembly) | ecosystem: Environmental > Terrestrial > Soil > Wetlands > Permafrost | place: Sweden... | reverse complement strand
GGGTTGCCCCCATTGTCCAAAATTCCCCACTGCTGCCTCCCGTAGGAGTCTGGCCCGTGTCTCAGTGCCAGTGTGGCCGATCACCCTTTCAGGCCGGCTACCCGTCAAAGCCTTGGTGAGCCGTTACCTCACCAACTAGCTGATAGGACTCGGGTTCCTCCAAAAGCGCCCCTTGCGGAGCTTTGACCCCTGGATGATGCCATCCTGTGGTCTTATGGGACATTAGCCCGCCTTTCGGCAGGTTGTTTCCCACTCTAGGGTAGATTACCCAAGTATTACTCACCCGTCTGCCGCTAACTCTGACGATACGCTGCCAGAATTCGCTCGACTTGCATGTGTTAAGCACGCCGCCAGCGTTCACTCTGAGCCAGGATCAAACTCTCCATTAAATTTTCCTGTCCCTATCCGAACAAGGATAGGAACGCGGTTCCAATAGAGGTTTGCTTATAGCTCTATTCTATGAAACACCAAAGTCACTTCAAGTGCCCTTGGAGCCCCTTACACCTCAACTGATTGCTCAGCTGTTGTGTGGGGCGTTTACCGACTTGCGCTCTATTCTTGTTTCAAAGAACAGAAAAAAAACCTGCGCAACCGCTATGCTGGGTTGCGGGATTTATTTACTGCTCAGGAATAGTACGAAATCCAGCGAAAAACTGTCAAGTATTTAATTAAAATTATTGTTTCCGGCGGCGAACATTCTCCACGGCGTGCAACCGGGCAAGAGCTCGACGGAGAGTCGCTTCCGCTTGCGCCATATCCGCGGGCCCGGACGGCGAGCGCAGGGCCGCCTTGGCGCGTTCGGCGGCTTGGCGGGCACGCTCCGCATCAATTTCATGCGCCATCTCTGCTGTTTCCGCGAGAACGACCACGTGATTATTCTGAACTTCGACAAAACCACCCGAAACCGCGAAAATCTGCACGTCATTTCCGGAACGCATGCGGATTTCTCCCGGCTGCAGCTGCGCCACCAGAGGCGTGTGATCAGCGAGAATTCCTAACTCTCCATCGGCCGCAGGGACCACGACGGAATCGGCCTGCGCCTGGAGGACCCGCCGGTCGGGAGTCAGAATGTCGATCGAAATCACGGCCATATTTCTTAAGCTCCTACCGCTTGAAGTTTTTTGGCTTTCTCAATCGCTTCTTCGATCGAGCCCACCATGTAAAAAGCCTGTTCCGGCAGCGCATCATGCCTGCCATCGATTACTTCCTTGAAGCTTCGGACCGTATCTTTCAGCGTGACATAGCGTCCAGGGGTCCCTGTGAACGTTTCCGCGACGAAGAATGGCTGAGAGAGAAACTTTTGGATCTTGCGCGCCCGGTTGACGGCGATCTTGTCATCTTCCGAGAGTTCATCGACGCCGAGAATCGCGATAATATCCTGCAGATCCTTATAGCGCTGCAGAATTTTCTGCACGGCGCGAGCGACCTGATAATGCTCGTCGCCGACAATCTTGGGATCGAGAATGCGCGACGTCGATTCGAGCGGGTCGACCGCCGGATAAATTCCCAATTCCGAGATCTGGCGCGACAGCACCGTGGTGGCGTCCAGATGTTGAAAGGTTGTGGCGACGCCCGGATCGGTTAAGTCATCCGCCGGGACATAGACCGCCTGGATGGAGGTGATAGACCCTTTCTTCGTAGAGGCAATACGTTCCTGCAGTGAGCCCACTTCCGTTCCCAGGGTCGGCTGATACCCCACCGCTGAGGGCATGCGTCCCAGAAGGGCGGACACTTCTGCGCCCGCGAGCACATAGCGAAAAATGTTGTCGATGAATAGAAGCGTATCCGATCCTTCGACATCGCGGAAGTATTCCGCTTGAGTGAGCGCCGTAAGTCCGACGCGCGCGCGGGCCCCCGGCGGCTCATTCATCTGTCCATAGACCAGGACGGTCTTAGAAAGCACGGGAGATCCATCCGACAATTTGGATTCCTGCATTTCACGCCATAGATCATTTCCTTCACGGCTGCGCTCGCCCACTCCCCCGAACACCGATACACCCCCGTGCTGCTTGGCCACATTGTTAATGAGTTCAAGAATAACGACCGTTTTGCCGACACCGGCTCCGCCGAAAAGCCCAACCTTACCGCCTTTTTGATAAGGCGCAAGCAAATCAACTACTTTGATGCCGGTTTCAAAAATCTCAGGCTTCGTGACCTGATCGACGAACGCCGGCGCCGCGCGATGAATGGGCAAACGCTCCTTGCTTTCGATCGGTCCACGTTCATCTTTCGGCTCACCCAGCACGTTCATCAAGCGTCCGAGGCAAGGCCGCCCGACCGGAACTGTCAAAGGGGCGCCCGTATCAGTGACTTCCATGCCGCGCTGCAGGCCGTCCGTGGGCCCCAGAGAGATCGCGCGGACGACGTTGTCTCCCATATGCGAAGCGACCTCGACCGTCAAATAGTTGCCGTCACCAGGCTTTTCCTTGGTGGAAAGCGGGATATGTACGGCGTTATAGATCGCGGGCAGTTTGCCGGCGGGAAATTCGAGATCGACAACGGGACCGATGACTTGAACAATCTTTCCTGAACTCATATTTTCTCCTCTGCGGGCGGCCAGCCGGCCGCCCTTACATTTCTATAGAACCGCCAATGGTCCTTGAAAATTTCCCTGCAAAACCTTGCGCAGCTTCAACAAATCCTTTAACCGCAGCTTCTGGAACTTGATGCCATACCGGCATTCCTGGTTTGAAAGCGTCGGGTCCTTCCTGTAGACGATAAGCCCTTCCAAGGTCAGCTCATCAAAATGAACACGCACCTGACTGCCTTCCGGCCAGGCCACAGGCGCCACCAATCCCATCCCTCCGAGACTGAGATTGACCGCGGAAGCCTGGCTTTCCAGACCATACAACCGGTTATCCATCCGGCACGGAATCTGCACCGCTACCCGCTGAAAGATCCGGCGGTCCCGTCCCTGAAGCGCCATCTTCGGATCCCAGGACTCCCGCGAATGCCGGTGCGCTAAAAAAAGTTCAACAAACGATCTGATCACTTGAGGGCTTCCGCCCCGCTGACGACTTCCAAAATCTCCTTCGTGATTGACGCCTGACGCGTGCGGTTCATCGTCAACGTCAGAGAACTCATCAGTTCCGTGGCGTTGCGGGTCGCATTGTCCATCGCCGCCATGCGCGCGCCCAGCTCGGAAGCGCTAGACTCCAGGAGCACCCGGAAGACCTGAGATTTCAAAAAGCGCAGGATAATCGCATCCAGCAGTTCTTCCTTAACTGGTTCATACAGGAAATCCGGCCAGGAGCGGGTTTCAACATGTTCAATCGGCGTCAACGGGAGCAAGGTTTTTACCACCAGCTTCTGCTGGATAACAGACTTAAATTCGTTATAGAGCATATCAACCGCCGCCCAAGGATGCTTTTCATAGCCCGCCAGGAGGTCCGCCATGATGAGTTCCGCCTGAGCAAAACTCACCGCATTCCCGATATTGATGTAGTCCTTGCTGATTCGTGCCCCCATCCGGCGGAAGTAATCCCGACCTTTGCGGCCAACAATGAAAAGATCCACATTTTGAGATCCATACTTTGACAGATACTTGATGGTTTCCCGGATGAGATTGGTGTTAAAAGCTCCACAGAGACCTCGGTCCGACGTCACAAGCAGGAGCGCCCGCCGCTGGCCTCCCCGGTGCTTGAAAAGCGGGTGTTCATGGTCGCTTCCGATCTTGATCAGGAGATCGGTCATCAGCTCTTCCATCTTCTGCGCGAAAGGCCGCGCCGAAAGAATCCGCGCCTGCGCGCGCCTCAGACGCGCCGCCGCGACCATCTTCATGGCCTTGGTGATCTGCTGAGTACTCTTGACGGATTTAATCTTCCGCCGGATTTCGCGTAACGACGCCATTAGGCTTTGAACGTTCCTTTGAATTCTTTGATGGCGGCTTCGAGCTGGGGCTTCAGGGCGTCATCGATGATTTTCTTTTCGCGGATCGTTTTCAGGAGCTCGGGATAGCGGCGATCCATGAATGACAGGATCTCCGTCTCAAACTTCCTGACCGCTTCGACAGGCACATCGTCAACAAGCCCGTTGGCGCCGGCGTAGAGAACGACCACCTGCTTCTCGACGGGCATCGGCACATATTGATCCTGCTTCAGGAGTTCGACCATGCGCTGACCGCGGGCGAGCTGAGCTTGCGACGATTTGTCGAGATCCGAGCCAAATTGCGCAAAAGCCGCCAGCTCATTGTATTGGGCCAGATCGAGCCGGAGCTTTCCGGCGACCTGCCGCATCGCCTTAATCTGCGCGGCGCCACCCACGCGCGAGACCGAAAGTCCGACGTTGACCGCCGGCCGAACACCCGCGTAAAACAAGTTCGACTCAAGATAGATCTGACCATCGGTAATCGAAATGACATTCGTCGGGATATACGCCGAGACATCGCCCGCCTGGGTTTCAATGATCGGCAGAGCGGTGAGGGAGCCCGAGCCGTTCTTCTCTGAAAGCTTACAGGCTCGCTCCAACAATCGGGAATGTAAATAGAAAACGTCTCCCGGATAAGCTTCACGACCCGGCGGGCGGCGAAGCAGCAGAGAGAGCTGACGGTACGACTGCGCATGCTTGGAAAGATCGTCATAGATGCAGAGGACATGTTTGCCCGCCCACATAAACTCTTCACCCATGGCCACACCCGTGTAGGGAGCCAGATATTGGAGGGGCGCCGGATCTGACGCCGTGGCACAAACCACGATGGAATACTCCATCGCGCCCATATCGATGAGCTTTTGAACCACCTGGGCGACATTGGATTGCTTCTGTCCAATCGCGACGTAAATGCAGATCGGACGGGTGGCAGCCGGTTCGCCCTTCTGGCTGATGATGGTATCTACCGCGACAGCGGATTTTCCGGTCTGCCGGTCGCCAATAATCAACTCACGTTGACCCCTCCCGATCGGGATCATGGAATCGATGGCTTTGAGACCCGTCTGAAGCGGCTCTTTGACGGGAGCGCGTTCGACAATCCCCGGAGCGATAACTTCCACAAGGCGCGACTTCGTGGTCTTAATAGGACCTTTACCATCGATCGGTTGCCCCAGAGGGTTCACGACGCGCCCGATCAAGGCTTCACCGACAGGCACTTCCATGACCTTCCCCGTGCGTTTAACCGGATCGCCTTCCTTAATAAGGCTGTCCTCACCAAAAAGCACGCAGCCGACCGTGTCGGTTTCCAAGTTCATCACCATACCGAAGACACCATTCGGCAATTCCAGGAGTTCGCCGGCGAGGGCCTTTTTCAGGCCATAGATGCGGGCGATGCCGTCCCCAGCCGACAGAACATTGCCGACCTCGGCCAGCTCGAGCTTTCCCTCGAACCCTTCGAGCTGCTTTTGAATGACGGACGTAATTTCTTCAGATTTTATGGCCATAACAAATTCCTCTCCATGTCGTCACCCCGACGAAAGTCGGGGCCCAGTCGATGTACTGGTTCCCGGCTTTCGCCGGGATGACGGCGTGTCACGCCGCCAACGTTTGCTGCAACTTTTTTAATTGCCCTTTGATGCTTTGATCTAAAACGTGGTCACGAGTCTGGATGACGAGACCGCCGATCAGGGAAGAGTCCACCTGAAGATCCATTCGGACCTTCGACTTGAGCCAGACTTCAAGGTTTGCCTGCAAACTTTTCTGCTGATTTTCCGACAATGGAAACGCGCTGCGCACTTTGAGCGCCTGAACGTTCTGAAACCGGTCCACTTCCGCTTGAAATTCCTGTGCGATATTGAAGAGCAGGTTCAGGCGATGTTTCTCGACCAGCATGAGAAAAAATCGCTCGAGCAGCGGAGTCCCATCCCCCCCAAGCGAGGATTGAATCATCCGCCGCTTTTCGTCGACCCCTATAAACGGGTGCGAAAGCACCTGAAGCAGAGACCCGCGCAGACGAGCGACCCGGACAAACTCATCCAGGCCCTGCTGGCAGGCGATGAGTGTAGGGGCGCACAGCTGTGCGCCCTTACATTCCTTCTGGGCTTCGACGAAAAGCGCGTGCGCGTACTTCTGAGCTACGACCAGATCTTTCATGGCTGTTGACGTCACCCCGGCGGAAGCCTAATTGCCGTCATCCCGGCGAAAGCCGGGAACCAGTCCTTCTTCTGGGCCCCGACTTTCGTCGGGGTGACGTCAAAGACCGCCGGAATGACGGCTAGTTCGATCCTTTCTCCAAATCCTTAATAAATCCCTGCACTAGCGACTCGTTCTCTTTCGCGTTTACCGAATGCCGAAGAAGTTTTTCAGCCACCCGAACCGACAAACCCGCCACTTCCTGGCGCAGCTCACGGGAAAGTTTGGATTTTTCCTCTTCCAGCTGTCTTTTGGTTTGCTCCGTCAGCCTCCGCACCTCTGCTTGCGCATCCTTCAAAAGCTGTTCCCGGACCTTTTGACCCTCGGCCTGAGCCTGGGACAGGATACCGGCCGCCCTGTCCTGAGCCTTCGCCAGCTCCTGCTCATACTGTCCCTTGAGCTGATCAGCGGTCAGTTTCGCGCTGGCCGCGTCATCGATGGCTTTGCGGATGCCGTCCTCACGTTCCTTGAGCGAAGCCAGGAGCGGCTTCCAGGCCACCTTGCCGAGCAGGAGAACCAGCGCGGCGAAGCTGATGATCGTCCAGATGATGAGGCCGGTGTCGGGATTGAGAAGATTTTCCATTTTTGTCCCTTTGAATGAACCCTGTAGGGGCCGGTCTTGTGCCGGCCCGGAAGGACAATGTCATTTCCGGGCGGACACAAGGTCCGCCCCTACGGGTTCACCCGTGATTATTTCGTTTCGTGAGCCGCCGTTGCCGCTTCGCTTCCGCCTTTAGCAATCGCGCCGTTCAGCGCAAGAGCCACGAGCAGGCAGATCACGAGCGCAAAGAATCCGAGCCCTTCGATGAGAGCGGCCGGGATCAGCATGGAGGTCCGGAGGTTTCCGGCCGCTTCCGGCTGGCGCGCCGTTCCTTCCAGCGCCGCCGCCGCGAGCTTGGCGATTCCGCCCGCCGCCGCCAGCATGATCACTCCCGCGCCCCAACCTGCTCCTAAGTATCCTAATCCAATATGCAGCATGTGTGATCTCTCCTTCGATTCGCTACGCTCACTCAGGACGGTGAGCGAAGTCGAACCGCTTATTCTTCTATGCGCAGTGGCTTGAGAAAACGCCCTGCGGTACGACCTCCTGTTATGGTTCGACTCCGCTCACCACTTAGTGCTGCGGGTTCACCGCGCCGCCGACAAAAACGGCGGTTAGCAGGGTAAAGACGTATGCCTGCAAAAAAGCCACGAATAATTCCAAGAGCCCGAGGCCGACAGCGGCCGCGACCGAAATGGGAGCAATCAAGATACTATGAAAAATAAAGATCAATCCCATGAAGGCCAGGATGACGATATGGCCCGCGATCATATTGGCAAATAACCGGATGCATAGCGCGAAAGATTTGGTAAAAAGCCCGAGGACCTCGATCACAAACATAAGCGGCACCAGCCAGAACGGCAGCCCCGGAGGAATAAAAGTATGCAGGTAATGACCGAAACCAAGCTCGACAACCCCGGAAATGTTGATCATGAGGAAGGTGGTGAGCGCCATCCCGGCCGTCACTGCGATATTGCCGGTCGCCGTCGCGCCGAAGGGAACCATTCCGAGGAGATTGCAGAAGAGGATAAAAAAGAAGAGCGTCAGAAAATAGGGGAGGTACTTGTCGCCGGCATGGCCAAGGTTCGGCCGGACGATTTCATCTCGAATATAAACGATGAACACTTCAAAGACATTGGCCCATCCACGGGGAGCGAAAGCCGTCTTCCTGCCGACAGATAGGGATTGATACCGCGCGACCATAAGCAACCCTAATAGAAGGGCGCTGGCGATCAGCATCATCAGGCTATGCGTCGTGAGATAAACCGCTGTGTTCCCGATCGTGAAGAGCTTCGCGATCTTGTGGTCCAGCAGGTGGTGTTCGAGAATTTCGACGAAGTCCATCAGCGGGCCTGGTAAAAGAAGGGGATCTGGGCAAAGGACAGGAGAAGATAGGCACCCCCGAGAGTCAGGAGCGGTCCCGTGTAAGGGAGGTGGCGCGCGCATAACCACCAGGTCACCAGAGCCAGGCCGGTCATCTTAAAAAGAGCGTCCCCGACAAAAATTGAGAAAAAGAGCCTGTTCGACCGGGGAAGCGCCCATTTCAGAGCCCCAATCGCCGCCGCGCCTTCAAAAACGACTAAGGTCATCATCAAGGTCATCATTCGTTCGCGCCCATAAACTCATGAATAAAATTATAGAGCCCCGCCCCGATCCCTGAGAAAGCTCCGATAATGGTTCCCCAAGGCTTTACTCCCCAGTGGCGATCGACCCAGATTCCCCCGAACGTGAACAACAGGATCGTCAACGCCAAGCTGGTTCCCGCATAAAGATGCCGCCATATATTATGGCCGCCGGGTGGCAGGGGTAACGGCGAAGCACTCATAGTTCGTTCGTATTGTACTGTGGTGAGGCGACAAATGGTATCACACACGTTGTTCGGGGGTCAACGGAAGATGGCCCAGGCCTGGGCCGCGTACCAGCACCCGAAAAGGAAAAAAAGTCCCGCCGCGATCCGTCGCATAACCTTCTCAGGAATCTGTTTCCCCAGGGACCGCCCGAACCAGACCGCAAGTCCGTCGGAAAGCATCATGCCTGCCGTGCTTCCGATCCAAACCGGGAACCAGGCATAGGTGGCGGCCAGAGCGGCAGTCGAAAATATCGTTTTATCGCCAAGTTCGGCAAGGAAGAACGTCACTGCGACAATCATGATCGGATGCCGTCGATCCTCTCGAATCTGATCGCTTTCTTCTTGCCCGTAGAGGATCCACGCCGCAAAACCCAGGAAACATGCCGAGGAAAGCGCGTCGACATAGCCGCGAGGCAGCCATAATCCGACCAGCCGCCCGAGCGCGACGGACAGCAAAAGGATGGTCGCAACAGCCAAAAAAATTCCTACTAAAACATCTCTCAAGCGGTAGCGTGTCGCGTACGCCAGGGCGACGAACTGGGTCCTGTCCCCCATTTCCGCCCAGAACGTCAAGACCAAGGACAACCAAAATGCACGCATTGACGTCCAGTATGCAATATTTCCCCTTGAATTTTTTAGACTTCCCGATATGCTTGGGTTGCGACCTTCGGCACGGTCGCCTGAATGGCGACCGTCTTGCCGATGGCCTTCGCAGCCATAGCGAGAAAGGAAGGCGAAGGTGGCGATGGAAGAATTTAAAGAATTTCCGTGGATTGACCCCTGGGTCCCCGTATCAGACCGCGGGCGCGAAGCCTATGAAAATGAGCTCCGGATGGAGCTGGGGCTGGACCATCCTTTGTACGGTGTACAGGCCAGGGCCGTCGCGAGGACCTGCCACACCGATGACGTTCTCTTTCAGCTGCACGATCACCGGATCGCCCAGCTCGCCGTCGTACATCTAACGTTCCGCGGCAGACCTGAACCGGATCCTCAGTGGCCCTCCGTCGTGCTATACAGGGATCTGGAGCACTGGGTCACCCAGCGGATGATGCGCGACGCCGCCGCCTACGAAATCGACCAATCGAATCAGGCCGCCTGAACCGGGGTCCCCGCGGCCGATCGACCCGCGATCCAACCCGTCGTCCACGCACTCTGAAAGTTGAACCCGCCAGTGACACCATCGATATCGAGAACTTCTCCTGCGAAATAAAGGTGCGGACAGCGTTTGCTTTCCATCGTGCGGAAGTCGACTTCGTCCAAACGAACACCACCGCACGTCACAAACTCTTCTTTAAAGGCGCTCTTGCCGCTGATCGAATAGATCCCCGCCTGTAACTCGTCGGCCAGTTTCTCAAGGACTTTATTGGAAACTTCCGTCCAGCGTTTGTTGGCCAAGACCCCCGACTTCGCAGCCAGCCGCACCCAAAGCCGTCTCGGCAGACCGAACGAAAAGTCCCCGGGAGCTTTCTTGAGCTTCTGTCGTTCACGCAGATCGTGCAGACGCTGGAGAAGTTCGCCGCCGCGAAACTCTGGCAGCCAGTTCACACTCAGTTGGGCCTGGTATCCCGCGTCATGCAGAACGCGCGCGCCCCAGGCGGAGAGCTTCAGCACCACCGGCCCGCTCAGTCCCCAATGCGTCACGAGGAGCGCCCCTTCCTGTGTAATTCCGCTTTGTTCGAGACGAAGAACCGCTCTCGGGACCGCAACACCTGAGAGGCCGTCCAGGCGAGGATCTGAAACCGTGAACGTGAAAAGTGATGGGACTGGAGGCTCGATCGTATGACCCAGGCTTCGCGCCCATTCCCATCCCTGCGGGTTGCTGCCTGTAGCAAAAATCAGACGGTCGGCAGCCAAGTGTTCACCCGAATCCAATACTAATTTGAACCCGCCGGGGGCACACTCCTGCTCTTGAATAGAAGTAATGAGAGTCTGACACCGAATGGTGATTTTGGAGCGACGAGCTGACTCGGTGAGGCAATCCATGATCGTCTGGGATTGATCCGTGATGGGAAACATTCGCCCGTCATTTTCGGTTTTGATGGACACCCCTCGATCCTCAAACCATTTCACGGTATCGCGTGGATGGAATCGGGTGAAGGGACTCTTGAGAGCCTTGCCTCCTCGCGGATAAAACGTCACCAGTTGAACCGGGTCGAAACAGGCGTGAGTAACGTTGCAGCGACCGCCCCCGGAAATTTTCACTTTTGCCAGTACAGTCGATGAGCGTTCCAGAATGGTGACCCTACAGGAGGGGTTAGCCTCGGCGCAGGCGATCGCCGCGAAAAACCCCGCGGCTCCGCCGCCCAGAACAATGACATCAAGAGTGTTGGATTGGGGTGGAATTCAGGGATTGTACCCTGTTTTTTCTCTTACTTGGATCCGTTGGTGCGCGCCTTATAAAATCCGCAGGAGATCGTCTACTGGATGATTTCCGGCGGGCAAACCTGACGAGATCATTACAGCACTTTTCGGAATGAATATTTTTTCGACTTTTGACTCTAAGTAGAGTAAGACATCCTCTAGAAGGAGCCGCTCATGAACAATGACGCGATTCAAAGCCGGATTTACCACCTTCGCGGAAAACAGGTGATGTTAGATTCTGACCTAGCCAGGTTATATGACGCACCAACATTCCGGTTAAATGAACAGGTGAGACGAAATCGTCGTAGGTTTCCTCCTGATTTTATGTTTCAGCTCACTGAAGTGGAAATGGAGTCATTGAGATCGTATACGGTGACCTCAGGGAATATGCCATCGCAAATCGCGATAGCATCAAAACGCAATATTCGTCATCGGCCTCTTGCTTTCACTGAGCAAGGAGTCTCGATGTTGTCCGGAGTGCTCAGAAGCGAACGTGCCATTGAGGTCAACATTGCCATTATGCGGGCCTTTGTTCAACTGCGCCATGCCATGGTTCACAATCGGGACTTGATCCGAAGGGTGGAAAAAGTGGAAGGCAAAGTTGGGCTGATGGAAACCGACATCCGCTTCATGCTTCAGGACATTCACGACATCAAAAAGCCGCTCGAAATCCCTCCAAAACCCCAGCCCAACGTCAAAGGATTCGGGAAAGACTGAACGGCTCCATCCAATCGCACCAGAAAGGCGAAAGGAAAACATAGACTCCAATTTCCAACAGGGGTCACACCCACAGCGCGAATCTATTGATGTTTCTGGGACAGGTCAAAGCCTATTGGGCAAGACCTGTCCCAAATGACGCTTTCATTTTGTGCCAGGGGTGCCGCCTTCGCGCGTAGCGAGGATGTCCCGCGCCAACAGGTAAGCCGCCTTGGGCGGCGAGTCTAGGAAATGGCGCAACGCTCGCAGCGAGCGCGAAGGTGACACCCTGAGCGTTTTATGGGTCCACCGCCAGAGACTGCGGGGGATGACGGCTAAATACGGTCGAGGAGGCGGAGGAGGCCGTCGAGGATGGTGAGGGGGTGCGGTGGGCAGCCGGGGATGTAAAGATCGACAGGAACAATAGAGTCGGCACCATTATGGACTTCCGGATGGTCAATGTAAGGTCCGCCTGAGATGGCGCAGGCCCCAACCGCAATCACAATCTTGGGCGCCGGCACGGCCGCGTAGGTTTCGAGTAGCGCGCTCTTCATGTTCTCCGTCACCGGCCCCGTGATCAGGAGCCCATCCGCGTGGCGCGGCGAAGCCACAAACTGAATCCCGAAACGACCGAGGTCGTAAACGATCGTGTTCAACACATTCACGTCCGCCTCACATCCATTGCAGCCTCCGGCCGACACCTGCCGCAGCTTCAGTGACCGACCAAAGAGTTTGAGCATTTTAGCGTCCAAGGCCTGCACCTTGGCCAACGTGACGTCACCCCGACGAAAGGCGGGGCCCAGTCCATTGCTCTGGGTCCCGGCTTCCGCCGGGATGACGACGATGAGATCTTCCTTCTTGCATGCTGCCATGCGGAATTCGCGGGAATAGGTAAAAGCTTTTTCCGGGCAGGCATCCGCACAGTCAGTGCAGAAGAGGCACCGTCCAAGGTCGACCTTGAGCCCCTGACCGTCCGTTTTGATCGCCTGAGTCGGGCAGGCATCCACACATTCGCGGCAGCCGGATGGACACCGCGCGGCATCGATGACCGGCAGCCCGCGATACATCTCCGGAAGGGCAGGTTCACCCTTCGGATAGGAAACCGTGCGGTTCCCCTGCTTAAGACGCGCGATGACTACGTCCCACATACGCATCCCCTCTGGACCCCGGCTTCCGTCCCCCTTACGACCGGGGGACTGTCCCTCCCTATAGCTTGAAGGGAATGGGACGCCGGGGTGATGTTATAAGTCATGACCGGCATAGGACAAGTTGAAGCTCTTGTTGATGAGCGGGAAATCCGAGATCTGGCCGCCGCGCATCGCCAGCGCGAGCCCTTTCCAGTTATGGAACGAAGGGTCGACCACCTTGTAGCGCAGGAAACGCCCCCCCTCATCGGTGATTGCGACATGGCAGATTCCCCCCCGCCAGCCTTCCACGAGTGAAACCGTGATCTGGCCCGGCCGCGGGTTTTCGCAGGGGACCCGCACATCTCCCGTTGGGAGCGTCATCAGCCTTTCGCGCACAAAGGTCAAGGAACGTTGAATCTCCAGCCAGCGCAGGTAGGCGCGGGAAAAAACATCGCCCGTATGCCACGTACACACCGGGATCTGCGCATAGCGGTAGAACCCCGCAGGGAATTCAAACCGGACATCCCGCTCCAAACCGCTTGCCCGGGCCGCGGGCCCCACCATCCCCAGCGTCTCCGCCATAGCGCGCGACACCCCTCCGACGCCTTCAAAACGTGCCAGAACGGAAGGCGTATTCCACAGGAGGCTGACCGACTGCGTCACATCCCTCGTGGCCGCTTCGAGCCCTTTCAGAAGCCGGGAGGCGCGTTCTTTATCCAGATCAAACCGGACACCGCCGGGCCGCACCAGGTTGCGCCCGAACCGGTTGCCGCAGAGGAGGGCCGTCATGTTCAGAAAATCGCCACGCAGACGGCCGCAATAGGACGCGGTGGGAAGATAGGCTATGTCGCCGGCCAAAGCGCCGAGGTCTCCGGTATGGTTGGCCAAGCGCTCCAGTTCCAGAGCGATCGCCCGCAGCGCTTCGGCCCGCGGCGGGACGCGGCATAAAGACAGAGCTTCCACCGCCTGGGCATAAGCCGTCGCGTGGCCGATCGAGCTGTCGCCGCAGAGCATCTCCATATAATGAATCGTCCGTTTATCCGGGGCGCCAACCAGGGCTCGCTCCACCCCGCGGTGCTGGTAGCCAAGCGCAATCTCCAGATTCAGGACCTCTTCACCATGCGCGAGGAACCGGAAATGTCCGGGCTCGATAATCCCGGCATGCACAGGCCCCACCGCGACTTCATGCACCTCTTCACCCAAAGCCTTAGGAAACTGTGCGGCCGCCGTATTCCGGAGAGAATTGGGAGCGGGATGCCCTTCCGGCTGCAATCCGTATTGTTCTGAGACTTCCCGCTCGAAAGGGTCCGCCTGAGGACAGTCATGCATCAAGGCGAGATAACTATCCTGGGCATCCCTCGACAATACTGCCAAGGACCCGGACATTCCGTCCGCCAGCACGACTACGAGCCGAATGGTCCCCGGGGCCAGGGGATAGCCGAATAAGGAAGCGATGCGGGCTCCGTTCGCGACAGCCTTGACGATGGACTGGCGGAACTCCGCTGGAGAAAGCGACGGAACCTTCTGCGCATCCGCGGTGTCGCCGTTATGCAGCGTGAGCGCGGACAACATCAGGGCGCTCCCAACGTACGACTGATCGTCTGAAGAGCAGCGGTCAAAAAGGGCGGGACATAGAGTCCCAAAACAAGGACGCCCAGACCCAGAAGCAACGGCGGCAGGATGGACCACCAGGGCTCGGGGCACCGGGGGGAAGGAGCCTCCCCTTGAGCCATGCGCAGGAAGATGCCTGCCATTCCTATGAAAATGAGCGCGAGAGATAAGAGATACGCCGCTGCGACGCCTCCATGTCCGCCATCAAGGGCCGCTTTCAAGATCGCAAACTCGCTCGGGAAAAGTCCAAAAGGCGGCGAGCCCGTGATCATGAGGAACCCGGCCACCCACAAGGCCCCCGAGACGGGAAGGACCCGCAGCGCCCCGCGTACGCCGGAAACCGTTTTCGTTTTGTAGACACCCAGGATATTTCCGGCCGTCAAAAAAAGCATCGCTTTGGCGAGCGAGTGGTTGACCGCCTGCAGGAGCGCACCGAAAATTCCGGCGCCTCCCAATCCCACGCCCAGAGCCATGATCCCCATATGCTCCACGCTCGAGTAAGCGAGCATTCTCTTGTAGTCCGCCTGCCCCACAATGAAGACCGCCGCCACGCCCATCGACAGGAGACCGAACCCCGTTAAGAGCCCCTGCACGAAGGACAGGAGGCCCGCGGCCACGCAGACCTGGACGACGCGCAGGATGCCGAGAAAAGCGCAGTTGAGGAGCGCCCCGGAGAGGAGCGCCGACACGACCGAAGGCGCCTCCGAGTGTGCGTCCGGCAGCCAGGTATGAAGCGGGGCCAGGCCCATCTTCGTCCCATAGCCGATCAGAAGCAGGAGAAACGCCGCCTTCAACCACGGCCCCCTCAGATGCGCGGCATGCTGGACCATATCCTGAACGATGAGCGTCCTGCCGCCCGTCCCTTGGGCCGCGACCACGAGAAAAAAACTGCCGAGAAGTGCCAGCGCGATTCCCACCGAGCAGATGAGGAGGTATTTCCATGCCGCCTCCAGCGACCGGTGGTGGCGGTGGAAGTAAATTAAGGGCGCGCTCGAGAGCGTGGTCGCCTCGATGGCCACCCAGAGAAGGCCGAAACGCTGGCTTAAGGTCACCAGGGTCATCGTGCCCAGGAAGAAAAGGAGACAGCCGATGAAGACCGCTTCCGGCTCATTTGAGAATAAAACGCCTTCCTCAAAATCCTTGATCCGGCCGTGGCTCTCCCGGCGCAGGTAACCAACCGCATACAGAGCGGCGGCCATGAACAAGAGGCTGATCAAGGTCAGAAAAAGCAGCCCCAGAGTATCGAGCGCCAGCCAGCCATTGAGTTCGGGCCTGAGCTGAACTTTCCAGGCCGCCATGGTCAGAAAAAGATGCAGGATGGCGCAGGCCAGAAGGAGAATCCGCCGCGACCGGTCTGTCCGCAGGAGAAACGCGGTGCATCCGCCCCAAAAGGGAAAGCCGAAAAGAGCGAGCATCATGGCTCCACATCCTTGAGCGTGGCGAGTTGGTCCGTTTCGATGTGATCGAATTCGCGCTGGATATGAAAAATCATGATGCCCATGATGAAGACGGCGACAAACACGTCGAGGAGGACGCCCATTTCAATGAGTACCGGCTCGTCATGAATAAGGGCGATGCCGCACAGATAAATGCCGTTTTCCAGAACCAGATATCCCAGCACCTGGGAGAGCGCGGTCCGGCGGCTGACGATCAGGAAAAAACCCACAAAAATCATGAAGAGCGCTCCGGGGAAAACCAGCGTGGATCCGAGCGCTTCAGGCAGCGGCAGGCGCGCACCCAGAGATACAGCCACCGCCAAAGCGGCACCGCCGGCGATCAAAGAAAGGGTAAAACCCACGAATGGATCAACCTCTCGGCGCACATGCGCTTCCCGGAGGGCCCGCGACAGGAGCCATGGAAAAACGACTCCTTTCAGGATCATGCTGCCGGCCGCGAGAAGAAAGATGTGGACAGGGTTTCCCGGCGTCTGGAGAAAGATGGCGAGGACACCCAACAGGAACCCCTGGAACGCGATCATGCGGATACAGCCGTTCAAGCGGTTCGTCCCCAGAAGAAGGAGGTTCGTGAGGATGAGAAGAACAACCAGAGTATCGATCGCTTGAAGAATCATGGCCGCGCCACCAAGAGAGCGAGGAGAGCGCAGACACCCGCTCCGACTAAAAGCGGGGGGATGCGAGATAGGCGCAAGCGCGCCATCAAGGACTCGATCACGCCGATAAAAACGGCTAATCCCAGAATGGCGGCCAGCGCGAAAAGCGTCCCGGTCCAGGGATTCATTCCGCCGAAAGGAGCTACGATCCCGACCCAGACAGCGCCCAGGATCCAGAGCTTGAGCGCTGCGCCGTAAAGAATGAAGGCCAGGTCCGGCCCGCTATGATCCAGGACCATCACCTCATGGATCATCGTGAGTTCGAGATGCGTGGCTGGATCGTCCACGGGGACGCGGGCGTTCTCCGCCAGAAGCACGACAAAGACCGCCGCGGCGACGAGCCAGAGCGCGGGAGCCAGGTGGCCCCATGCCAGAGGCGACACCAGCATGCTTGAAAGCGAGAGACGGCCGGATCGGAGCGCCACCGCCGCCAGAGACAGGAGCAGCGCCGGTTCGGCCAGCGCGGAGAAAGCCGCTTCACGGCTGGCCCCCATGCCTTCGAAGCTCGAGCCGGTATCGAGCGCGGCCAGGATCGTAAAAAACCGGGCCAGACCCAGGAGACACGCCAGAACCAGAAAATCACCGGGGAAGGAGAGAAGGGACGGACGGCCTCCAAACGGAACGAGAGCGCTGGCCATCAGAACGGACGCCAATCCGATCACGGGACCTGCACGGAATACCCAGGTGGTCGTACGGCTGTAAACGGCGCCTTTCCGGAGAAGTTTAGCCAGATCGTAATACAGCTGCAAAAGCGGTTGGCCGGTTCGGCCCGCGAAGAGCGCCTTAGTGCGGTTGATGATCCCGAGAAGGAGAGGAGAGAGAGTCAAAGCCATAAAAAGATGAAGGGTGGCCATGATCATCCGAGTTTCCAGACCATGAGAACAATCAGCGTCACCATGATGTAGAGAACATACAGCTGCACGCGGCCGTGCTGCAGCCAGCGAAACCGTTTTAAAAAGCGCTCGCCGACGCGCCAGCAGGGCTCGTAAAGGTTTGGCAGGCGCAAAGGCAGCCAAAACAAGGACACGATCGGCTGCGCGAAAGAGGAAGCCGTGTACTGCATCCGGGAGGTTGGCAGCGGATAACCGCAGCCCCAAGTGGCGGCTGTTTCCACGGAGCGGCCGGAGAGCAGCCAGAAGCGAGCTCCGGCGAGGGCCAACGCGATGGCCGAAAAACCAAGGGCTGTGATCACCACGTCATTAAGCGGTCCGAGAAGCCCAGGCCACAAGCGCGCCATTGTCCAGGGAGCTGCCACAGCCAGGAAAGCGCAGGAAGCCGCGAGAATCGCCATTGGCCAACGCATCCACGGACCGACTTCATGCAGCGACACTTCACGGTCGCGCCGCGGAGAACCCAGAAAGATGACGCCAAACGCTTTGGTAAAGCAGAGAGCCGCCAGACCCCCGACGAGCGCGAGCGCCGCGATGACGACGATGAACGGCCAATGGGAAGCCCCGGGCAAGCTCAGGATCCCGCGATAGGCCCCGAGGTAGATCAAGAATTCGCTGACAAAACCGTTGAGCGGCGGAAGCCCGGATACCGCGGCGGCCCCGATGAGAAAAGCGGCGCCGGTCCAGGGCATCCGTTTCAAAAGACCGCCCATCTGATCCAGGCGCCTCGTCCCGGATTGACGCACGACCGCCCCCGCGCCCAAAAAGAGCAGGCTTTTGAATACCGCATGATTGAGAACATGCAGGAGCGCCCCCGCCAGCCCCAGAAGCGACAAGGCGGGCGAGCCCAGGGACACACCCAGAAGCCAGACCCCCAGCCCCATCGTGATGATCCCGATATTTTCCACGCTCGAATAGGCGAGCAGACGCTTGATGTCTTGTTGAGAAAGGGCCTGGAGAATGCCCCAGACGGCGGAAAGGGACCCCAGCCCGATGAGGAGTCCGCCCCAGCTGACGGACGGCCAACCCAGATACGGCACGATTCGGACAAGGCCATAGATCCCGGTTTTAATCATGACGCCGGACATGACCGCGGACACGTGGCTGGGAGCCGCCGGATGCGCCTCGGGCAGCCAAACGTGAAACGGCACCAGGCCCGCCTTGACGCCGAAACCGGTCACCGCCAGCAAAAAGAGGAGCGTCGAGGGCGCGCCGGCCGCCGCGCCGAAACCGTCGAAGTCGAGCGTGCCCGTGCTCCGGCCAAGCAGGACAAACAGCGCAAAGAGAAACGTCGTGCCGAGATGCGTCGCGATGAGATACGACCGTCCCGCCTGGCGAACCGCCGGGTCTTCATCCTCGGAGGTGACCAGAAAAAAGGAAGCCAAGGACATCATTTCCCAGGCGATCAGAAAAAGAACGGCATTATGCGCGAGAACAACCATCGCCATGCTGGCCACCAGGGCATTAAAAAAGAACCAGGAACCGCCCGTTTCGTGATCGCGCTCGACGGACAGGTATTCGGCCCCATAGAGAGCGCAGAGGGCGGAGATTCCAAAGATGAGGCACAGAAAGAACGCGGACAAGGCGTCCAGGCGAATGAAGAAGGACGCATAGGGGATGGACCAGGGGAGACGCAGCGACTCGACGTGTCCATCCAGCAAAGCGCGCAGACCGGCCATAAATCCCACCGCACAGCCTGCGGCCGCGCCGGCGGCGCCGATGCGCGTCGACCCCGCGGCGGTGCGCTGAAACAACCGCGCGCAGACACCGGTTGCCAATAGAAAACCGATGGAAAATAGAACAATCAGCACGGTTTGAATCGGGACTCGAGGAGGCGCAGGGACTTGAAAATTGTTTCTTTATCGGACTGATTTTGAATCTGGCTTTTGAAGGACGGATCGCGCAGGACAAAAGCCAGACGGGAAAGGAGCTGCAAGTGAGCACGAACGTTGTGGCTCACGAGCGTAAAAAGACTCCGTACGGGTTTTCCATCCAGAGCGCCGAAATCGACCGCCTTATCAAGGAAGAAGAGAATGGCGAGAGGCCGCGTCACGGGAAAAATGACGGGGTTGCGGACATGCGGCACGGCGATACCGTCACCCACGCCGGTGGACGCCTGAGCTTCCCGGGCTAACAGGATCTGTAGAAGATAATTTCTGTCGGAGGCCGGCGGCAGAGGAATGTCCTGGACCATGGCGGCCAGAACGGACTCTTTGTCCGCACCCTTCAAACCGTATAGGATTCCGCCGTGTTCGAGCGCATCCGCCAGGGAAAGGGACGAGGCAGCCGGCTCGTGAGGGAAAAGATCGGAAGGAACCGGGATATTGCGCGAGGAGATCCATTCCAGGAGTTCGGCGCGATTAAACCGGTACTGATCGTGAATTTTATATGCGGGGAGCTCTTCCGTCTCAATCCAGTGGAAGATTTCTCGTTCGGGAACCTTAAGCATTTTAGCGATATCACGAACCGTGAGCTGCATAGGACTCCTAATCTCGTGGAAGGCGGCTTGGACTACCGATGGGCGCCAACAGACTGCTTCAAAGCTTTAAGTAGATGATGGACTTCCGGGGCCGTAAAACCCATGCGCCGCGGCCGCGCAACCAATCCGGCCCTGTGCTCCAGCCACGGCAAGGACTTGGCCCGAATCCCCAGAAGATGCAGCGTTTCTTTAGTGGTCACGACGATCTTTTCGGTTTTCATCTTAGTTCTCCGCTAGCGTTTGCCTAAATGCGCCAGGAGCTTTTCGCTCTCCCTCAGCTTTTTCCCGAGAATATCGGTAATCGGCCGCAGGACCTTATAAATGTCCTGGTCCCGGATGGCATAATACACCGTCGCTTTTTCCTGGCGGGAACGCAAGATCCCCACCTGCCGCAAAATCGCCAGATGTTTCGACATGCCGGACTGTTCCATTTCGAGCGCCTTGACCAGCTGCCCGACGGATTTCTCGCCGTTTTTGAGATGCTCGATGATAGCCAGACGCAGAGGGTGCGCGAGGGCTTTGAGAAAGTCGGCTTTTAAAGTGAAAACGATTTCCTGGCCGTTCATGGTTAATGGTATATGAATATATGCCCAACTGGGAATATTATAAGGCGAAGGCACTCAAAAATCAAGACCCAAAGGAAGGCGGGTTGATTGACAAGATCCGGTGATGAGAATCCGTTTTTGCCCAGAAGGAAGCGGATCGTCTCGAAGGAATGGGAGATGTGACGTCTTTCTGCCAGGACTCCTTGTAGAAATAATCGACGAAGCGGCGGATGTGATCGGGCGCCATCCCTGTGCGGCCCGTATCCCGATTGAGGGTTTCCTGCTGCTCAATCCGCTGGGCAACAATTTCTTCGAGCGTGCGCGGAGGTTCGAATACCCACAAGCCATCCAGGCGGTCAAAGATCGGCTTGTAGTCATTGAGCGCCACGGCGACTGAACGCTTGAGGCCAGGGTCGCACTTCTCAGGATCAACGTCCGTCCTGGTGCCGACGAACCAGCCTTCCAGAATGAAGACTCCTACTTTACCGAAGACACGATAAGGTTCAGGAGAGCGATCGTCCGTTTGCTTATCGAAGGCGGAAAGTTCAATGGATCCCCCACCAGTGGCCGTGGGGGATGACGACATAAGCGACTGCAGATCACGCCACAGCCGTTCGGTGTCATGCGTGCCGGCGGGGCCGCGATTAGGAATTTCGTTGGGATTGTATCCGCGCGCCAGAAATTCCGGACGATAGCGATCCGCTTTAGGAAGGTAATAATCGTCAAGCGAGCGGACAATGGCCTGGCCTTCTTCCGATCCTAATAAAGTATTGAGATGCCTGGCGACGGCCCGACTGAAGACCGTTTTGCCCTGGCCAATGGTTCCGTTGACGCCAACCACGTAGAGATCGGAAGGATGAAGGAGGCGTTTCTGTTGGAGGATCCAGCGGGCGAAGGAACGGCAGACGGCTTCAAACTCTAGCGGTTCGATTTCACTCACCGCGCCGGCCTGAGCGGAGTCGAAGGCCTAGCAGTGGCGGGCCTCGTAGTAGATCAAGTCGCGTTCGAGATCATCGAAGGTCCAGTGATCCGGTGAGAAATAATTCCAGAACATGCCGTATCGATCCACCACATAGGCACCGGGCACAACCTCTTTCGGCGCACTCCTAACGATGAGGACCTGAGCGTTCAGCCAGTCCCATTGCTTCTTATCGGCCTGAATCGCCGCCTGCCAGCGATGGACCGTGGCCACCGCCGCCTCGGGCTCATAGAGCAAGAGAACGTGAGACTTCTGCCGGTAGTCCCAAAGATCGTGAGATTGACCTTCCACATCTTTCAGTTTCCAGTTGGGGGCGCGTTTTCCTTTTTCAATCATCGGTCACACCGCCAGCTTCTGGAAGATAATGCCGGCCCCCAGGACAATCTTCTGAGGATCCTTGATCAAAATGGTGGTGTACCCGATGCGCATCAACTCCCCATGCAGGGTCTGGTGTGTTTCCTGCCGGGAAACGGTGGATTTGGAGCTGACTGTGCTTTGGAGCGTCTCCAGAAACCAGGGCGCTTCTTTCAGAACCATCGACGCAGGCTTCCCGACCAGACCGTGCGCGTCAAGCTCGAAGATCGCGGCGGCGGCAGGATTAAAGATAGTGATGTTACCATCCAGGCCAATCGCGATCAGTCCGCCGGATAGATTTTCAAGCAAACTCTCGAAAAGGATCTTCGTGTGAGAGACTTCTTCAATCAGAAGGAGGTTCTGGTAGGCGATGGCCGATTGCCGCCCGAGCAGCGTCATGAACTCCTGGTCCTGAGGGCTGAACTGTCCCCCTTTACGATTCAACACTTCCAGGACGCCATACGTTTTTTTCTGAGAAAACACAGGAACGCAGAGGATGGAGCGCGTCGTAAAACCGGTCACAAGATCTATTTTCCGGTTAAAGCGGTTATCCTGCCGCACGTCCGGAACAAGGGCCGGCTGATGATACTGGGCGGTCCAGCCGACAATCCCGACGCCGGACTCAAAGGGGATTTCCGCCAGCCGCTTGGCGTCGATGCCGTAGGCGGATTTCACAATCAGAGTCTTCTCATCGGAGGCCAGCTCAAAGTAGGTTCCGGCTTCGGCCTGAACGGTCTTGCAGGCCTGCTCCAGGATGAACTGCCACAATTTCTCCGGCTCGTAGACGAAGTGGAGCTTATTGAGAATTTCGAAAAGCGCGTTTAAGTGATAGGTGCCGAGCATTCGTTAGGTCTGGGCGGGGCATTTCGCCCTGCTCATAATAGCACTTTCACCGTTTAAACCGTTCCGCCACACTACTGGGCGGACGCCCGACTGGCGTGTGTCGGGCGAATAAAGCGGGCCTTCGGGACTTCCAATCTCTCCCCCGTGCCATCGGCGGAAAGCACATAGAGCGGATCCTCACCGACCGCCAGTGTCGTCGCCTCGACCGCCGTGGCTTTCGGATCCCAATCTTCCCGCGCGATCGTCTGCAGGCGGCCGCCGGACATATCAGCAATCACGAGCGTCTGCTCGCTGAGGTCCGTGGCGTCCGCGCTCTCCTTGAAGGACAGAAACTGGTGGCCCGGAAACGCGTTCACTTCCCGCTGGACCGGGCAGGACTTGCCGCGCCGGACGGGGGGATCCACGGAAAAAGGCGTATAGGTATCCTTGCGCCTGTTCCATACCTGAAAAACGTCACATGTTCTGGATTGTTTTGCCGTCTTTAGAACGATGAGATCCGGACTGTCCGCATAAACGGCTTCGGCGACAGGCTCCTTCATCAAGAGCGTGGTGGTTCCGGTTTCCACCCGGTATTCGGCCAGCCAGCTCGGAAGGGAATTCTCAACAATCTGGAGAAAAATCAAGCTCTGGCCATCAGGAGACCAGTCCGGAGAAAAACCCTGGCCGAGAAGGATGGTATGCGACGTTTCCCAGTCATGAACCGCGAGAATCGGCCAGGCGGACGGGCCCATGACCTGTACAACCAGCTGCCGTCCGTCCGGCGAAATCAGGAAGCGGAAGGGCCCCAGGGGATTTTCGTAAATAACTTTTTCTTCGCCATCCGGCCACGACTTCAGATACACCCGGTAGGGATCCTTTGGAGTCTTGCGAGCGGAAAAGAAGACCCGCCCCTGGACCTGATCCCACATGATATCGATAAAATTCGCGTAGGCCTCTCGAAAAGAAAAAGGCTGCAGCTGATGGGAATCAAGATTATAGAAAGCGGGAACCGGAGGTTGCTGACGGAGATCCTCGACGAAAAAGCCACGCGGAAAATCTGCAGCACAAACGGCGGAAAGACAAAAAACAACGAGAAGCGCAGGGACGCACCGCAGCGCGCTCCCTGCATGCCTACTTGGGTTCCACAATCTCCGGGCCATTTCCTGTGGTTTCCGCCCGCTCTCCATGCAACACTTTCTCATTGTAGGATTCCGAGGCCCGGTGGCCGACCAGGCTGTCGGCCAGCGCCTGGATCTCTTCAGGAGTCAGCGCTTTCGCTGTCTTCGCGGGCTTCCGGGCCGTTTGCGCTGGCGCCGGCGCAGGCTTTTGCGCTTGCGTTCCCTCAGACGGCTCCGCCGTCTTGGGCTTCTGCAGCGAAGCCAGGAGTTGACGAACTTTGGGTGCCAGAGGATCATCCGGGCGAACCTCCAGGAACGCTTTAAAATCTCTGGCCGCGCCATCCAGCTTCCCGCGCTTAAGCAGAATGACGGCACGCCCGAGCCGCGATTGGGCGTCTTTTGGATTCACATCGATCACTTTATTGAAATCCTCCAAGGCATCATCCCATTGATCCCGTTCGTAATTCAGCGCGCCGCGCAACGCGCGCGCTTCCACATAATCCGGTTTGAGCCTGAGAGCGTCATTTAAGTCCATCAACGCCCCGTCGAGAGCCTTGAGATAATACTTGCAGGCCCCGCGCGCAAAATACGCCTCGACGAATTCGTTGTCGTTGTAGATCGCTTCATCAAACCCCTGGATGGCTTCGTTAAATTGCCTGGCGTTGAACGCCTGGACACCCTGATTAAAAGCTTTGACGGCGGCGCTCGATCGCGCAAACGCACAAGCGGGTCCTAGAACAATAAGACTAAACAGCAAAACTGCGCTTTTTTTTGCATTCATCGCAGGCACAAACCTCCTTCAGGTAATCATACGTATAGATCCCGGTGTTGTGGCCGTCGCTCCAATCAATGTGAATGGCGTAGTGGCCCATGACCTCGATGGCCCGAGGCCTGATGTCCGGAGCAATACGCTCAGGCGTGAGAAGGCTCTCATGGGTCCACTCGTCGACGCAGGCGGCGCAGCGGCAGGCCAGGCGCAAATCCAGGCCCTCATAGCAACTGAGGTGCCCGTCACTCCAGCGAATGGAGATGGCACTGCCGGATGTTTTGATTTCCTGAGGAGCCGCCTTCATTAGAATTCCGTTTCGACCCACTGCTTCGGATCCACCGGCACGCCATGGACAAACACCTGAAAATGCACATGCGGCGCGGTGCTCAAGCCTGTGGAACCGACCGTTCCGATCACTTCCCCTTTGGGCACTTTCTGCCGCAGCTTGACCTTGATAGACTGCATATGAAGGTAAATGGTCATGACCCCCTGACCATGGTTCACCAGGACCATGTTCCCATGCGCCTTGAAATGGCTGGCCATCACCACGGTGCCGGAATTGGCGGCCAGAATAGGCGTTCCTTTTGGCGCGCGCAAATCGATCCCTTTATGAAAACCCGCATCGATCGTTCCATTCCGGAGGCGCTTGAGCCCGAATTCTCCAATCACCGGGCCATCGACGGGATACACGAAGGGACCTTCCCACTGCTGGTCTCGCGATAAATATTGATCGGCCTTATGAATCAGGCCACTTTCGTGGTGTTCGGCCTGCATGAGGACCGTCTTTTCTGAAGTAAAGTTCACATTTTCAATCGTGTAGACACGCGTCGAGATCTGGATGCTGAAGGCCTCTGTTGGCAGCTCAGGAACGGCGGCCTGGGCGGACGTCTTGCTCAGCGTCAAACCGTAGGAGCCCGGCTTTGTGCCCAGAGGGACACCGATCAGCGCACGTTTCGCGTTCGGGCCGACGGAAAAAAAGGAATAGGATTTCCCCATAAAATGCGCCCTGAATTTGGCGGTTGGAAGAAGGCCATCGACTTCCACGCGCATCGTTTCGCCCGGCAGAAGCGTGGTCGTGGAGAGAAGAACATTGGCGGGAACCGCATACAACGGAATGGCCAATGGCAGAAGGCAGATGGCCAGTTTAAGGTTCACGTTGGCACGACGCGGACGAATCGGCGCTTGCCGACCTGAATCAAGACGGGGCCCAAGAGATCCAGACCATCTTTCTCTCCCGCACGTTTTCCATCGACCTCCACGGCGCCCTGGCTCAGGAGCCTCTGCGCTTCTTTCTTGCTCGGTGTCATGCCGGAAGCGACCAGGATATCCGCCAATCGATGCGTGCCCGTGAACGTCCGGAATTCGGGAATCTGCTCGGGAATCTCTTTCTTTGAAAAAACGCGGTCAAATTCGGCGGCCGCCTTTTCCGCGGCTTGCGCTCCATGGAATTGCGCCGTGAGGGTTTTCCCGAGGCGCACTTTGGCTTCCTTCGGATGGAGGGCCTTGAGCTCTTCCACGTTCAGATCGGTCAGGAGCTCCGCGTATTTGGGCATGAGCGCATCCGGGACGGACATCAGTTTCCCGAACATCTCCTGCGGAGGATCATTGAAGGCCACATAGTTGCCGAACGATTTGGACATCTTCTTAGTCCCGTCGAGCCCTTCCAGGAGCGGCATCATCATCACGACCTGCGGCTCCTGAGAGTTCTCAAGCTGCAGCTCCCGCCCCATGAGGAGATTGAATTTCTGGTCCGTGCCCCCCAGTTCCAGGTCCGTCTGCAGCGCGACGGAGTCATATCCCTGCAGCACGGGATACAGGAGTTCGAGCAGCGAGATGGGTTGGTCTTCCTCGACGCGCTTGGCGAAATCGGCGCGCCGGAGCATCTGGGCCAGGGTCGTGCGCCGTTGAAGGTCAAAAATCCCGCTATCGCCCATCGCATTAAACCAGGCGCTGTTGAAGACGACGCGGGTTTTTTCTTTGTCGAGGACCCGGAACACTTGTTCCTGGTAGGTCTTGGCGTGCTCCCAGATCTGCCGGGCATTGAGTTTCGGCCGGGTTTCCGATCGTCCCGACGGATCGCCGATGCGCGCCGTGTAGTCCCCGATCAGAAAATCAATTGGATGGCCGAGGTCCTGGAATGTGCGAAGCTTCCGCAGGGCGACCAGATGCCCGAGATGGAGGTCCGGAGCGGTCGGATCAACGCCGAGCTTGATGCGCAGCGGCTTTCCTTTTTCGAGCTTGGCGAGCAGTTCCTTTTCCGAGATGATTTCCGCGCAGCCACGCGTGATCTTCTGCCAGGCATCGGAGGAGGCACTCATGAGGCTCATCGTATAATACCGTCCTTCGACGAGACAACCAGGCGCTTTCCCCGGAGATGGACACCGTTCTCGGGGATCCCGCGCACAACGATCTTCTTCCCCGCGGCTCGGGCCTCTCGAACGAGCTCTTTAATGCGGGAAACCTGCTTTTCCGGAAGCACGAGCGCTTCTTTTCCTGAAAAAGCGACGACAAAGTTTTTGAGTCCGTCAGCTTGAATGGAACACCCCTTCGCGGCCACCAGGATGCAATCCGTGGTCGAACGGCTCCGGACATGGCCGACGCATGTATTGCGCTGCCGATCAGGCTTAACCGCCTGGCGCAACGCCGGCCACTGGCCCAGGTCCGCCCACGCGGACAGGGCCTGCCGCGCCACCCAGGCTGAAGCCACCGGTTTTGGCTGGTGGACCATCGGCATCATCACGGCATAATCGATCGTATTATCGACGAAACGCTGGAAATCCAGAGGATGGGCGATTGTCGAGGGAAAGGATTCAAAAATCTTCGCGGCGAGCTTCGGCTTGCGCCGGGATATCGCTTCCGACATCTTCCCATAGATCCGGAAGATGGCCGGCTGATAGGCTTCAAGCGCCGCTTCCGCGAGAGAAATCCGAAAAAAGAACATCCCCACATTCCAGAACCAGCCGCCCTCCTCAATCATCTGGCCGGCCCGCTCCAGCGACGGCTTTTCTTCGAATCCAATAATGGGTTTCGCCGGATCGGCCCGTCTCCGGTCCTCTTCGTCGGCTCTGATCGCTCCAAAGCTCGTCCATTCTTTGGGTTCTCCGGACGGACTCACGGGAATCACGACAAAGACGGGTTCGTTGGCCGCGGCCCGCACCGCCTGGCGGAATGCCTTTTGGAACTCTTTCACTTTCGGGATTACGTGGTCTCCCGTCACGACCGAAATGACCGCATCGGTGTTTTTCTGGCGGAGGTGAGCCATCGCCCACAACATCGCCGGCCATGTTCCCCGCCGCACCGGATCGATAAAAAAGTGATCCGCTGGCAAGGGAAGCTGCTTGCGGATCGGCGCCACCATGTCCCGCACCGTTAGAACGTAGATCTGCTGCCGAGGAATCAGCGAAACGCGGTCGCAGGCCTGTTGAATGAGAGATCGCCCTGAGCCTGTCAGATCAGAAAGCACCTTATTGAACGGGTAGAGCCGTGAACTCTGACCTCCCGCAAGAATCACCACAAAAATTCCCGGCTTTTTCACAAGAGTCATCGTATAAAACCGTCGACAATGGCACAACGCACGCCGACTCAGCCAACGACGGAGGAGGTAGGATCAAAAGTGGTGGAAATTCCTGGCAAGGATTTGCGAGGGAAATAGGAAACGGCGTATTCTTTCGTGGAGACCAAAACACTGTCCGTTGACGCGGACAATAAACGAAAGGAGATACGCCGTTATGGAGACTATTCTAGAGCAGAAGAAAGGTGAAAAGAAAGAGAGCATGCTGGATGTTCTGGCGCGGCAAGGGGCACTGAAGATGCTGACGGAGGCCCTGGAGATGGAGGTGACGGACTTCTTAGAGCGTCGACGTTATGAGCGGGCTAAGGCGCAGGCCAAAGGATATCGCAATGGCAAGCGGGAGCGGCAGGTAACGGTGTTGGGCGGGACACTTTCGGTTCCGGTCCAGCGGGTGTCGGGTGTGGAGTACCAGTCGAGCATCCTGTCGCCGTATCAGCGGCGAAGCCCTGGAGTCGATGAGCTATTTCGGCGGCTGTACATGGAGGGGCTGACCTCGCAGGACTTTGAGCCGGCGCTGCGATCGCTCTTAGGCGAAGGGACGACGTTATCGGCCTCGAGCATCCAGCGATTGGCGGTAAAGTTTCAGCGGGATTTTGAGGCGTTTGGGCGACGGGATCTGTCCAAGAAACGATACGCCTATGTGTGGGCGGACGGGGTGTACTTAAAAGCCGGCCTAGAGAGCGAGAAGGCGGCCATCTTGGTGTTGGTGGGAGTCAACGACCATGGAATTAAAGAATTGATCGGTGTGATGGAAGGGTACCGAGAAAGCTATGAATCCTGGCGGGAGATCTGGCGTGGGGTCAAGGAGCGCGGATTAGTCGCGCCGCTGGTCGTGGTGGGGGATGGGATCGCGGGACTTTGGAAAGCTGTGGCGGATATTTATCCCACCACCAAAGCCCAACGGTGCTGGAAACATAAGATGGTCAACATCCTCGACAAGGTTCCGCAGCCGAAACAGGAGGAAGTCTTGGCGCGTCTGCGGGTCGCCTATCAGACGGATACCCGTGAAAAGGCCGAGCAGCACTTAGCCGTCTTAGCGGAGGATTTGGATGCGCGATACCCCAGAGCCGCTCAATGTGTGCGGCAGGATCAAGAGGCGCTCTTGCGGTACTTTGACTACCCGGCGGCGCACTGGATTCATTTAAAGACGACCAATCCGATTGAGTCGATCTTTGCCAGTGTGCGGTTGAGAACCTATGTGTTGCGGCGTTTCCAGAAAGCACACAGTGGCGCCGCGTTCGTCTACAAGATCATTGAGCGATTGTCGCTGAAGTGGCGTCCGGTTCATCGACCCGAGCTTGTCAAACGGTTGTGGGCTGAGCAAGGAAAGAAAGTCAGGTTAGCCATCGCGGCTTAAAGATTAACGGAGGAATACGCTAAACCTTATTTCCACCACATTTGACTAAAGCTCCGACGGAGGCCCGGCTTTCGATGGGTCTTTCGGACGCCAGAAATTAGCCCTCTGCTCTATAGGTTCACCGTCTAAGAACCACTAAAATTTAGACTTATGGCTAAGAGGTTACAACGCATTGTTTCGATGCTTCTGGTGGCATGTCTTCTGACTAATCTTTGCCCCCGGGTCAGTCAGGCTTCCGGTTCGGTTTACACCCCTGCCACCGACAGCTCTGCGTTTCGTCAAGAAGCTCTGGAGCTTCGCGTCGTAGGAGTCCGACGTCAGATAACCCTTTTTACGGATCGTATTTACCACTCCCTCTCAAGGATGTTGGATCAATTTCTCGGCTTCTCGCCCGGAGCCCCTGTGCATTCCGAGGAAAAACCGCATGCCGGCTCTGTAGATGCTTTGAAGCTTCTTCAACGACTGCGAACTCGCCCTCTCCTGCGCTGGCTGATTCGCCTTCCATCAGACGATAACCGCTATCTGCTTTACTGGTATGAAACCGTTTATCCTCAACTGATCATCCAATCCTCACCCCGGATCTCGAACGTAATCACGGAGTTGTCTGAAGAAGAGCTTTCATCCATCCTGGACCATCCGGTTGAGGTGAGCGATAATCTTCCCCCGGGGCGACTGGCCATGGCCATCACCGAGAATGGTCAACAAAAAGAGATCATCCATCCGGAGTTATTGATATTTGCAGGGAACGATACGGAACAGAAAAAAATTGTCTGCAGCTGGATTTTTTCCCGGCGGCAGGCTTATGCTTGGATTCAAAAACATCCCCGAAACCCGGTGACATGGCTGCTGTCGCATGTGGCCAAGAGGCTCTCCGGCCGAAACGACGACGAGCGCATGGAATTTGCTGCAGGCCTGTTGTGCGCGGTCCGGCTTCCACCCCTTAATTTTTATGCTCGATTGCGTCGCCGTTTCCGCACGCTCTCATTGGTACCTGCCGTACCCGTCCAGCGCATCTTGAAGGAATTCGATGAACATCATCGGAAATTGGTCGAATCAGAACGAATCCTCGCCCACAAATTAATCAGCATGGCCTATCGCCAGATGGAAGAAAATAACCAATCCAGGATCTATAAGTCCGGAGAATCCTTCGCGGCCTATGCCACCCGGCTGGCTCTCACAGCAGCTCAATTAGGTCAGGATGCCGGCACGATCATGGCCCTTCTGCTGCACCAATTGGAGTCGCCGGCGTTGAAAAATATGGAGCTGGTATTCCCTGACGTCGTTGATCTTATCAACGGCCTGAACGCGCTCGACGCGGAACCTTTTCGGCCGCCATTGGTGACCGAAAAACCGGATTCCACGATCGAAGCGCTCTTGAACCGGCAATTGGCCTTATTGGATGAACTGGCCCGGGGCATTGTGGATAAGCGTCTGCCGGCCGGCAACTTCACGGAGGAGGTGCGAAGCAGAAGAATCAGAGCTGTGCGTGCCTCTTTATTCGCGATGGCGCTCGCGGATCGTTGGCAGACGTTAGCCACCATCAATCCGGAGAACCCCAGCCCCCTTACCGTCAAGACGCGCGCTGAAATGGAGCTCCTGTATATCCCTCAAGCGCAGCGGCTTCTTTTAGGACCCCTGGCGGAGGTCATGAAGAACGAATATTACAGGGTTTTCGCGCCTGACCGGCATGCCCAGATACGCAACGATATGGATCAGGCCCTGGGGATGACGCCGGAACAGACCGGAGATCTCCTCCATACCCTTGAGCGGGACATGACGAATGTTCTGAACATTTTCGGCGTCCGCGCCGATGTCCACGGCGCGCGAAAATCCGATCGAAGTGCCGAGCGAAGGCTTACTCGCCGTCTCAAGACAAACTCAGAGGCGAGGATCAGCGATCAGACCGATCTCCTCTCACTTAGAATTGTCGTAGACACCGATGAGGACCTCAAAAAGGCCGAAGACCTCGATCTTCTCCTGGGAACCCGGGGGAAATCTCCGGACGGCTGGACACAGATTTCTCCGGCCTGGAAGCGCCTGAGGTTTGGGCATTCCATCAAAACGATCGAGGTGGAGCATCCCAATAACGCCGCCGGCCGGCAGACCATTGAAATCCAGATGCTCACCCGCGCCGCCCAGGAGGATTATTTACGGAATCGCCACCAGGCCGATCATGATTTACCTCTCTACCAGCACACCCTCCGCATCGCCGCCGCCGATTATGCGTCCTGGGCCTTCGGCCGAGAGGATGATCCGGTGGTGCTCGAATTTACAGAAAAAGATCGGCCGCTTGTGTCCGAGGGCGACGTTGCAGAGATCCTGGAAGAAAATCTCGAACGTCTGACCAAGGCGCACTCCGGCGTCTATCCGCTCGTCCCCGTCAACCGGGAGGGAAAGGCCTTTGATCCCACGGCCATCGCCCAGGCGGACGTATCCGAATGCTTCTGGGCGGCGGTACGTCTGCCCGAAGGCGCGACCATGGCCGACTTGATTTTCAGCCGCTGGGTGGCCGGGGCGCCGTCCCAGTATCCCGCCGCGGTCGAAACCGTCTTAGAAAAAACATCGCCTCGCGGAACGGAAAAAAACTCCCTCTCCATCCAAACCGGATCCGGGGGACCGGCGTCCGACCCCGCAGAGTCTCTCCGTCGACCCCTGGGGCGTGCGCCAATCATTTTCATCGATGCCGACAGGTCTCTGGACATTTCGAGCGCGGAGGCGAAAACATTGTTCCCGTATGCCCAGACACCGCGCGCACGATCTCTTTTATACCACGCGTCAGACACCCGCGACACGAGACCGCTAGGCCGAAAAAGCATCGAAGACCACTTTGGAACCTACTGGAGTACACTCAAGACGACCGTTTTGGGACGCCTCGTCCACGCTTTGGATTTTGCGACCGCAAAAGAACTAGTGGAGGCCGTAGGGGCCGGCACGCTTTCGCTCAACGATCCGCAAATAGACACGGCCTATCACCGCCATTTCACAAGGATCAGTCCGGACATCGTCTCTCACGGCGATCGCCTGAGGATCACCCTGCGTCCGGATCAACGTCAGGCGGGATTTCTGCACCACGCCCTAAAATCGCTGACGAACGACCATTGGAGGCTGGGCAACGTCATTCGCGTGGACGAGGATGAAGAGGGCGTTTATTATCAGATTGACGTCCACAAAGATCCTTCCAAAAACATTAAGGACTCTTTGAAGAAGATTCGGTTGGAGCGTTCTTATAAACCCTGGCAGGGAACCCAAGAAAGCCGTCTGATCCGCATTCAACTCGCCTCCCCGGACCAACTGATTCAGGTGACCGGCGTGCTTGCCAAAAACGATATTGAGATACAACATTTGTCATACCTGTTTTCGAATCAAGACGGCGCAACGTATGAGCTCGAATTGGCCGGACCCGGCGCGCAGGACACTCCCGAAACGCACCTGCCGCCAGACCTGGAAACCGAGTTAATGTCCCTGACGAAAAATCATCAGATTTCGTACTACATGCAGTTCCACTTTGAACCGCTGCAGGATGGCGCAGGCCCTGAGACTCGGCGCCTGGCCTTTACAACCGACGAAAACCAACTGGGCATTCTGGCGGATTTGACCGACATTATCGTTCAACACGGATGGGAACTCACGGGATATTTTCAGCAGCGCGAAACACGCGCCGGCGGGCGCGCCACGTTGTTCGATATGCGGCCAGACCGCGACGCCGCCTCAGAAGAAAACCTGATGGCTGCGCTCAAGGATTACCGGCGCGAACGCGGCTCGCGTCCCCCTGAAGAGAAGGGCCAATGGCTGTCGGTTCGCCTCGTACTGAGAAATGTTCCCGGAGCGATACGAGAAGTGGCGAGGACTTTCGCCATTCTTGATACATACATCGAATCGGGGAACCTGGAATCCGTCTTCCCGGGCTCAGGCATATTTAATTTCATCGTTTTTGCGCCTCAAAGCCTTAAGCCTCAAGACCTTGGAAAACGCTTTCGACAGCACTTCCGTAGATTATTCGATGACGTTTCTTCGCCCTTGCTGGATATCAGAGTCTCACAGACGGATGTCGGCGATGAAACGGCGGCCGAACTTTCGAGAATCCTGAAGGAACATCGGAGTGCCACCGAACAAGGATATGTGGCTCGTATAAAGCATGCCCGTCCCATGGACCAACGCGTAAACTGGAAATACGTCAGGCTCTTCGAGACCGCGATTGAACTCATGTACCGTTATCACGGTTATCCGGATAAGAGCATTCCGCACGATGGCAGAGTCGCCGCCTGGCAGGGTCGAAAATCAGATCCCAGCGGCCGCCTGGCTTATGCCGTCCATCCCCAGGAAGTGGCACAGATCTATCTGAACGAATTTCAAGGACGGGATGAAACATTTCTGCTTGTCTGTCTCCTCCATGACGTTCTGGAAGATGCGCCCAAGAACGTCTACCGCTATTACAACGAGATGATGAAAGCAGGGAGCTGGGAAGCCACCCTCGCGGAGATCCGCCAGCGGTTCCCGGCCGACCAATATCCCGATTTGGCCAAGGGCCTTGAGACCGCTCAACGACTGACCGATCTGCGTTCTTTGATAGTGCAGGCGGCCATTCAGGAAATCAGCCGCGAGATTGAAGAGACCTTCGGACCCCGGCTTTTGGAAGTTCTCCGGCTGTACGATCATTCGCGATCGTCCTTCAAAAAGTCAATCGAGAGTCTCTCGGGTAAAGACATTGCCGATTTTCTAGCGGCCAAAGGGGCGGATCAAGTGTCCAATCTGGCTACGGCGTTTCAAGCGGGGAATTTGGAAAAAACCCTTTCGAAGCTCGTCCGGCATCTTCTGCCGGCCATGGCGCTGGATCCGAGCCGTCGTACCACCGTGTATTACCTGAGCCGCATCGGCCTTTTGAAGGCGCTCACCCGAGCCGCGGAAAACTCAAAGCAGGACTGGCCTCTTTTCCAAAACGAGGTCGAAGGAGAGGGATATACGGAGAGTGCGCGGGACGCTCAAATGGACACCATCAAATCGGGAAGCCAGGTGCTGGTGATGATGCGTGAAAACCCAGAATTCCTGAAGGAGACGAATCTGGACGATATTGAACGATTCGAAGCCTTGATACGCCGCCACGTCAAAACCCAGGTCTCCAAGGTCATCCAATTCCCGGAACCATCAGGGCCCACCATCCCTGGACAGACAGCGGCATTGACCGGACACGAGCGGCGGGATGCACGTTGGATTTCGTGGATGGGCGCGGCTGCTGGTGGATGTCTCGGCTTTCAATTTGCATCGGACCATGGATGGTTCCCAGCTCCAGGCCTCACACCGGATTTTATGCTGCCTGCACTGATCCTGGCAGGTTTATGGGCATTGGCATCGCGCCTGAGTTTGTCTCTTTCCGAATGGATGCACGAATGGCGCGGCCATATCGCCGAGATGCACCGCCAAGGGTTTACCCGCCTGGACGTGATTCGGCAACCGGACGGAGGCCTCGAGGCGATCGGCCAGATTCCCGCCGATGGCGAGGTGGACTGGCATCGCATTTGGCGAGCAGGCCCCCTCCAGAACGCCCGGCTCCTGGCCGTAGCGGCTATTATCTCAGCAGGATTGGTCGGGCCCTTGAATCTTATCCCGATCGCGCTTCCTGCGACCCATGGGCCCGCCTTTATGACTGCTTTCGGACTTTCCGGAATGACAGCATTCATCGGCTCTCAAATTCTAATCAATCTAAGGCTTCGGCCTTCAGACAATCGGGTTCTTTTTAGGGACGGAGAGCTCCATCAGGAACTTCTGGAAATGCAGAGCGCCTAATCATGACACGACATCATTTTGAGCATGGTAGCGAACGTCTTGATCGGATAAACTACTTTTGAATATGACCACGAGGTTAAGTCATCGTCTTCCCAGCATCCTAGTCGCGGCGCTTGTGCTCGTCGATCTTCCAGGTGCGCAATGGAGTTCTTTAAGCACCGCGGGTCGCATCAAATGCAATCACAGCCCCATTGGCAACCGCCGCTTAAACGTCGGCTCGCTCGAGTGCGGCCGGAAGTGCGCCGACCATTCGCAGACGGAACCCCGCCGCATGGAAGTCGACCTCCCAGACCGACCGCACCGTCGGGCAAACCCCCCAGAAATAGCGGGGGCGGTTGTTCCGGATGTGATGCGCCTTCATCAATGCATCATCGACGACTTTTCCTTCGGGATTTACCGGTGGGACGCCCCCCTGGAATTCCGTAGATAGGCGTGTGCAGAGTTTTTCCAGGGTCTTCTGGCTGGCTTTGTTCTCCGCATAGATCAGCGCCTTTCCATCCTCGCCATAAACCGCCACGTCCATCCAGCGGGATTCAAACCGAACCTGAGACCGGGGGTAGCCATAATCCGTGATGAGCTGGACGCAGGTGGCCGCCTGGGTGATCGACTCGCGGCGCAGGCCGACGTAGACATCCTTGTCGTTGCGAACGAAAAAAGAAAGCGGTGAGCGCTTACCAGAACCGACGCGGAAAAAATATCCCTCCAGACGAATCAGGCCGGCGTTGAGACCCCGCGCCCAGGCATCGGCTTCCCAGTCCTGGATCGGATTCTTATGCAGAGCCATGGAAATGGAATTTCCAAACTGAAAGACGGTCTTCCTGGCGACTTCAAGCTCAAGGGCGGATTTTCGGACCAGGTCATCGAGCCACCGAACGGACACGGTTAGCGAATAGCGACGGTGGGGTTCCTGGAGATGGCATCCAGCACGGAGACCGCCATCTCAATATCGGCCGGTGTATTGAAATAGCCGAAGGAAAATCGCGTGGTCCCGAGCGGGTAGCTTCCGATCATCTGATGCGCTCCGGGAGCGCAGTGCAGCCCGGAACGCGTCATGAGCCCTCCGCGCTCGAAAAGCCGGTGTGACAACTCGAGCGGCGCGAAGTCGTCGAGGCGGACGGAGATGACCGCCACGCGGTTCACGGCGTTATTCGAGCCATAGACTTTCAGGGTTTTTATTTTGCCGACGCCTTCCAGGAACTGAGCGGTCAGACGTTCCTCGTGGGCACGCACTTTCGCGACTGTCTCGCGAATCAGATATTCCAGCCCGCTTTTCCAGCCGGCGATTCCAAGAGCATTGTGCGAACCCGCTTCAAATTTATCCGGAAGAAAATCGGGCTGGACTTCCTGTTCCGACTGGCTTCCTGTTCCCCCTTCGCGCAGCGTTTCGAGATCAAGACCTTCGCGCATATAAAGGCCTCCCGTTCCTAAGGGCCCGAAAAGCGCTTTATGCCCTGGGAAAGCCAGGAGATCGATCTTCATGGCCTCCACGTCGATGGGCAGCGCCCCCGCGGACTGGGCCGCATCCACCAGGAAAGGAATGCCTTTTCGGCGGGCGATATCGCCCACGTCGGCGATCGGCTGAATGCTGCCCGACACATTGGACGCGTGCACGAGCGCCACCAGACGGGTATGGGAATCCATCGCTTTCGCGAAATCGATGGGATCGACGATGCCATCCGTATTGGCCTTGACCTTGATAATTTTGATGCCTTTGCGGTTTTTCAGCGCATGCAGGGGACGCAGAACCGAATTATGCTCCATCGCGGAGACCACCGCGTTATCGCCGAGCCTCCAATCCAGGCCTTTGATGGCGAGATTAAGGGCGTCCGTGGCGTTCAGCGCAAAAGCAATCTGGCCGGGCTTCGGAATGTTAAAAAGGATCGCCAGGAGTTTGCGCGTGTCGTCCAGGAGCCGTCCGGACAAGACGGCCCGCGGGTAGGCGCCCCGGCCGGGGGAGGCGCCCAGGTGGCGATGGTAATCCAGGAGTCCCGCTTCGACGTCCGGCGGCTTGGGAAAGCTCGTGGCCGCGTTATCGAAGTAAATTTCGCGTTTTTCAGTCGGCATTGTTGATCACGCCTCCACCCAGAACAATATCTCCATCATAGAACACGGCGGCCTGACCCGGAGTCACCGCGGATTGATCTTTCGTAAAACGGACAATCACGCCTTCATCGCAAGGCTCGAGCCTACCCGTGGCACCAGGATGCTTTGACCTTATTTTAACAGACGCCGCACAAGGAAAAGCGGGCTTCTCGCCACTGGTCCAGGTCACCTGGCGGACCACCAGAGACCGGGAAAGGACATCGTCTTTGCCGCCGACCACCAGCGTATTGGCTGTCTTATCAATAGCGGTGACATAGAGCGGATGACCCACCGCAAGTCCCAGGCCCTCGCGCTGGCCGATCGTGTAGAAGGGCAGACCCTTGTGCTGTCCCAGGACTCGTCCATCGGTATGACGGATGGGGCCGGACGGGCGCTGGTCTGCCGGGACTTCTTCCGAAATAAACTGGCGGTAATCTTCATTGGGAACAAAGCAGATTTCATAGCTGTCCGGCTTATCGGCGGTACGAAGGCCAAAGCGGCGGGCGATTTTTCGGACGTCCGTCTTGACAAGATTCCCCAGCGGGAACAACAGTCTTGAAAGCTGATTTTGACCGAGGCCGTAGAGCACATACGATTGGTCTTTTGAAGCGTCGACGGCTTTCTTCAGCTGATAGACTCCGCCCGACGGGGAGATCCGCGCGTAATGACCCGTCGCCAGATAGTCCGCTCCGAGCGCCAGAGCCTTTTCCAGCAGGGCATCGAACTTCACGTGCTGATTGCAGGCGATGCAGGGGTTGGGGGTTTCCCCCTTGAGATAGCTCTCTTTGAAGTAGCCGATCACGGATCCCTTGAATTGATCGACGTAATCAAAACTGTAATGGGGAATGCCGAGGGTCTGGGCGACGGAACGCGCGTCATAGAAATCCTTCGACCCGCAGCAGCCGCCGAAGGTGCGGCCCTCGCGGCTTTCCCAGTTAGACAACTTCATCGTGACACCGTAGACCTCGTAGCCCTGCTCTTTCAAGAGCGCGGCGGCGACCGAACTGTCGACCCCGCCTGACATGGCCACAACGACCTTTTTAGCCATGGGCCAGCCCCGCGATCACGGATTGACGCAGGCCCTTCTTGTAGTCACTCCAGAGCGGAGACAAACCGCGGAGCCGCTCGATGACTTTAGGGAAGACCTCCAGCACCTTCTCGATTTCCTCGTCGGTGTTCTCCCGGCCCAGGGAGAAGCGAACCGATCCTTTCGCCAGCTCGATGGGGAGCCCGATGGCTTTGAGCACGTGGGAAGGCTCGGCCTGACCGGAGGAGCAGGCGCTTCCGGAGGAGACGCAGATCCCCTGCATGTCGAGCCCGATGATGAGTCCCTCTCCTTCCACCGCCTCGATGCTCATGTTGGACGTGTTGAACATCCGATGATCCGGATCCCCGTTCAGGCGCGAGCATTCCACATGATGGAGGACGCCTTTTTCCAGCTTGTCCCGCAGGTGGCGAACATGCTTTTCATCATGCTTCATGTCTTTGAGAGCCAGCTCTGCCGCCATCCCCATCCCGGCAATGCCGGCGACGTTCTCCGTCCCCGCGCGGCGGTTGAGCTCATGGCTGCCGCCGTGAATGAGCGCGTGCATTCGGATCCCGGGGCGGACATAAAGCGCTCCAACGCCTTTCGGCCCGTAAAACTTATGCGCGCCAATCGACAGAAGATCACAATCCAGAGACTCAACCAAAACGGGGATCTTTCCAACAGTCTGAACGGCATCGACATGGAGAGGCACACCCTTTTCATGGCAGACTTTCGCAATCTCCTCGACCGGCTCGAGCGTGCCGATTTCGTTATTGGCCTGCATGATGCTGACCAACACGGTTTCCTTCGTTATCGCTTCACGAATATGCGCGGGATCAACACGGCCACGCCCGTCGGCACCGACATAGGCAACCTGCCAGCCCGTGGATTCCAGGTATTTACAGGACTTCATCACGGCGCTGTGCTCGAGGGTCGTCGTCACAATGTGCCGCCCTTTTTCCCGATTCGCAAAAGCGACGCCTTTGATCGCCCAGTTGATCGATTCCGACCCGCCACTGGTAAACACGATCTCGTCCGGATTTTTGACACCGATCAAATCAGCCATCTGCTGGCGGGCGATATCGATCGCCTTGCGCTCTTCTTGTCCGAGCTGATAGATGCTGGAGGCGTTTCCATAATGTCCGCGCAGGTGCGGCAGCATGGCCTCCACCACCTCGGGGCGGGGCCGCGTCGTCGCATTATGATCCAAATAAATGTATTTCTTCACGACACTTGTAGGGGCAGGGCCCCGCCCCTATGGGATGACGAGAGAACCAATTCCGCGCAGCGATGACCGCTCACGCAGGCGCTTTCGATCGTGGCGGGAAGACCTGTTTTCGTCCAATCCCCCGCCACCCACAAATTCCTGATCGGGGATTCCGACGCCGGCCTCAAGGCTTCCGACCCGGTCACCGGGGAGAGAGTCGCTTGAAGCTCCTTAATGACCAGAGACCGCAGGAGAACGGCCCCTTTCGCCCGAGGAAATACGCGGCGCAGCTCTTCGAGCGCCAGACTGAGGATCTTCGTGTCCGGCCAGTCCGTAAAGTCATGCGCCCCGCTGATGACGAGAGAAACATACCCCTCTTTCGTAGTCGCCTCACGGTGAATGCGCGAGCGGTTAAAGAGCCACTGGATGTGGGTGTCCAGGAGCCCGACGAAAAGCTCATCGGTTATTTTCTGGTCAAACCAGAGATGGATCGAAATGATCGGCGAGTAGCGCAGATGGGTCAGCGATGAGAAATAGGTGTCTCGTTCGACGATCTCTTCCGGCACCAGCTTCAAAAGCGACCCGGGCGGGACCGCGCTGATGACGGCGTCCGCTTCCAGGCGCGTTCCGTCGCGCAGGAGAACCCCTTCCACCTGTCCGTCTCGTATGAGAAGCCGATGGACCGGGCACTTGGCGCGCACGTCACCGCCTCTGGATTGGAGATACTGAATGGCTCCTCGAACATAAAGGTCGCTTAATCCGACATCAGACAGAGCCAGGCAGGAATCGGACGGATGATCAAAGAAAGCCTGCTTGAGCACCGCCACGAAGGGCGCGGCGGACGCGATGCGGGACTCCTCGTTCAAACAGGCAATGGCGATCAAATCCCAGAGATGCCTCTTCGCGCGGTCCGACTGCCGGCAAAACGTGAGCCACTGGTCGACCGTCATGCGGTCGAGCGTTTCCATCGGTGTATTCTTTTGAAGTTCGGCGCGGACATACCGCAACCGCCAGCGGTCCATCCAGGAGAGCGTCTTGAGGCGAGCCAGCCCGCTGAGAAGATGCCACGGAGCGGGCAGCGGCCAGCAGCGCAACGAGGCGCGCCTGTCTCCCGAGCCGGCAAAATTCACGGACAAGGAAGGCTGGACCTTGAGCCTTTCGAGACCGTCGATGCGCCGCAGAAACTTGAGGGTCTCGCGATAGCATCCCATGAAGAGATGCTGACCGTTATCGACGGAATCTCCCGTTTTTGGATCTGTGAAGGAATAGGCGCGGCCACCGAGAATCTGGCGGCCTTCCACGACGGTCACCGGGATATTCCTTTCGGCCAGAGCGGTCGCGGCGGACAGGCCGGCAAAACCGCCCCCGATCACGATAACGTTTTTCATCGAGACTCCCACCAGGCACGCGCGGCGAGCCAGAGTTTCATTGGAGTCGGCACACGGATGCGCGGAGCGAACACCTGATAATTCCGCTTCACGATGCGATCCAGGACATTCTCATAGATGGCGCGCATGATCTCCGCAGCGCACAGCGCGGGCCGTTCTTCAGCCGTGGGCAGCACGGCGGCTTCCCGGTAGAAATCCCGCGCGCGGCGGGCTTCGTAAGCCATCAGACGTATAAAGTGCGGCGTCATCTTTTTGGCCAGAATATCGGTTTCTTCGACACTGAACCGCTTCAGATCCTCCTGGGGAATATAGATCCGGCCGCGATCGGCGTCCGTCCCGACATCTCTGAGAATATTCGTGAGCTGAAAAGCCATCCCGAGCTTGATCGCATAGGATTTCAGCCGCTCTGAGCGGTATCCGAATATTTCAACACAGAGCAGTCCCACTTCGCCGGCCACGTGATGGCAGTAGGTGCTCAGGCTTTCGAAGGTCGGGTAGCGTGTCACATCGAGGTCCATGGCAACGCCCTGGAGAATCCCGTCGAAATAGGCCCTGGTCAATTCAAACCGGTCGATGGCCGCACGCAAAGACTGCGTCAAGGGCATCGTCGGATGTCCCTCATACGTCCGGGCGATTTCTTCTTTCCACCGGAGGACTTGCGCCGCCGGATCTTTTTGTCCCGGATCATCCACGGCATCATCGACTTCGCGGCAGAACGCGTAGACCGCCGTGATGGCTTCACGCTTTTCTTTCGGAAGCGAGAAAAACGAGAAGTAAAAATTGCTCCCGCTTTTGCGGGCCACCGCGTTGACGTATCGATTGTCCATGGAATTAATCGTAGGGGCCGGCCTTGTGCCGGCCCGAAATGTCATCCGGATCGCGGGCGGACACAAGGTTCGCCCCTACAGTAAACATTTCATCGCAATCATCGCCCAATCCATCTTCGAAACCACCGGACGCCGGTTAAAGACGTCGAAATCAGCCTGTTCAATCTTATCGAGGATGCGGACGCCGCCCTGCCAGGTAAAGCGCAATTCCCAGCGGAGCCTTCCCCGGACCTTGTCGGGCAGCGAACGCCCCTGCGCGAACAGCTCGCGGGCGCGCGCCACTTCAAAAGCGAGGAGCTGCCTGAACTCTGGAGTCGCCATTCGTTTGAAGAGATCTTCTTCACAGACTCCAAACCGGCGACAGCTGGCCTGCGGCAAATAGATCCGATCTTTCTTTAAATCGATCGATATGTCCTGCCAATGGTTCGCGAGCTGAAGACCGGTGCAGATGGCATCCGACAAGCGGTAAAGTTCCTCCTCCCGGTATCCGAACAGGGTCAGGATCAGGCGTCCCACAGGATTGGCAGAATAGTGACAATAGTCGAGAAGCTGGTCCCATGTCCCATAGCGCCGGACGGTCACGTCCATTTTGAAGGCATGAAGAAGATCCCGCAGCCACTCGATTGGCAGGGGGTGCCGCTTGAGAGTTGACTGCAGGGCGATAAAAACCGGGTGCCTGGGATCAGGGTCCAGGAGCATCGCTTCCCAGCTGTCCAGCCAGGCCATGCGTTCGGCCTCATCGCCTGCTTTCCGATCCTCATCGGAAAAATCGTCGGCTGTCCGCATGAACGCGTAGAGGCTGTGCACGGCCGGCTGCAGAAACTTTGGCATCAAAACGGATCCTACCGGGAAGTTTTCGTAATGCGACTTCGTCAGCGCGGAACAAAAAGCAAACGCTTCCGCTTCCGTCCAGGAACGCTCGAGAGGAGCCGCAACGGCAGGAGGCAGGACCCGCTTCTGGAAAAGGGCAGCCGTCAAAAAAGTTTCTCCAGGGTTTCCAGCTCGAGCCCGACCAGCGTGTTGATCACCCGATCAGCGTCTCTGAGTTCGTCGGGCTTATAGGAGGTCGACATCCCGACCGTTTTCATGCCCAGGGCCTTGGCCGTCCGGATGCAGCGCGGAGAATCCTCGATCACCAGAGTTTCAGACGCGCGTATTTCCGGCGTTCCTTCAAGCCTGACCTGGTTCACGATCGCGAGGGCCCGTTCAAAAGATTCCGGCTGCGGTTTCCCATTCTTGACCTCGTCGGCGCTGACCACCGCCGCGAAAGCATCTCGGATCCTGGCTTTTTTCAGGACAAATTCGACTTCCAGACGCCGGGCGCCGGATGCCAGAGCGAGAGAGCAGCGGACACCCGCTTTCTTTATAAAGGCATCGACACCGGGATAAATCACCAGCCCATCTTTGATGAGCTCATCGAACGAACGCGCCTTGCGGATGAGAAGCGACTTCATGCTCTGGAGTTCGGGAACGGGTCTCCCGTGCTCGCGGAAAGCGGATTCAAAGCTCCCCCGGTCATCATGGGCCAGGTATTTGTCGTAGTACTCCTGATCGGTGATGGCGACCCCTTCTTCCGTCAGAACCTGCTGAAACGCCTTCATGTGCAGTGGTTCCGAGTCGCAGATCACACCGTCCATGTCAAAAATAATCGCGCGCAGCATCGTTATTCCATGAGGGACCGCAGGCGGTCCGGAAAATTGGTGGTAATGGCGTCGACACCGCAGGTCATCATTCGCCTCATCTCATTTTTAGTATTCGCGGTCCACGGAACCACCGCGAGATCCGCCTTATGCGCCGCCGTGACGCCGCGGGACGTCACCCAGGTCTTTTTCGGGAAGATCGCCTGGGCGCCGATCTCTTTGGCCTGCGCCACACGCCCTTCCTCCGTTTCTTCCGAAAACAGGAGCCCTGTCGGCAATGTCTTGTGCGCGGCGCGCACTTCCTGAAGCGCCACCGGGTCAAACGATATCACGCAGACCCGCTCGGCAAAGTTGTCGCGCTGAAGGAGTGCCACCACCGCATCCGCCAGGGACCCCCCGCTGCCGCGGACGGTTTTCAGCTCGATGATCAACCCCAGGGCATACTTGCGGGTCGTTTTTCGATCCCGAAACCGCTTGATGACATCGCCGAGAGACGGAACAAACTGGCCGGCATAGTCCGGTCCATACCAGGTGCCGGCGTCGAAGCTTTGCAGCCGCTTCAAGGGCAGATCCCGGACAAAACCCGTCCCATCGGTGGTCCGATCCACGGACGTGTCGTGCATCACGACAACCTCGCCATCGGCGGACAGCTGGACATCCATCTCAATGAGATCGCACCCCCTCCGAATGGCTTCTTCAAACGAGAGGAGGGTGTTTTCAGGGGCGTACCCCATCGCGCCGCGGTGTCCGATGACCAGGCACGGCGCCTGGTGAGGCCATAGAGTTAGCATAGGACAGATAGAAAAAGAAAATAGCGGGGGTCCGACCTGGACTTAACAGAACATCGACTCCATACCCTGCCGGCAGGCAGGCCCGCCGCCTAAAATTGTTCCTTTCGTTACAACGTCACAATCATACCTTTTTCCGCCATTACAGCGTCGGCGGACCCGCCTTTTTCGACAGCCCCACAACACATTGTTTTCGCTAAAATTTACATGGACTTAACGTGAACGTAACATAATTACGTCAGAATAAAATGTGGGTGTCCCCTGCCAAATCTGCAGTGCTCAAAATACGCTTAGGGCGCTCAAGCGCCTGGCCTCCGGCATGCTCGCCTTCTGCCTCCTGGCCGATCCGGCAAACGCAATCTTCCCCTGGTACCATTCCAGTCCTTCTTCGACGAGCGCTCCTGAACTATTTAATGCCGAGGCGTTCAATATGCGTCTGGCATGGGTTCCTTCGCTCTGGCGAGCGTTTCCGGAAGGCGATCGCGAGCGATCCGCCATCCTTCGGGATGCCAAGGCGGTTGCGATGGGAGACCCATCTCGCAGGCCGCTCGCGCTGCCTGCCGGATCAGAGTTATTCACCGTCGATGAGGAGGGGGTAATACAAGCCAGCTCCAATGGGGCGGGCAATTCGGTCGACCTGGCAAATTCCAGCCCCGAATCTCCGACTGTGCTTAATTTTAGGAAGCCGTTTCGTATTCCGCTGGACGGGAACGAAACTCGGACGTATCTGCTGGGTCTTCAAAATACCATGAATATGCCGGCGGTGGGAATCGGCAAGGACGCGGAAGGGCGCTGTTGGCTGTTTGGATGGAAATATGACATTCAGGGGCCCAGGGCCGCTTCCCGTTTTGAACTGGAATTTCCGAAAGTATTTTCCGGACTGACGGATGTCGAAATTTTGATGAGCCCTGTCTATACCCGCCATTCGGCCGACATGCTGATGGTCAAGTGGGGGGTGGACGCCGTGGTTCTGCGGCCGCACGACTCACATCAAGGAATCGATTTGACGATGTCCCGGGAAGGCTTGGGATATGTCTTGGACTCCGACGAGCATATCGATCATGAGGAGTCGATCTCCTGGGCGGGCTTAAAGGAGGAGGCCGTGCAGCGTTTCGATGCACTGAAGGCGTCCATGAATGCAGCGGCCTTCAGCCAGCTGGCCTCGGAGTGGCGTCAGCCGGAGAATCCGAGAACGATCGGGTATGTGGTGAATGATCCGCAGGAAATAGACGAAATCCGGCGAAGCCATGCGGACGCCGGGGACTTGCCGGACAGCCTCGACGCCTACCGATGGACCCAGGATGAAGAGGGTTCTATTTTTGATGACGGCATTTCCTATTGGACTATCGGCTGGCCCAGTACTTCCTATGGGGTCGAAAGATACCTTTTCCATACGACGCTGGGCGCATTGCGAAAAACGGGCGAAGTGCGGCATGGTTCCTCGGGCCAGGTCCTGGTGATTCATCGGACGTCGGTAACGGCCTTGCCGGGAGACAGAACCGCGCCGCTGGCGGGCCGGATGATAGAAGGTTCTTATCGCCCCGTTTTCCAAACGAATTTTCCATGGTATGAAGCGCCCGCCTATCGTTGGCGGGATCTTAACGGACAGGTGCATGAACCTGAAAAACAGACTCAGTCCCCGGCGGATACGGCTATTGGCGATGCGTCCAGGCCGGCGCACTTCCACATTCACGGTGTGCCCGTGAGGCTGCATAAATCCCTTTTTCTGGGCATCCCGGTGCTCTTATTGTCGGCGTTCGGGTCAGCAGCGTTGTATATGGGCCAATATGGGTTGGCGCATCCCTGGATCACCCTGGCCGTCAGCGTCATCGGCGCCATCGGGTTTTATGTGAGCATTTTTGCTCATGAATTGGGTCACCTGGAGGCCGCGCATCGATTCAAGTTGAAAATGTCCGGCATGACGCTCCACGCCATGGGCGGCGGTGTTGATATCGAGAGCATCATAACTGTTTCGCCAAAGGTCGAATTCATCGTGTCGGCCGGCGGCCCGGCCGTCACCGGCCTGTTGGCGGTGCTGTTTGGGCTGCTGGCGCAGGCCGGCCATTTCTCCCCGATGATGGCCGTCGCTGCCTTTCTTTGGCGCATGAATAAAGCGATATTCATTTTGAATATGATGCCGATCTTTCCGCTGGATGGGGGGAGGGTCTTGCGATCGCTGTTGAGAGGCTGGCTGAATTGGGATCAGGGCGCCACAAGGCTCGCCACCATCACGGGCATTGGGTTGGTGGCTTACACTCTCGTCGAGACCGCCTTAAACATTTACCGCTTCGGCTTGATGGGACTACTACATTCAAATCTGTTGGGCATCACGCCGGATATGACATTGTTCATGTTGTTCTTAGGCATCGCCGTTTTCAAGAGTCCCGTCATGGAGGGATCCGAAATGCAGGAGTCCGTGCCCGCTTTCTTGAAGCGTTTGCCGGGACAGATTTCCCAGCGAACCCGATTCTTCCTCAGACTCTCCACCGCCTCCTGATGGCGAGGAGTTCCGAGCCACTTATCACGTTTGGACCATTCCTGGCCTTGGAAAAGAAATCGCCTCGGCCCCGTTCTTTGCGGGAGACCCGAGGCGATTGTCTATCATTCAAGGGTATAGCGGGGGCCGGGATCGAACCGGCGACCTACAGCTTATGAAGCTGCCGCTCTAACCAGCTGAGCTACCCCGCCAAAAATTGGTTCAGAAACAGTAGCGATTATAACAATTTGTCGACAGATTTATGGGGTCTCAAACATGCCGATCTACAGCTGGTTTAGCTGCAGGCTAAATCGATGGTTGATTGACGACAATTTATTCTATTTTTGTATAGGTTCATGCCATTAGAAGTTGTTTATCAGCGAAATTTAACCGGACACTTTTCCGGACACTTTATGTAAGAAATGTAGGTATCAGATGGGAAGGTTGTCAACGATACGCCATTGCGGCGTAATAATTTTCGGTAGCTGCCGAAACTCGCTATGTCGTGTTCTGAAAGGAGAAAAACAGGGAAAGCACCATCTGGACCATTATTCCCAATTCTCCAATGCGCGTTGGAGAATTACGAATTACAAAACGAATTCTCTCCCAATTGAGCTACCCCGGCGTGTTGGAAGAATGATAGCAAAGTGTCATGAGTCGTTCTTGATCCCTTCTAATAGGATGGGCGACCACTGGTGAAGTACATCACTGCATGGCCTGCGTGATCTTAAATCCGCCAACAGATCATAAAGTTCAATTCGCAATTTATTGAAGCGCCACACGTTCCCTGAACCGTACGAAGGTTGTTTGAAAAGCGTACAAGGCGAGACCGGCGCCGAGAGCCCAGTCGAGATGGCTGGTGTGTATCGCCAGCACCCCTCCGACCCTAAAGGAGGTGGATGGAATGGGATTTGACGATGAGGTGCACGGTCTGGCCGACGTGCAGATGGAGATTCTCGGCGGCTGATCCCGAGAGCCTGACAAGGAACGTCTCCAAGGCCTCAACGCGTAACAGGACCGTACCGGCCGCCGCTTCCATCTGGTCGATTTTCCCGGGGAAAATATTTCGCGCGGAAAGGCCTTCGGGCGCGCTCACGGCGATCAGGATATCTTCAGCCGGAATCCCCAGCCGGAGAGAGGTGCGGGGATCCTCCTTCTGATTCGGGATCAAGAGCATGAGGCCCTTTTCCGTGCGGACCTGGGTCACGCCGAGATCAGGCTTATTATGAACGACCTCCGCCGCGAAGGAATTGTCCAGCGGCCCCTGAAGGACGCGCCGGAGAAACACCGGCTGGTGGAGGAGCGTCACCGGCGACCCTTGGGCCGTCACGCGCCCTTCCTCCATCACGACCACTTCCTCGCCGAGAGCCATGACATCGCCCGGATCATGCGTGACATAGACGATGGGAATATGGAATTGTTCCCGGATGCGTTTCAGATAGGGAAGAATGCGATGCCTCAAATCCGCCTGCACGGCGGACAGGGGCTCATCCATCAGAAGCAAGCGCGGCTGCGTCATGAGGGCCCGGGCCAGCGCCACGCGCTGGCGCTCCCCTCCGGAAAGGGTCTGCGGATAGCGCGCGAGAAGCGGTGCAATCTCCAGAATCTGCGTCACGGAATCCAAGGATACCGGAACCTGTTCCGCGGAGCGCATCCCATAGCGGATATTCCCCTCCGCGGTGAGATGCGGGAACAAGAGAGCCTCCTGAGGGACGTACCCGATCTGGCGTTCTTCCGGCGGCAAACGGATCCCGAGGGAAGAAGAAAAAAGGACCGACTCTTCAATCCGGATGTCCCCCTCGTCCGGCCGGCGCAGACCCGCGAGCGTTTCCAGAAACGATGTTTTTCCCGCGCCTGAGGGACCGAAGAGAATGGTTACCGGAGCGCTCAGGAAAACATCCACCTTGAGAGAAAACGCGGCCAGCGGCAGGCGAAACCGGGCGCGGATCATGACGGGTCAGTGGGTCTGGAGCGCATGAGACGCTCGCTGGCCCAGACCGCGCCAAAGGCGATCAGGACGGAAAAGGCCAACAGCCTGTACGCTTGAGAATCATGCCCCAGCTGCACAAGGGAATAAATCGACAGAGACAGAGTCGTGGTCTTTCCCGGAATATTGCCCGCCAGAAGGATGGTGGCGCCGAATTCTCCCAAGGCCCGCGCAAAAGCCAAGATGACTCCGGACACGACACCGCGCAGCGACAAAGGAAGCGTGATCGTGAAAAAGGTCCGAAACGGCCCGGCGCCGAGCGTCCGGGCGATTTGTTCCAGACGCGGATTGACGGTTTCAAAAGCGATCCGCGCGGAGCGGACAAGGAACGGGAATGACATGACGGCCTGAGCTACCACGACAGCCCGCCAGGTGAACACAATATCGAGACCCAACGAGCGTTCTAAAAACGACCCCAGTAGCCCCCGCCGACCCAGAAGCTCAAGGAGAAGAAGTCCCGTGGCGACCGGCGGCATGACAAGCGGCAGTGCGACCACAGTTTCGACCAGAGATTTTCCCCACCACCGGCCACGGGCCAGCGCCCAGGCCAGCGCCGTCCCGACAGGCAGGATGAGAACCGTGCTCAGAAGCGCGGTGCCAAGAGTCAGTCGAATGACCGACCATTCTTCGGGGGTCGGGACCATCATTTATTGAGGGACAAGGAACCCATATTTCTTAAATACGCTGAGAGCCTCGGATGATTCCAAAAAAGCGAGCAAGGATTTCGCTTCTTTTGGATGCAACGAGGTTTTAACTCCGGCGATGGGATAGGAAATCCGCGGGCCTTCCGCCAGGGACACCTCGTAGGCGACCTTCACCCTTTTGGAAATGAGCGCGTCGGTTTTGTAAACGATGGCGGCATCGACGTTACCCGCTTCCGCCGCGGCCAGGGCCGCGCGGACATTCTCGACAGGAATGACGCGACCCGCGAGCTGATCCCACAAGCCGGCCTTCTGCAGGCAGGCCTTTGCGTAAATGCCGGCCGGAACGGATTGGGTCTCGGCCAGAGCGATCTTCTTCACGTCGGCGCCCGCGAGATCCCGCAGAGAAGAGAAGGTGCGAGGCCTGTCAGAGGGCACGACAATGACAAGCTGGTTGGACAAGAGGCTCTTGTGCGAGCCCTCCATCAGCAGTTTCTTTTTCTCCAGTTGATCCATCTTTTCCTCGTCCGCGGACAGGAACAGGTCCGCCGGCGCGCCTTCCTGAATCTGTCGAGCCAGGAGGCTGGAAGCGGCCAGGTTCAGGAGCAGCGTGTCCCCGGTCTTCTTTTCGTAAACGGGCTGCAGCTCCTTCAACGCGTCCGTCAGACTGGCCGCCGCGAAGACATGCAATTCCGCGGCTAAGAGAATATTTCCAGAACACAGGAACAGCGCCGCAATCCCCCATGAGAGAAGGGATGGGAGTTTTATTTTGCGCATAAGGATCTCCTTTTCGAGTTCTCCATTTAGAATACCAACTGCCAGCGGGAAATGACGACCTTTTCATTCGGGCGGTCACCCATGGCGGAGCCCTTATCGAACGTCGTTTGAAAGTAATCGGTCGTAAACCGCGCGGCGTTGTTCAGATACCAGTTGAATCCGAAGGCATAGGCCTGAGCGCGCTGGATGGACGTGGCGACGGCACTGACGCCGTCTCTGAAGTTGTCCGGGTCCAGATAGAGTTCTTCATAACGCGCCGCGACTTCCAAAGCACCCCAGGTGCCCTTCGAAGGATCGAACACCTTTTTCGGCTTGACGCCGCTGGTGGAGGCCTTCTCACCCGTCAAGACATAGCGCACGGCGACTTGTCCGGCGCTGTTGGTCACGGTGTACTTATGCGTCCCTTCCTGCCAGTCCTGCCGGGACCGGATGTACTCGGAATAGATGCCGAACGGCCCGTAATACCAGTTCAGGTCCGGCGCCAGGCGCGAATGCTCGCCTAACGCGCTACCGGCCGGCGTGTAGATATTCGTCGTAATCTGCCCCGGGGTCGCAAAGGTCGGGTTGGTCTGGTCGGACGCCGCATAGCTGCCGGCGAGCGCGACGCCTAAACCCTTCAGCGCCTCGACATCCGTGTTCTTGAAAGGATTCACCGTGATCCGTCCGGTCTCTTCTTTTCCGTCGTTATTATCTGTATCGGAAGTGACCGGCGCCGTAAGCAGAGTATTGTAGTTGCCGTCTCCCACTCCGTTGGTTACCGAAATCGCATATCCTAAAGTGCCGTTCCAGAAGTCGCCAAAGAGCTGCAGTCCGGTGTCGCGCTGCGGACTGAGGTTGTTGGTCATGCTGCGTTCCGCGAACGCCAGAGTGGCGTCATCCTGAAGATGTTCCGCCCCGATCGGCGGCTTGAACTTACCGACGCGCAATTTTGCGAAGGCCCAGGGAGCGATGTCGAGGTAAGCGTCATACAGGAGCACCTTGCCGTTGGAGGCGTACTCCGGAGTGATGCGGAAACTGTATAAATGATAAAGCGTTCCGGTGAATATCGGTCGCACACGACGAACCAGGAACTGATTCACTTCCAAATTGGATTTATCGTCAAGGAAGAATCGGGAGTCCGCTTGTAAGAGTCCGTGCAGCTGAAAGGAAAAGTTTCCGTCTGAGGACTTTAAACCGAATCCGTCGGTTCCCGAAACGACCTGCCCGCCGTTGGACGGAGAAACCACAGGGCTCGCCTGTCCGGACTGAACCTGCAGCTGAAGAGACTTTACCTGCTGATCCAGCTGATTCACACGCTGTTCCAGCGCGGACGTCGGCATCGTCATATCCTCTGACCACACCTTGTGACTGAAGCCGCCCATCATCACCGCCGCATAGGCATAAGCGACGATCATCCAATTTCCGCGTTGTCTGTTTTTCCTCATTGGAATCTCCTTTTGGTTGATATTTCGATACGCCACTCCTTCAAATGTGCAACCGGGTGGCAAAGTGGCGGATCAGCTGGAATGCGGGATAATCAATGGATGTATCGACGACGAAAATACCCGACTGGACGCGGAAGGGGCGCTGACGGAAAGCTACTAAAGGGTAGGTTTTAGGAAGATCGCCCTACAATTGTGTCGCCGAGTGTGGACTTAATCGACCGCCAGAATGACGCTGCCGGCTTTGAAAGCAGCGCAGGCGTGCGCGCCCGGTTTGAGGTCAAGGGCATGAGCGCTCTCGTTAGTAATGATGGCAACCAGGAGCAGCCCGCCTTCAAGTTTCAGAACGACCTCGGCGTTGACCGCGCCGTCCTGAACTTTGTCGACGGTTCCGCAAAGCACGTTGCGGGCGCTCAATTTCTTCGCGTGCAGGTCCTTGCCCAGGATAACCCAACTGGCTTTGATCAGGGCCGAGGCTTTGGCTCCGGCTTTAAGTCCGAGACGACTGACGCTTTCGTTCGTGATGCCGGCAATGATTTTACCGCCACCCGTCAGCGTCAGCTCGACTTCGGCGTTCACCGCCCCTGTGGTCACCTTCGTCACCGTTCCGGAAAACATGTTACGCGCGCTGGTTTGCATGGGAGCTCCTTAATGGGTTCGTTTCGTGCTATCGCATCCGTTGGAAGTATTGTACTTCGATTGGGAGTTCTCTTACTCAGAAGTCCTGTTGGATTGATCTTTTGGCGGCCATCTTCAGGAGTTCGGCTTCGGAAATTCCGCGGGCGCGGTCTTCGCGTTCGCGCTTGGCCCAATCACGGAGAGTTTCGGAGAGCTGTCGGGTGTCCTCGGCCCCGGTCCGTCCGAGGTCGCGCTTATGGCGGCTGAGCACTTCGGCCACGGCCTGCGATCCGCTGTGTTTTCCGAAGACAAGGCGCCGGCGTGCGCCGACCATCTTCTTAGGAATGAATTCGTAGGTGGACGGATGAATACTCAATCCGGCGGTGTGGATGCCCGACTCGTGCGCGAAGGCGCCATCACCGACGACCGGCTGGTGCGCGGGCATTGAAAATCCCAGGACCTCCTCGAGCAGGTGACGGGCCGGCCCGAGGAGCCTGGTCTGCAGGCGGGGCAGAGTAATCCCATAGAGGAGGCGGAGCTGCATGACGACCTGCTCCAGAGCGGCGATTCCCACGCGGTCGCCGATGCCGCAGAGGGTCACTCCGGCATGCGTGGCGCCGTGCGAAAGCGCGCGGACGCAATTGGCGGAGGCCAGTCCCAGATCGTTATGGCAGTGAACGTGCAGATCGACACCGCGCTTCCTCGCCAGGCGGACAAGCGGCGGAATATAGAAATCCACCGCTTCGGGTGTGAGGCATCCCACGGTGTCACAGAAGGAAAGGCGAGTGCCGCCTGCGTCGATGCAGGCGCTCGCCCAGTCGAGGAGATAACCCAGCTCGGCTCGCGAGGCGTCTTCGGCCGCGAACTCGATATACGCAAACCCCATGGCGCGGGCGCAGCGGATGGCGGCCACGGCGGCGCGGATGTTGGCTTCACGATAAAAGGAGAGGGGGCAGCCCAGCCACTCCCGTGTGGGGAGGCCCTGGGTTTTGAGCAGCGTTTTCCCAAGCTTGTACTTCATATGGAGATCGGAACCCGTGGATAGAATCAGGAGAGACACCGCGCGCGTCGGCACTCCCGCGCGTTCGGCGGCCTCGGCCACGGCGGCGATATCGTCGCGCCGGGCGCGGCTCATCGCCTGGATTTCCACGTCCCAGCGGATCTGTCCGCGCTTTCGGGCGGCGAGACAAAGTTCAAGCGCCCGCTTTTCGGATTCCCCGACGGCCGGAAAGGCGACCTGCAGGACATCGACTCCGAGCCGCGACAGCATCCGGGCGAGTTTCAGCTTCTGCGCGGGAGAGAAAGCCGCCCCCGCCATCTGCTCGCCTTCGCGCAGCGTGTCGTCGTAGATCTTGATCCGTTCCGGCGGCAGAAATCCCATGCCCCGTGTGTGCAGGAGCGGGCTCTTCACGAGCTGGTTTAGAGGTTCTCGAAAACGAATAGACATTGAACGTTTTCCATTTTTGTCATCTTCCCGGCGAAAGCCGGGACCCAGAGCATTGGACTGGGCCCCGACTTTCGTCGGGGTGACGGCCCTGGGTTTATCCGCAGCCCTGGCGCTGGCCGGAGCAGCCCAGCCCGCAGCCGCCCCAGCGCTTCTGCAGGCGCGTCATGTCGGTGTTGCGAAAAGCCGCCTCGATGCCTTCCGTGACCATGCCGTCCATCTGAACGATTTTCAATCCGCTTTGCTCCAGAATCTGCGACGGTTTGGGGCCGGCGCCGCTCACCAGGAGCAGGCGGCAATCCTTCAGCAGCCCGGCCAAGGTTTCCCAGCGCAGATAGCCGGTACCGGACGGCGGTGTGCGCCGTTGTTCCAGAATGCGCGGCATTCCGTCTTTTTCTTCCCAGATCCAAAGCTCGTCCGCTTCTCCCAGGTGTTGGTTGACGAGCACACCGTCCCAGCTCGCCACCGCGATGTAAGGCCGGACCTCGGCGGGTTTAAGCGGCAGCTGCGCGCTGGCCGCCAGGTCCGCGGAAGCCTTGGCCGGCATCGCTTCGCCGAGAAGTCCCACGGCGTCGGCCCGGCAGCGCGTGCAGTGATGCATGAGCGGAACGTATGGGGCCAGCTTCTTGCGCGTTTCCAGGACCTCGGCGGCGGTCGGCGGCACGATATGTTCGAAGACGGCGCCTTCGACCGGCATCACGGGGATGCAGTTGAGAATGTCAACTCCCAAGGTTTTGGCCCGTTCGGCGATCGGTACCAGTTCGGAGTCGTTGATGCCGGGCAGAAGGATCGTATTGATCTTCACAGTGACGCCCAGCGCTTTCAGCTCGGCCACCGCCGGAAACTGCCGGTCAATCAAGCGTTGCGCACCTTCTTCGCCGCGATAGGTCTTGCCGCCGTCGCGCACCCAGGGATAGATTCTGGCCCCGACAACGGGATCGAGGGCGTTGATCGTGACGGTGACGTGGCTCACGGCCAGTTTCGCCAGTTCCCCCACCCAGGGACGCAGGTTGAGGCCATTCGTCGCCAGGCAGGTGATCATCGTCGGGAACTGCTCGCGGACGCCCCGCAAGGTCTCCAAGGTTTCTTCCGGCGTGGCGAAGGGATCGCCTGGACCGGCGATGCCGACCACGGAAAGACGTGGATCGCGGGCGACGGCCAGACGCAGATACTCGATCGCCTGGCCGGGGGAGAGAATCACGCTCGTCACGCCGGGCCGGCTCTCGTTCACGCAGTCGTATTTCCGGTTGCAGAAGTTGCACTGGATATTGCAGAGGGGAGCCACGGGCAAGTGGATCCTCCCAAACTGGTGGCGAACCTTTTCGTTGAAGCAAGGATGTCTGGATAGATCGATCGGGGTTGTCATTTCATTGACCTCACATATACAGATATCCGATGTCCGACGCGTCCTGACGCATCTGGATGAGGGCGTTTGTGATCTGGTCGAAGAGATTCTGCGCGCCGCGATAGCCGAGATGCAGCTGCCGCTGCGCGCCGAAGCGGTCATGAATTGGGAAACCGACTCGTACCAACGGTGCCTTCAATTTTTTAGCGATCGGATACCCCTTGCTGTTGCCGATCAGAAGATCGACCGACAGCCCCTCGGCCTCCTCGGCGATCTCCGCAAAATCAACGCCTTCCATCACCTTGGTTTTTCCGGCGCAGGCAGGTGCCGCTTCAAGAAGCTCCTGCTCCAGGCGGCCGCTCTCCCCCCCAGAAGCGCAGAGAACCGGCTGGATTCCAGTCTCCGCAAGCAAAGAGCAAAGACCGATGGCGAGGTCCTCTTCACCATAGACGACGGCTCGCGCGCCGAACACGGTTTTGTGTGCGTCAAAATAGGAATCGACCAGTCGCAACCGCTCGCCCGTGTATTTCTCCGGAACGGGTTTTCCGCTTAGGGAGGAGAGAAGCGCGAAAAGGCGGTCGGTCTCTCCGATCCCGATCGGCAATCCCAGAGTATGGCGTTTGACGCTGAAGCGCTCTTCGAGCAACTGGGCGGCGGTGTTGGCGCCGGAGAGCGTCCGGCCGAATTCGATGGCAGCCAAAGAGCTTCCCATAGACTGGATATCCTTGATCGAAGTGCCTCCGGGAGAGATCAGCCGGTAGTGGTCCCAGGCCGGAGCGTCAAGCGAGTCGGAGTAGTCCGGAAGCAGGGTGAAGGGGAGTTCAAAATCCCGAAGGATGTCTTTTAAATACCGCAGATCCGCCGGGGAGACAAACCCCGGGAATAAACTGACTCTCGCGGGCTCCAATTCCTTGCGGGATAAACCATCGACGATCGCGCGGACGGAGCCATGGAACCCGTCCATATGCGTCCCGGAATAACTGGGCGTCGAAACCGGGATGAGGAAAGGAAGATTGCGCAGCTCGCGTTGGGCGCGGTACTCCTGAAGCAAGGCCGGGACGTTCTCCCCGATCGTTTCACTCAGACAGGTACTGGCCACCCCGATCAAGGCCGGGTGGTACTGCTCGATCAGATTGTCGAGCGCCGTAAACAGATTGCTTTTCCCCCCGAAGATGGTCGCCGATTCGGCGAAATTGGAGGAAGCGATATCCACCGGTTCCTTGAAATGGCTGATCATGTAGCGGCGGATATAGGTGGAGCAGCCCTGGGACCCGTGCAGGAGCGCCATGCCATTTTCGATCCCGCGGAATACCACGCTGGCCCCCAGGGGGGCGCAGACTTTGCAGCCGTTGCGCGCCGCCGAGCTGATTTTGACGTCACCCCGACGAAAGTCGGGGCCCAGTCCGATGCTCTGGGTCCCGGCTTCCGCCGGGATGACGGCATCTGCCGCTTCTCTGTTGATCACGCCTGCACCTCCGGAGCCCTGAGCGCGAACCGCCAGACCGGCGTCATAAGGGTCGAGTACACTTCACGGGCGAAATGCGCCATCCCCTCGTAGCCGGACAGGGGAACCTTGCGTTCGTGATTGTGGTCGCAGAAACCGATCCCCAGCTTGTAGGCGATCGGACGCTCTTTGACCCCTCCGACCAGCAGATGAACTCCCTTTTCCTGGAGGAACGCGGCTAGTTCGATCGGATTGGAATCGTCAACGATGATGGTGCCTTCGTCGCAGAGGTCTTTCAAGCGTTCGTAATCGGCCTTATTGCCCGTCTGGGTCCCCACGAGCACCGTCCGGATACCCAACAACCGCAAAGCGCGAACGAGGGAAAACGCTTTGAAGGCGCCGCCGACATAGATGGCGGCTTTCTTTCCTTCCAGATCCCGGCGATAAGCCTTGACGATCGGCAGCACGGTCCCGGCCTCCTCCCGTACGAGCGTGCGGGTCCGTTCCAGGATGTCCTTATCGTCAAAGAATTTGGCGACGTCATAGAGCGCACGGGACATATCCTCGATGCCGAAATAGGAGACGCGCAGGAACGGGATCCCGTAGCGATTCTCCATGAGAGTCGCGAGCGGTGTCATCGACCCGGAGCATTGGACGACATTCAAGGATGCCCCGTGCGCCCGTCGGATATCGTCGATACGACCGTCCCCGGTGATGCTCGCCACCACGTGGATACCGAGGCGTTCATAATAGCGCTTGATGATCCAGACCTCACCGGCGATGTTGAAGTCGCCAAGGATATTGATGCTGAGTTTGGGGATGCCCTCCACTGGGCTGGTCCCGATCAGGGTGAAGAGCGCTTCGCAGGCGGCGGCGTACCCGTCCTTTTTGGTTCCCTTAAATCCTTCAGACTCCACCGGGATCACGGGAATTCCGCGGGCGACGCCGACTTTCCGGCAGACACCGGCGACGTCATCTCCGATGACGCCCACGATGCAGGTCGAATAGACGAAGGCCGCCTTCGGCTGGTAGGCGTCGATCAACTGGAAGAGCGCCTGTTCAAGCTTGACGGCTCCGCCATAGATGACGTCCATCTCGCGCAGGTCGGTGGAAAAACTCATCCGGTGCAGCTGCGGCCCGAAGGAGAGCGCACCGCGGATGTCCCACGTATAGGCGGCGCAGCCGATCGGCCCATGCACAAGATGCAGCGCGTCGGCAATCGGATAGAGGACGACACGGGAACCGCAGAATACGCAGGCGCGCTGACTGACCGACCCCGCGAGGCTCGTCTTCTCGCAGGCCATCGTGAAAGGCTTCGGGCCTTTGCGGTAAATCTGTGCCTGACGCTGCGGCAAGACGCTCATAGAAGGTTAACACTCTCTTTATTGGAGGATATGTGTCTCCGCGGTACGGCCCTCGGCCACGGCATCGAGAATGGTGTCGATCGCTTCTTCGTTGGAGACGTTCCCATACCAGGTCCCCTCCGGGTAGACCACGAGGCAGGGGCCCCGGTCGCAGACCTTCAGACAGCCGGTCGCCGAAATCATGACGCCGTCGAGACCCCTGTCCCCCAGGCCTTCCTGGAGATACGGCAAGAGTCCGAGCGATCCCTTCTTGTGACAGACGCCCAAAGCGTCCCCTCCGGCGCGGAAACTGGCGCAGACCAGAATATGTTTGTCGGGTTTTTTCATGACAAGCCTCCTTGTTACATCACCAATTCGAACTTCTCTTCCAGGGCATCGCGGTCCTGACGATCCATCAAGGCGTTTAAAATGCGTTCCAGAAACCGCAGTGTCCCCGCATAGCCCACCGACGGCAGGTAGCTGTGGCCGACGCGGTCCAGGATTGGGAAACCGAATCTTAAGAAAGGAATGTCCTCGTCCCGGGCGATGTACTTGCCGTACGTGTTCCCGATGAGGAGATCCACCTTCTGATTTTTGATCCACTGATGCAGGAGGAACATGTCGGCGGACGACCGATACATCGCTTCCGGGATGTCCTTGAGGATCAGTTTCATGCGCTCTTCAAAGGCCTTGCCCGGCGTGCCGGTGACGACGTACACCGGCCGCATACCGATATCGACCAGTAACTCCGACAGCGGAATCAGCTGATCCGGATCGCCGAATAGCGCGACTCGCTTGCCGGTCATATAGGCCTCCATGTCCGAGACGAGGTCCACCGCCCGGCCGCGCTGATCCGTAAAGCTCACGGGGACGGGACGGCCGGTCACTTCCGACAGCGTCTGAACGAAACGGTCCGTGGACCGGATCCCGTAGGGAATATCGAGGACCTCCACCTTCACCTTGTGCCGGCTGTCCAGCTCCTCTGCCGCGGCCTGGGATCCCGTGCTTCCCAAAGCCAGCGTGGCGACGCTGTCGCCCGTGCGCGCGAGGCGGTCGAGCGTCACGCCCCCTTTAGGGAACATCTCATATCTCCCGGTGAGCGGCGTATCCAAGACGTCCGAGGTGTCGGGGAACACGATGGCATCGATCCCCATTTCCGCCGTCATCCGCCGGATCTCCCGCATGTCCGAGGGTTCGCACCAGCCGGGGATGATGTTGACCATGCGGCTGGCCTCGCCGGTCTTCCCGGACAGGTATTTCACCATCCCTTTCACCATATTGGAGTAGCCGGTGACGTGGGAGCCGATGTAGCTGGGCGTGTTGGCGTGAATCACGAACTTCCCGGGCGGGATCTTCCCATCCTCTTTGGCACGGCCGATGATCTGCCCGATGTCGTCGCCGATGGTTTCGGAAAGACACGTCGTGTGAACCGCGATCACGTCGGGTTTATAGAGGGTGAAAATGTTCTGGATCGCCTCCAGGAGGTTGGACTGGCCGCCGAACACTGACGCCCCTTCCGTAAAGGAGCTCGAGGTCGCCATAACGGGCTCTTTGTAGTGCCGGGTCAGCGCACTCCGGTGGTAGGCGCAGCAGCCCTGGGACCCGTGGCTGTGCGGCAGGCAATTCTTCAGACCAAAGGCGGCGTACATGGCACCGACGGGCTGGCACGTTTTGGCCGGGTTGACAGTCAGCGCGGTCCGTTCGGTGATTTCTTTCGGCGTATGGCGTAAAAGCATAGAGCCTCCTTAATACGGTCTTGCCTAAGCAACGTGCGCGAATTCGGCGGCCAGAGGGGTTCCGTTTTCCCATGGCGGTCGGATCAGTTTCAGGGCTTTCGCGCTCAGCATGCGGTCGATGTCCTTGTAGAAGTTCACCGCTCCGGCGAACCCGGCGTACGGGCCCCCGCTGTCATAGCTGTGCAGCTGTTTGAGCGGCACCCCCAGTTTCTGGATGACATATTTTTCCTTGATCCCCGCGCAGAAAATGTCCGGCCGGTACTTCTGAATGAGGATCTCCGTCTCGTAATGGTTGATGTCGTCAATAATCAGCGTTTCGGGTTCCATGTCCGGCATGAGGCCCTCATACTTTTTGAAGTCCAGCCCGGCATTGGTCAGGCGCTCCATCTCCTCCGGAGACTTGCGCGGCCGAAAGAGATTTTCGTCAGGCTTTACCACCAGCTCCTCAATGGTGCGGGAGTCCGCGTCTACTTTGATGGTGGGGATGACGCTGCGCCCCTCGTAGTCGTCCCGGTGGCCGAATTCATAACCGGCTGCCAGCACCTTCATCCCGATTTCCTTGAACAGTTCCTGATAGTGGTGCGCCCGCGAGCCGCCGACGAACAGCATGGCCGTCTTCCCAGCGCAGCGCCCCTTGATTTCCTCCTGGACCGCTTTCACCTTGGCTTCTTCCTCCGCAATGACCGTGTCCACCCGCTTCATCAAGTCGTCGTTCTCAAAATACTGGGCGATCTTCCTTAAAGATTTAGCTGTGGCGCCGACTCCAATAAAGTTCACCTTGATCCAGGGAATTCCATATTTCTTTTCGATCATGTCGGCGACGTAATTGATCGACCGGTGGCACATGACCGTGTTGAGGTCGGCGTGATGCGCCTGAGCAAAGCTGTCGTAGCTGGAATTGCCGCTGAAGGTGGACAGGAGGTCCAAGCCGCAGCGCCGGAAGAGATCATCGATGACGAACCCATCGCCGCCGATGTTGTACTCGCCGAGGAGGTTCACCTTGAACTGTCCCTGGGGCGCGTCGGGTTTCTTTCCGATCACGTGCCGGAAGAGCTGGTTGTTGGCAATATGGTGGCCGGCGGACTGGCTGACGCCTTTATACCCTTCGCAGCTGAACCCGAACACGTTGATGCCTAGCTTGGCCGTCATGTCGCGGGCCACCGCGTGGATGTCGTCGCCGATGAGGCCGACCGGGCAGGTGGCGAAAATTCCGATCGCCTTGGGCTTAAAGATGGCATAAGCCTCCTCGACGGCCTGGCGCAGCTTCTTCTCGCCGCCGAAGATGATGTTTTCCTCCTGCATGTCCGTGCTGAAGCAATAGGTCATAAAGTTGGGGTCCTCCGCCGTGGGGGGTCGTGTCTGGTTGCGCCGGGTCAGCCACGAGTAGAACCCGCAGCCGATCGGCCCGTGGGTGAGGTTCAGAATGTCGCGCGTCGGCCCCAGAACGACGCCCTTGCATCCGGCGTAGGCGCAGCCGCGCTGCGTGATGATGCCGGGGATCGTCCGCACGTTGACGCCGATTTCCTGGCGCGGCTCCGCGGCGGGGTTATTGACGAGAAACTGCTTGGCGCGCTTCTTCCCGGTTTTGACCGGATAGCGGCGGATGATGTCATCCTTCACCGTTTGTGGATTCTCAATGGGCATCGAATTTTCCGGGTTCATAAAGGTTTCCTCACTCGTCGAGCACGCCGTCGCCGGTTTCGCCGGTGCGGACGCGCATGGCTTCTTGAACGGGCATAACAAAGATTTTCCCGTCGCCAGAGTTTCCTGTCTTATTGACGGAGATAATCGTCTCGATCACCCGGCCCGCGAGCGCATCCGGCACGACCACGGTAATCAATCGCTTGGGGACGAGCATCGGCCCCTGCCCCAGCTGCACGATGGCTTCATCCTGCCCCTCTTCGGCGCCCTTGAACAGGCGGAAATCCACCTGGCCTTTCCCGCGGCCCAGCACCCGGCCGGTGGCGGTGAACGAAGAGATGCCCGCGGCCGAGAGGGCTTCCTTGGTCTTGTTCATCCGGTTGATGCGAATGATCGCCATGATCTCTTTCATCGTCAGTTCTCCTTGATACCGGAGCTGATCGTGTAAACTTCCTCGACGGGGGAGACAAAAATCTTTCCGTCGCCGTAAGCGCCGACTTTTTCCGTGCGGGCGCTTTCCATGATCGTCTTTAAGACGAAATCCTTGTCCTTGTCCGGCACCACGACCAAGAGCAGTTCCTTCGGCAGCTCGTCATAATGAACCAGTCCGACCTTGAGTCCTCGCTGCTTGCCCCTGCCGAAGACTGCCACCTTCGTCACCGCCGGATAGCCGGCGCTCAACAACTCCGCTAAGACGCTGTCGGCTTTTTCCGGACGGACAATCGCGCGTATCATCACCATGCTCATGTTGCACTCTCCTTGATCGTCTGCTTAGGCGGCGATTCCAAAATTAATTAATAGCGTTTCCAGCTCTTCCATCGCGAGCGGTTTAGGGACCACAAACATCTTGTTGGCATCAATCGCCCGGGCCAGGTTCCGGTAGTGGTCGGCCTGGGGATGCGCGCCCTCGTATTCGATGACCGTCTTGCGGTTGATTTCGGCTTTCTGCACCATGTTGTCGCGTGGAACGAAGTAGATCATCTGGGTTCCGAGGAGCCGGGCCAGCTCGATAATCATGGATTTTTCATTGTCCACATTTCGGCTGTTGCAGATCAGGCCGCCGAGTCGGACGGTGCCCGTTCCTGCGTATTTCACGATGCCCTTGCAGATGTTGTTGGCGGCATACATGGCCATCATCTCGCCGGATACGACGATGTAGATCTCGTCCGCCTTGCCGTCACGGATGGGCATGGCAAAGCCGCCGCAGACCACGTCACCCAGGACATCGTAGAAGGCGTAATCGAGGGCTTTGTCCGCGCTATAGGCCCCGAGCTGCTCCAACAAATTGATCGATGTGATGATGCCGCGTCCCGCGCAGCCCACACCTGGTTCCGGCCCGCCGGACTCCACGCAGACAGTGCTGCTGAAACCGCCCTTCAGGACGGCGCTCAATTCCACATCCTCTCCCTCCTCCCGGAGGGTGTCGAGGACGGTTTTCTGGTGGAGTCCTCCGAGAAGAAGCCGTGTGGAATCCCCTTTTGGATCGCATCCCACGACCATGACTTTCTTCCCCATCTCCGCCAGTCCGGCGACCGTGTTCTGCGTGGTCGTCGATTTGCCGATTCCGCCTTTACCGTAAATTGCGATTTTTCTCATTTTCATTGTGTCCTCCTCTTCGATTCGCTTCGCTCACTCAGAGTGGTGAGCGTAGTCGAACCACTCAACCTTCTCTTTGCATTTCGATGGCAAAGTGGCGAAGATCAGGCGACCGAGAGAAATGTACGACGGTGAGCTACCGGGAGGTAGGGTTCAGGAAGGCCGGCCTACATTTATGTCGCTTGGACGGCGACCGTAGGCGTTGGGAATCCCGAGGGCGTTGCGATACCGGGCGACAGTCCGGGGGGCGACGCGATCGCCGTACTTCTGTGTCAGCCGAAGTGCGATCTGTCTGTCCCCGAGGGGCTTACCCTCCTCCTGCAGGATCCGGCGCAGGCGGTCTTGAAGTAATGAGTGGCGCTTCTTCACGAGAAAGAAATCCTTGAGCGGGATTTCTTCGCCCCAGGGAGCCCGAAGGGATCGTCCTCCCAGCGCCCGGCTGACGAGGCTGGCATGAATACCGAGGGTCGCCGCCAGATCTTTTTGCCGCTGCGGACGAAGGGCGCTTTTGCCGTCCGCTTCAAAATAGGCGCGTTGGGTGTCCAGTATCCCCTCCAGGACGCGGAAGAGACTCGATTTTCTTTGATTAATAATTTCGAGGCTCTGCACCAGCGCGCGAAGACGGTCATTCTCTTGATCCGTCAGCAATCCCCGCCGGCGGAGCGAGGCGATTTTCCCGTAGTCGATTTCGTAGAGCCCCCGACTCCAGTGCGGCGAGGCGAAGCGGATTTCAAATCCCGATCCTTCGCGAATCACGTCAGAGATCACCCGGCAGACCTTCCGGTCATCCGCCGGCGCGGCAACATCAGCCGGGGCGGGTTCCGACATTGCCAGGAGATTCACGAACTCCATAACGGCCACCGTGCAGGAGAGGTCCAGTCCACAGCGGGCGGCGATGTCCGCAGCCGGCAGCGGCTTTCCTTCCAGAAAGCATTCGCGGAACAGGTCGGGTGGAATCTGACGAATCAGCAATACAATTCCGCGATTTTCCGCTACCCATGATTCGACGTCCGGCGCCGCGCCGCCGCGACCCTCTATAAGGTCTTCTTTCAGCTCAAGGAAAGCCGGAGAGCAACTGGCCCTCCAGGGACGATGCAGGCGAATGGCTCGGTCCTCATGGGAATAAGCGAACGCCAGTTTCCGAAACAGGGGATCCGTCTCCAGATCGTGAACGATCCGGGCAAACTGCGGTTCCGTGGCTTCCAGGAGGAGCGCCTGCTGTCTTGCCATCCAGGGGCTCATACGCTGTCTGAGCGCCGGACGCAGATTCATTTTCATGGTCATTCCTTCACCAGAGGAACGCGGAAGCGTCGCGGGTCGATGCCGTGACGTTTGACGTAGAGTCCCATCATCCGTTCAGTGATCCCGAGCGCCCGGGCAGCCGGGGCCATCGTGCCGCGCGAGACCTTCAGCGCTTCAACGAGCATTTCCTTTTCCACGCTGTCGAGCCTCGCCTGCCAGCGGCCCTTAGCGGAGAGAGGGTTTTCTTCGGCCATTTGAAGCGTCGGCGGCAGATGGTAGCCGTGGATGACGCCGTCCGTGCTCAAAAGGACTGCCCGTTCGATAACGTTGGCCAGTTCCCGGACGTTGCCGGGCCAATGGTAATTCATCAGGAGATCGATCGCGGGCGTCGAGATGCGCGTCAGCTCCTTTTCCGCCGCGCGGGCCATGTTTTCGATAAAGTGGTCGGTCAGAAGCGGGATATCCGTCCGCCGGTCGCGCAGTGGTGGCACGACGATAGGGAAGACATTCAGCCGGTAGTAGAGGTCGAGCCGGAATTTTTTCTCCTTCACCAGTTTTTCTAAATCATGGTTGGTGGCGGCGATAATGCGCACGTCGACTTCGATCTTTTCAGTGCCCCCAACACGCTCGAACGAGCGTTCCTGCAGCACGCGCAAAAGTTTCGCCTGGAGCGAGAGAGGCATGTCTCCGACCTCGTCGATAAAAAGGGTCCCGCCCGAGGCCAGCTCAAAACGTCCCTTGCGCCGTATTTCCGCCCCGGTGAAAGAGCCCTTCTCGTGTCCGAAGAGTTCACTGGCGGCGATCTCCTCTGGCAGGGCGGCGGCGTTAAACGAAATGAACACCTCGTTGGCCCGCGGACTGCGGTAATGGATGGCCTGCGCTACAAGCTCCTTGCCCACACCGCTTTCGCCGAGGATGAGCGTGGTGGCGTTGCTGCCGGCCACTTTTTCAATCAGTTCAAAGACGTTCCGCATCGCCCGGGAATTGCCGATAATGTTGGAGGGCCGGAAACGGTCCTTGAGTTCACCCTTCAGGCGCAGGTTCTCTTCCTGCAACCGATGGACCTCCTCTTCCGCCGACTGGCGCAGGCGCACAGCTTGGGCGATCAAAGAACCGACGACGGAAAGCAGGCGAGCCGTCCGGTCGAGCGAGGCGGCCGGGTTATAAGGGAGATCAACGCTGAGAGCTCCGATCGCCTCCGTCCCGATCTGGATCGGCACGCAAATGAAGGAAATATCTTTTTTGACGAGCTTCTTCCGGGATTCCGTGCGGTCGAGGAACAGCGGCTCCTCGGAAATACGCGGAATGACGGCGGGCTTCCCGCTCTCGATCACTTTCCCGGTGATCCCTTCGCCCAGCTTGTAGCGGCCCTTGGCCCGCTGCTCGAGCGAGAGCCCATAGGCCTCGTCGATGAAGATCTCGCCCGTGTGGCGGTTGAGGATGGTGAGCGTCCCCCGCTGCAGGCCCAGGCGTTCCGCCAGGATCTTGAGCACCGGACCCAGGACCTTTTTAAGATCGAGACTCAGGCTCAGCGCCTGGTTGATGTCGAAAAGAAGCGCCAGTTCCTGAATCTCGCCCTGCTTCGTAATAGGATTCATAAGCATTTCCCATATGGCAAAAAAATAGCCCGCGTCCCTTTCCAAGGGTCCGCAGGCTTCTTCGTCTGTTATAACGCCTCGAACTATCGTCGTTCGAGCTTAACTTGATTATATACCCCTCTGCCGCTTATTCCTATGATCCGCGTCATACATAAGTTATGTTTAGAATTCTTATGTGAGCAGTTGTCCTGTCCTTGCCGCCATCAAACAGGTGCTCAAAGGTAGAGACGGTGATCCGCCGGACCTATCCGGCGTAGTCAAAACGATAAATACGAACTCCGAAGCCCATGGTTGATTATCCCCAAAGAAATGGTCATTTTGTAGTGTCCAAATGTTACCGGACACTTTTATCGACGGGACTGCACCGACCGATAAGCCGCCTTCGGCGGCGGGTCTAGTAGACGGTGCTGAGCTACCCCGCCAAAAATGGGTCAAATTCAGACGGAATTATAGCAATTTATTTTCGCCGCCGCAGGCGCGGGCAAAACAGACCTGAGCGGCAGTGCAGGCCTCAGATCTCGAATGGAAATGACGCTCTGATTCGGATCGAATGGGCCGATGCTTCTGATGATGTTAGGCTACAGAATGGCCGGATGCTGGCCGCCTCAGAAGTCAAGAAACGCGGTCTGAAAGGCAAGGTCCGCGCGCTCAAATCCGGCTGCATGGACCTCTGCGAAAAAGGCCCCAACGTGATGGTTTTCCCCGAAGGCACGCTCCACTCGGGCGGGACCTCCGCCGACGTTGCCGCCCTCATCGAAAAGTACCTGATCATTCCAGCCATTTAACCTGAATGTAACATTGATTCGATACACTAAAAGTGTGCGAATAATGCTCCGATCACTATCGCGAGGGATGACCTTGTCCCTCATCATCTGTCTGCTGGGCGTTCCTCGGACCGCAAGTTCATGGGTATCTTCTGATAGGCCCTACGAAAGTCGCGGCGCGCCGGCATTATTCCAGCAGCAGGCGCTCGAAACGCCTGTTCTCGACATGCGCCCGTCCTTCATTCCCGGGCGAACCGCAGGCCTCTGGAAAGGGATCACGCGGAGAATGGCCTCCTTATGGATGCTCGGGACACTCGCGGCGGCCGGCGCCCAGACCCAAACGCAGACTCCTGCGGTGCCCTCCGCTCCGGGCGGGCCGCAGAACAACGTGACGGCCATTTTCCAGCAGCGCGTCCGGGAACTGAACGCTTATCCTCCGGACAGACCCCAGGAAACCGCTGACCAGCGTCAGGCCGCCTTCGACCAGGCCGGGGCGGTGCGCAAGACGGCGGCCGAAGCTCTGAAGCAGATGCTCGCCGATCCGTCAAACGCGCCCTATCGAACAGAGCTCTATGCCTACCTGATGCAGGAGATGGCCCGCCGAGAGGCGGCCATGCGGAGCAACCCCGCGCAGGCTCCACGGCATCAGGCGATTGTGGCTGTGCTCAACGATCTTCAAGGAACAATTCTCCGGCAGGATAGGGACGCGCAGGGGTCCATGCTGCAGATGGTTTTGTCACGTCTCAGCGCTGTTCCGCGCGTCCGGGCGTTTGCGCAACTGGCCATGAGTTATTCCGCGTCGGGCCTTCCGACCGTCACAATCGACTCTGAAAGAAATTTCCTTTTGGGCGGCTTGTTGAATCCTGAGACTCAAAATTCCGTGGAGGCGTACCTGAAGAAAATTACGGAAATGGATCCCGACGCGCGTTTATCCTGGGTCATGCACCTGAGCCGGTACATGCATGAGGCCCAGGTTGTCGGGGATCAAACGGCGGCGGAGGCTTACGCCCGGATCCTAACGATCGCCCAGCCTGAGGACTGGGCCGCCATGCTGGAGCACGTATACAAATGGTGCGTGAAACCGGCGCTCCAGCGGCTGGCCGACGCGGGGGTTCCCGCCGGCCTGACGCTCAGCGGTGATCGGATCCGCTCCTTAATGCGCTACCTGGATGATCCCGAGATCCGCGCCGCGACCTTCCAACTGATGGCGACGGCCCGATATGAGGACAGTGGTCTCAGCGAGGTCATCAACGCGCTCTATGATCAGCGCGGGGTAGCGGAGGCCCTGAAGGACCAGGACTTCGTCGATCGCGTCGCGGCCCTCTTTAAAGCCTTTCTGAAGCGGGAGGACCTGGACCTGTCCGAGGAACAGAAGGCGAAGTTGACGGCCGCGCATTCGACCGGCGAAACGGCGTCCCCGGAGGACGTTCAAGCCGTCAAAGACCTGTTCAGCAACCCGGGCAAGCTCTCCGCCCTAATGAAAGCGGTGCGGGAAGACAATGGCGACAAGGGCTACAAAACGTTTGGCCAAATGGCGAACGGTCAGGCGCCCCAAGGGCCCGCGATTCATCAAGCTTTGGTGGAAGGTCCGGCCAACGTCCGGCGCGCGATCGTGCGGTTCATGGACGCTTCCGGTGCGATCCGCGGAGTCGAAAACACGCCTGCGACCCTGCCGGTGCTCTTAAACATGCTGTCGGACGGCGAGGTCCACGCCGAAACCCTCCGCGTCGTCGCGACGGTCGCCGAAGACGGCGGCCCGCTGTTTACGCGCCTGTTCGTGCAGAAGCTTTTCGAGGTCCGGGGCGATTTCACGACTGCGCGGGATCGTTCGGCGTTTTCGCAGGAACTGCTCAATCGCTATATTGCCAAGGAAGGGTTGGGGGATGCGCTCCTCGGAATTATCAATTCGACGAAAGATCCCGGCCTTCAGCGCCAAGCCCTGGAAATTCTGGTCCAAGATCCCGATCTTGTGGAATATCTCAGCGACAACCCCATCGCGCTGCGTCTTATCGTCGAAGAATTGTCGTCCAGACATCTCGGCGATCTGGCGAAAACGGCGCTGACGCGTTTCACGCAAGAGGGCGACCAGGCGTTCCTGGCGGAAGCCATGGTTCATATGAACGCCGCGCCTCCTCCGGAACTCAATCATGCCGCCAATTATTGGCACGCGATCGCTGACCGCGGGGTGGTCACGCCGGGGCTGCTGATGGCTCTCGCCCTGTCCCCGGACCTGCGCTCGGTGCCGGCCGGCCTGAAGGAGATCCAGCCGCTTTTCCTGGCGCTGCACGATCCGGCGACCCGCACGACGGCGGCGGCCGTATTGGCCCAGGTCCCGATTTCGCCGGCCGTCGGTGTGTTCTTTATCGAGGCGTTGCTCTCGGAGGTCTGGACGGCCCGCATCGATGGAGTCCTGGTCAACGGGGTCAATGCCGATGAGGAGCTGCTCAAGCGCGTGGTCAACGTCGTGCTATCCACCCAACAAGGCCTAATCTCGCTGGCCACCTTGTTTGCCTACAGCCTGGACGACAAGCTCAGGCTGGAAGCGGCGTTGCTCCTGCGCGCGCATGGGATCCAGGCCGAGGTGATCGTGCAATTATTGAAGGCCGAAGGTTTGCTGATCGGCGCCCTGCGCGCCCCGATGGACTTCTTGAACGAATCCCTTGAGCAACTTGTGACCGTTAGTCGAAGAGCGAGGAGCCCTTCCCGCCGAACGCTTTTCGCGATGTTCTCCCCCCGCTCGGCCTAGCAGAACCTCCGCGCTGACCATAACAGGGTGGGCGATATCGTGTGATCAAATCAATTTGCGGATTTTCAAAGGAGCTTGGTGAGTGGAGGCTGGCAACGGCGCGGGCACCGCAGGCGGGCTCTCCATCGCCGTCGAAGAGCCCAGGGGCTCTGCAGCCGGAGCCGCAGCGACTTGCATCCGCACTTAAAAAAGAGCGGCTGTGAATCCAGGGCCCATTTGAGCGCGCGTTGTTTGACCGGTTCCGGTGCATCCGTTTCGGTTTCCCACTCGACCGGCATAATGCGCGAATCGGCGGGACCTCTCCCTTTATGCTTCGACAAGGCCTCCAGGACATCCTTGGCATCCAGAGGAAGAAGGTAATAACCGAATTTCCAGATAGCGCTGCCGGCGACTTCATCGGCATCGGCCAGAAACAGGAGATAGCGTCCGCCGGCACCGAAGGCCTTCACAAAAAACTTGGGGGGGCCGGCCGAAACGAAATCGCTTGGCTTCATGTTGAGCTTCTGGCTGCATTCCTTCAGAGTAATGGGGATGGATTCCGCCTCCGGCTTGGACCCGTAATGGCCGCTTAAGAGTTTACCCATAGAACTGGAGGGGGCGCCAGCTGGCGCCCTTACATATCTCCTTGAAATCGTAATATCTTGCCTCTATACCTAAACAGCATGGATTCGAACGCCAATTTATCGGACCTCCTGAACCTTTCTTCTCGCACCAGCACCTTCGTTTCGGTGGATGTGGTGGGCTCGACCCGGCTCAAAACCGGGCAGAACGAACAGGACATTATCTACACTTTTCTCGCTTATCACAAACTCGTGAGCGACCTCGCCTACAACTATCATGGGGAAGTTACGAGCATTTCCGGGGATGGCCTCATGTGCCGATTCCAACGCGCGGAAGATTCCGCCGGTCTCGCCGAGGATCTTCTGAAGGAACTGGGCTCTTTCAACAAAAAGCAGAACCACCTGACGCAGCCGCTGTCGCTGCGGATCGGCGTGCATACCGGACAAGTCTACGAAAGTGAATCTCTCGGGGCCGGCCAGCTGATCTCCAAAACCCTGGACATCGCCGCCAAGCTGCAGCAGTCGGCCGAACCCAACCATGCCCAGTTTTCGGAAGCGGCGGTCTCCTTGATCGGAGAAAAAGCGAAGGCCTTCCGCCGCCTGGGTTGGAATGCCGCGCTGGGAACCAACATTTACGACTATTCCGTGGGGGGGCTCCCCGGCAGGACGGCGGCGCGCAAGCTCCCGGAGCCGGCGCGCGTCCTGATCGTCGAATCCGAATTGGGGGAAGTGGCCCGGCTCAAAAAAACATTCTTTGCCAGCCGTTATGAGGCCTTCACGGTATTTAATCAGAACCAGGCCACGCTCGTGACCGGCACCTGGTCGCCGCACCTGGTTATTCTGAGCCTGGACCTTCCCTGGAAGACGGGATGGGAATTTCTGACGAGCCTGCGGGCGGATACTCAATTTTCCTCCACGCCGATTATCGCCCTGTCGCATCAAACCACCGGCGATACGATTCAAACGTGCTTCAAGATCGGAGCCAACGGCTTTCTGCGCAAACCTCTGGACGAGCAGCAGATTTTGAAGCGGACCGAAATGGTCCTGCGCGAATTCTACCTGTAGACGATCCAGCCGGCCGCGACGGCGGCCACGCCGGCCAACCCAAAGAAAATGGCCCAGGGCGAGATCCAGGAGGGCTTCCCTCCCAGACGGCGCAACGAGGCCGCGCTGGCCGCGCGCACCAGGGGCTCCCCGTGCCTCCAGGATTTCTGCAGAATGGCCACGGCGGTCCGGTCGCCGACTTCCCCCAAGGCACTCGCGGCCTGAAAAGCGACTTCCCGGTTTGGATGAAGCGAAAGTTTGGCCAGAATGGGAACAACGCGGCTGTCCTGAAACGACCCGAGAACGTTGGCCAGAAAACTCTGGATCATCGGATGCGGCCGTTCGCATTCCGCAAGAAGCGCCGGCAAAACTTCCGGCTCACGAAACTGCGCCAGAGCCCAGACCGCCGCGATGCGCAGATCTTCGTCCCCCATCTTGGCGGCTTGCGCCAGGACCGGAATCGCCCGGCCGTCACCGATCTTGCCGAGCGCGTTCGCGATGCCCGCCAGGCCCGGCTTGGCAAAATCACCGAGAATGCTCATCAGGGCCTGGACGACGCCGACTCCCCGCTGGGCCACCCGCACAACGGCCTGATCGCGGATAAACGGATCTTCGCTCGCCAGCTCCTTGAGATCATTTTCGAAAAAGCGGTCTTCCCCCAATTCATCCCCCATGGAGGAATCCATCGCGATCGGAGCCCCCTTCTCATCACGATGGCAGTAAGGACAGGCGGTAATTGAACGCGGGATGTCTTTATGACAGAAAGGACAGGGCTTCAGGATCATGGCAATACGTTTTGACAGGAGAAAGCGAGGAATTCAAGGGAGATGTAGGGGCGGCCTGCTGGCCGCCCTTACCGAAGCGATTCGATGCCGCGGCGGATCATGCTGACGGCGATGGCCGCCAGAAAAAGACTGACCACTTGAGACGTCGCGCGCAGGCCATCCTGGCCGATGAGTTTCACCAGGCGCTGACTGCCCTTGAACGCAAGACTGACGAGAATCAGGTTCGCCATGAGCGCCAGGAGCGTCATGCTGTAGCCGCGCAGGCTGATGAGGATGAGAAGGGATGTCAGGACGGCAGGGCCGATAATCAGAGGGATCCCCAAAGGGACAACCCCGACATGAACTCCGGAGGCCATGATCTTTTGCTCGCCGCGAATGATCTCGACAACGGCAAACACCAGAAGCAACACACCGCCCGCGATCAGAAAATCAGCCGCGGAAATCCCCAGAACCCTGAAAATGAGGCGCCCGGCCACGATGAACGCCACGCTGATCAGAAACGAGGTCACCAGCGCCTGCCAGCTCACCAGACGCTTTTCTTCGGGCGTCAGATCCTGGGTCAACGTCAGAAAAACGGGAATCAGGCCGCCGATATCCATCGCGACAAAAATCGGGATGAAGCTGTAAACAAAATTGGTAAGAGTCATTTTGAAACCCCCGGTCTTTTAGGAAGAACGGCCGCCATGGTTTCTCCGAGCGCTTCGGGACTGGTGGCGACGCGGATCCCGGCACGTTCCATGTTTTTCATTTTTTCCGCAGCCGTCCCGGAGGTGCCTTCGATGATCGCCCCGGCGTGACCCATCCGTCGTCCCGGGGGCGCCGTCTGGCCGGCGATGAACGCCGCCATCGGCTTGGACATATTCTTTTTGAAGAAATCCGCCGCCTCGTCCTCCTGGCGGCCGCCGATCTCGCCCAGAATCAGGACGGCATCCGTTCGCGGGTCTTTCTCAAAAAGAGCCAGGAGATCGACGAAGCTGGACCCGTTGACGGGATCTCCACCGATCCCGATCACCGTCGACTGTCCGATCCCGAGCTGGGTCAGCTGCCAGACCGCTTCGTAGGTCAGCGTTCCAGATCGAGAGATGACGCCGACAGACCCGGGCTTATGGATATATCCTGGCATGATGCCGATTTTGCACTCGCCGGGAGTGATGAGGCCGGGGCCATTCGGACCGACCAGCCGCCCGTTCCACCCGGAAGCCATCAACCGGGCTTTGACGCGCGCCATATCCAATACCGGGATTCCTTCCGTGATCGCCACGATCAAAGCGATGCCGGCATCCGCCGCCTCCAGGATCGCGTCGGCGGCAAAAGGCGCGGGAACAAAGATCATCGTCGCGTTCGCTCCGGTTGCCTGAATGGCCTGGCCGACCGTATCGAACACGGGAATCTGGTCGACCAATGCCCCCCCCTTTCCGGGAGTGACGCCGCCCACCACCTGCGTGCCATAGTCGCGGCATCCGCGGGCATGGAAAGTGCCGGCCGAGCCGGTGATGCCCTGGATGATCAACCGGGTTTCTTTATTGATGAGAATACTCATATCACCCTCATCCCTAACCCTTCTCCCTTAAGTAGGGAGAAGGGAATAAAATTCCTCGACTGGACTCCCCTCTCCATACTCAAGGGAGAGGGGTCGGGGGTGAGGGTGCAGCGTGTCATCGTGTCGCCGCCACGATTTTTTCCGCGGCGTCCGCCAGGTTCGTCGCCGCGCTGAGTTTTAAACCGGACTCCTTCAGAATCTTGCGTCCCTCTTCGACGTTGGTTCCTTCGAGGCGAACCACGAGCGGGACCTTCATGCCGACCTCTTTCGCCGCCGCGACGATCCCGTCAGCGATCACATCGCATTTCATGATCCCGCCGAAAATGTTGACCAGCACCCCTTTGACCTTCGGATCGGACAGGATGATCCGGAATGCTTCGGTCACCTGCTGGGCGTTGGCGCCGCCGCCGACATCCAGGAAATTGGCGGGCTCTCCACCGTGAAATTTAATCAGGTCCATGGTCGCCATCGCCAGCCCCGCTCCATTGACAAGACAGCCGATCGTTCCGCTGAGCGCAATGTAGTTCACACCGGCTTGCGACGCGCGCACATCCAGCGGATTTTCTTCCGCGAGATCGCGCCAGGCCTGGGCCTCCGGATGGCGGAAAAGCGCGCTGTCGTCCACACTCATTTTGGCATCCATCGCGATGGCTTTCCCGTCTGCCGTCAACCCCAGAGGGTTGATTTCGAGAAGCGAGGCGTCCCAGGCCAGAAAAGCCTTCGCCAGGCCGGAGATCACACCGGCGACGGAATTTAAAGCAGCGCCTTGCAGCCCCAGGCGCGCGGCGGCCGTGCGCGCCCGGTAGGCGGGAAGACCGGACACAGGATCCATCGGCTCATAAAGAATGGCCTCCGGCCTTGTGCGGGCAAGCGCTTCGATGTCCATTCCGCCTTCGGTGGAAAGCATGAGAACGGGACAGCCGCGGGAACGGTCGATGGCGCACGCCGCGTAGAGCTCTTTTTGAACGGTCATCGCCTGTTCAATATAAAGCTTTTGAACGATCACGCCTTCGGGGCCGGTCTGAGGGGTCACCAGCCTTTTGCCGAAAAGGGATGTCGCGGCGCGTTCAATCTCCTGCGGCGTCGCCGCCTGAAGGATGCCGCCGGCTTTTCCGCGCCCGCCCGTAAGGACCTGCGCTTTAACGACCCAGGGGCCGGGCGGTAGTTTCCCGAGAACAACGGGGACATCTTCTTTTTTGAGGAGCGCCACTCCCGAAGGAACCGGAACACCGGTCTGCTGGAGGAGGGCTTTTGCCTGATACTCGTGGAGCTTCACGCGGGCTAGCGGCTGGCCGCGGGGGCTGTTTTCCGGCGGTCCAGGGCCTCATACTTGAGCCATTGCGGGCCGGTGTACTGCGTCAGCGGCCGAATGAGACGATTGTTCGCGTACTGTTCCATAAAATGCGTGCACCAGCCCACGATGCGGCTGGTCGCAAAAATCAGAGGGAACAGATCGGTATCGATCCCGAGATAGCGATAAACAGAAGCCGAATAGAAGTCGAGGTTAGGGTTCAGTTTCTTTTCGCGAAGCATGATGACTTCCATCGCCTCGGACATTTCATACCACTTGGCAGGACCCACTTTTTCACTCAGCTCCCGGGCCATCTGCTTGAGGATCGCGGCGCGCGGATCAACATTGGTATAGACCCGGTGGCCGAAACCCATAATTTTTTTCTTTTCAGCCAGTTGCTGTTTTATGAAAGGCTCGACTTTATCCGCAGAGCCGATCTTATCGAGCATTTCCATCACGCGCTGGTTGGCGCCGCCGTGAAGAGGCCCTTTTAAGGTGCCGACGGCGGTGGTGGCCGCCGAATACATGTCGGAGAGCGTCGAGACCGTGACGCGGCCGGCGAAGGTCGACGCGTTCAGCTCGTGGTCCGCTTGAAGGATCAGCGCGATATCCATGGCGCGATGGGAAAGTTCATCCGGCTTCTTGCCTGTCAGCATGTAGAGGAAGTTGCTGGCATGGTCCAGCGTGAGATCCGGGGCGACGACCGGCTTTCCCTTGCGGATGCGCTCAATCGCCGCCGTCACGGTCGCGATCTGGGCGGTCAGGCGCAGCGTCCGGCGCAGGTTCGACGGTTCGCCGATATTTTCGGGGTCCGGATTATAGGCTTCGAGGATGGACACCCCGGTCCGCAGCCAGGCCATCGCATCCATCTTGGGCGGCAGGTTAGCCAGGATTTTCAGAAATTCCGGAGCAACCGGCCGGTAGGATCTTTTTTCTTTGATGAATGCCTCGAACTCGGACTGGGTGGGAAGCCGCCCGAAAATGAGAAGATAGGCCACTTCCTCATAATTCGATTTTTCCGCCAGCTCATTCACATCATAGCCGCGGTAGCGCAGGATGCCCTTGTCCCCATCAATAAATGTGATGGCCGACGCGGCGACGACAACATCTTCCAGGCCGACAAGAGGCTCATTCATGGCATTTATCCTTCTTCGTGGTTAGCGTTTGGATCCGTTAATAAATCCGAGAAATTCTTCGCGCGTGCGCGGATCGGACCGGAACACGCCCACCATCGCGCTGGTGATCGTCGGGGAATTCTTGCTTTCCGCCCCGCGCATCTCCATGCAGAGGTGCCGCGCCTCCACGACGACGGCCACCCCGAGCGGCTTGACCTTTTTCAAAAGGATCTCGGCGATCTGAGAGGTCAGTCGCTCTTGGACCTGCAGGCGGCGGCTGAAGGCCTCCACGATCCGTGGAATTTTGCTTAAGCCCACGACCCGGCCGTCCGGAATATAGGCGACATGACATTTGCCGAAAAAAGGAAGCAGATGATGCTCGCACAGGGAGTAAAAATCAATGTCCCGAACCAGGACCATCTCGCTGTAAGGGACTTCGAAAAGAGCCTCATTGATGAGCTGGTCGACGTCCACCTGGTAGCCGGCGGTCAACTCCTGGAGTGATTTGGCCACCCGCTGAGGAGTCTTCAGAAGCCCCTCGCGTGAGGGATCCTCCCCTACCGACAGAAGAACATCTTTGATCAAGTCCGGCAAACCTGCCTGACCGGCAGGCAGGTGCATCCGGCGATTCGCGCGGGCAATTTCCGAATCGGAAGCAGTGCTCATATATTGGAGTGTGCATTATACCAAGGGCCTCAGGGGTTGTCAGAGAATATTATGCGCGATTTGGCCATGGTGATTTTGGAGCGAACCAAGGAGTGAGGAGCGAGCATACTCGAGGAGAGTATGTGAGCGACGAACGACGAAGGTGCAGCCCAAAAGCACCATGGCCCCTTTGGGGAGGCCCACCTCTGACCCGACTGCATCGTTGCGCCTCACTCACAGACCACTATCGGGTATGCTCGTTCGGCGACGCCTTGCATTCGGCTCAGAACTGGGCCTCCAGATCGCGCATAATATTCTCTGACAACCCCATAATCGTGTATTATTTTCGCACCACCGGTATGGTTCGCCTGAAGGGCGAACCAACTTACCGGTGGCGACGCATCGATAGGAGAAAGGAAAGCGATCGTGCGAATCATGGAAGTCGCGATGGAAATTGCGTTGCCGCCCGGTATTCTGGAGGCGGTCTATCAACACTACGGGTTCCGTCCGACCCGGGACGCCGCCATGTCGACATCGGTCGGAGGGATCGGCCCTCTCCTCAGAGAGCGCCTCATCGCCCAGGCCGAACAAGGCCTGGACGTCATCGGCGCGACCTTGCTCTACCAGACCACCTGGATCCAGAGCTGGTTCGATTGGGGTCAACTGCATCTGGAAAAGCGGGATGCCGCCCGCTACCTGCGCGACACGCTCAAAGATACCGGCATCGAACTGGCGATTACGATGTTTGACGGAGCTGTCGTCAAAGCGCATGTCTGGCAGGCTGATTACGGCAAGGCGAAGGTCTATTTTCTGGATGCCCCGCCGATCACCCAGGTGGTTTACCCGAGCGAAGAAGATGCGCCTCCCAAACACCCCCATCCGAACGCCTGGGCGGAGGACATCCGGAACCGGCAGAGCTGGCTCGTCGGCCGAGGGTCCCTCGCGCTGGCCAAGGCGCTTGGGTTTGCTCCGGAAATCACCGTCCAGAGCGAAACCCCCACGTTCTTCGCTCATCACCGGCTGATCAAAGATGAATTTCAGAACGACCCGTTCTTCGCGGCGACCCGCTATATCTTCAACGATCATACGCCCATGGAATATGCGCATCCGATCTGGTCGCGCGACACGCTCGCCGCGCTCAAAGTGGACACATCAGGCTATATCCCGTCTGCCGGAGCAGGAGCCCCTGGCGATGTGGATGTGACCCGACTGCTCATCGCGACCAACGAAGGCGTATTCGGTGTCGCGAAAAAGCATGGCCGGGTCATGCGCGCCATGCCCTCGCTCAAGGAATACGCCGACAAAATTGAATCGATTACCAACGGCGTGCATGTCGGCATCTGGCAGGCTTCCGAATACCGGAATGCGGTTTCCCTGGCGGATCCGGACCTGCTGAAATTAAAGAGAACAAAAAAAGATGAGCTTCTGGACTGGGTCTGGCGCCATTACGGGTTATGGCACACGTGGAAGGAACAGGTGGCGGATAAGGGCGTCGTCTTATGGACCCGGCGCATAACAGGATACAAGCGCATCGATCTGCTAGGACAACTCTGTAAAGATCCATCGCTCAAACGTCAGTTTCTGGAGACCAATCTCGTCCTCCTGATCGGAGGACGAATTCACCAGCACGATGATCAGGCACAAACGATGATCTACAACCTCCTCGACCTCATCAGCCAGGATCCCATGCTTCAAGAACGCGTCGTCCTTTTAGACAACTTCAATGTCTGGATGGCTCCCCACCTTTTTCAGGGAGCGGACGCCGCGATCATGCTGGCAGACGACGGGCGCGAAGCATCCGCCACCGGATTTATGAAAGCCCAATTGAACGGAGGCCTCATCCTCGCGACCGACGACGGAGCTATTCCTGAATCGGTGGTCTTCCAGGGACATGAAAAAGACAAACAGGTCGCGAATGGATTCGAAGTTCCCTATTTTCATGGCCATCCGCGAGTGGATGGTCTTCTGAAAGCCTTCAAGCAGCTCCACCAGGTGCTACTGGATCCCGCCCAACACGCCGCGATGGTCCGTTCCGCTCTCTCCGCAGAAGGACAAGTCGATGTCGGCCGGACCGTACGCGAAACTCTCAGTTTTTATAACCGTATTATGACCCTCCCCGTCAACGTTCCGCCCATCAAGCAGACTCCATAAATCCTCTAAAAGACGGAGCAAATTCTCCTGTAAATACTTGTTACCAAAGTCCTGATTTCCCTTGCAAAGGGACGTTAACTCATGTACATGTTGCCGATGACAAACAAGCCTGCGGCGGCCGGTTTTTTGCCCACTAAATCAGGAGTCACCCTCATCGAACTGATGGTGTCCGTCATGCTTCTGAGTATTGGGATTATGGTCTCGATTCTGAGTTTCGGCGGCATTCAGAAGTCCATTCAGCTCTCCAAAGGGCGGACCCTGGCCGCCAATATCGCGCAGGAAAAAATGCAGGTTATCATGCAGAAAAGCTATTACGAAGTGCTGGTCACGACGAGCCCGCAATTCAAAGTCGACGCGTCTACGACTGTGATCTATGACCCGGGATATTTTCCCCCCGAAACCATTCCGGAAGGCGGGATGACGTTTACGCGGTACACGTACATCCAGCCGGTGATTGAGAATTCCGGCAATATTCAGGCCATGCCGCCAACCACTCCGGACACGGGAATGCGCCAGATCACGATCACCGTCATCTGGCCGACCGATTCCGGGAACAGGATTCTATCCGTCCAGAACGTTCTCAACAACCCGAACACCGTCATGTCCAATTCCGTGCTGCAGGGCGTGGTGAAGGACTTCATCACGGCGGCTCCGATTGCCAACGCGGTTGTTAATGCCGCGGAAAATGTCGGCTGGAGGGATACCACTAGCTCTTCAGGGGATTACAGCATCAACCTTTCCCCCGGCAGTTTCGACTTTCAGGCCAGCGCCCTGGGCTATTATTCACAAATCGCTACCCTAACCCTGGCACCCAACGGATCGACAACTCACACATTCTATCTCAAGGCTATCAGCACCGGGACCATTCAGGGGTCTGCCTGGATTATGAACCATCCCGTCATCAGCCAGATCGTGGCTAGTACGGGGCCTTCGAATGGGGTTGAATACGTGGAGCTCTATAATCCGACGACCGCTCCCTACATGATGGGGACGAACGCCGGCTATCTATCCCCCAGCATGTGGACCGTAGATTTTGACGCCGCGAACAACACCCAGCCCCTTGCGCTTGTTTATATCAGCACCACCATTCCCTCCAATGGCTTTTATCTGATATCTAATACCGGTGACGGACTGGGGTCTCCCTCCTGCGCTTCCGTGGTCATCAATGGAACCACGGTGAATCCTGATGCCTGCTGGCATGATGTCGGAATGCCGAAACATGCGCTTCAATGCAATCCAATCGTGGCAAACGGATGTGCCTCATCGCAAAATGCGGGCGGTTTTGGGATCGGGACCAACGGCGGCCAACCCTGGACCGGGTTGGCGAACACGACCAAGTATGATGCGATCGCCTGGACGGGGCACGGCTTCACGCCGAACTCCTATGAAACAGCGCCGGCCGCCTCTGCCGCGAATGGAATGGGCCCTGGTGAAACATTTGTTCGGCGACTAGACACGACCACGGCCTGGAATACCTCCTTCGGGAATTCCTATGATTCAGGCAACAACAGCGTCGACTTTATCGATTACGCGAATCCTCAATTCCCTCCGCGCACCAGCGCCACGATAAAACCGCCTCTGACGGAAACACCCGCACCGGGAGCTATCGCTTCTGTGACGGATGGCATCTCCACACCATCACCAGCCACCCTGACCGGAAACCCTCCGTACGCGCAGTTTACAGTGCCCGGCATCGCCACAGGCACCTGGATTGTCTTTGTCGACAGCGGATCGTGGTCAGCTGAAATCGACAACGTTGCCGTCACGGCCAATTCCACAACGACGATCCCGAATGCCATCACCTCTCCCTCCTGGCTGGCCAATGGAGCAAACGATGTTGCGCTTTCCACCTTAGGTGTTGTCGGGATGATCAGCGGGAAGGTGACTGATGCCCTGGGAAGCAGCATTAGCGGAGGAATTTCCGTCACCGCCGGGAATACGGTCGCCATCACGAACGCGAACGGCATGTATTTTCTCCGGCTTTCGACGGGAATTTACGATGTCATCGCGAATCCCGGCAACGGCAACGCGTTTTATGCGTCCATGACGATGCCTGGGGTCTCAGTCACTTTGGGCGATGTCACGGCGAATGTGAACTATCAGCTGTCGCAAGGCGGAAGAATCAACGGATGGATCTCCCGAGACGGGGTCAATCCGCTGCCCGGAGTGACCGTGGTCGCCTTCGACACCAACGGCGTCCCGCGTGACAACGAGGTTTCAGGGTCGAACGGCTATTTTATGCTGATCAATCTGACCACAGGGACCTATTCAGTCCAGCCAGTCCTGGATGCCAAGGAGACCTCTTCCCCGACCTCCGCCGCGACAGCCGTCACCGCGGGAAATACCGTATGGTCCAGCAGTTTCACGGTGATCGGGGCCATGGGCTCTGTGACCGGCGCGGTCACCGTCGGGGGACAATCCATCAACAGCGGAGTTCTCATCGTCGCCAGCACGGGCGCCATCTCGATGCCGCTTCCAGCGCTCAGCAGCGCCACGCTCACCGCGGCCGTCATGTATGCCGAATCGAGCCGGGAGGACGGGACCTATTCGATGGATATTCGCGGCAGCACGACGTCTGTCTATAACATGACCGCTTTCTATACGACCCTGGCCGGACAGCTTCCGGTGACCAGCACTCGAACAATTACCGGAATCACCGTGACAGCCGGGCAGACGACCTCGGGGGTAAACTTCGCATGGTAAGAAAGAACGGCGGGCTGACCCTGATCGAAATGATGATTGTTCTCGCGATCACCGGCATACTGGTCATGATGGGCCCTCAGATCCTGACGCAGGTCACCAAATTCTTCATCCTGGGACGCGCGCGGCTCGAGCTTCAAAGAGAGGCGCGCGCGACCATGTATGTCATCACGCGCGAGATGCGCCAGGCGCAATCGGCCACCATCACGATCGACCAGGTATCTGGACAGCCGAACTATTCGCGAATCACTTTCACGAAACAGACCTTGGGAAACGGGGTTGCTGTCAGCCTGTTTCAGAACGGAACCGCTCTTTCTCTCACGGAGGGAAACACCTCGTCCACCTTGACGAAGCACCTGTCTTATATGGCTTTCGCGTTTCCGCGATCCGATGACATGACGATCGTCTCCGTCGCGCTGACCCTGCAGGAACAAATTTACAACGGCAGGTCCAAAGCGCTGCACATGGCCTCGGAAAGGGTCCGGGTGATGAATTGATGAAAACAACACCGCGAGGGCAGATTTTACCCGTGATCATGGTGACCCTATTGGTCATGGCATTGGTCGTAGCGGCGCTCGTCAACTGGGCCCAGATCGATACAAAAAGTGGTGTGGACCAGCAGAAAAACACCTCCGCGATCAATCTCGCGGAAGCCGGGATCGATCGTGGAACCTGGAAACTTCAAAGCTCGACTTCGACGTGGGCGCAGGCCGCCGCGGGAACTGTCCTCTCCGGGTATAATTTTGACTCCACCTATTCCGACGTTCCGGGCGGAACCTATCGGATCAAGTTTACCAACGGAGTCCTCGCCAACGGCAATGCCACCGTCACCATTACGTCAGAAGGACGAGATTCCTTGAATCGTCAGACGCGCGCCGTTCAAGCCGTCTTCGAAAGTCAGACCATCTACAGCGCGATCATGTCCGGGGGCAACGTCTCCTGGGGCCAGGGCCTGGGAGTGTATTGGGGACCGATCATGGCGCAGGGCAATCTCCAGTTAATGGATGACAATGTTGCCCGGCGCTATTTTCCCCGTAAGTTCGCCCAAGGTGTGGTGATCGGCACCGCAGCCAATCCCCGAGACACGAATGGTCTCAATCCTCCCAACACTGACAATGTCGAATGGTGGTCCGCTTACTCAGGTGTCCCCCCAGTGCCTGTGTTGGATTTCGTTTCGATGCGTTCCTCGGCCGCAGTGACCGGAACTCTGAACGTCTACGGGTGTGCAAGTTCAGCTCAATACACACTCGACAAACTAAACGCGGGGACCGGAAACATCGACCACCTCGTTGTTCCCGGATGGGATGCACGTGCCACTTGCAATTCCACCTATCCCAACCATGCCATTCATCTTGGTAATTCAACAAACTTTTATGCCGCGCGCGGCCTGGTCCCAAATCAGGACTACGTCTGGTATTGGGATGGAGATGTCAGTCTTGAAGGACAAGGGTACAACGGTACGCTCGCGACATCGCTTCGGGGATCAATTATTGTAAGAGGGAATCTCACAATCGACAGCAGCGGAGATATGGTCTACTGGGGGCATGTGCCGACCAACGCATGGCAGGAAGAGCAGAAACTCCTGATAGACACCTTTGATACTGCCGCTTCCGGTGAATACCCCGCTGATATCGGGTATCACACGAGCACTGGATCATGGCACTTCGGGGCGGACTCCTGGAATGAGCCCGGTCTGGGAGGAGGATGGGTCAATACTGTCGGAATAAAAGGGTTCGTTTATGTTGGCGGCAATTTGAGCGTCATCAATTTTCTGGACATTCACGGTGCCGTATGGGTAAACGGAAGCGTCAGCTCATCTTATGCGAGCGCAACATCCTTCTGCGGCATCTTTTATGATGAGACCCTCCAGGTGCCGACCTTGAACGTCATCCTCCAGCGGCTCTCCTGGCAGGAAATCGGACCCAGCACAACAGCCTGGCATTAATTCTGTAGGGGCAGGCCTCCCAGGCGGCCTTTTTCAGTTCCCAATAACTTTTTGAGCGAATTCATGGGCAATAGCCTCCTCAGGCCTGATTAAGTTTTAACTTAATTGCTCATTTCCCGCCATATTTTAATCCGTCCCGCGTCCTTGCTTATTGACCGAACACATGGTAGGCTAATGCTCGTGAAAGTCTTGGACCCCGCCGCTTTTCAAATCCGCAAGGAAACCATTCTTCAGCATGCCCGGCATCTTTTTGCCAATAAAGGCTATGCCGAGACCAGCATGGACGACATCGCACGCGCCTGCAATATCCAGAAAGCCAGCCTCTATCATTATTTTAAAAGCAAGCGGGAAATCCTGCAGCAGATGGTCGACCTGGAGCTGGAACAGTGGTGGGCCACCCGGCTGAAGGATTACGGATCCAGCCCCAATCTCCGGGAGACGCTGATGCTCATTGGGACCACGTTTTTAAAGGACATGGATGATATCCGTCATCAGGAATTCTTTAAGATCACGCACTTTGAATCCCACAAACATCCCGAAATTCGCACAGCCCTCATGGAAAGTCCGACCCATAACCGGAAGGGCTTCTATGCCGTTTTCGCGCGCCACCTGGAAGGCAAGCTGCCGCAAACCAAGATCGCGATGTTCATGACCCAGTTTATGGGCGGGCTGATCCACTACGCAAGCCTTTCGCGGCTGCGCGGAGAGAACATGTGCTATGAGAAATTCGATGACGCCTCCTATGTGGATCAGCTGGCTGACATCTTCGTGAAAGGAACCCACGCCGGGAACCATTAGGCAACCGGACGGTTGAATAACTGATGAAATTTCTAAAGTCGTCACCCCGACGAAAGTCGTCCCCCTTACTACCGGGGGACAGTCCCGTCCTATATCCTCGAAGGAATGGGACGGGGCCCAGTCGAATGTTCTGGTTTCCGGCTTTCGCCGGAATGACGGCAGTATACTGCCTTTGCAGCCCCGTCTGGAGCGCTGAGCCGCGGGTCGCCATTTCGACATCAGGGATTACTCTTCAGGAGTGCTATCAGCGCGCGCGTCAAATCAGCGAGGCGGTCGGCATCAGCGCGGAGAATACACGTTTTGTTCAGGAGCAATACCGGGCTCAGATCGGCTCCGTTCTTCCGCATATCGATTGGATAAAATCGCAGTTTTACCAGCAGAACATCGGTTCCGGCGGCAGCTCGGGCAGTGCGGCCAATTCATCCCTCAAGGCCACCCAACCGTTGTCCTATTTCCAGGTTCAGCAGCCCATTTTTGCCGGGTTGAGAGATTGGTCTGCGATCGCCATCACAAAATCCCAAAAGGAGCAGGCGCGCTTAAATGAACAGGAGACCGATCTTCAGCTTCTCGCGGATGTCGCCGCGGCCTTCTATTCCGCCTACACCCTCCAGGACCAGCTCTCCGTCCTCATGGAAACACGAAAACTGAACCAGGATCAAGCTGATCAATTGGACCGCTGGGTCAATATCGGGCGGTCACGGCCGAGCGATCTGTTAAGCGCCCAGACTCAGCTGGCCTCTATCGATGCTCAAATCGAAGACACCCGGCGCACTCTCGCGGAAAGCCGGCATCTCCTTTTGTTTCTGACCGGAGTGCCGGCGGAGGTTCCTCTGGCCGACCAGGAACCCGCCGCCGCCGGACTCACGCTGGAGGAAGCCCTTACGCGGGCCGGGAAGCGCCCGGATGTCCTTTCATTGGTGGAAGCCCTGCACCAGTCGGAGCTGAGTATTCGCTACGCCCGCGGCGCCCACTTGCCCACCCTGGCGGCGACGGGCCGCTATTACACCGAGAGGGTCGGGTTTCTTTCTGATGTTCGCTGGGACGCAACCTTTTTACTTGATGTTCCTTTATATGAAGGGGGCAGCACGCAGGCCGTGGTTCGAGAGACCCGATCGCAGGAAATCATCGCCCAGTTGACCCTGGGCCGTTTGAAGCGGGATGTGGATCGACAGGTGCGCACCGCTTATGAAGACCTCTTGCACGCGGTGTCCGAAGTCCAGGCCTATGATAAGGCCGTCACGCTGGCGGAGAAAAACTACGGCGTGCAGCAAAAGGAAAACCGCCTGGGCGTGACCTCGAACCTCGAGCTCCTGCAGCTTTTAACCAATATGCAGAACATCCGCGGCCAGGCGCTTATCTCACGCGCCAATGCACGGCTCGATGACGTCCTCTTGCGCGTCGCCATGGGAGAAGGGCTATGACCTTATCAGACGCTTCAATTAAGAATCCCGTTTTCGCCTGGATGCTGATGATCGGCCTGATCGTCTTCGGCTGGATCGGATTCCACCGCATGGGCATCAGCCAGTTGCCGGACATCGATTTCCCCATCGTGACGGTCACGGTCACCTGGGAAGACGCCTCGCCCGAAATCATGGAAACCCAGGTGGCCGACCCGATCGAAGACGCCGTCATGAGCGTCGAGGGCATCACGGACGTTTATTCCACCTCGCGCCTCGGACAGACGACGGTCACGGTCGAATTCAACCTCAGCCGCAACATCGATGTGGCGCTCCAGGACGTTCAGGCTCACATCGCCCAGGCGCAACGCAACCTTCCGACGCAGATCGATCCCCCGATCGTTCAGAAGACAAATCCCGAAGACCAGCCGATCATGTTTTTGGCGCTCGTCACTAAACCTGGATCTAAAACGACGCTCCTCGACCTCTGCCGCTATGTCAATGAACACCTGAAAGACGACATCGCCATGACTCCGGGCGTCGGCGACATCCGCCTGGGTGGTTATCTCGACCCGAACCTGCGCATCTGGCTGGATGCCGACAAGATGGCCGCGCATGAGATTACGGTCGAGGACATCTTGGACGGCATCAATACCGAGCACGCCGACGTTCCGTCGGGCTATATCGACAAGGG